>OLVR01000799.1_pt1 | contig 36144 bp, 30 predicted proteins | sample 1673261 | NCBI WGS metagenome assembly OLVR01 (sample SAMEA3178938, study PRJEB25190) | human gut metagenome | biome: human gut; feature: human-associated habitat; material: faeces | place: Austria | collected 2013 | reverse complement strand
AAGAACCGCGGGACACGCGGGGATAGCCTGTTTTAGCTTTGCCCTGAAGGGCAATCGAGCAGGAAGCCCCCACTTTAAAATCTGTAAGATTTAAGTGGCGGGAGCATGTCACCGGTCATGCGGAAACAGTACAGAAGATCCTGGATGTTGTAAAGAAGACGGCATATGGTGTGGACTTTGTTCTCTGGGGACTGGAAAATCAGGCAAAGATTCATTATGCGATGCCGCTGCGTCATATGGTCGGAGATGCGTTTTCTTACATGAAAGAATATGATGAGATTGCAGCAGTAAATAAGAAAAACGGGGATTTCCATTCAGCGGATGAATTCCTGTCAGGTTTTAAGAAGACTGATCGGCTGCATCCGGTAATTAGTCTGTGTGTATACTATGGAGAAAGTGAATGGGATGGTCCGTTTTCCCTGAAGGATATGCTGGAGATTCCTGAAAAGATAGAATCACAGAAACTGATTGACCATGCTTTGGAATCGGAGCAGAAAGGGGGACAGATTAATATGTGTAATGCATTGGAAGAGTTAAGACAGGAAGGTATTGAAGAAGGCCGATTAGAAGGTCGACAGGAGGGCCGACGGGAAGGCAGATGGGAAGGTATCCTTGAAGGCATTCGTGCGACTGTAAGGACCTGCAGGAATTTTAATATCAGTGAAGCAGATACAGTCAGAAATATCATGAATGAATTTTCCCTGTCGCAGGAAGAGGCTGTCAATTATGTAAAAAAATACTGGTAAATGGAAAACTCTATCAGGAAGAGCCTTAACAATGCGTAAAAAGTTTTCAGCCATATCAGAGAGATATGGCTGAAGATGTTTTTTCTTCGTTTCCGAAGATGTGAAAGCGAGAAGAACTACCGGCCGGAGTCTGCTTTTGCCTGTTGTATCTGCCACGTTCTATATGCAAAATACCGCATATAAAGGCACGATCCGATAAGCTTCTTTTTGCCTGAAGTCTTCGGTAGAGATTAAATACATTTGCGTGGGTGCAGGAGAGAGAGAAGATTTATTCAGCTGCATAAGGTTCCTGCACTTCTGATGTGGGGTGGTGCGGTAGTCTATGGCAATAAAATGACTGTTTTTGGACAGTAAAAAGGGAACTTCCGCCTGGTTGCCGCTGGACCAGTAGGAGAGGGCATAGCCATTCCGGATAAAGTGCTGTGCCAGAAAGGTTTCGATACAGGCTGTACCGGCGGTGGTTTCTTCTCCTGACAGAAGCTGGAAGGCAGGGATTTTCAGTATGCATGAGCATAATCCGGTGTCAACAGGATACAGATGTAAGGAGGTTTCCGAAGGTCTGCTGCAGACAGCTGTCTGGCAGGGAATGGCAAGTCCGGCGCTGATCAGCCACTGCAGGGGTTCGTGGTAGACTTTGGCAGTAGCACCTTTTGCAATGCGGGTGTACTGGAATTTACGGCTGGTTCTGCCGAGCTGTGCAGGGATCGAGAGCCAGGCATTGCGGCCGTGGCGGGCGGTTCCTTTTGGAGCCAGGGCAGTAATATCGCTGAGAAAAAGATTAAGGAGCTTTTGCTGGGTGTCAGGTACCAGCAGGAGCTTCTTTTCTTTTTTGTATTCCATAATGGCAGCAGGCATTCCGCCGATGATCAGATAGAGACGGAACTGTGACAGGGCTTTTTCGTGGAGTTTCTTTCCCATTGGGCTGAAATCGGAGAAATGATTGCGGATTTCTCTTGTAAGGGCAAACTCAGCATTGGCCCACAGAAATTCTTCAAAATCCAGTGGATACAGAGTCAGGATATCAAAGTCGTGGACTGAGAAAGAATCAGAGTTAACCACACCTTTATAGATAGAGGCAATGTGATATTGTGGAAAGTCCAGGGCAATAGAGGTAAGAAGTGTGGAAATCTGAGGAATGCACTGGACATTGTCAAGAATCAGAAGGGAAGAGGCAGGGCGCAGTGGTTTTCCTGCACAGGTTTCCAGAAAAAGCAGTACTTCCTGTGGATCATGTGGAACAGACAGATAGTCTGCAGCAGAGCGGTCTGTTTCCAGATTGATGTAGAGTGTATGTTCGTATTGCTTATTTCCGAAGTCCATAAGCAGCCAGGTCTTGCCTGTCTGACGAAGCCCCTGGAGGAGTAAAGGTTTGTGGCCGGGATTTTTTTTCCAGTATATCAGGGAATCGGTACATTTTCTTCTCATATGGGAAATCTCCTTTTAGTCGGTGACACAGGTATAGAGTGAACGGTAACGGTACAGGACAGTTATAAATGATCAGCAGAGGAACGAGTTGATTGTAGAGGAATGTTTATGACATCATTATACAATGGAACTGTCGGAAAAATCTATACATAAAGATAGAAAAAAGTCGATTTACACATTTTTGAATATTTGTTATCGTAATTGTATAGACAAAATGTAATCGTTCAGGTTTTTCTTCCCGGAGGAGGAATTGTTGAATGGTTACAGTGCCGGTTACTGTTTATTCTGTGCATTGCAAGACGTGTTGCGGAATGCAGGGTGAACGGTAACAACATTGCCCGGCAAAACAACAATTATTTCATTTCACAAAGGAGGACCCCTATGAAGAGAATCAATGCAATCTACGCAAGGCAGTCAGTGGACAGAGCAGATAGTATTTCTATTGAAAGTCAGATCGAGTTCTGCAAGTACGAGTTAAAGGGTGGAAGTTTCAAAGAGTACAAGGATAAGGGTTACAGCGGCAAGAATACAGTCAGACCACAGCTTCAGCAGCTTCTGACAGATATCCGCAGAGGGGAAGTGGAGAAAGTGATCGTGTATAAGCTGGACCGGATCAGCCGTTCTATTCTGGATTTTTCCAATATGATGAATCTGTTTCAGCAGTATCAGGTGGAATTTGTCTCTTCTACAGAGAAATTTGATACTTCGACACCTATGGGACGGGCAATGTTAAATATCTGCATTGTGTTTGCGCAGCTGGAACGTGAGACTATTCAGAAGCGTGTTAGCGACGCATATTATTCCAGAAGTCAGAAAGGTTTTCGCATGGGCGGCAAGCCTCCTTATGGTTATCGGCTAGAGGAGATCCTGATGGAAGGAATCCATACAAAGAAGCTTGTGGAAGAACCCGGGGAAGCGGCAATTGTGCGGGAAATTTTTGATATGTACGAACAACCGGACACTTCTTATGGGGATATCACCAGATATTATGCGGAAAAGGGAGTGCAGTTCTACGGAAAGGAACTGATACGTTCCATGCTGGCCCAGCTTCTGAGAAATCCGGTATATGTGCGGGCAGATATGGATGTGTACCGATTTTTTAGGAGCCATGGAACCAATATAGTAAGCAGTCCGGAGCAGTTTGACGGGATTCATGGATGTTATCTTTATCATGGGCGGGATGCGCAGACAGATAAGCTGCAGAATCTTAAGGGACATATGCTGGTGGTGGCACCTCATGAGGGGCTTGTGTCTTCGGAGCAGTGGCTGAACTGCAGGATCAAGCTTATGAGAAATAAAACGATTCAGGCCAATAGGAAAGCTGTGAATACATGGCTGGCAGGGAAAGTGAAATGTGGCAATTGCGGATACGCACTTATGAGTATTAAAATACAGTCCGGTAAACAGTACCTGAGATGTACGAAGCGTCTGAACAACAAAGCCTGCCCGGGGTGCGGGAAGGTTTATACTGAAGATGTGGAGAATTATGTATATAAAGAGATGGTACGTAAGCTGCGCGAAGGACAGTCTCCTGCCGCTTATACGAAGTTAAAGGAAAATCCGCAGGTAAAGCAGATTTACAGGGAGATTGAGGAAATGGAAAAGGAGATTTCTCTGCTTGTGGATTCTCTGGCAGGTGCCGGAGAAACACTGACAGATTATATCAATCAGAGAGTGGAAGAAATAGACCAGATACATCAGTTAAAGCTGGAGAAATTATCGGTGCTTGCGGAGAATCATGCGACACCGGAGCAGATGGAAAAGGTAGCATCTAATGTAAGTCTGTGGGGAGAGATTGATTTTGAGGAGAAGAGGTTTACAGTTGATAAGATGATCAGGTCACTTAAGGTATTTCCCGGATCAGTCCAGATACAATGGAAATTCTGATATATAACAGTCCGGCAGAGCGTAAATTTTTGTCTTTACGCTCTGCCGGACTGGTGTCTTATTATTTTTCGGTCAGTGGTTTGTTCTTTATAAGCATTTCGCGAATTACGTTTTGCGTATATTCTCCGACATGCCTCTTATCTTCTTTGCTCAGTTCATCCGGATAGATCGGCTTACCGTATTCTACTACAACTTTTGCAGGAGATATCTTCGGGAAGTGTGCCTCGAAAATGTTGGCTGAATTGCTGATCGCAATTGGGATGATCGGGCAATTGGCCTTGGTAGCGATTTTGAAGCTTCCTTCATGGAAGGGAAGCATGTCCAGCTCATCTTTATTTCTGTTTCGGGTTCCTTCCGGGAAAATACAGATGGAAATTCCGGATTTTACTTTGTCTACTGCGGTCAGGATCGTTTTGAGTCCCTGTTTGATGTCTTTCCTGTCAAGGAAGAGACAGTGGAGATAACGCATCCATGTGGAAAGAAGAGGAATTTTCTCCATCTCTTTTTTGGCAATGTAGCCTGTACGGATCGGACAGCGGGAGTAAGTAAGAAGTATGTCGAAGTAGCTTCTGTGGTTGCCGATATAAAGTACAGGTGTGTCCTTTGGCACATTTTCTTCTCCGATCACAGTAATCTTTGCACCGGTGATCTTAAGGATAAATCGGAATACTGCCTGGATGATCCTAAGGGAGCTGATATCCTTCTTTTCAGGAGAAAATCTGCCGATGATCCATTCGACCAGCAGGATGGGGATGGACAGGATCAGGTATCCGATCACAACAATACAGACGAGGATAAATCGTATCATTCGTTAATTCCTTTCCGGGCATTATATAATGCTGATGCCCATATATAAGTATAGAAGTTATTATAAGGAATTATGAGATATCCTGCAAGAAATAAATCATAGTATAATGATTTTTTGGCATTAAATAAAACACTCAGGACAGGATTCTTTCCTGCAGAAAAGCAGTTACTGTCGGATATATAACATAGAGTATGGTAATAACAGGGCTGTATCCGGCATAGAATATTTAGCGAAGAATGAGCAGGGGTGCATTATGGGCAAAAGGACAGGAGGACTGCTCTGTGTGTTGCTGTTGGCTCTTTTGCCGGCGGGCTGTCAGTTTATCAGGATTGAGGAGGGCGAACGTACACCTCTGGAATATACGATCGTAAAGCAGGAGGAAATTCCGGAAGAGATTTCAGAACTGATGGAACAGAAGAAAAAGAAAGTATTTCAGATGACCTATCAGGTGGGAGATATAAGGTATCTGATGAAGGGATATGGAGAGCAGCTTACAGGAGGGTACAGTATTCAGGTGGAGGAGGTTTCCGAATCAGAGAACGCAGTATTCTACAAGACAAGGCTGATAGGTCCGGAGAAAGCGGATGCAGGCAGTGAACCGTCTTATCCCTGTATTGTCCTGAAAATCAGAGAAACAGAGAAACCGATAGAATTTTTGGGTTTTATCATAAAGTAAACAGAGAAAGGAAGGAAGCAGGTTGGAATTAAAAAAAGAAAGTATTCAAATGCTGCGGATCAAAAACAAAGCGGCAGCGCAGGCGACTTTTGACGAGGACTATAATGTGCCCGATGTGAAACCAGATATCGGGAGACTGGTGCAGAGCAAAGCGGATGTTTCCATGGAGGAAGTGAGGCTGAGTGAAGGAAGAGCGCTTCTTAAAGGGACATTAAATGCAGATTTGCTTTATGTGGGGGAAAAAGAGGGCAGGATTTACAGCCTTTCTGCGAAGCTTCCGCTGGATGAGATGATTAATCTGGAGGGAATCGAAGGGGGAGATAAGCTGTGTCTGAAATGGGAGATTGAGGATCTCAGTGTTCATATGATCCATTCCAGAAAACTGAATATTAAAGCAATTGTAACTTTTTATGCAGTGGTAGATGAACTGGCAGTCGTTGAACTTCCGGTTTCCGCAGAGGATCAGGAAGTCTCTGTGAAAACGGAGAAAGTCCGGCTTATGAGTCTTTGTGTACATAAAAAAGATACTCTGCGCATTAAGGATGATATTACTCTTGCGTCAAACAGACCGAATGTAGAAAACCTTCTGTGGTATATGGCAGAACCGAGGAATCTGGACCTGCGGCCGGGAGAGAACAAACTCCGGGTGAAAGGAGAGCTTGCAGTTTTTCTTCTGTATACAGGGTATGAAGAGGAGAATCCACCTCAGTGGCTGGAGTATACCATGCCTTTTTCCAATGAGATGGAATGCAGTGGCTGTATGGAAGATCTGATCCCACATATTGAGGTGTCTCTTCTTCATCAGGGGATAGAGGTAAAGCCTGATCCGGATGGTGAAGAACGTATCCTGCAGGTGGATGTGGTACTGGAATTAAATATGAAAATGTACAGGGAAGAGGAGCATGAACTTCTTCTTGATGCATACAGCCCACACAAAGAATGTGTTCTTCATCGGAAAAAGGAAATGTTGGAAAGTCTTCTGGTACGGAATTTTTCCAGGTGTCGTCTGACAGACCGGATAGAAGTTAAGGAGAGTCAGGGAAAAGTTTTGCAGCTTTGCCACAGCAGCGGTAAGGTAAAAGTAGATAAGACCAGGATTACGGATAAGGGAATTGTGGCAGAAGGAATTGTGGCACTCAAGATCCTGTATATTATTGGAAATGATGAAATGCCGTTTTATTCTATGGATGCCATGCTTCCGTTTACCCATCTGATCGAGGCAGAAGAGATCGGGAAGGATTGCACATATTTACTTCAGGCTGACCTTGAACAGCTTTCCACTGCAATGGCAGATGGGGATGAGATTGAAGTCAAGGCGGCGGTGGGACTGAATGTGCTTGTGTTCAGACAGTGGGAAGAGCAGCTTATTGAATCTGTGGAAGAACAGCCGCTGGATCGTAAGAAACTGGAAAGTATGCCGGGAATTACGGTCTATATTGTAAAGGCCGGAGATACCCTGTGGGATATTGCAAAGAAATTTTATACAACTGTGGATGAGATTTCGGGTGTGAACAGTCTTACGGAAAAAGAGGTAAAGCCGGGGCAGTCGTTAATTCTTGTCAGGCAGGGATGATAATGAAAAAAATTTCCGGAAAAAATGAAAACTCCTATATTGAAAACTAAAAAAAAATGATTTAAAATATGCACAAAGAGTTTTATTGTATACAAAGTACAAATATAATTGCGAAAGTACAGTTATATACGAATGATATTGCTGGAAACGGAGGATTTTATGCGTTTACGTGCATTGGCGAAGATAAATCTGGGACTGGATATTCTCAGAAAGAGAGAGGATGGCTATCATGAAGTCCGGATGATCATGCAGACGATACAGATGTATGATGTTCTGGAGATGAAGAGGGTGAGGAAGCCGGGGATTTCCCTGTCTGTCAATTATTCCTATATTCCGAATGATGAACGAAATCTGGTGTATAAGGCGGCGAAGCTTCTGATGGATGAATTTCAGGTTAAGGGTGGTGTGGATATCCATCTTGAGAAATTTATTCCTGTGGCAGCAGGTATGGCAGGCGGAAGCTCGGATGCGGCAGCTGCACTGGTGGGGATCAACCGGCTTTTTAAACTGGGACTGAGCCAGAAGGAGCTGATGGATCGTGCTGTGAATATCGGGGCAGATGTTCCGTACTGTGTGATGAGAGGAACTGCCCTGGCAGAGGGAATCGGGGAGAAACTGACCAGGATCACTCAGGTGCCGGACTGTTTTGTACTGATCGGTAAGCCCGGAATCAATGTTTCCACCAAAGCTGCCTATGAGAGCCTTCAGCTGGATAAGATTTCTTCTCATCCGGATATTGACGGGATGATAGGAGATATAGAACGTGGAGATCTTCTGGCAATGACACAGAAGATGGGAAATGTTTTTGAGCCGGGAATTATAGAGAAATATCCTGTAATTGGCGAAATCAAAGCACTGATGGAGAGTCATGGTGCGTTAAAGGCGATGATGAGTGGAAGTGGTCCTACAGTGTTCGGAATCTTTGATGATCGTGAGAAGATGGCGGCGGCAGCAGAGGTTCTCAGAAAGAGCCGGCTGGCGAAGACGGTTTTTGCCACAGAAGTAACGAAAGCAGGAGGGAATACAAATGACAAGTGATTTTTCAGTAAATATGAATGAATATCTTCCATTAAGGGATGTGGTTTTTAATACGCTGCGTCAGGCAATCCTGAAGGGCGAACTGAAACCTGGTGAGAGACTGATGGAGATTGCGCTGGCAGAGAGACTTGGCGTGAGCAGAACTCCTATCAGAGAGGCAATGCGTAAGCTGGAGCAGGAAGGTCTGGTAGTGATGATCCCGAGACGTGGTGCCCAGGTTGCCAATATCACAGAGAAGGATCTGAATGATGTTCTGGAGGTTCGTATTGCTCTTGAGAATGTAGCTATTGAGAAAGCATGTGCCCGTATGACTGAAGAAGAAATGAGAAGACTCTGGCTTGCTGCCAAGGAGTTTGAACATACGATCGCAGAGGGAAATCTTGTTAAGCTTGCGGAGGCTGACGTTGCATTCCATGAGGTTATTTATCAGGCTTCTGATAATAAGAGGCTGATCCAGGTACTCAACAATATGCGTGAGCAGATTTATCGTTATCGTGTAGAATATTTGAAAGAAGGTGAAACACGAGATGTTCTGGTGAAGGAACATGAGGAACTGACAAAGGCGATCAGAGAGCGCGACGTGGAACGCGCGAAACAGCTTTCTTTCCAGCATATCGAGAATCAGAGAATGGCTATCATGCGTTCTATTGAGGCTGAGGATGCAGAACGTGAACGTGCAGAGAAAGAGAAATCCAGGGGACACAGATAAGAATGGTATAATATCTGAATATCGGGAAATTCTAAGAGAGGCGGGATGCCTCTCTTTTTTTTGCGCATCCATGTGTGTATAAGTGAGTTTAGGAATATTGCCGACTGGCAACAGATCTGTCTGGTACATCGAAAACGATGTACCGGTATGAAACGAGGTGGGAAATTATTGAAGAAACTGGAAGAATCCCGGAAAGTATCTGCAAATCTGAGGGAGAATGAGAAATATCTGCGAAGCAGGCTGGAAAATTGCAGTGATATTCTGATTCGTCCCATGCGGCTGGGAGATAAACATAAGGTGGACTGCCTTATGGTCTATATAGAAGTTGCGGTTTCCAACATGATGCTGGATGATTCTGCGCTTGGAAAGATGATCAATCATTTCTGGGAGATTTCGCCGGAGGATATTCAGGAATTTGTCAGGCATAACAGTCTTGGGATCGCAGATGTAAAGAAACTGGAGAATCTTGACGAGTCCATAGATGCCATGCTTGCAGGGAATGCAGTGTTTTTCATAGATGGATATGACAAGGCGATGAAAATCTCCAGCAAAGGTTATCCATCCACAGGTGTGATGGAGGCAGAATCGGAAAAGGTGCTGCGGGGTTCCAGGGAAGGATTTTCGGACAGTGTGAAAAGTAACAGTGCACTGGTAAGAAAAAGGCTTCGTGATACCAGACTCAAGGTGGAAGAATATAAAATCGGTGTGCGCTCTCATACCTTAACGCAGGTGTTATACATGGATGACCTGGTACATGAGGGACTTCTGGAAGAAGTGAAGGAACGGCTGGAAGAATTTCAGATTGACGGAATCCTTGACAGCGGTATGCTTGAACAGCTGACAGAAGATGTGTGGTATTCTCCTTTTCCTCAGTATCAGACAACGGAACGTCCGGATCGTGCTGTGCAGGAAATCCTGAAAGGTAAGGTTGTGATTCTGTGTGATAATTCTCCGGAAGCATTGATCCTTCCGGGAAATTTTAGCAGTTTCATGGAGAGCAGCGAGGACTGGTATCACAGGTTCGAGATGGCTTCCTTTCTCAGAATACTGCGATATCTGGCTGTGATCATGGCGACTGTTCTGCCGGGACTTTACCTGGCAGTGATACGTTTCCATACACAGATTCTGCCATCTGCACTGATACTGTCTTTTGCGGAGGCGAGGGAAGGAGTGCCCTTTTCCAGTGTGGTGGAACTGATTTTTCTGGAACTGGCTTTTGAACTGATTCGGGAGGCTGGGGTGAGAGTTCCGGGATCTCTGGGAAATGCTATTGGCATTGTTGGCGGATTGGTGATCGGACAGGCAGCGGTAGAGGCAAATCTTGTGAGTCCGATCGTGGTGATGATCGTGGCGTTGACTGCGCTTGGCTCTATGACTGTTCCAAATGAAGAGTTTGCAGCAGCATTTCGGCTGGTGAAGTATGGGTTTCTGATCCTGGGAGGTTATCTGGGAATTTACGGAATCGTGCTGGGAGTATATCTGGTTATAGGGCACCTGGCAGGCCTGATAAGTTTTGGTATTCCTTATCTGGTTCCTTTTATAAAGAAAGAACAGAAGGGCAGCAGAGGAGAAGGGGTTCTGAGAGTTCCGCTGCGCAAGAGGGTATTACGACCGCTTTATGCAAGAGAGGAGCAGAAGATCCGTTTAAAGAGAAAGGAGTCTGGTTCATGAGATTTGCAGAGAATAACAGAATTTCCCACAGGCAGCTGTACAGGCAGATGATACTGGCATTACTGGCACCATTTATGCTCTGCGTTTTCGGAAAGGGTGGAATGAACGGAATCAGTGCAGTGGCGGGAATGATTTTTGCGCTGATATTGCTTGGGTTTTATGTAATCTGGCTGATACGGCTGACACCTTCATTTGAAGATCCGGTAAAGTCTGCAGGTGCTTTTGCGGGAAGGCTGATCGGGATTTTTTTCTTGATCTATGTGTTGATGGCGGGGGGATATCTGCTGGCACTTCTCAGGAGGCTGGTTCCTGTAAAGCTGATCACAGGAGTATCCGGCCGATGGATCGCATTCTGGGCGGTTCTGGTATGTTCTGTCGGAACCTGCAAAGGTGTACAGAGAAGAGGAAGAATGGCGGAAGTATCAGGTGGTCTGCTTCTTGGCGGGATTATGATAATGATGATACTTTGTGTGCCACAGGCAAAAACGGAATATTTCATGGGAGAAATCCGGTGGGAGGAGCTTACAGTGAGAAATGTCAGTCAGTCTTTTTATGGAACCCTGTGTGCTTTTTCGCCGGTTGCATTGCTACCATTTCTGTTGGGAAATGTGGAGAAATACGGAAGTGCGGGAAAGACGGTGGCAGGAGGAATCCTGACACTTGGCGGGATTCTTATTGGAATGGAGCTTCTGCTTCCGGCAGTTCTGGGATATGACAGGGTAGCGGCGGAAAGTTATCCGGTCCTGCCTCTGCTGGCAGGCGCAGATCTTCCGGGAAATGTACTGGCCAGATTTGACATCCTGTGGATGGGATTTCTGCTTTACAGCCTGCTTTTTGCAATAGGGAGTCTGCTGTATTATGGAAATCAGATTATCGGGAAATCTCATCCTGGTACGGGGAGCTTCTGGTTTCCGGCATTGGTTTTCCTGATTTCGCTTCTGGAAGAAGAGGGAAAAGGAATACTGGATTATTTTGGATGGTGTCTGGCGTATATTTTCGTTCCGGGAATTCTTATCTGTCAGTTTTATATGTTTATCAGAGGAAAGGGACACCGCAGGAAGCAGAGGAAAGGGACACCGCAGGAAGCAGAGGAAAAGGGCAGTCGGTGTGGTGACCGGGATTTTGTCAGTCAGTCTTTTTATGAGCGGATGTGGTGCGGCTGTGGAACCGGAGAAGAGAATGTATCCTATGGCACTTGGCGTGGATGCCTCAGAAGAAGGAATCTGTCTTACCTATGGGATGCCGGATCTTTCTGAGAGTACGGGGCAGGGAAAAGAGGAAGAAGATGGCGGTTCCCGGGTTCTGCAGATCAGTGGTGCTGATTTCACCCGGATTGAAAAAATGTATGATCAGTCACAGGAAAAACTTCTTGATATGGGGCATCTGCAGGTTCTGGTCATGGGGAGAACACTGGTGGAGGACGGAAGATGGAGAATGGTGCTGGATTATTTGAAACAGGAGATTTTTGTGGGGGAAGATCTTTATGTGTTTGAAGCGGAGGACGCAGGGGAGATCCTGAACTGGCATGGGGAGGATAATTCATCAGCAGGAGAATATATTACAGGACTGATCCGAAACAGAATGTCAGGAGGAAATATTACGGCTGTGACACTCAGAGAGCTTTTCTATGAAAAATATAAAGAAGATAAAATCCTGCGACTTCCGATTGTGGAGATCAGAAATGGAAGTCTGGAAGTAGAAGTATAAATCAGGAAAATATTGGCATAATCCAAATATTAAAGTGCTGCCTGGAAATTCCATATAAAATAAGAAAATATATAGGAAAATAACAAAGGCAGATATGGTAACTGATAAGATATAACAGGAGAGAGGGACAATGATGAATAAAAAGAGTAAGAACAAAAAATTAAGAAGAAAACTGTCGTTTGTTCTGTTCGTGGCAGCTGTTGGTGTTCTTATGATGAGAGCAATGCCGGGAATGTCCGGGAAGATAGCAAAAATCGCTGAAAGACGACAGGAACAGGCTGCAGTTACTGCATGGTGGGGGACATTGTACCCGAAATTCTGCTTCTCGCAGTTCCCTGAGGAAAATAAAGGACAGAAAGATGACATAAAGATATCCTTCTGGCTTGCACAGGCTCTTGATTGGTGATAGAATAGTGAGACAATCAATAGAGATGGAGAATAGAAATCAATGAAAATAGACAGAGAGGCACCGATAGGAGTATTTGATTCCGGTGTGGGAGGACTGACTGTTGCGCGTGAGATCATGCGTAATCTTCCTTCAGAAAAAATCGTATATTTTGGTGATACGGCGAGAGTGCCTTACGGAAGTAAATCAAAGGAAACTATCATCCGGTATTCCCGGCAGATCATTCGTTTTCTTCAGCAGCAGCAGGTAAAGGCGATTGTGGTTGCATGTAATACAGCCAGCGCTTTTGCCCTGGATGCAGTGAGGGATGAGTTTGACATTCCCATCATTGGCGTGATAGAACCGGGGGCTAAAGTGGCGGCTGCCCAGACCAGAAATAAGAGGGTAGGAATCATTGGTACTGTGGGAACTGTAGGAAGTGGGATACATGCAGAGTATCTGAAGCATCTGGATCCGGAGATCACTGTTTTCGGCAAAGCATGTCCGCTGTTTGTGCCACTGGTAGAAGAAGGGTGGCTTCATGATCCGGTGACTGATGAGGTCGCTGCCAGATATCTGAAGGAACTTCAGGATAAGCAGGTGGATACACTGATATTGGGATGTACTCATTATCCATTACTTCGTTCCACCATCAGAAAGATCATGGGAGACGGGGTATGTCTGGTGAATCCGGCTTATGAAACCGCACTGGAGCTGGGAAGGCTTCTGGAGGAAAAAGGACTTGCCGGTGAAGGTACAGAGAAGAATGAATTTCCGTATCGCTTCTATGTGAGTGATCTGGCAGATGAGTTTAAGGCATTTGCCAATTCGATTCTTCCATATGATGTGGAGATGACGAAAAAAATAGATATTGAGAAGTATTAAAAACAGCAGATTGCTGAATGGTTATAATATAGATACATAAAAACAGGTTTTGAACAGTATAAAAACAGGAGTATGAGAAGAATGGATAAAGAAGTGCTGATTCATGTAAGGGGACTTCAGACAATGGATGCAGACGGTGAACAGGAACCTCTGGAGATTGTTGTACCGGGACAGTATTATTTTCGGAACGGAAGTCATTATCTGCGCTATGAGGAAGTCATGGAGGATTTTGCAGAACCTACCGTCAATTACATAAAAATTTCCCGGAAGGGAATGGAGGTCCGCAAGAAAGGTGTGGTCAATGTTCATATGGTTTTTGAACAGGGTAAGAAGAATATGACTTACTATACCACTCCCTATGGAACTATTGAAATGGGGATTGCGGCGACGAATCTGAATCTGCAGGAGAGTGATGGCGGTCTTGACATGAAAGTGGATTATGCGCTTGATATGAACCAGGAGCATGTGGCAGACTGTTATCTTGCGATTAAGGCACAGCCAAAGGACTGTAAGAATTTTACAATTTGATCAGATCTGGTAAGTTCTCTGCTTCGCTGCAGATATCTGTCTGATCCAAACAGAAAAAGGTCAGTGATCTGTGTGTATGGATGACACGATTCACTGACCTTTAGTTTATATGTCTGACTGCATTTATCTGGCAGTTTTGTCTTTCTTGAATTTTGCAAAGAAACCTTTCTTTTTGGGAGCCGGTGTCTGAAGGGAACCGCGGATTCCTTTTACGCCTACAATATAAAGACCGCTTACTTCGGCTTTGATTTCTTTCTTAAGCGGGATCAGGTCGAAAACCTTCTCATCTGCGATCATGATCGCAATCTTTGGTCCGATTTTAGCTTTAACGATTGGAAGCTTGGAACGGCGCATAAGTTTAGGTGTCTGTTCAATTACCATCTGAGGAAGTCCGGATTCTTTCAGTGGCATCCTCTTTTTATCGATAACCAGCATGGAAACGGTTTGTTTAGTTGCTTCAATCTGAGCCTGCTGTTCTTCCTGTTTCTTCTGGGCTTTTTTTCCGAAGAAATATAAACCGATCAGTGCAGCGATCAGGATAACAAGAATGACCAGAAGGACTATTGTTACTGTACTCATTTGCATCCTCCCTAATGTATGTGTTTTCACAGGGACTGTTGGTACGGACAGTCCATTGCATAAAAATTATTTTATCATTAAATAAGGTAAAACGCAATTGCAAAAAAAGAATTAATGGATGGAAAGCGGTAGAAATTTACATTATGAAAGGTTATAATTGTAGCAAAACTGTAATGCGACAATATTTGCCGGAGCGAACAGTAGTGGGAAATATGCGGAACAGTTAAAGCCATTTTTACAGGATGGAATCATGATGTGTGGTTATAATATATGTAACGGGAATTGAGGAGTTGTTTTGCGACAGAACAATTCGTGCGTAAAAAAACGGATATGATAAAAAGGAGAAAAGCATGAGCAAATTAAAGCCCGACTCTGAGAAGAAAGAGGAGCGACTTTCAGATAAGGAAAAAGTAAATACAGAAAAGACAAATGCAGAAGAACTAAATGCAGAAGAACTAAATGCAGAAGAACTAAAGGCAGAAGAGCTAAATGCAGAAAAACCAAATGCAGAAAAACCAAATGTAGAAAAACTAAATGAAGAAAAAACAAATACAGAAGAGATAAACGAAGAACCTCCGGCAGCAAGCGAGGACGAAGATTTCTTTTTTGATGATAATAAAGCTTATGAAGCCCGTAGGGCAGCCAGACTGGAACGCCGCAATAAACTTCGCCGCAGAAAAAAAAGACTGCGTATCGCAGGCTGCATAGTGGTGGTGGCGGCCGCTGCAATTGGGATTGGAATAGGATTTTACGGGGAAGAACTGCAGAATTTTGTCAGTGAGCAGCAGGTTAAGATTGCGCAGATGGTGAAATCTGCAGACAGGAAAACAGAAGAAGAAAAAACAGCTCAGCAGACAAATGCAGAGGCAGAAGCTGAGAATGCGGTGACACCTGAAGTTCAGGATACAGATGGACTGAGTGAAGAGGACAAAACTCTTTACAGGCAGGCAAAGTATGCTGCAAAACAGTATGATTATGATAAAGCCATAAGTATGCTGCAAAACAGTGAGACTTATCAGACAAGTGAGAAGTTTCAGCATGCGGTTAAGGTTTATCAGAAAAAGAAGGAATCCTGCGTTTCCTGGCCGTTAGACCAGGTGACACACGTCTTTTATCATACTCTGATCAAAGATACCGGTAAGGCTTTTGACGGGGATTACAAGTCAGGAGATTACGATCAGGTTATGACAACGATTGATGAATTTAACCAGATTACTCAGAGCATGTATGATAAGGGATATGTCATGGTCAGCATTTATGACATGGCGACAGCGGATGAAAATGGGAATATGAATGCAGGGGAGATTCTCCTTCCTCCGGGTAAAGTACCGTTTGTGCTTTCGCAGGATGATGTGTGTTATTATCATTATATGGACGGGGACGGATTTGCAACCAAACTTATCGTAGATGAGGAAGGAAAAATCCGCAATGAATATGTGGAAGATGATGGCAGTATTTCCGTAGGCGATTATGATATGGTTCCTCTGATCGATCGTTTTGTAGAGGAACATCCTGATTTTTCTTACAGAGGTGCTAAAGGAATTGTTGCCCTTACTGGTTACAATGGAATTCTTGGTTATCGCACAGACAGCAGTTATGAAACCCGTCCGGATGATCTGGATGCAGATAAAGTAAAATGGCTGGATGAGCATCCGGATTTTAATCTGAATACAGAGAGAGAAAATGCAGCCAGAGTAGCGCAGGCTATGAAAGATGAAGGCTGGCTGTTTGCAAGCCACACATGGGGACATCAGAATGTAAGTCAGATCAGTCTGGAGAGATTACAGGCAGATACACAGAAGTTTAAAGAGAATGTTGATCCTCTGATAGGCGGAACAGATATTATTATTTTTGCATTTGGAGCAGATCTTACCAGTGTTGAAGATTATTCGGGGGAGAAGTTCGAATATCTTAAGAGCCAGGGCTATAATTATTACTGTAATGTGGATTCAAGCCAGTACTTTGTGCAGATCCGCAGTAATTATTTCCGGCAGGGAAGAAGAAATCTGGACGGATACAGAATGTACTATAATCCGGAACTTCTCTCAGATCTGTTTGATGCACAGTCTGTGTTTGATTCTTCCAGACCGGTGCCGGTTCCAACTATGGGGTGAGTATGATCTCTGTGTATAACTGAAAGGGGACAATATATGAGAAAAAGGATAGCATGTGTAACAGCAGCTATTTTGAGTATTTCGTTAGGTGTAAGCGGATGTGGGCTCATTCCGTTTGAACAGGATATTCCATTTCTGAGTTCCAGAGCTGAAAATGCGGAAACTGAGAAAAAAACAGAACAGCAGACAATTGATGAACAGGATGCTGATACAGAGAACAGTACAGAAGATACACAGCAGGATGATGGTCTGAATGAGGGAGAGCAGACTGACAACGAAGATACAGAAGAGGCAGATGAGAAACAGGAAAATCCTATGGAGCAGGCAGCGCTTATGGCTGCACAGTATGATTATGATGGCGCCATAGAACTGCTTAAGAGTCAGCCGGATTACAAAAGTAATACGGATATGCAGAGTGCAGTTTCGGATTACGAAAATACGAAAGCTACCTGTACAGAATATCCGCTGGAGCAGATCACGCACGTGTTCTTCCATACACTGATCAAAGACACTGCCAGAGCATTTGACGGGGATTCAGATAGTAATGGATATAACCAGTATATGACAACAATTGATGAGTTTAACAAAATCATACAGAGTATGTATGATAAGGGATATGTCATGGTCAGTCCGCACGACATGGCGGTTATCAATGAGGACGGAACTATGTCCAGAGGCAGTATTATGCTGCCGCCGGGAAAAATTCCATTTGTGCTTTCTCAGGATGATGTAAGTTATTATCACTATATGGACGGAGATGGTTTCGCATCGAAACTTGTAGTGGATTCCAATGGTGAGGTTAAGAACGAATATATTGAGGATGACGGAAGTGTTTCCACAGGGGATTATGATATGGTTCCGCTGATCGATACTTTTGTAAAAGAACATCCGGATTTTTCCTATCATGGAAGAAAGGGAATCCTTGCAATGACAGGTTATGACGGTGTTCTGGGATATCGTACGGATATTGCATATAAGACCGGAAAAAAACTGCAGGATGATCAGAAAAAATTCCTGAAAGATCATCCGGATTTTAACTATAAGCAGGAAGTGAAAAATGCAAAAAAGGTAGCTAAGGCTATGAAGGCAGAAGGCTGGGAATTTGCAAGCCATACATGGGGACATAAGGATGTGGCTGCCACTTCTCTGGATGATCTGAAAAGAGATGATAAAAAATGGAAGAAATATGTGGCTCCCATACTTGGAGAAACAGATATGATCATTTTTGCATTTGGTGCGGATATCGGAAGCTGGGAAGGATATTCGGCAGACAATGAGAAATATGAGTTTTATAAGAGTCAGGGATACCGCTATTTCTGTAATGTAGATTCCAGTCAGTATTTTGTACAGATTACAGATGATTATTTTCGACAGGGAAGAAGAAATCTGGATGGATACAGAATGTATTATAATCCGGAAATGCTCAGTGATCTTTTTGATGTATCGGAAGTATGGGATTCTTCAAGACCAACTCCGGTACCTGGAATGTAGAAGGGAGTATTGATTATTATGAAGAAAAAAATATATCTTGCCATGCTTGCAGTTTGTTTTGCGCTGACAGCATCTGCGTGTGGTGATGGCGGTGCTGTTATCACAGACGGTACAAAGACAGAAGGAGCTGCTGACGGGAAGAAAGCAGAGACAGGAACTACGCGTCTTGTTTCTGTTGAGAATGTAGAGAAATATATTACGATCGGAGAATATAAAGGACTGACTCTGGATAATACGGTGGATGCGATCACTGACGATGATGTACAGGCGCAGATCGATGAGAATCTGAAAGATAAGGCAGAACCTGTATCTGATGCGGCAAAAGAAGGGGATCTGGTGACTGTAAATTATACAGGCACTAAAGACGGACAGACTTTTGACGGTGGTACTGCCAATAACTATGACTTTGTGATCGGCGACGGACAGATGTTTGAGGAATTCGAAAATGGTGTGATCGGGATGAAAAAGGGTGACACAAAGGAGATTAAAATTGATTTTCCGTCAGACTATGCAGACGAAACTCTGGCAGGTAAGGAAGTTATATACAAGGTTACGGTGCAGAACGTGCGGCGTGAAGGAGAACTTACAGATGAATGGGTTGCAAAGAACACTGATTATACAACAGTAGATGATTATCGTGAGAGTATTCGCAGTGAACTTGAGAAAAACGCAAAGGAATCTGCGCAGGAGGTTCTTAAGAATACTGCATGGAGTACAGTGCTTGAGAACTCTGAAGTAAAAGAATACCCACAGGAAGATGTGGATAAGGCTGTTTCTGAATTTAAGAAGAGTATGGAAGTTTATGCAAAACAGGCCGACATGACTCTGGAAGAGTTTACAGACAGTCAGGGTATTTCGCAGGATGATTTTGATGAACAATGTCAGCAGTATGCAGAGGGTAAGGTTAAGCAGAACCTGATCGTGCAGGGGATTATGGATGCAGAAGGACTGTCACTTGACGACAAAGAGAGCCTTCAGCTGCAGGATAAACTGGTAGAACAGATGGGTGTTTCCAGTATTGCAGAGTTGGTTGGAACTTACGGACAGGATTATGTAGATGAATCAGTCGGACTTCTCAGAGTGGAGGAGTTCATTATAAAAAATGCGAGTGTGAGTGAGAAAGTCGCAAATGGTGATGTGCTGGCAGATGATGCAGATGATGCAGATGCTGCGGCAGAAAATGCAGAACAGGACAGTGATCAGAATGTATCAGATGAAGATACTGATGATTCCGGACAGGACAATTCAGATGTAGATGAGAATCTGGAAGAGGAATTAGGTACGGAAGATGTTGATCAGAGTGAATAATTGGCATTGTATTTACCTGATAAATGAGTTATGATTATTGATAAAAGTGGATTACTCCGTACTGTGATGTACGCTGTCAGGGACTAATTAACAAAAAGAAGCGGGGAAAGGAAACCATGGATAAGAGGGTGTTGCGCGAAAGAATGCGCAGAAAAAAACGCCAGATGATGATCAGGCATTATACAAAGATCGGACTTTGTGTTATTGGCATGATTCTGGCGGTGGTGTTTGTGGTGAGAGGAATTATTATTCCGATCGCACATCATGTAGCCGGAGGCGGAAGCAGTGATCAGACTGTACAGGCTCAGGCAGATACAGAGGAAGTTCAGGCAAATTCCGATGCTGCAGTGAGACAGCCATTGAAGGGTAAATCAGATACAGATAAGGTTGCCGCGATGACAGCCGGATGGCATGAGGATGCTAACGGAAAGTGGTATCAGAATACAGATGGTACATATTTTTCAAATGGATTTCAGGATATAGATGGTGTTACCTATTCTTTTGACGAAAACGGATATATACAGACAGGATGGGTAGAAAAGGGAGTGAAGGATTATTACTTTAATGAAGACGGATCTTATGATCCGAGTAAGGTACGTCCGATGCTGGCACTGACTTTTGATGATGGTCCGGGAGAGTATACAGATGAACTGCTGGATTGTCTGGAACAGAATAATGCTCATGCAACATTCTTTATGCTTGGTCAGAATGTCAGTTCATATCCGGATGCGCCAAAACGTATGCTGGAACTTGGCTGTGAGATTGGAAGTCATTCATGGGATCATACACAGTTGACGACAATTGATCTTGACGCAGTTGCAAAGCAGTTCTCTGATACAGATGATGCATTGATTCAGGCATGTGGCCAGGCTGCGAGTGTGGCGCGTGCGCCTTACGGGGACGGAAATTCAGATATTTATAATACTGTAAATAAGCCGTTCTTTATGTGGTCACTGGACACAGAAGACTGGAAACTTTTGGATGCAGATGCGGATTACAGTGCAGTAATGAATGGAGATCTGACAGATGGAACTATCATCCTGATGCATGATATTCATGAGCCATCTGTAAAGGCTGCTTTGAGATTGATACCGGATCTTATTGCACAGGGATATAAACTTGTAACGGTAAGTGAGATGGCAGAAGCCAAGAATGTGACTTTACAGAATGCATGTTATGTGGATTTCTGGCCGAGTACACTCAGTAATGGAGATGTGCCGGGATATCAAGGCGGTTCTGATGCAGCAGCTTCCACAGACGGAACAGATGGTACATCTGATGCAAGCACAGATTCTTCTGACGGAAGCACAGATTCCTCAGACGGAAGTGAGGATTATTCGGATGGAAGTTCAGACGATGGAAGCTATGATGATGGAAGTTCGGATGACGGAAGTTATGATGATGGAAGTTCAGATGATTCGGAAGATTACAGTGATGATTCTGTAGATTACGGAGATGGAACGGAATAAAAAACATATGCAATCCTGCAGTGTGGATCATACAGAGTAATTACGAACATACGAAAGAGCAAAGAAGAGAGCAATGGTACTTCTTTGCTCTTTATGTTTTTTACAAAAAACACATAAAATATATAAAAAAATTGTTAAATATACACATATTTTTAATTGACGTATGGAATGTCCGTTGGTATAATAAGGCTTATAGAATGACTAAAAGTCAGTTCGTATTCCTGATTGAACTTGCTGTAAGATAGTTACTGTTCATATGCCAAAATTCCATTGCCGCAGGCAATCTGGAATGAACTTTGGCTACGTTACTGAGAATGGAGTGAACAGTAACGTAAGATATCCTGTTACAGTATTATTTTATGGAATCAGTATCTGCAAAAAAGATAGAAACCGAAGTTAAGGGAGGACTCCAGATGGGTGTGAGTATGAAATTTACAGATTTGGATCAATATTTATTTGGACAGGGAACCAATTATGAAGTATATAAGAAACTGGGTGCCCATCCGACTACATACAGACGAAAAAAAGGTGTATATTTTGCGGTCTGGGCACCGAATGCACAGTCTGTTTCTGTAATCGGTGAATTTAATGACTGGGAGGAAGAAGCAAACCCGATGGAGAAGGTTGGGCCGATCGGTGTTTATGAAGTGTTTGTTCCGGGGGCAAAGATCGGACAGCTGTATAAATTCTTTATTGTGGGTGCGCATGGAGAGAAGCTATATAAAGCAGATCCTTATGCAAATGAAGCTGAACTCCGTCCGGGTACTGCCTCCAGGATCACAGATATCACAGACTATAAATGGAAGGATGCCACATGGATCAAGAACAGAGAGAAGTTTGATGAGCAGGTAGAGCCTATGGCAATCTATGAGGTTCATCCGGGTTCATGGAAGAAGCATCCGCAGTCAGAGGAAAATGAAAAAGGATTTTATAACTATAGAGAATTCGCACATGCCCTGGCAGCTTATGTGAAGGAAATGGGATATACCCATGTAGAGCTTATGGGAATCGCAGAGCATCCTTTTGATGGTTCCTGGGGATATCAGGTGACCGGATATTATGCACCGACTTCCAGATATGGAACGCCGCAGGATTTCAAGTATATGGTGGATTATTTACATCAGAATAAGATTGGAGTTATCCTTGACTGGGTACCTGCACATTTTCCGAAAGATGCCCATGGTCTTGCGAACTTTGACGGAACCGCAGTGTATGAGCACGCAGATCCGAGACAGGGAGAACATCCGGACTGGGGTACCAAGATTTATAATTACGGACGCCCGGAGGTTAAGAACTTCCTGATCGCAAATGCCCTTTACTGGGTGGAGGAGTGCCACGTAGACGGACTTCGTGTGGATGCTGTTGCTTCCATGCTTTATCTTGATTATGGTAAGAAGGATGGAGAATGGATCGCAAATAAATATGGCGGAAATCAGAATCTGGAGGCTATTGAATTCTTTAAGCATCTGAATACAGTAGTTCTTGGAAGGAATCATGGAACTGTGATGATCGCTGAGGAATCTACTGCATGGCCGATGGTTACAGGGGATGCAGAGAAGGACGGACTTGGTTTTAGTCTGAAGTGGAATATGGGATGGATGAATGACTTCCTGGAATATATGAAGCTGGATCCGTATTTCCGTAAATTTAATCATAATAAGATGACTTTCTCCATGTCATATGCATACAGTGAGAGATATGTATTAGTTCTTTCTCATGATGAGGTGGTTCATCTGAAATGCTCCATGCTTGAGAAGATGCCGGGAGAATTACCGGACAAATTCAGGAATTTAAAGGCTGCCTATTCATTTATGAACTGCCATCCGGGTAAGAAGCTTCTGTTCATGGGACAGGAATTCGGACAGCTTCGTGAATGGAGTGAGGAGAGAGAACTTGACTGGTTCCTTCTGAATGAAGAGCCACACAAGGAACTTCAGAATTATGTGCATGATCTCCTGACTATTTATAAGAAATATCCGGCACTTTATGCCGGTGATAATAATCCGGAAGGATTTGAGTGGATCAATGCGGATGACGGGGACAGAAGTATTTTCAGCTTTGTGAGAAAGTCTCCTACAAAGAGAAACAATATTCTTTACATAGTTAACTTTACACCTGTTGACCGTCCGGATTACAGGGTTGGTGTTCCGAAGAAAAAACAGTATAAGCTGATCATGGACGAGAATGGACTTCTGGAGCAGCCAAAGACATTTAAGGCAGTGAAACAGGAATGTGATAACAGAGAGTTTTCCTTCGCATATCCATTGCCGGCTTATGGGGTTGCGATTTTTACATATTAATTTTTCGGGATGATTTCGGGATATATGTAAATATCTGAGAGAATTATTGTCAGGGGTATGTTATTTATTTGACAATATTGCAGAGTAAGTATGATAATATATGAAAAATTCGTGAAATATAAATAATTGCTTTTGAAATTTATCTGCGTTATAATTATCGCGAACACAAGGAATAGAGAGAATAATGGTTTCCATGTTGAAAGGAGAATGAACATGAAAGTATCTAACATTAAAGACATCGATAAATTTTTTGCTGTAGTTGACAGCTGCGAAGGCAGAGTAGAATTAGTAACAGGCGAAGGTGACAGACTGAACCTTAAATCTAAATTATCCCAGTATGTATCTCTGGCAAACATTTTCTCAGGCGGAGAGATTCCGGAACTTGAGATCGTTGCTTATGAGAAAGACGATATTGATAAATTAATGAGCTTTATGATCAACGGTTGATCATTAGTGTATACAGGCGGGGGCATGATGGTGGATCATGCCCCTTTCTTTGATGTGAACAGGCAGGTTGTTCTGAAGGTATTGAACAGCTGCAGGATATTTGTAAACCAGGGGGCACAGGCGTTTCCTGGTCAAAGTGCGTTGATGGCAGACTTGAATACATGGGATATCTTATGTATAATGAGTACGTTATAGGTAAATATATAAACAGACAGATAATGATGGCAGTTCCAAAAGTTATTCTGTTTGTTCATAAAAATGGCAGAATATAAAAAATGACGGCTATATGGCAGTTATTCAGAAATATAAATTTTAACGAAGAGGAGAAATAAGACAATGGCAACTAAGATTGATATTATTTCCGGTTTCCTTGGAGCCGGTAAAACTACATTGATTAAGAAACTTCTGAAAGAGGCTTATGCAGATGAGCAGGTTGTACTGATCGAGAACGAATTTGGTGAGATTGGTATTGACGGTGGTTTCCTGAAGGAAGCGGGAATCCAGATCCGGGAAATGAATTCCGGATGTATCTGCTGTTCATTAGTGGGAGATTTCGGCACTTCTCTGAAAGAGGTTGTGGACAAATATCATCCGGACAGAATCCTGATTGAGCCATCAGGTGTTGGTAAACTTTCAGATGTTATCAAGGCAGTACAGGGTGTTCAGGGAGATGTGGATATCGTTCTGAACAGCTATACAACTGTAGTTGATGCAAAGAAGTGCAAAATGTATATGAGAAACTTTGGTGAGTTCTTTAACAATCAGGTTGAATATGCAGGTGCGATCATCATGAGCCGTACAGATATCATTGATGAGAAGAAAGCACAGCAGGCGATGGAACTTCTTCGTGGAATTAATGCGAAAGCTGCTATTATCACCACTCCGATTGAGAAACTGGACGGAAAGAAAATCCTTGAGGTTATGGAGAAACCGGTATCTCTTGAGGAAGAACTGATGTCCGAGGAAGAGGTATGCCCGGAGTGCGGACATGTACATGAACATGGAGAGCATCATCATCACGATCACGACCATGATCATGAATGTGGCTGTGGACATGATCACGAAGAACATGAACATCATCACCATGACCACGACCATGAATGCGGCTGTGGACATGATCATGAGGAACATGAGCATCATCACCACGATCACGACCATGAATGCGGCTGCGGACATGATCATCATGATCATCACCATCATCACGCAGATGAGGTATTTACAAGCTGGGGACGTGAGACGATTAAGAAATACACAAGAGAAGGTCTTGAGAAGATGCTTGAGGCTCTTTCCGCTTCTGAAGATTACGGTATTATTCTTCGTGCAAAGGGAATGCTTCCTGCAGAAGACGGAACATGGATTTATTTTGACATGGTTCCGGAGGAAACAGAAATCCGTGAAGGTGCACCGGAATACACAGGCCGTCTCTGCGTGATCGGCTCCAAACTGAAAGAAGATAAGCTTGCAGAATTATTCGGGCTTGCATAATGATCATGAGGAAACAGCGATTTATGGCAATCCTCTAAAATACTGCATCTGGATTCAGCTCATCAGAGTGTGAAATCCTCTCGCCATAGATGCGCGACTGAATGATTTCGGCAGATAATAACAGAATCAGAATAAAGATAAAGGAATAAATTATATGATGGATGATATCAGAGTTCCCATTTATTTGGTTACGGGATTCCTGGAAAGCGGAAAGACTACTTTCCTGGATTTTACATTGCAGCAGGAGTATTTTGCCATTGACGGCAAAACTCTGTTGATTCTTTGCGAAGAAGGCGAAGAAGAATATGATATGGATAAACTGAAACTTACAAACACAGTTGTGGAAGTGATCGAGGATGAAGAAGATCTGACACCACAGCGTCTGGCTGCCATGGATATCATCCATCAGCCGGAGCGTGTTGTGATCGAGTACAACGGAATGTGGCTTGTAAGTAAGTTTGAGCAGATGGAGCTTCCGGAAGGCTGGGGAATTGAGCAGGAGATTACCTGTGTGGATGCAACTACTTATCAGGTTTATATGGCAAACATGAAATCTCTGTTCATGGATATGATCAGAAATACAGATATGGTTGTATTTAACCGCTGTAAAGAGGGAGATCCGCTTCCTGCATACAGACGTGGGATCAAGGTTGCAAATCAGAGTGCAGAGGTTATCTTTGAAAATGAAGAGGGCGAGATGGATGACATTTTCCAGGATGAGATGCCGTTTGATATCAATGCACCGATCATTGAGATTCCACCGGAAGATTATGGTATCTGGTTTGTGGATGCCATGGATAATCCGGATAAATATGTAGACAAAATTGTCCGCTTTAAAGGACGTGTCATGAAACCACGTGGAATGGGAAGTAAATTCTTTGTTCCGGGACGTGTGGCAATGACCTGCTGCGCAGATGATACCACTTTCCTTGGATACGTGTGCAGAAGCGATTATGCACCGCATATCAAAGAGGGCAGCTGGGTAGAGGTAACTGCAAAGGTTGCTTTTGAGAACCGTACAGAATATCAGGGCGAGGGTATTGTTCTTTATGCAAGTGATGTGAAAGAATGTGAGCCGCTTAAGGAAGAGATGGTATATTTTAATTAATTATCTTAGCGTGTGTTTGAAAAATGCTTTCCGCAAGACGTGCGTTACAATTTGCAGGATTGGTTTTTGAACACACTTTAGAGGATGTAAAAAATAAATTTGACATCAGGACAGGTATGGTAATTCCGGAAAATGGTGTTAAATTAAGCAGGAGACACATATATGTATTTAGTAGTTGGCCTGGGAAATCCCGGGAAACAGTATGAAGCAACACGCCACAATATGGGATTTGATACCGTTGACCGTCTGGTAGAGGATTACAATGTCCCTCAGGGTGGTGTGAAATTTAATGCCATGTACGGTAAAACCATGATCGGCGGAGAGAAAGTGATTCTTATGAAGCCGCTTTCTTTTATGAACCTGAGTGGCGGTCCTGTTCGTGAGATGGCGAATTATTTTAAAATTGATCCGGAATCAGAGCTTATTGTTATTTATGATGATATTGATCTGGAACCCGGGCAGCTTCGCATCCGCAAGCAGGGAAGTGCGGGTGGACATAACGGGATCAAAGATATTATCCGCCAGCTTGGCACAGAGAAATTTCTCCGTATCAAAGTAGGAGTTGGTGCAAAGCCGAAGGGATGGGATCTGGCAGATCATGTACTTGGCAGATTTTCCACAGAAGACAGGAAACTTGTGGATGAAGCAATAGCAAAGGCGGCAAAGGCTGTGGATATCATGATCTCACAGGGTACAGATGCAGCCATGAACGAATATAACAGAAAAGTACCTGTACAGAAATAAGCAGACAGGAAACAGATGATTGTTCAGCAAAAGGTATAGAAAGCGGTAACTGGAAACAGAAGCCGCTTTTATTACGTCGAAGGATCATGAGGGGTGAAGATGAAAGCATTTTTAACACCTCTGCAGGGGCTTGCAGAGTTTGAACAGATTAAAGAAAAAAGCAAAATGAATAAGGGAATCCTGCAGGTTTCGGGGTGTATGGAATCGCAGAAATCTCATCTGATGTACGGACTTTCCGGGATTGCGCCTTATCGTCTGATCCTGGCGGAGGACGAACGCCGCGCCAGAGAAATTTATGAAGATTACAGATTTTATGACAGAAAAGTGTATTCTTATCCTGCGAAAGATCTTCTGTTCTTTCAGGCAGATATCCATGGAAATCTGCTGATACGTCAGAGGATGAAGGTCATTAAGGCGTTACTGGAAGAGAAAGAACTGACAGTTGTTACAAGTATTGACGGATGTATGGATTTTTTGGAATCTCTGGAAAAGATAAAAGAACAGCTGATTCATTACGAAAGTGACAGCACCGTAGACATAGAACAGCTGAAGAACCAGCTGGTGGCTTTAGGTTATGAGCGGGTAGGACAGGTGGAAATGCCGGGGCAGTTCTCTGTGCGTGGCGGTATTGTGGATATTTACTGTCTCACTGAGGAAAATCCATGGAGAATCGAGCTTTGGGGAGATGAGATTGATTCTATCCGGAGTTTTGATCCGGAGAGTCAGCGTTCTCTGGAAAATCTGGAAGAACTTACGATCTATCCGGCGGTGGAGCATATAGGGGACAAGGATATGGTTTCCTTCCTGGATTATTTTCCGGAGGAAAGAACCATAATCTTTCTGGATGAACCAAACCGACTGACTGAGAAAGGCGGGGCTGTAGAAGAAGAGTACAGACAGAGCCGTATGCACAGAGAGGAAAAAGGCAGCCGGAATCTGCCGGAAAACTGGCTTTGTTCTTTTGAACAGCTTCAAAAAGAACTGAATAAACGCAACTGTATTTCTGTATGTGCGCTGGAACCGAAACAGGCAGGCTGGAAAGTGCGGGAGAAATTTTACCTGGAGGTAAAATCAATCAGCGCTTATAACAACAGTTTTGAACTTCTGGTAAAAGATCTTCATCAGTATAAGAAACAGGGATACAGGATCGCATTGCTTTCCGGTTCCCGCACAAGGGCCGAGAGGTTGGCAAAGGATCTTCAGGAAGAGGGACTGGCAGCCTTTTATGGACAAGATTATGACAGGGAGATCTGTCCGGGCGAGATCATGGTGGTTTATGGCCATGCAAAGAAGGGCTTTGAATACCCGTTGATCAAGTTTGCGGTAATGACAGAATCTGACATTTTTGGACAGGAACAGAAAAAAAAGAAGAAAAAAAATTACAGTGGAAGCCGTATTCAGGATTTTGCGGAGCTTTCTATCGGCGATTTTGTTGTCCATGAAAAGCATGGTCTTGGTATTTACCGAGGAATTGAAAAAGTTGAAGTAGACAGGATCGTTAAAGATTATATTAAAATTGAATACAGAGGCGGAAGCAATCTCTATATTCCTGCTACTCAGCTTGACTGTTTGCAGAAATATTCAGGGGCAGATGCTTCAAAGGCTCCGAAGCTGAACAAACTTGGTACTCAGGAGTGGAATAAAACAAAGAGCAAGGTTCGTGGGGCAGTTAAAAATATTGCAAAAGAACTGGTAGAGCTTTATGCAGTGCGTCAGGAAAAGGAAGGATATGTCTGTGGTCCTGATACTGTATGGCAGAGAGAATTTGAAGAAATGTTTCCATATGAAGAGACAGAGGATCAGCTCAGTGCTATTGAGGATGCCAAACGTGATATGGAGAGTACCAGGATTATGGACCGGCTTATCTGCGGGGATGTGGGATACGGCAAAACAGAAGTGGCGCTGCGTGCCGCATTTAAGGAAGTACAGGAGAGCAGACAGGTAGCTTATCTTGCACCTACAACGATCCTTGCGCAGCAGATTTATAATACCTTTGTGCAGCGGATGAAGGAATTTCCGGTACGTGTGGAACTGTTGTGCAGATTCCGGACCCCGGCACAACAGAAGAAGGCAATCGAAGATCTGAAAAAGGGTCAGGTGGATGTGATCATTGGAACGCACAGAATCCTTTCCAAAGACGTACAGTTCAAAAATCTTGGCCTGTTGATCGTTGATGAGGAACAGCGGTTTGGAGTTACGCATAAGGAAAAAATCAAGCAGTTAAAGAAGGATGTGGATGTCCTTACACTGACTGCAACGCCCATTCCCCGTACTCTTCATATGAGCCTGATCGGAATCCGGGATATGAGTATCCTGGAGGAGCCTCCTATGGACAGAATGCCGATCCAGACATATGTTATGGAATATGATGAAGAGACAGTCCGAGAGGCTATCAACAGGGAATTGCGCAGAGGCGGACAGGTTTATTATGTTTATAATCGAGTGACGGATATTGCAGATGTTGCCCTGCGTATTGCGAAGCTGGTGCCGGACGCAAGGGTGGATTTTGCTCATGGCCAGATGAGTGAGAGGGAACTGGAGAATGTGATGTATTCCTTTGTAAACGGGGATATTGATGTGCTGGTTTCCACCACGATCATTGAGACAGGGCTGGATATTTCCAATGTAAATACTATGATTATCCATGATTCAGACAGATACGGGCTTTCTCAGCTTTATCAGCTTCGGGGAAGGATCGGGCGTTCCAACAGAACTGCCTATGCGTTTCTGATGTACAGAAAGAATGTGATGCTGAAGGAGACGGCTGAGAAGCGTCTGGCTGCGATCCGCGAGTATACGGATCTGGGAAGCGGATTTAAGATTGCAATGAGAGATCTGGAACTTCGAGGTGCCGGAAATCTGCTGGGTGCGCAGCAACATGGACATATGAATGCGGTTGGATATGATCTTTATTGTAAGATGCTCAATGAAGCAGTGAAAGAGGCGAAGGGTATCCATACAATGGAGGATTTCGAGACATCAGTTGATCTGAATGTTGATGCGTATATTCCTGATTCCTACATCAGTAATGAATTTCAGAAGCTGGATATTTATAAAAGAATTGCGGGGATTGAGACACAACAGGATTATGATGATATGCTGGAAGAACTTCTGGACCGTTTCGGAGAACCCGGAAAGGCAGTGCTGAATCTTCTGGCGATTGCGAAGTTAAAGGCGATTGCTCATCAGGGGTACGTAACGGAAATAAAGCAGACTGGAAAAATAGTCCGGTTTACCCTTTATGAGAAAGCAAGGCTGAATACAGAAGGCTTTCCGGCTCTTATGCAGAAATACAGAAGAGGTCTGCAGTTTAAGAATGAGCAGGAACCGAAATTTATCCTGGAACCACAGGGGAATCTGATCCTGGCATTGACGGAATTTGCAGAGGAACTTAAGAGCATGGCGGAAAATATGTGAAATATACTACATATTTTTCGATTTGCCTTGCCCTTCGCAGGAAAAAAGTTTATACTCTAATAACAGTACATTCTGGGAAAGTGGTATGGAAGAAAGACCAGATTGATAATATGGAGGAAGAAATGAAAAAAATGGTAAAGAGAACAGCCGTTGTGACACTGGCAGGTGTGATGTCAGTTGGTATGCTTTCCGGCTGTGGAAGTAAAACATTAGATGGAACAAAGACAGTGGCTACTGTTGACGGAACAGATATTCCGCTTGGAGTTGTAAGTCTTTATGCCCGCGAACAACAACAGCAGACAACAACCATGTATTTAAATTATATGGGAAGTGCAGATAATATCTGGGATCAGACAGCAGGTGATGATTCAGATGAGACTTATGGTGATCAGGCAGTGACAAGCAGTCTGGAGTCTGTTGAGAAGATGTATATTCTCAAAGAGAAGGCTGCGGATTATAACGTAGAGCTTACAGATGATGATGAAACAGCGATCGCAGATGCAGCATCACAGTTTATGGCTGCAAACAGTGAAGAGACAATTAAGGAACTTGCGGTAACGGAAGATCAGGTAAAAACACTTCTGGAGCTTCAGACAATTCAGAAGAAGATGTATGATCCGGTTGTAGCAGAAGGAAAGATCACAGTTTCTGATGATGAAGCGAATCAGACAACCTTCACTTATGTAAGTATCTCTACAAGCGGTGATGATATAACTGATGAGGAGAAAAAGACTAAGAAAGAACAGGCTCAGGAGATTCTGGATAAGATGAAAGAGGATCCTACAGCAGACATGAGTGAGATTGCCAAAGGTGTAGATGACAGTTATTCTGCAGTACAGGGTAATTTTACAACAAAAGAGAGCGAAGACGAGGATGAAGATTCCGGCAGCGAGGCATATCCGGATGAGGTTCTGAAGGTTCTGAGAGGACTGAAAGACGGAGAAGTTGCAGACAATATTATTGAGACTGACACAGGATATTATGTAGTAAGACTTGACAAGATCAATGATGAAGATGCCACAGCTTCCAAGCGAGAATCTCTTCAGAATTCCAAAGAAAGTACCTATTTTACAGATACAACTGCTAAATGGCTGGATGAGGCAGATGTAAAGGCGGTTAAGAAAGTCCTTAAGACACTTAAGATCACTGACAAACATACCTTCATGGCGCCGACTCCTACTCCGGTTCCGGAAACACCGACACCTGAAGTGACAGAAGAGGCAACTCCAACACCGGAAACAGAGGAAGTTACAGAAACACCTGCAGCAGAAGATACAGATGTGACTGAGACACCTGCGGCAGAGGAAGAAGCAGCAGAAACTACTGAAACACCGGAAGCAACACCGACAGAAGCAGCTAAATAAGAAAATCCGAACTGTCAGTAGCCTGTTGATAGGAATTGAGTATTGTAAATTAAAACAGCTATGATGAAAACCTGAGTGTTTTCACATAGCTGTTTTTAAGTTTAAATAAATCCGAAATCATTCTCCTAAATATGCAAAAATAACACAGATAAATAGAGATATGATAATACGTTATTTTGTATGTTCTGCTAAATGAGATGGAAATGCTTCAAAGCATTGGCAATTCCGTTGTCCTCTATATCGGTTGTCTGGTAAGTGCAGTGAGGCAGGATCAGGGGATCCGAGTCGCCCATTGCGATGCTGTTTCCGGCGAACTGCAGCATAAGAAGATCGTTCGTGCTGTCGCCGAATGCATAGGTGTCTTTGACCGGAACCCCAAGGCGGTCTGCCAGAAACCGGATTCCGGTTGCTTTGCTGAGATTTTTCTGAGTCAGTTCCCAGGCCTTGTCTTCATGTATGAAACACAGAAAATGTTCATCTGCAAATTTGCGGAAAGTTTCCATATCAGAATCAGCAGACGGAAAAGCCAGAAACTTGTCAAATGTAAAATGGTTGTATGTTTCGGGCGGGTAGAGAGCCAGATCTTCCACTATAACTTCTGCTTTCAGCTTCTGAACAGTTTCAGGAACAGCACATGAACTGCTGTCATATAAAATCTTATCCGGGCGTTCAAAAAACGCAGGAATTCTGCATTCCCGCAGTAATTCTGTTGTTTTACGGCAAAGCGGATTTGGAATAGAACTGGAAAACAAAAGCTCTTCATTCATATAAATCTGGCTGCCGCATCCGCATACATAGCCGTCGAATCCCATTTCTTTAATGATTTCCGGAATCATTGTATAGGTACGTCCGGAATTGATGAAAAGGAGATGACCATTATAGCGGGCTTCTTTTAAAGCCTGTTTCGCACTGTCCGGAACTGTCCATGGGTAAGGGGTTAACAGGGTTTTGTCAATGTCAAAAAATAAGAGTTTACGATTATTCTCCATCAGATGTCTCCTCTGTCTCAGTATCTGTATTGTCATAAAATTCGTCATCAGAAGGATTTTCATTTCCTGTATGTACGCGGATTCCGTTCAGTTCAACTTCGCCTTCCATTGGGATCACAAGGCACTTGCGTCCGTCAATTACGCGTGTTTCCACAAGATCGGCACGTTCAGGATCTACGTGGACTACAACATCCGGGGTTTTGATCTCGAATCTTTTTGTATTGGTGATGTTGGAAGCAACCAGAGAGGATTTTTCCCCGGCTGTGATCTCGTATTGTTCATCAAATGACTGTAGTTTTTCATCTTCTACGCCGCATTCTTCAAAGAGGCGTTTTACCTCAGATTTGGTCAGAACTACAGGCTCCGGCTCATCCTTCTGTGATTCGATCAGGTCGTTTAATTTCTCGTGAATGCTTAATACAGTGTCATATCTGCAGTCGTCGCCCAGAGTATCTTCAACCAGTGCGTTAAAGGAATCACGCTGTCCTCCTGCAGAAAGAGGTGCTGTACATCCAAGCAGTTCATCGATAAAAATATCCCGAAGCTCGTTTGCATTTTTACTATAATAAAGGACACCATGGATGTCAGTGCTGCGGTCGTTAAACTGCGGGAAAAGGAAAGCAACATCCGGAAGTTCCACGATCCAGTCGCGGATACGGTCCTGGATGCTGTTGGTTTCGGCATTGTAGCAAAGACCTGCCTTAGAGAGTTTTACAGGACAGATACAGCACATGATGTGCTCATAAATCTCATCAGATGCATCAAACATTTCTGCACCGTCGGAAGACTTTCCGGGGATATCATATACTCCATGGATCAGGATGATGTAGTAGTTTTCGGGATAATCATAGTTTTCAATGATCTTATCGTAGAAACTTTCTACCAGTGCATCATCGGTCAGTTTGCTTTCTCTCAGTTTCATAAGAAAATGTTGAGTTCCGCCCTCAGTTTCCTGCTCGAGAGGAAATTCCATGTTCATCAGATTTTTTCCTATTGTTCCGGAAAGGGATTTGCGGAAAATTTCAAAGTATTTGAACATTTCTTCTTCTGATAAAGAGAGAAATGCTTCTTTCAGTTCGGTTTTTTTATTCTTTTCTCCGTCAACGTAACATCCGCAGATGCGGGTGAGAGAACAGTTCTCGGGAGTGAACTGTTTCTTGATTTCAGAAATTTCTTTTTTGTTCATATAGTTTATACCTCATGTTAGTCTGTTCTTTATTATAGACCAGTTGTGATGCAGGGGCAAGGAAAATTGCTTGAAAATTATGGGAAATACAGGTGAGTTTTGGTAGATGTAGTGCTATAATATAGGAAGATATTGTTGCCTGGCTGTGTTGCTGAGAACGTGTTGGACAGTAATGTTGCTTTGACAGTGATGAAAATAAATACAGGAGGATATGAGACATGAATGAAACAATAAAAAATCTTTTGGAGCGAAGAAGTGTACGTGGTTATAAAGAAGATCTGGTGCCGGAAGAAGTGTTGAATGAAATTCTTGAAGCAGGGGAATACGCACCAAGCGGAATGGGACAACAGGGTACACTTATGGTAGTAACACAGAATCCGGAACTTGTTGCGAAGCTTTCTAAAATGAATGCGGATGTGATGGGGACTGAGAGTGATCCGTTCTATGGGGCACCGACAGTTGTTGTGGTCTTTGCAGACAGTAATATGCCTACATGTGTGGAAAATGGAAGTCTGGTTATGGGAAATCTGATGAATGCTGCTCATGCCCTTGGGGTTGATTCCTGCTGGATTCATCGTGCAAGAGAGGTGTTTGCTTCTGAAGAAGGAAAGGCATTGAAGGCAGAGTGGGGTGTGCCGGAGTCTTATGTTGGAATTGGTCATTGTGTGCTTGGTTATCGCTCCGGGGAATATCCGAAAGCGAAAGCGAGAAAAGACGGATTTGTGATCAGGGTGTGATTGTAGTGTGGCGGCAGAGTGATTCCTGAAACAGGCTGGCAGGAAAGATATGAGAATGTTCGGGAAATCAAGTTGCCGGCACAGTAGCTGTGAGAGAGGGTTGCTGTTGAGTATATTTGATTTTAAGAGAAAGAAGTACAGAACGTTTCTGCAGGATTCTGAGACAGGTGAGGAGATTGCTGAGGAGTATGAGAAAGCCCGGGGAGTCTGGAAAAAGCATGATGTTCAGGATGGGAAGGGTTCGGAGATGAGAGAGAATCTGATAAGGAAGCATTATTGGTTTTCGGGGAGAGTGCAGGGAGTTGGATTTCGCTATCGGGCCTGTTATATTGCCAGTTCTCTGGGGATTACCGGTTGGGTGAGAAATAACTGGGATGAGCGCGTGGAGATGGAGGCGCAGGGGAGCAGGGAGCTGCTTGCGCAGATGGTGGAGATGTTGGGGAGACAGAGGTTTATTGAGATTGAGGGGATTGAGGAGAGGGTGATTCCGGTGGAGGTTGAGAGTGGGTTTTATTCCAGATGAAAGGGACGCAAGCTCAAATCATTCTCTTCGGCTTGACTTCGGGTCTTAAGAAAAACTAAGCTCGGGAAGATCAGGTAAGAGGGACGCAAGCTCAAATCATTCTCTTCGGCTCGGTTTCGGGCCTTAAGAAAAGCTAAGCCCCGGAAAATCTGCTAAAAGCATTCACAGATAACTCAAACTCGCCGCGAAGCGGCTCAGACAGTGAGTGATCTGCGAATAACGCAGATTTCCCGGGGCTAAGTTTTTCTAAAGGCCCTGCAAATGTCGCCGAAGAGAATGATTTGAGCTTGCTGGCTGTTGGCTGTGACTGGTGGCTGAAAGAGAAGAGAGATGGTGGTCTGTTAGTTTTGTGGAATAGAAAAGTTTCCTATATATAGTATGAAGGGGACGGGGTGTTGTGTATATATGGTATGTGGGTGCTGCAATATAGGAAGGATAGATGGGGAGGATGGTTGAAATTCCGGTGTAAGATAGACTGGATGGCTGCTGGGGATTTAGTGGAGCTTAGGGTGAAAATATAAAAAGTTTGTCAAATTATAAAATTAACTGTTGACAGGGACTGCTTTCGGTGTTATATTAGTTGAGCTGTCGGAAATAATTGTTTCTTGAAAAGAGACAATTTAAGATAATTTCTGAAAGAAAAAAAGAAATTAAAAAAAGTACTTGACAACTTAAAACGAATATGTTAAAGTAATCAAGTCGCTTGAACAGAGCCGACAATCACAGATCAGAAGAACAGTCCGGAAATCCGGAAGAGTTCGAAAAACTTTGAAAAAACTTGAAAAAAGTTCTTGACAAAGAAAAAGAGATGTGATAAAGTAAACAAGCTGTCGCAAGACAGACAA
>OLVR01000728.1_pt1 | contig 39158 bp, 31 predicted proteins | sample 1673261 | NCBI WGS metagenome assembly OLVR01 (sample SAMEA3178938, study PRJEB25190) | human gut metagenome | biome: human gut; feature: human-associated habitat; material: faeces | place: Austria | collected 2013 | reverse complement strand
CTGATTCGTAGTCAGACAGGTCATTTGCATTTGAACACATTGCCCTATAAAATTTAATGTTGACACCCGTTTGTCGATATTAAATTTTATAAGGAGATGGTAAAATGCAAACCTGTAAGAAGTGCTTTAGAGAGATTGGAGAGTATCCATTCTGCCCCTACTGCGGGGCTTCTCAAGGCAGCAATCTTCTGACGCTGGAACAAATTTATAGCGAATGGAGTACGCTGTACTTCAGAAAAGTAGGAAGAAAATCCCGCGAAGGATATGAAAACGCCTGGCGGACGCTCCACTTTTTGGGGCAATACGCAATGTCGGATATCAAGATCAGCGACTATCAACTGGCTATGGATACTCTGCAAAACAAAAGCAAGTCTCTCCAGAACAAGTTACTGCTGCTGATCGGACAGCTTTGCAAATACGCCGTGGCCGTCCACCGCCTAGACGTGATCAATCCATCGCCCTATCTCATACTTGATGGAGTGCAATCTAAAAGCCGTGAAATTTTTTCTGACGAAGAAATCTCACGGCTTTTTTTGTATGCTCAAGCGAACGAGCGTTTTTCTTGTACTGCAAGAGAAGTTCTTATTCTTATCTTCACCGGCTTACGACCAGAAGAACTTTTTGGAGTTGAGAAAAACGATGTCAGCTTACAATACCATTTCCTTTTTACCTGGGGTAGTAAAACCGATGCAGGTAAAGAGCGAATCATTCCTCTTATCCCCCAAATCATGCCGTATGTGTTTTCCTTTTACTTTGCACGAGGCCAAGAGAACTACTTGATCACCAGTCCGCGCGGGTATCGGGTTCGCATTGACAACTGGAGAAATCGTCAATTCTACCCATTGATGAAAGAATTGGGAATCAACTGTGCAGACACTCCCCGCCGCATGGTGCCCTACTGTTGCCGCCACACATACGCCTCTCTGGCCGACCGAGCGGGGGTAGATAAAGATACCATCATTAAAATTGTGGGCCACACAAGTTACAAATTCACGAAGCGAATCTACATACACGAAAAGCTGCCACAGCTTCAGGCTGAAACCAATAAAATTGATCGCCTGGTAAAACAAGAAATCACAAACAATAAAGAAAGAGAAGGAGATGTAAATGGTTGTCGTAGTGGGAAAACCGGAAACCGCCGAGAGCGTCCGGGAATTGAACTTTCGTGGCGAATTTGAAGTCTGCGAAATCGTGGAACGCAGCATTCCAGCAATCCAACGCCAGTTGGAGCAGAACGGTGAACAAATATCCCACCTGGTCTATGATGTGCGAATCATCGGCAACATAGATCAATCCCTTGGTTTGTTGGAGCGAATCTACGTCACTGTTCCCGGCATTAAAATAATCGTGGTGACCGAGGGGTTATCCACAGACAGCGCTTTCATGCGGGACATCCTGACGCTGGTTCCTGCGGAGCAGATTGTCTCTGATCACGGCGCGGAGTTGAAACGTGTACTGAACACGATGCTCTGCGACGCCGGATTGATCAGCGAAGATACCGTCCAAAACGACACTCCTTCCCTGGAAGAACCGACGCCCCCAGGAGAAACCGCCCAGGCACCTCCGGCCACCAGCGAGGTAGTCACTCCGCCCTCGCAGATTGACCGCGAGACTGCCCGGTCGCACCTGGTTCTACCGAAACCACGGCTGCGCGGGCGAAACGCCACCACTATCGCAGTCTGTGGAGCCGGACACCGCATCGGCACCACAACACAGGCCATGCAGTTATGCCTGTATGTCAAGGCCATGGGCTATAAAGCTGCCGTCATCGAGATGTCCGTAAGCAGTCTGACCCCCTACACGCAAATCAGCGATGAAGTGGTGCTGTTTGATGAAAAGCACTTCCGCATTGAGGGGACCGACATCTACAACGATAAAACCTGTATCCTTGCCACCAAAACCAAATATGATTATCTGATTCTGGACTATGGTGCTTTTGGAGAACTGAGTGAAGTAGCCGACTACCTGCGAAACGATATTCTGGTGGCCGTCTGTGGTGCCAAGCCCTCGGAGGTCGATCTGGTGAGTGACATTCTCCGGGTTGACAACGGCACAATCCACTATGTTTTTTCTTTTGTACCGCAAAGAGACCGCGACGATATCCTCAAATCCATGTCTCCCTTTGATGTGCGCACCTACTTTGCAGGGTGGACGCCTGATTACTTCCTGTATTCCGGCAACGATGAACTGTACGGGTACATCACCGGGCAGCTCAAGGCCAAAGAAACAGTACAGAAAAAAGGCGGCCTCAAATGGCCATTTGGGAGGAAAAGAAAATGAAAAAGAAAACCGTCCCTACCAGACATGCCATCCTGATGGCGGGCATCCAGGAAGAAAAGCGTCAGGCACAGCTTAAAGAAGCATACGGCATCACGGAAGAAGTAACGGTCGTGGAGAAAAAATCACGCACCGCCCAGCTGCTCCGGGTATTGGTCAATGCCATATTTGTGATGATGCGCTGCGTCGCTCTGGTCGTGCTGATTGTCCTGGCGATCATCGGTGTGGCCACGCTGATCTATCCCAATATGAGAGCCGCCGGTCTGGAAACCTGGCTGGAAATCGAAACCCAGCTGGCTGAATATCTTTGCAAATAGAGCGCTAAAAAGAATCGGCATATCGCAGTAAATCGGTTGTGCCTAACAGGCACAACTGCAAAATAAGACAAAGAAATGCGAGGTAAAAGATTATGACTATCCCCATGCCCAAAAAAGAGTACATCTCCATCAAGATAGCCCCCGAACACAGCCGCCGTTACCAGCAGCTTATGAGTACCCTGACCAAATATCAACGCGCCGACCGCAGCTACATGGCCGCCTGCTACCTTCTCTCCGCTAACGATGATGTATTCGAGATTGCGGATGGCTTGGTGGATATCGAGGGCATTGATTTCGCTATGATTCGCACGGTCACAAAAAAGAAGTTCGGCGCAAGCTCGTCCACATACACCGCCGTCGAGGTAGGGTACAGTCTTTTCTCCTGGAAAGACTGCCGTGTGAATCCCCATGACATGGCTCAGAGCGGTGCGTTCTGGCTTCCGATTATCTGCAACGCCCTGCTCATTCAGGGCAATGCAGCCAATGTTGAGGTGGTCGAATGAAGAATTTATACTTCTCGCTTCTGCCTGACATTGAGAGATCAAAGTACAGGACAGAAAAACAATGGCTCAAGTTGGGCTTTGTTCCTGCATCTCAGGATGCAGGAACCATCATGTATTCCAATCGTTTCTGTACTGGAAAATACAGATACTTGACCTCCGAAGAAGTTCGCAAGGCCACCGACGAGGAAATGACCTCCTACCACGAGGAGCAGCGGCGCAAGCGCCGCTCCCGCTATCTTCTAGCGAAGAAAGAACGGGAGCAAGCAATCCGCTACGGAGAGCTGCTGTCCCTGTGTGACCAGCAGCGGCAACTTGATGAAGAAAACTACAGAGGGACCATCCCAACCCTTACGGTGTCCATTGACATCGAAACAACGGGCCTAGACTGTTATCAGGATGAAATCATTCAAATTTCGATTCTGGATGTTGACACCGGGGAAGTGCTGCTGGACAGTTATGTGAGACCGTATTTCACAGAAGATTGGCCAGAAGCACGGCGAGTAAACCATATCACAAAAGAAATGGTTTGCAATGCTCCCTATTTTTACGAACTTCTGCCCCAGTTAAATCAGGTGCTGGCGCAGGTGAAAACCATTGTCGGCTACAACTTCGCGGGGTTTGACAGTGGTTTCTTGACCCGCTACGGGGCCAGCTTCAACGATGAAACCATCGTTGAGGATTTGAGCAATATCTTTGCCGTCATCTACGGGGAGTTCTCACCGAAGCATGGCGATTTCAAGTTCAAGAACCTTTCGACCTGTGCTGACTATTTCGGATACGATTGGGGCGAAGAAACCGCCCATAACAGTCTGGCAGACTGCCGAGCCACGGCGTTCTGCTATAAAAAATCCCTGGAAGAAAACTACCAGATACGCTATCAAGAAAACATCCACAAACGCGACTGGGGATTTTTCGACGAGAGCGACGAGAGCTATGATGAGTATGGTGATTATAATGGCTGAGTTTTGTCTGGATTGTTTTAACAAAATGAACGGCACCCACTACAAGGAAAAGCAAGTCTGGTTGGAAGATTGCCTTTGCGAAGGCTGCGCCGAATGGAAGCCTTGCGTAATGCAACTGTACCCCAAACCGATCATTTGGAGAATCGTGGATTTTGCAAGAAACAACATAAAAAGAGACGGAAAGTGAGGAAAAACAAAATGAACATTATTGCTGTAGCAAACCAAAAGGGTGGCGTGGGCAAAACCACCACCGTCGTGAACCTTGGCGCGGCTCTGGCCCGCAAAGGTAAATCTGTTCTCTGTATTGACTTTGACCCCCAGGCGAATCTCACCAACTATGTGGCCGGGTGCGAACCCAGGGAAAACTCCATCGCCAGCGTGATGCGTGCAGCAGTATTGTTCCAACCTGCTGACATCCGCGAAACCATTTATCATTCCGAGAGATTCGGGTTCGACTTCATCCCCTCGGACCTGCGGCTCAGCGAAGCGGACATCTACCTTGCTACGGCAATGAGCCGCGAAACCGTGCTGCGGCGCGTGCTGGAGCCGGTGCGTCAGGCGTATGACTACATCCTGATCGACTGCAACCCCAGCCTGGGGCTGCTGCTCACCAATGTGCTGGTTGCCAGCAACCAGGTCATCATCCCGGTGCAGACACAATACTTTGCCACCCAGGGGTTGTCATCGTTGGAGGGCGTCATCGGCAATGTGCGCATGACGCTGAACGCTGACCTGACTACCGTGAACATCCTGCTCACATTCAAGGACAAAACCAGCGTGGCCACCGCTGTAACCGAGACGCTGCGCGAGCAGTACCCGCAGTCCGTTTTTTCCATTGAAATCACCAGAAAGCAGGAAGCCATCAACAGTTCCATGATGGGCAAACCTGCCGGTGGTGACACGGGGGCAGAATACCGCGCCCTGGCTGACGAACTGATTGCGAGAGAGGGGTAAGCACCATGAGCAAGAACTTTGATTTTAAGGGTCGTTTGGCCGGAAACAATTTCGGGCAGCAAATGAACACCCAGGCAGCCTCCGTTGTCAGCACGCTGGCGGGCCGGACCGCCAAAGATTCCGGCTGGTCAAAGAAATTCCAGGTATTGGATATTCCCCTCACCAAACTGCACGAGTACCCGGAACAAAAAGTGTTCAGCATGGACGAAGCCGAGCTGGAGCAGCTGACCGAAAATGTGCGAGCCTCCGGCATCCTCCAGCCCCTGATCGTCAGGGTACACCCGACAATTCCGGGCGATTTTGAAATCATCGCCGGTCACCGGCGCAGAGAGGCCGCACGGCGTGCCGGGATGGAAACCGTACCGTGCCAGGTGTACATGGGCATGACCGACGCCGAGGCCAAAACCGTCTTTTATGCCACGAACATGGGCCAGCGCAGCGAGCTGCTGCCCTCTGAGCGGGCTGCCGGGTACAAGGCGCTGGCCGAAGTGCTGCGCCTGGAAGGCAGCGGCGCGGTCAACGAAGTGGCCAAGATCGGCTCCGAAGGCAAGCGGACCGTTTACCGCTATATGCGCCTGGTAAACCTGGAAAAGCCGCTTTTGGATAAGGTGGACCAAAAGGAGATCTCCGTGTATGCGGGGGCTGCTTTGGCAGACTTGACGCCGACCGCCCAAATGAACCTGCTGGCCGTGCTGGAACAGCACGACCAGGACGGCATCACAGAAAAGGCCGCCAAGGAGGTAGCCGCTCTCCAGCGCCATGATGTTGAAACGATTGAACGCTGTCTTTTCCCCGTCCGGGAGAAGAAGGCTGCCCCGGCCCCCAGGGCAGGTAAATTGAAGCTGAACCCCAAGCGTTTTGACCACTATTTTGTGGGTCTGGATACCGAGGAAGAAAAGCTGGACTATCTGGAGGCGGCGCTGATTGCCTATAACGCCGCGCAAAAGAAAGGTGATGACCAATGTTGACTTGCAAGATCACGGATTTTTCGCGGGCCGCTCAGACTGCAAGATCGTCCTGCCGGGCGCGCTTTTCCGTGACTCTTTATGTGGACGAACAGCCCTTAGTGGAAATCCATAATTGTGTGCTGCTGTACAACCAAAAGCTACAGGCATACTATGTTGGATATCCTGGATATAAACGCGGCAACAGATATGACAAAATTGCTTCTGTTCTGTCGCCTGAGTTGAATGCCGAAATCATTGCTGCCGCAGTCCATATTTTGGGACAGAACCAATGATAAAATAGATATGGAAGGAGAAAACAATGCGATTTTCTAAGCTCCACGGCAGCGCTCTTGCCGGGGCATGCTTTTGGGCCAGCATTCGCGCTCACCTGAGAATCCCCGCAATCCTGTCAGGCACGCTCATGTTTGTGCTGGCTTTGTCGGGATGCGCCGCAGCCGCTTCCTTCACCGCCACGGAAGCGGACACATCACCCACACCGGCCCCAATGGCAACAGCAGAATCCGCTTTGCATGAAAGTTCAAACCCGGATACCGTTGCCTGGCTCACAGTTCCCGGCACAAACATCGACGGGCCGGTGCAACAGGGGCCGGATAACGACTACTATCTGCGCCGGGACAGCGACGGAAACGAAGATTATCATGGCTGTTACTTTGCCGATGCTGATGCCATCGTTTCCCTGGCCAATCTCAGCCGCAATGTAGTCATCTACGGGCACACTTTCACCGACGGCTGGGAGGGCGGCTTTGAACAGCTGGACAAGTACCTCGATGCCGACTGGGCGCGGGAACATGCCGACATCCAGATGGAGATCGGCGGCACGGTGCTGACTTTCGAAGTGTGCAGCGTGGGATTCTGTGACGTTGAGGAAACCAGCCTTCCCATCTACTGCAACCTGGAGGATGAGGCATTTCGCTATTTGATCGAAGATGCAAATGCCAGAAACCAGGTAGACGGGTTGGAAAAACTTTCTGCCAGTGACCAGATTTTAACCCTGACCACCTGTACAGAAAGAGAAACTGAGCGTTTAGTTGTTGTGGCAAAGCAAATTTATGATACAATGGTTGCAACAGAGGAGGACGCACACCTATGAAAAACCGAATCAAATTGTTCTGTATTGCCCTGGCCGGTGCTTTCTTGCTCACGGCCTGCGGCGGGCCGAAGCTGATCGGCGTGACGCTGCCGGAAACGCCGCTGGTGCTGGCCACCGGCGAAACGGCCACAGCAGAGACCTCGTACACCTATGACGGCGAAACGCCGGAGAATGCCCAGCCGGAAGTGGTCTATACCAGCAGCGATGAGACTATCGCCACGGTAGACGAGAATGGCGTCATCACCGGCGTGGCCGAGGGTGAAACCACCATCACGGCCACGGTGGGCGAACTGAGCGACAGCCGCACGGTATCGGTTATCATCCCGGTGGAGAGCCTGGCGGCTGAATCCATGGCGCTGCACCTTGCTGACGGCCCCGCTGCACTCTCTTACACCGTGGTGCCGGAGAACTTCACCGGCGAGCTGACCTTTGCCAGCGCCAACAATTCTGTTGCCACCGTGGATGCAAATGGGCAGATCATGCCGGTAGCCGTTGGCGATACCAACGTGACAATTACTGCCCCCAATGGCATGACGGCCACCGCCCAGGTTCGCGTATGGGACGGTCCGAAGGAACTGACCCTGACCCCGGCAAAGACCGAAGTGACGAAGGGCAGCGGCACGCAGATCGGCGCCACCGATGAAGAGGGCAACGAAGTGGATGCCGAAAGCCTGACCTGGGCTTCCAGTGATGAAACCGTCGCTCAGGTGTCGGGCGGCTGGGTAGACGTGACCGGCACCGGCGCGGTGACGATCACGGCCAGCACCGAATATGGTGTTTCTGCCTCTGTGGAGCTGACCGGCGTCGCACCCGCTGCGCGACCGGCAGCCAGCACCGGGTCTGGCGCTGGCGCTGCCGCAGGCGGTGCCAGTTCCGGCAGCTCTGGAGCCGGTGGCAGTTCCGCACCGGCTGCCGGTGCAGGGCATGGCTACTGGACCGTGTACGGTGACGGCGGTGCGCTGGATTTGATCAACGGCATTCGCGCCTCTGCAGGTTTGGGCGCACTGACCTGGGACGATGGCCTGGGCGACATTGCTGCCGCCCGCTGCCGCCAGCTGATGGACGATTTCAGCCACAACGGCATGACCGCCCCGGAGATTTGCGCCATGGGTGCGCCCGACGCCTCCTCTGTGGTGTCCTCGTGGCAAGCCAGCAGCGCCCACTATGCACAAATGGTCAATGAGGGCTATACCCGCTGTGCCGTCGCCCACTGCTATGACGGAGACGGCTGTCATTATTGGTGCGCCACGTTTGGTTGATAAGTAAATATAACCGCAAAGAGGTACGACAATATCGTACCTCTTTTTTCTTTCTGTATTGTATTGGAAGGAGGATTGAATTGGAGCAATTATCAAAAAGCGAAAAGCAAATTATGGACACATTTTGGAATAGCCCTCAACCCTTACTAGCTAGTGACTTGCTTTCTGCATGTGTTGGACGCACCTGGAAAGCGCGATCTGTTTTTCCTCTGGTGAAGAAACTTATCGAAAAAGGCGCTTTAGCAGAGGTTGGTTGCGTGCGGCGTGGAAAGACCTATGCTCGCACATTTCAACCCGCATTTTCACGAGTTGAATATTGGGCCGAGATTATAAAGCAAGAAGATATGGATGGCGATCAACTTTCGGAGTTGACAGACCTTCTTGCCCAGCACAAACGTTCATTGGATTTGGCATGAATTTTCAAGAATGTGGGAAGGAGGCAACCAACAATGGAATGTATACCCTTTGCCTGTCCATCATGTGGGGGACGAATGTACTTTGTGCAAGAAACAAGAGCCATAACATACGATATGTGGCTTTTCTCTGAGGATGGAAGTTCGCTTTATAAAAACCTTCCACTTAGTGAGGCCCTGCTCCAGGAACCGCTTCTCAAAACTGAAATCAAAACCAGTTCCTTTCTGCTGTGCCCTATTTGTGGAGGCAAGTACGCTTATGATGTTCGTCAGACAGGGCCTATGCGGGCCGTTACTGAATGTGGTGAAAAGTTAGGCACCGATTAAGGAGCGTATTTTGTAGGCAACTGAAACGTCATTGCTTTTTCTCTTTCATCAGTCCATGCGGAACTGATATTGTTACAGCGGCAAAATTCCGCAACTTGAGCACCAAAAAAGAACCTTGTTTTCTCAAGATTTTCTTCTGTAACATGCTGATTGTCTAAATGATGTGAACGCCAACCGAAAAAATAAATTTTATCTTCGTCTGCCACATTGCGATCTCTATAATACCTTGCCATTTCTTCTGGACGAACCATCTCCTGTCCACACTTGCGTGGTGCATTTTCTGCAATGTATTTGAGGAATATTTTGGAATTGAAAGTTCCACCTTGAGGCCGTAAATGAAACACACTGCACAGTTGCCAAAACACATTATCCGGTATAGTTTCCGCCCAAAAGCCCTTATAAATTTTGGTTACAAAACCAATGTTATATCCTCGAACCCCAATCAACAGTTCAAATGGTTCTCTATCAATTAAAAAGAACACATCTATTAAAACTTTTTTGAACTCAATGTTGAAATGTTCTCTCTGTTTCCCTGTTATTATCATACTTCGATACAGCGGAGACAACTCCGAAAGATTGACCTTATACAAAAGAATCCCTCCCAGCGCTTTTATTGGTCATATTACTATGTTACTTACTTTGTCAGACGAGGTCAATAAAAATAGCATGCGCCTTTCTTCCGCAGGTGCGACAAATCATCACACCATTTTTTCATTGATTCCCGGAGGTCATAATGAAACCAGAGATTTCAATTTTTGTGTTCCACATTGCCACTTTACTCGGATTGATACTCATAAAGAAGTGGATTTCATTTAACGTGTCATCTCTCAGGGAGTACGGGCTAAACCATCCCCTTGAAGAAGTTCCACCGGCATTTTTCATTTGGAAATATGTTAACAAAGTCGTCACGCTGGTCATAATTATCACCTGCATTTCCCTGACAATTTTGATCTACCGCATCATTTCCTGGGCGGTGATGTGACGGCGGGGACAGCAGCTAAAGCCCCACCATTTAACCATTCACCCTTTGATTTTTTAAATAAAAAAGAAAGAGGCAAAACAAAATGAATAAAACACGCTTGCGCCAGTTCCTGGCGCTTTTTTTAGTGTTGTGTATGCTGTGCAGCACAACACTACCGATTTATGCCGAAGTTCCTACCGGGGAAGTAACGCCGGTAGAGACTTCTGTGTCTGTGGCAACCCCCGAAAATGCGGCCAGTGATGCCGGTACAGAAAAAAGTTCCGATGACGCATCTTCTCTTACTTCGGCCACCCCTGAAACAGCCTTGAGCGAAGCTGCCCAGGCATTTGTGGACGCCGTTGCCGCGCTGGACCGGGAAAGTATCTTGACCGCGATCAACGCCTGGGGCCTGGCAAGCCAGGCTTGGCAGGCCGATCAATCGAATGCCGAACTGACCGCAGCGTTGGAGGCCGCCACGGAAGCCTCGGATGCGGCGGCGGCTCCCGTCTATGCAGCGGAAGATCTCTATATGGCTCTTTCCGATGAGGAGCGCGAGATCGACGCCGTCAAGGCCGCTTACAGTTCTCTGACCGCGCTGTTCATTTCCATGCAGTTGGCCATGCAAAACCCGGTTGCACCTGGTGGCGGTGGTGATGAACCTGATCTTGAGGAAATCGCCACTGTACTCTACGGCGATTTGCCGGATGCGCCGACCGGCAGCTACATGGGCGAATATGGGCTGCCGGTTGCCACCGGCGACACCAAAATCAGCATTTCGGCCTGGAAGCATGACTTGCTGGACGCCAGCAGCAAAGGCCGTCTGGACGCAGACGCGCTCAATGAAACCAATGCTGTAATGGCGGTAGCGAAGCAGAATGGCGCAGAGTATGCCATTGTTCCCATCGCCGTCCAGGTCGAGTACCCCGCCAACGGTGCTACCACGACGATCACACTGCCGGACAACGTGGAACTTCTGAGCTACACATCCACCGCCGATAATCTGGTTCCTGCCAGTGAAACGGAACGCGCCCAAATTCTGAACGCCAGCTACAAGGATTCGTCGGCTTCTGCTTCCGGCTTTTATGTGAAGGCAACTGAAGATTTTTCTGTCACGTTCACCTATTCGGCCCTCGATGGCACCACCATCAGCAAAAACCTCAATGTCACCATCGACGGCAATGCGGAAGCTACCGCCCTCCCCGCGTCCAATAGCAACGGGGTCAGCACCTACGCCAACACCCCGCAGCCACCGTTTACGACCGGCAAGATCACAAAAATCGAGTATGTGGTAAGTACCTGGCTGGTCTGGTTCAACGGCGTCGAAGCCTATTGCTGCGACAATGGCTTGTATGCAGCTCCCGGTGGCTGCCCGACCTATTCATTTGCATACGTTTCCAAGTTGGAGCCCGGACAGTACACCCCCGGAAACCATTATGCCAACCAGATAAACATTTGGGGTGGCCTCAATCAGCTTTCTCTGGGGCTTTTGTCCAAGAGCCACGATGCAAATGATTTTGCTGGCAGCAGCTTTGCCGCCAGCGCAGCAACCACCTACTCCACCACCGGCAACGAAGTTCTGAAAACCGCCTACGAGTATTACAACGACACCCAGCTTTGGATTATCGAACACTATCCGAACAGTGTGGCGGCACAAACCTACATGAAGGCCGCTGCCGCTCTGGAAAACAATGGTCTGGACGCCCGCCCCTATTTAGGAAATGGCGGGTATTACACTTTCGCGTATTTCCCGCCTGCCGGTTATAACTGGCAGCGCATTGTCGTGATCGGCCCGGAGATCGAAGAAGATGAGGACACCACTGATGTGCCCGAAGCGCCGGAGATGCAGTATTATTCCGCAGACTGGACGGCTCCGCCGCAGTCTGCCAGCGGGAGCTTCGATCTGACCTACACCGTACACATTGACAAGTCTGCCAACATCACCCATGAGAAGCTGGATGACGCTATCTTCAAGCTGACCCCCAACCCTTCCAGCGGTACGATCAGCGGCGGCACTTGGACAATCGGCGACCCGCAGATTGTGACCACTGTGGACGGTGCGGCCTCCGCCACCTGGACGCTTCATTACGAAGTGACCAAAACCAGCACCACCACGTTGAGCGGCAAAGAAGGGCCGTACAACACACAGGAGGAAGCCAACGCCGCCGCCGAGGCCGCCAAGAACAACGCGATTGCGCAGCTGCAAAATGAAGCCCAGGCCATGGTTGATGCAGCCATTGCTGAAGCAAAAGCCCAGCTTGCAAAAATCACGATTGACTATGAAGAAACCACCGTCCCGCATGGTTTCGACCCCACGTCCAGCAGCACTGGTTCTGTTTCTGTACCGTCCAACGGCTCCGCTACTGCTGTTGTGGCAAACCAGCCCTGGCAGGCGCATGTAACCTGGGAAAAGCGCGACGCCCTCACCGGCGGCCGCATCACAGAAGATGCAGAGTATGCTTTCTACGAATGGAACGTGGACGCCAACGAATACGAGATCAGCAGCAACTATCGCGTCACGCGCCTGGAAAACGGCCTGTACACTGTGACCGTGACCAACCCGGTCTATACCGATTGGACCGAGGGTTATGTGTATTACACCCAGGACAACCTGGGCAAATTCCGTATCGAAGAAGTCACCGCACCTGCAGGGTATACCGACGCCGCCCTGCAGGGGACCGATTGGGTCGAACACTGGAGCCAGGAATTTGAAATCACTGACAGCGACCAGACCTACAGCTATACCGGCGACGATGCAGACTACAACCGCCCGCAGGGGAACAAAGTCATCATCAAAAAGATCGAAGCCCACACCGGCGAGATCATCGTGGACGATGCAGTATTCACGCTTTACCAGTGGAACCAGGAACGCGGCCTGTACGAAAAAAGCAAAGACTATGCCTTTGTTCGGGATGCCGAGGGCCTGTACACCATCACCTGCCTGCATGATGACTGGTCGCAGTATGAACAAGGCAACCTGTACTATGAGGATACCCTGTGTGATGTCCGAGAAGATACTGTGAACAGCGACGGCACCACGACCGAACATCCGCAGTATTATACCGACTATGAGCCGGTTGACTTCTCCATCGACGAGCGTGCTGTCACCAATGACGGCCAGTTTGTCGTGGTGGAATCCAAATCCCCGTATGGTTACTACGGCGACTGGACCGGCTCACGCGAGACCCCCAATTTCGAGGTCGAGGATGCCGGAAAACATGCCTATTATATTCGGCTGACCGATGACGGCTCCACAATCACCCTCACAGACAGCGAATACAATGCCCGCGTCCTGACCGAAAACAAAGGTGGCACCCTGATCGACCTGGGCGGCCAGACCGTGACGCTTCAGGTTTTCCGCCCTGCACTTACCGAGTACGACGAGGACAACCTGTTCCGCAATAATCCCTGGTACAGCACCGTTGTTTGGGAAAAGCGCGACGCCCTCACCGGCGGCCTGGTAGATGCAGACACCACCTTTGAAATCCAGGAGTGGAACCCTGAGAAGGGCGAGTATGAAAAAAGCACCCATTACCAGGTCGTGCGCCGCGAGGACGGGAAGTACACCGTGCACTTGATTGGCGACGCCTTTTTTAAAGGGTGGGAAGGCAAGCAGGGGGTCGTGTACTATCACCAGGCCAACCAGGGCAAGTATCGCATCGTAGAGCTGAAAGCTCCGGCCTCCTACAATCTGAAAGCCTGGGAGCATAACAACTGGGTCATCGGTTGGAGCGAGGAGATTGTCGTACACCCGGACTATCCTTCCTATGAGTTCCTGGGAGAGACTGCTTCCCGCAATATGCCCTACAAAACAAAAGTTCTCATCAAAAAGGTCGATGATGCCACCGGCGAATTTATTTTGCCTGACACGACCTGGACACTGTACGAGTGGAACGAGCGGAACAACCAGTACGAGGTCAGCACCAACTACAAAATCGTGCGCCGCGAGGATGGTTACTACACCGTGACCACGCTGCACAACGACTGGACGCACTACGAAGAAGGGTTCCTTTACTTCGAGGACACACAGACGGATTACCCGGATAGCGGGCGCTGGTTCTCCAATGAAGGAAAATTCCTCATTGTGGAGAGCCAGGCTCCTGCCGGATACTACGGCGATTACTGGCGCAACGATGAACCTGGCACCCATTCCACGGACAACGGCTCCGATCTCGGCAAGCGAGGCTATGCCTTCACGCTGACCGAGGACAATGGCACACTCTGGCTGACCAACGCAGACTACAACGCCAAGATTCTGTATAACCTGGACGAAGGCAATGCCACTGTGGTTCTTGCTGACGGTCGGCCCACCAGCGTCATCATCAACGAGAAACAGCAGCCCTCCTATAAGCGCGATGAGACCAGCTTCGGTAATACCGCCAAATACGGTTATGTGGTGTTCGACCGAAGCCAGTACAACAAAAAATGGGCACAGACGGGTGATGACGATACCTACACCACCAGTTATGAAGCCACCACCGGCAAGCTGGGCGATCAGATTGCTGCTCCAGAAGATACTCTTTGGAAGAACGGCAAGCTGTTCGAGCTGGAAGATTACACTACCGATCTGATCAGCGGCCCCGTTTATTATGATGTGACCTTAGAGAATATAAAATCTCTGGATGATGTCCCCTCCACGATGGAGTATCAGCTGAGCGCTGATAAAACCATTACGTTGGCCCTTGTCTCTGCCGACTGGCTTGAAGAACCCCGGAGCAGCTACACAGGCTTTGTGGATCTCGGCTACTCCCCCAAGCAGCCGACGGCCCCCGAGACAGAAACAATTACCGCTGACGATGGCCACACCTTCACCGGCCACCTGGTGGGCATCGAGCAGACTGGTGACTATGGCTGGGTAGACATGGAGATTCCCGCCACCTACTACGGCTGGCCTGACGTTAAGGGCATCTTCCTCGGCAATTTGGTTCTGCCTCACAACGACAACAAGCCGGTCTATGAGGGTTATGAAACGGAAATCCTGACCTATCTCGGCTTTAACAACAAGGATTACAAAATCGTTGATGCAGAATGGACCGGCAAGTGGGAGGCACTGCCCGGCTCCGACATGATGAACCGCAGCGCCACCTTCACGATCTCCTTCTACGCCACCGGCTGGATTGCCCGATACGAAGAAGGTGAAGAAGGGGAACGCACCGGCACGGTGACGGCCTCCTACAGCTTCGAGGACACCGCCAGTCAGGAAGATGGGCTGTACCACTGGCTGGTCACCGCACACTACAAACCTGCCAGTGTATGGACTGTCCTGCAGGCCGCAGCGGCTGTACTGGGCATCGGCCTGGTCATTGCCGCCGTGGTCCTCATTCTTTTCATTCTGTCCCGCAAGAGAAAGGAAAAGAAGCGCACAACGGAAAAGGTGTAACCGCACCTTGATGGAGGTGAATTATGTCCAGCGATTTAAGAACGGCAATCATTGAAAATATAAGCATTGCCGATTTTCTGCGTTCCGAGGGGTATGAAGTGATTCCACGGGGCCGAAAGCTGACCGTGCGAGGGCATGACAGCCTGGTCATTACACCAGACAAAAATGTATTCACCTGGAACAGTCGCGGTTTTGGCGGCTCTGTGATCGACCTCTACATGGGTTTGCACGGCTGCGACGCACGCACGGCCATGACCGAGCTGCGGAAGCAGCTGCCGGAGTACGAAAAAGAGCGGTCAAAGCCGCACCAGTCGCACCCGGCAAAACCTCCCGTACCAAAAGCCAAAGAATCGGTGCCCCTTATTCTTCCCACCGAGGATAAGAGCAAATGGCGACGGATTTACGCTTACTTAATCAGTACAAGAAAAATCACGCCGACCATTGTGAAGTGGCTGGTGCAGGAAAAAAACATTTATCCTGATGAACGCGGAAACCTTTGTTATCTCGGACGAGATGGCAAAGGAGAAATCAATTATTGTGCAAGAAAAGGCACCCTGACGCCCCGTGACGGCCAAAAGGGATACCGCAACGTGGTTGAGGGAAGTGACTATCAAAAGCGCTGCGTGATGAACCGAGATCCCGGTCATACCAAACTGGTCGTCACCGAAGCGGCGGTGGATGCCTGGAGCTTCGCTTCGATGCTGGAGATTCACGGCCTCGACCACAAGGCATATACTTACCTTTCCCTGGAAACCACCTACGAAGGGCCGCTGGGAATCTTTCTTGACGAGAACCCCCAAATCAAGACGATTTATCTTGCCCAGGACGCGGACGAGGGCGGCCTAAAAAGCCGGGAAAACTGCCGCAAACTCCTGGAGGAAAGGGGATTTACCGGCAGGGTGATCGACAAGCTGCCCAACGCCAATGCCCCCGGCGCGAAAGACTGGAACGATGCGCTGATTCTCAAACGCGCAGAAATGGAACGGGCGCCTGTTGAACAGGCGCCGATCCACGCCGATGAGCCGACGGTGCAGCCGTCGCTCGGTTTAGAACTTACGCCGTAAGACCGGCTGAAAACACACAAAGGAGAATATGATATGATTGATGTAAATTCTTTCACTACTGAAGTGAAAAACCAAATTCTTGGATGGCTCTCTGCCATTGGCACCAACCTGGTCTGCCCCTTAATCACCGCTGCCGCCATTATTTACTGCATCTTCCAGCTGCCGCAGTTGTTTAAGGCTCACCGGGATGGCATGTCGGATGTTTTCTGGGAGTTTATGTGGAAGGAGATCATCGGTCTGGTGGTAGCGGTCGGCACCGGCGTCCTTTGGGGGCTTCTGGCCGCCGGTGTATTCGGAACCACTGTTTAACCCACTGTGTACAAAAGTCTGCTGCCCGGGAGGCTCAGCCCCTCCTGGGCAGCAGCTTATTTTTTCATCGGGGATTGAAAAATGGAAGTAATCGGAAAATTTATCCTAAACCTCATAGCTGACGGCATTGCCACTTTGATACATGACGTTTTTGTGGCGCTTTTGACGGTGATCATGGATTTTGTCAGCAAAATGATCGTATCACTTTGGGATGATTCAATCATCAGCGCTGTCGTGTCCTGTTCTGCCTGGATAGCTATGGGGGTATTTGCCGTTGGTTGTCTCCTGATGTTCTATGATATTTTGGAGGCACGCTCAGAAGAAAAAACCGTGTACATGTCCTCTGTCACAAAGAACTTCGTCTCAGGGCTTGCCTTTGCTCTTTTCGGTGCCAAATTGGTGCATGTAATGACAAAAGCAATTTTAAGCCTGATTCAGCTTCTGAGGTTGAGCGACGCAGTTACAAATTTTGAAGGGACTGAATACGCTGCCAGCTTGACAGATTTGTGGATGTCACCAGAAGTGACTATAAACAGTAGTCTGTTGGAATCCGTGGTCTGCTTCTTCATCGTGGTTATTGGCAGCGGCGTTTTCATTTATAAAATAACGCTGCGCTTTGTGCAGTTTATCACCCTGATTGCCATGGTTCCCCTATACGAAACTAGCATTTTGCGTGGCGATCAGACCGCTTTCTCTGGATGGTTTCGCCAAGCTATGGCTGTCGGTTTGACCTTCTTTTTTGAATACTTTTTCTACGCCCTGGCTATCACCTTGCTGATGAGTACCGGCATCGCCAATACGTTTTTGGGGATGGGCTGCCTGCTCGGTATGGGTGGTGTGAGCCGCACGCTGGACAAATATGGTTTATCCAGCGCGGGGCCACATATCAACCCCACAGGCGTCGCCTATTTCGCGGGTGCCGTCAAAGGTCTATTAAAGTAGTTACCGCGTATGCAAAAACAAAAGCAAAAACAATCGAACCATCGAGAAAAACAAACCGTGCCTAACAGGCACAAACCCGCCCAAAAGGAGGAAAAATGACTACCCAAAAGTACCTCTGCCCACCACGGCTGCAAAAGAAATTTCTTTTGTGGTGGTGGACTGTCCCGGAGCTGATTCTGATTGCCACTTTGGTGGTGATCGCATTTTACCTTACTTCTTTGGAACTGCTGGCGCTGACCCTGTTTGTTGCTATTGGTGCAGCGCGGGTGGATTTTGAACACAATCTGTTCGGTGCATTGCGCACAAGGACCCGTTACCACCTTTTCACAAAAACCTATACCGCCAACGAAAAGCGCCCGGCAAAAGAAGAAAAGCGCCAGCGCAAACGCCTGACGAAACAAATGCGGTCTCGCTTGCCTATCCAGGATTTGATTCAGTTCCGCTTTGCCGACAACGGTATCTATGGCGGCAAAGACGGCAAGGAGCTGTTCCGTTTCTATCGCTATTACCCGCCAAACACCGATGTGATGACCGATGAAGAAATCGCGCAGGAGATCGAACAGTTGTGCCGGTTGTTCGATTCCCTGCGCTGTCACTTCACCATGTTCGGTACAGATAAAATCGAGGACATGAGCGCCCTCAAGGAATACTACCGCAGCCTGCCGCGCCGCTATGACCACATCCTGGCAGACGTGGTCAACGAGATCGAAAGCACCGAGACGAAATCCAGTGCGGTCCAGCGGGCGTATTACTTTATCTACAAAGCGCAGTCTGAGGAGGACGACATCTACACCCTGATCGTGGGCAAAGGGTACAAAATTGACCGTGTAAAAAACGACGAGATGGCCGTCCTTCTGCGCAATTACCTGGTCCGTGAGTTCGTCACTGTGGATATCTACACCATTGCCGAAGAAGTAAAAAACTACCCCAACATGGCAAAAGCCAAACCGGCAATCTACAACAAGGAAATTCAGCGCCGACTTTGCCCCAACCGCATTGACTTCACCCGTGACCATGCCGAACAATCCGGCCTGATGCGTCGAACCCTTATGATAAAAAACTTCCCGGCTCAGATTCCCCCGCGTGCCTTGTACACGGTAGCCAGCATGCGGGGCACCTCTTTCACCATGCGAATGACCCCGCTCCAGAAAGACAATGCGCGAAAACTGATTGACGAGCAGATTCGCAACAAGGCCGTTATCGGCGGCAAAAGCCAGGCCACAGAACAAATGGACGCAGCCCAGGAGACCATGGACATCAAGAACTTCTACGCCGAGGTCACCCGGAACCAGAATACCATTTACAGCGTCAACGTCTATATCGAGATTTACGGCAAGACGCTGGAGGACCTGGCGAACCTGGAGCAGCAGGTAAAGATTGAACTTGCAGGCGCAGGCATTACCTATGACCAGCTGAACTATGAACAGCGCAACGGTTTTTCCTCAGTACAGCCGTTGGGCAGCGACCACTTTATCCTGTGTTCCAACAATCTGCCCAGTAAAACCGTGGCGGCCCTGTACCCTTTCAGCTACTCAAGTCTTATTCACCCCCACGGTATGCCCCTTGGCCGCACCGATCGTGGCGGCCCGGTGTACGCTGACATCTTCCAGCGGGATGACCAGATCACCAACGGTGTGTTTTTTATTTCCGGCTCCGCTGGCCAGGGCAAGAGTTACCTTCAGAAGAAAATCCTGACATTCATGGTGACACGCGGGGTCCATTGCTATGTTATGGACCCGGAAAACGAATACAGCGATGTCACACGCGGCCTGGGCGGTGTCGTGATCGACTGCGCTTCCGGCAACCACAAAATCAACATCTTCGAGGTGCGCAGAATCAAGCTGGAGGATGATGTGGAGGAAGGAGCCGAGCTGCCGGAGATTTCCAATGAATCCCCCATGTTTTTGCAGCATCTTTCCTGGCTCAAAGATGAGTTCCGCATTATGATGCCGGAGATGCCGGACAGCACCCTCCGCGCGCTGATGATTCTGGTCCAGGGAATGTATGCGTCGGTGGGCATTGACCAACACACCGACTTTGACCGGCTCCAGCACCAGGACTACCCCACCTTCAGCACGCTGTATGATTTCGTGCAAAAACAGCTGAGTAAAAACAGCTACCCCATGCTCACCAAAGAAATGATTTCTGAGGTCCTGTTGTATATCAACGACCCGACCTACGGTGAACTGTCCAACATCTTCAACGGTACAACCACCATCGACGTCAAGAACAATCCGCTGATCTGCTTCTCTATGGGCGCTCTACTAGAGGGCAGCGAACAGCGCCTTCAGGCCGTGGAGAACAACCTGAACACCTACATCTGGTCCATCGTGCTGCTCCGTGAGTTCCAAGTGCTTCTCAGCTTCGATGAGTTGTACATGTACCTGGAGCAGCCGCTGATGGCCAAATACATCAGCTATTTTGCCCGTCGCAGCCGCAAGTATAACGCCTGTATCGGTGTGGCCACGCAGCAGCTCCAGGACTGCCTGGATGAATCGGTGCGGCGGTACAGCTCCCCGATCATCAACATGTCCTCTTTCAAATTCCTGTTTTACAGCGGACAGGTTGATCTCCAGGATATGAAAGAGGCATTGAAGCTGACGGATGGCGAAGCCGCTTGCATCAGTGTTTCCAACAAGCGTCACTGCCTGCTGAAAGCCGGTAACGGAAAATACTACATGGAAGTGGGGACGCTCCCCTTTGAAGCCGAGTTGTTTGGTGACAAAGGGGGCATCTGATGCCTGCCAAGATTGCGATTCTCATCGCGCAGAAACTAGCCGATGAGAGGACCCGCAAAATCATCATCACCATCGTGGCGGTGGTGCTTTCGATCATCTTTCTGCTGGTCGCCGGTCTGCAGGCGATCATTGCGCTGTTCACGATAACCCTCTCCACGTTTCTCACCGAGGACACATCCCTGGTCGGCCAGGCCGTAGCGCTTATGGACGAAGCCAGGGATGCCTATGTGGATGAGCAAATGGCCGAGTACCGGCAGCGGACTGACCGTAACGGTAATGAATACCGTAACGTCATCCTACAATGGGAAAACGGTTTTTCCAATAACGACAAGGAAGTTCTGACCATTGTTTCCTGCTATTATGAGCAGGATTGGGAAACGGATATGTCCCCGCTGGCCTGTTGGGTCGCATTGAAAAGTGTTTCCTTCTCCACCAGGGAGCGCGGGCCATATTCCTGCGGTGGCTGCATGAGCCGGAAGGTGTGCGACGGTCACCCCGATGGTAACGGGGGAACCTATCACCACAGCGATGACAGCGCCGATTGCGATAACTCCCACACAGAAAGTTATTGTCCCGGAGATCACTATGACTTGTATGTGACGGCTCGTTTACCTGGCTGCGAGAACTGGAACGGCGAAAGCGGTGCCACTGAACAGACCGTTGCTCAATGGGAAGAACTGTGCAGCCCCTCTTACACCGGCGAAAGCGAAGTCATGGAACAGTACCTGCAGGAGCTGCAGGCGGCGACGCTGAATGACGATTGGGAAGGTTGGTCCGAAGTCAATATCGAATGGACCAAAGTGTTGTATCAGACCGACTGGGAGGACCTGTATGGTGTCACCGTCACCCAGGTCGGCATTACCAACACAGACAGCTTTACCCCGTCTGAAGATTACACCGGCGGGATCACCGGCAGCGGCAACGGAACTTTCATTATACCGCTGGCCAGCTACAGCTACATATCCTGTCACTTCGGAGAGCCGGATGGCTGGACAGGCGCACCGCACGGGGGAATGGACTTTGTCGCCGGTTACGGAACGCCGATCTATGCCGCCGCTGATGGCGTGGTCGTGAAAGCTGGTTATCATAACAGCTGGGGCAACTACGTCAAGATCTACCATGGCGTTGTGGACGGCAATCAAATCTACACTCTCTACGCGCACTGCTCCTCCCTGGGCGTTTCTGCCGGTCAGACCGTGACCCAGGGTCAGACAATCGCAGCGGTGGGCAGCACCGGCGACAGCACCGGCAACCACCTGCACTTTGAGGTGTATGTCAATAACACCCGTGTCGCGCCGGAAGGCTGGCTGTAATTGCCATACAGCAAAGTCGGAAAAAGTAACAGCTGAACGTCTGTTTTTCTGTATTGCTTTGTTGACTGCCAGCAAACGTATGGCAAACAATTTTCGATTATACGTTGATTTTTGATAATATACCGGCTTTCTCTAAATGAGAATATGTCAACAGCCATACAAACGGCCATACAAACAGTTTGCAAAAAACCGCGCTGCACTGCGGCGCGGTGTGTTGCTGTATGGCACTTGTGCCATACAGCTTTATCCTGCATTTCCCCATCCTCTTTCAATTTTTTCAAAAAAAGGGGGAAATCGCTCCCCCGGAAAGGAGATTACTGGATGGAGCTGGTTAAAAAGTCTTACCGAATCAGTTCTTCGACAGCCGAGATGCTAAAAACCATCGTCGAAAAAGAGCACTGCACAGAAGTTTCCGCCGTTGAGAACGCCATCCGCTACTACAAAGACTACCTGTACATGCAAGACGACGGGGCTTTCATCAACGAGAGCGTGAAGCGCACCTTCCTTGCCAGCGTCAACCTGATGGAAACGCGGCTGAACAACCGCACCAACAAGGTGCTGTCTGAACTGGCGATCCAACAGGCTATAATCTGCCAGGTTCTTGCGCACGAACTGGAAATCAACCCCCGCGCTCTGGACAATTACCGCCGCGCCGCCGTAGAATACTTGAAAATGAATGATCGCGTGTTCCGGCTGGAAGATATTTTGGAAGAATGAGCCTATTTCTCTTGCAAAAACGCCGGACAATTCTATCGCATTATCGCAGAAAACAGGCTGTGCCTAATAGGCACAGCCTGTTGCTCTCCGGCCGAAAGTGAGGTGAGACAGTGAAAGTCAAAGCAATACTCAACTCCGGCTATTTCGCCAATGCCCGCCATGCCACAAACTACATCGCGTATATTGATCGGCAAAGCCCCATTTTCGACCAGAACGGTACAGAAAAAAATGTGTTGTCCGCGCAGGTGGAAGTGGAAGCCCCCAGTAACAGCACTGTGTGGCGTCATGTGTACTCACTGAATGCCAGCGATTGTGAGCGGCTGGGGGTAGACCGAAATTATATGAAAAACCTGATTGCCCTAAAAGCTGACGAACTGGCGAAAGCATACAACATTTCCCCCAGCAATCTGCGGATGGTATGTTCCTGGCATAACAAGGACTTTCACCCGCATCTGCATTTTTTGGTCTGGTCCACCGACAGCCGGGAGGCATTCATACCGCATCGAGAAAAAGAGACTGACAAAAGCGCAGCGCTCAATGCTGCCACGCGCAAAGTCAAAAGCAGTTTCACCAATGAAATCTTTCGCGGCGATCTGGCTTATCTGAAGGAAGAAAAAAGCAAGCGCCGCGACAAACTCAATGAGCAGCTGCGCAAACTGGTATCCAGCGAGTATCTGGTAGACCGCGAAATCACCGACGCACTAAAGGATTTGGGGAAAGACCTGCGAGAAACGCCAGGAAAACACACTTACAAATTCTTGCCGCCGCAGCTCAAAGCCGAAGTGGATAGCGTATTGGAAAAAATCATGCAGCGGGACCCGATCTTGCGGTCCATGTATGAAGAATACCTGGACAGTCAAAAAGAACTGGCCCTGACATACGCCTCCTACGAAGAAACACTGGACAAAAAGTTTGCAGAGATCGAAAACAGCTTCTTTCACCCATATTGCGATTTTGAAGAACGACGCGCTGGCCGCGCCGAGGTGACCAGGCACAATATCATCATCCATGCCGCCGAGCGGTATGTGCGGCCAACAGTACAGAGAAAAACAGCCTCGCACGTTCCTCAGAAAAAGTCAACACCGGCCATGACTTCGGCGGGAAATGCTGCTGCTCTCTCTCAGACCGGCAAACCACCAAACGCGCCAGCAGTACAGGAAAAAACAGCTTCGCACAGTGAGCCGGAAAACGCAACCCCGGATGAAAAGGTGGATGGTTCCGATTATCAGGAAAAAAGCCCCACTTATGCAGTGCAGAACATGCTGTTTCGCCTGGCCAAAACACTGAACAGAGATCAGCAGCAGGCACAAAGAATGAACCGGGCCGCCCACGTCGCCAACGGTCTGACCGGCGAAAAGCAAAATGTGAGGAAGTTGAAAACCGGCCTTTCTGATGAACGCAACCTGTCTACCATCGAAGTATAATAAAAGATTTGTGCCTAATAGGCACAGTTGATTATTCACGAATCACCGAAATATTTCTAACCGCTATTTGCAAAGAAATGTGTACATTTTGGGGGTGAAACACTCCGAGATGGCTTTTCTTTGAAATACCCCTTGACAAAATCATTAGATTAAGCGAAATTGTGTGTAAGAGAATCACACGAAGCACGCGGAGGTATACTTATGAACATCAACATGCAGTTACTGGAGAACATGACCGAACAGGAACGGTTCGACTGGTTTGAGGACATCCCGGAGGAGGAACTGCTGGCGCAGCTGGATGCCATGGCGGAGCCGGAGCGCCTGGCTTTGCTTGAAAAAATCCCGGAAGAAATCCGCTGCAATATGGGCTTCCTGTCCGACCAGGAGATCGCCTTCCAGGAAGCACGCACCCGGTATAACACGAGTTGGCCCACGGCTGTCGATTTTGGCGGCTTCAGCGGAAAATACGGGCAGCAGTATAAAGATTGGCTGGAAGCCTACTGCCCGGAGGAATTTTGGGAGTTGGTCTGCAAGGGCGAGTTGGCGGCCCTCTGCCAAGAGAAAAACGTGGAAGTCGGAGACTTCGTTGAGGACACTGTAAAGGCTTTGCTTGCCAACAACCCCGCCCCGGACCAGAACACCCAGCCTTTGGAGCATGTCGGTCACATGAACGCCTTGAAGGTCCAGGCAGAAGAACTGGCCGAACCGCTGATGTTCGGCGGCTGCCAGAAAGGCGAACTGGGCATTCCCAAAATGGCCCGGCCCGTTGCAACCCGTGGGCGGGCCAAAAACAGATTTTTCGACGGCACACAGGAGGACTGGGAGGCGCTGGACCACGATGCGGACAGCACATCTGACCGCGAGTTCACCTTGATCGAGGAAGGTGAAGCATCGCCCTTCTAATATATTGCGAATACTTCCATCATAGGGAGCAGGTTCTGTCCTGCTCCCTTTTTTGTTTTAGGGGACTTATGAAAGGGGTCAGCCGATGGAACACAAAACCAAATACAAGCAGCTGACAGAGGCATATCTGCATGCTCTAGGTATAATCGCGGAAAGCACCGCCACCTGGGCAGCATTTCTCTGTTCGGCTGCGTATACCTATGAGGAGCGATTTCAAAGCCAGGTGCTTTTGCACCATCAACGGCCAGGAGTAAAGGCTGTTGCAACGCTGAATCAATGGGACCGTGAAAAAAACCGGCATATTATTCGTGGCTCGCACGGAATCCCTGTTTTTGATGCAAAACATCCAGAATGTTTGACCTATGTTTTTGACTATCAAGACACAGCCGGACGAAGCACGCCCGGTTCTTTACCGTGGACCGTATACGAAAACAAATCGGGGATTGCGCTGCACAACCTGCTCCGACGTAGTGGAGAAAAAAGCCTGGACAGCTATGTGCATGCCAAAGTACAGCAAATCGTAGATACTGAGGTAAAATCTGAAACTTCTGCCGCAATGCGTACCGAGTTGCAGAAATTCCTTGAACAAAGCGCAAAATTTGTGGTCTGCACCCGCCTCGGTATGCCGGTGGATGGCCTGGACACCAGCGCCTTTTCTTTTGCAACGCAATATCAAAGCAGACCCAAAGTGCTTGAGCGGTTGGGGACGCTGCTCAACCATTCTCTGGTGGCGTGCCTGTCCCCTGTCCGTGATGTAGCCAATGCCATGCACATGACTATGCTCCCGCCGGAGGGACTTGCCGTACAGGAAAAAGATATGGAAGCCAGCAGCGTCCCGGAAGCATCGGAAGTCACATCTGAAGCATTGCCGGAAGCGCCCAATTTCCCAGCGCCCCCTCCAACTGTATCAGAGCAAAACCGTACAGAAAAAAAGGCTTCTCGCCGTGTAGTAAAGCAGAAAGCCGAATTTGAACAGCTGTCTTTGACAAGTAAGACGACGGAAATTGCACAACCAAAGGTACAGGATTTCAGTGCCGAGTACCAGCTCTTAGATCGTCTGCGGACTGATTGCGAGTATTTTTTGGGTGAAGGTCAGCGAGCGGAAAAACATCTGTGGGCGGGCAATGTGCGAGAGCAAATTTTGAAGATGCGCGAACTGTATAACGCCTTGCCCGATAAGCCCGAATGGCTTACCGAAGCAGACATTGATTCTTACGCGAAACGCATGGCTGCCCCCTATCAAGTGGTTGTGTATCACAACTTGGAAAATGGGTTCGACGAGCGCCTGGAGTTCCAAACGCTGGAGCAGGCCGAGCAGGCTGCACAAAGGTTTGTAAACGGCACCATGGAGGGCGAGGACGGGTTCGCTTACGACGGTGCAGGGGTGTACGATCTGGCAAATAAGCAATGGTTGCGTGTCTATGGTCACTTCCCCGACGAACATGCTATGGAGCAAACACGGAACCGCCCCGCACCACCCCCCACCGAACAAAAATACGCCGTCGAAATTCCTGTCGCCGGTGAATGGAAAAAATTCCAGACGGTAGCAGACGCCGAACAGGCCGCCTATGAGGAATATAAGGCAAATATCGCCCGTAATGCACAAAACTACAAAGCGCTGCCGGATGAGCAAAGAGAGCCGGGCGGGCCAAAGGCCCGGTTTCAGGACAATATCAACGCCCTGCGTCTGCTCCAACACCTGGAGGCAACCGGCATGCAGGCCACCCCGGAGCAGCAACAGCTTCTTGCCCGGTATGTGGGCTGGGGCGGCCTGGCAGACGCCTTTGACGCACGGAAAGACAACTGGCATAAAGAATACCAGGAACTGAAAGAACTGCTCCCAGAGGCCGAATACGAGGCTGCCAGAGCGTCCACGCTTACCTCCTATTACACGTCGCCAGAGATCATTCGCGTAATGTACAGCACACTGGAGCGCTTTGGTTTGCAGGGCGGTAACATCCTGGAGCCTAGTATGGGTGTGGGTGCGTTCTTCGCAAACAGACCGGCCAGCTTCGACGAAAGCGCGCATCTGTTCGGCGTGGAGCTTGACCCCATAACGGGCCGCATTGCCAAGCAGCTGTACCCTAAAGCCAATATCCAGATTTGTGGGTACGAAAAAGCTGCGTTGCCGGACAGCTACTTCGACGTAGTAATTGGTAACGTCCCCTTCGGGCAGTACAAAGTAAACGACCCTGCTTTTAATCGTTACAATTTCCTGATACACGATTACTTTGCGGCGAAAAACATTGACAAACTGCGCACAGGGGGCATCCAGGCCATAATCACGACCAGCGGCACGATGGATAAGCAGTCAGATGATGTGCGAAAATATCTTGCAGCCCGTTGTGAGCTGATCGGTGCGGTGCGCCTGCCGAATACGGCCTTTAAGGCTCTGGCTGGTACGGAAGTAACAGCCGACATCCTGTTCCTGCAAAAACGCGACCGCATTGTTGACACTGACGCATCCTGGTTGCACACAGGGACAAATGCGGATGGCATCCCCATGAACCAGTATTTCATCGATCACCCGGAGATGATTTGCGGAAAAATGGAGATGGTCAGCGGCCCCTATGGGATGCGCCCCACCTGTCAGCCTGATACCAGCTCATCTCTGGAGGAGCAGCTGCAGTCTGCGATGGGAAGGTTGAATGCCACGTTGGTGAAGGCTGAGCCGGTTATTCTGGAGCAACAGCCAGGAGAGGCAGCTACCCTTCCCGCAGACACTGGTGTACGGAATTACAGTTACTGTATCCGTGACGATAAGATTTTTTTCCGTACCGATTCGGTTATGCGGGAAGTTATCGTAAACGCCACCGGACAGGCACGAATCAGGGGCATGGTCTCTATCCTGGCCACCACACGGGAGTTGATTCAGGCCCAGCTGGACGATCTCCCGGATGAGACGATTGCACAGCTTCAGCGCCGGTTAAATCTCGAGTATGACGCCTATACGGAGAAGTATGGCAGACTCAGCAGTCGTGCAAACTCCCTGGCCATGCGTGAGGATAGCGGATACAACCTGCTTTGCTCTTTGGAAATCTACGACGACGATCACAACTTTAAGGCGAAGTCGGATATGTTTACCAAAAGAACCATCCGGCCAAACCTGGTGATTGACCATGTAGATACCGCCAACGAGGCTCTCATGCTGTCTATCCAGGAACATACCTGCGTAGATCTGTCCTATATGGAGCAGCTCACCGGCAAACCCCGTAGTGAGTTGCTGCAGGAACTGACCGGCGTTGTATTCCGCGTTCCTGGTGAAACGACAGCTGCCGGTGAGCCATTGTATCAAACCGGCGAAGAATACCTCTCTGGTGATGTACGCAAAAAGCTGGCTACGGCTGAAATATTTGCCCAACAGGACCCCAGTTACCAGGTTAATGTGGATTCCCTGAAAACCGTTCAGCCGAAAGATTTGACGGCATCTGAAATCGAACTGCACCTTGGAACAACCTGGATTCCTCCAGAGGATATCAAGCAATTCATTTTGGAGACAATGCAGCCAAATCGATGGGCAGCACAATCCATAAAGGTCAGCTATAACCGGCTCAACGCCACCTGGAACATCGAAGGGAGTTCCGTAGACAGCTACAGCTTGAAGGCTACAACTACTTTCGGTACAAAGAGAAAGAACTTTTATGAGATTTTGCGTTGCAGTCTGAATCTGCAGGCGGTCAAGGTTGTCGATTATATCGAGGATGTAGACGGGAAGAAGAAGGCTGTTCCGAATGTTAAGGAAACCCGTTTGGCCCAGGACAAGCAGCAGCAGATCGAGACCGCCTTTAAGGATTGGATATACCGCGATCCTGCCCGGCGTCGGCGGCTGGTTGATTACTATAATACCCACTTTAACAATCTCCGGCCACGCGAGTACGATGGGAGCTTTCTGCATTTTCCGGGTATGAACCCGGAGATCACGCTCAGACCTCATCAGCGTAACGCAATAGCCAGAATTTTGTTTGGCGGCAACACCTTAGTGGCTCACGCCGTCGGCGCAGGCAAAACCATGGTCATGGGGGCTGCTGCGATGGAGAAAAAGCGCCTGGGCCTGTGCAATAAAACATTGATCATCGTGCCCAACCATCTGACCGAACAGATGGGCAGCGAACTCCTGAGCCTTTATCCCAACGCCAACATACTTGTTGCCACAAAACGCGATTTTGAGAAAGATCGCCGCAAGCTGTTTTGCTCCCGTATCGCTACCGGCAACTACGATATCGTTATCATGGGACATAGTCAATTTTCCCGGATTCCGCTGTCAATCGAAAGGCAGCAACAGTTCCTGCAGGACGAGATCGAGCGGTACACGCAAGAAATTGCCAGCGCAAAAAAAGATAAAAGCGGGCAAGACCTGACTGTAAAGCAGATGGAGACCACCAAAAAACGCCTACAGTCCCATTTGGAAAAGCTGATGGATTCCCCCAAAGACGATGTGGTGACATTCGAGCAGTTGGGCGTCGATTCGCTCATGGTGGACGAGGCCCACGAGTTTAAGAATCTTGCAGTAACCACTAAAATGCAAAATGTTGCCGGTATTTCAACCTCTGAAAGCCAGAAAGCAACTGATCTTCTGATGAAAACTCAGTATTTGGATGAAATAACCGGCGGCAAGGGGCTTGTTTTCTGTACTGGCACTCCGATCAGCAATTCCCCCGTTGAGCTGTATACCATGATGCGGTATATCCAGGCCAGCACTTTGCGTGCCCATGACCTTCTCTCTTTTGATGCCTGGGCCGCCAACTTCGGACAAACCACAACCTCCATTGAACTGGCCCCGGAAGGCACCGGGTACAGAGCAAAAACCAGGTTCGCAAGATTCTTCAACCTGCCAGAGTTAATCAACATGTGGAAGCTGGCCACCGATGTGCAGACTTCCGATATGCTGAACCTGAAAGTTCCCGATCTGGAAGGTGGAAAAGCCACGGCTGTGATGTGTCCTCCCACGGAGCTACAGAAAGAAAGCATCCAGGCTCTTGGAGAGCGTGCGGAGAAAGTCCGCGCTGGCAATGTGGACCCGCATACGGATAATATGCTCAAGATCACGACGGATGGTAGGAAACTGGCTCTCGATCAGAGGTTGCTCAACCCGCTTCTCCCGGATGTTCCCGAAAATAAAGCCACGGCCTGCGTCAATAAGGTATTTGATATTTGGCAGCACACCATAGATACGCAATCGACACAGCTGATTTTCTCCGACTTAGCCACCCCCAGCACTGGAGAATGGAACGTCTACGACGATATCCGTGACAAGCTGATTGCAAAAGGCGTTCCGAAGGAACAGATTGCCTTTATCCATGACGCCAATACCGACGCCAAAAAAGCCACTCTGTTTGCAAAAGTGCGTGCCGGAAAGGTGCGCATCCTGATGGGCAGTACACAAAAAATGGGAGCCGGAACTAACGTGCAAACCAAATTGATTGCACTCCACCACCTGGATGTGCCCTGGCGGCCCTCGGATATTGAGCAGCGCGAAGGACGCATTCTGCGCCAGGGCAATGAAAACCCATCTGTGCAGATCTATCGGTATGCAACCGAAGGCAGCTTCGACGCCTACAGTTGGCAGCTGATTGAAAACAAGCAAAAATTCATATCGCAAATTATGACCAGCAAGTCGCCTGCTCGTTCTTGTCAGGATTTGGACGAAGTTGCACTATCCTACGCGGAAATCAAAGCCCTATGCGCCGGCAATCCCCTCATCAAAGAAAAGATGGAGCTGGACAATGAAGTGGCCCGGTTGAGTACATTGCGTTCCTCCCACATGTCGCAGATATTCGAGCTGCAGGACAAGATCGTTATCGGGTATCCTGCCTCCATACAAAAAGTCGAAGAATCTTTGGAGGCAGTTTCCAAAGACATCGACGTTTACAGGGCCAATAGCCGTTTTAATCCAGACGGCAGTGAGAATTTTTCTGCTATCGTGATGGGCACGCCCTACACAGAGCGCAAAGCGGCCGACGCGGCTTTACGCGATGCACTCCAGGGAGCTACAACTGGTGATGTAGTAGTAGGCCAGTATAGGGGATTCCAAATCCATGCTTACTATGACGCTAAAGCGGCCAGCTTTATGGGATACCTGCAAGGTACGCAGAAATATAACTTCGCGTTCAACCCGAAAGAAAATTTTTCCTCGTTCCGCCATCTTTTGGAAAAGCTATCTGACACACAGGCGCTTGATCAGGAGCGGTTGACGATACTGAATAAAAATCTGGAAGATGCAAAAGAGGCCGTGAAACAACCTTTTGCGTACGAAGAAGATTTTCAAACGAAATTGGCGCGTCTGAACGAATTGAATCAACTTTTAAGCGAAGATGATAAAACCACCCCTAAAAAGGAGACCCCTATGGTAAAAGAAGGAACGCGGGATTTAGAGGAATATCTCGACGGTTATAAAACCGTTCCAGCCAACCAGTTGCCCGCCGGATGGCAGTGGGAAATGAATAACGATGGAAGCGGCTCTTTGATTGGACCAAACACTGAAAGGCTCTACAGCTACGATCTTGCCCCGTATGCCACTTCGGGACTAATCGAATATAACGCCACCGGCAAAGATTACGATACGTTTGAGGGCTCTCTGGACGATTTCAGAGAGTGGGCTGAGCAGCAAGTAAAGGCTCAACTAGATGTACAGAAATATCGCACACACCTGAATCAAATCTACGATTCAATGACTACCGATCCTCAGAAGTATCTGGAATACTTAACATTCCGTGGTCAATGTGTCGGCCTGGGTGCTGAAAACACTGTTGCGGTATTTGCACAAAATCCAAAAGCCACCTACTGCCCTGCCCCGGAAGCAATCGGGTCGCCTAAAGTCAAACCGGGCGAAGAAGATCATTTTGTTTCTGTATTGCGTTCCGATGGGATAGAGCGCGTCTATGCTTTGGAGCAGTACGATCTGTCCGAGAGTGAATACCTGGACAACGCCCCGCTGCAATGGACAGATGCCCAGCATGGCGATCTGATGCACCGTGTGGAAGATGCCGCGCACCTGGCCGACATCCCCATTGTGAAGGATATTCGCCATGGTTCTGGATTTTTTGAGGCCGCAAAAAACACCATACACATCCGGGAGAGCGAGAACGATACAGAGCAACTGAAAAGCCTGCTGGAAGGCTATTCCGAGGCAATAATCACCCGGACAAGCACGGTCGAAAAGCCGGTGGCGGAGCTGGAAAGCGCCGCCCTGGCGGCTCTCCTGCAGGTGCGCTGTGGTGTGCCGGTCGATGGCCAGCTGTCGGAGAGAATCACCACCGCGCTGGAAGATGCCCGGCAAGTTTCCGGCTTCAGCATGAAAGACAGTGTGGTCAGGCTCCACAATGCAATGGAATACTGTGTCCGTTATGCCGAACTGGAGCAGACAAGCGAACAGTATCAGGCCCAACGAATCGAGCCGGAGGCGTTGACGCCCCAAAGCGAAGCCTTTATGGAGATGATGTAAAGCAGGTGATTTTTTGAAAAAAATGTTTCGCCCGATCTTGGTGCTGGTCGTTGCCTATGCCCTGTTGACGGGCTTCCAGGTGTTCCTGCAGATGCCTATGAATTGGCGGCTGGCGGTCAGTAAATTGCTGATGGCCATACTGGCAATGGCCGTAATTGAACTGCTCAACCGCCAGCCCCTGGCTGTCCGGGATGTAAAAGCCGGACACGGCCAGCACGGCGACGCCCACTTTATGGAGCCGGAGGAAGTCAAGCGGGTATACCAGGAGATACAGCAAGGGCATGAGACACAACCGGCCATGCTTGTGGGCGCATCCAAAAGCACCTGGCTGGTTGATACGAGTGACCAGTCTGTGCTGATGGTTGCCCCGCCTGGTGCCGGTAAATCCACCAGCCTGTATATCCCAACTATCACCTATAATGCCAGGGTTAATCTGCACACGCAGGACGCGCAGGGAATCGGCCAGGGGGCCAGCATGGTGCTGGTGTCCGTTAAGGATGACCTGTATACAATTACTGGTGCCGAACTGAAAAAGTGCGGCTACCGCGTGCTGAAGCTCGATCTGCGGAATGTATTCAACTCTTGTCATTTTAATCTTCTGTACCGCGTCAATACCGAGATCGACGCCTGGCGCAAGGAGCGCGACGCCAAGCAAAAAGCTGTGCATTATGCCACGGCAGAACGCTATGCCAAGGTCATCGCCAGCGCGATCATCGGTAATACCGGCTCTGTGAACAGTGGTGACAGTAGCGAGTATTTTAACGAGACTGCCCGTGGCCTGATAACCGGCCTGGTCCTGCTGGTGTCTCAGTATGGCCAGGACGGTGAGCGCCACATCGTCAGTGTTTTTAATCTGATTGTCGAGCTGGCAGGGGCAGACAACCCGGAGAAAGGGAACACCGTCCAGAAAAGCCGCCTGGCTGCCATGCTGGAGGGGGTTACCGACCGGCGAATTAAAGGCTATATTAGCACTACCACAAGCGCGGATATTCGAACCACCCTCAATATCGTTTCTTCGGCGCTGTCCAAACTACTGAAATTCGTCGATGCGGAGCTGGAGCAGCTGATCTGCACACACGACAACGATCTGGATGCCGAACAATTCATCAAACGGCCCACAGCGATCTTCCTGATCGCGCCCGATGAAAACGAAACCCGGCACTTCCTGGCATCGCTGTTCGTCCGTTTCCTGACCGACGATCTGATTGCTCTGGCTGAGCGCCAGGGCGGGCATTGCCCTCGTCCCTTCTACTATTTTTTGGACGAGTTCGGCAACTTCCCGGCAATTCCCGGTGTCACCAGCTTGTTCTCCGCTATCCGCAGCCGAGGCGGGCGAATCCTGGTCGCGGTGCAAAGTTACAGCCAGTTTTTGCTCAAATACGATAAAAACGTCACCGAGATCATCAAAGACAACTGCCAGATTTTGCTCAACACGTTTGTATCGCCATCGGCCCAGGATACCGCTACCAGCATATCCAAAATGCTGGGTGATGAGACCATTTTGACCGGCTCCTCCTCTCGCTCTGACGGCAAGACCACCAGCAGCCATCAGCTGATGGGCCGCCCTCTGATGTCCCCTGCTCAGATGGTGCGCATCCAGCGTGACACCTGGATTGTCGAGAAAGCCGGGTACGCCCCCATGAAAACCCACCTTGAGGGCTACTGGAAATACTTGTCCCTTGCTCCCCAGGAGCAGGATGCCACCGGCGAGAACGACTATCTGGAAATCAAGTTACTCAGCACGGAATCTCTGCGTCAGGCGCTGGGAAGCGCCCCGGCACACCCTCACACGCCCCCGGCAGCAACCAGGGAGCCGCGCCGCAAGCTGGGGGCTTCCCGGCGCGAAGCCGCAGCACTGTACCCCGGAAAATTCAACCCCTAAATAACAACAATGCCCCAGGCAAACGGCTTGCCTGGGGCTGCTTTTTTGGAAGGAAGAACACCATGTTTGTAAAAATTTATAACAGCCTATTTGATTATGGTCTGAAGCCCAAAGAATTGATGGTATTTTTGTTTTTATCGTACTGCCAGAACTGCCTGGGCACAGCGACCGTCCGTAACACCACCATACAACAGCGGTGCGGTCTGAGCGAGAACACGATCCGCTCCGCTGTGGCCGGTCTGGAACAAAAGGGCCTGCTGGTAGTGTCTGCCCGGCAAGATCGGGACGGACGCAGGATCTCCAATCAGTACAAGCTCCTGCAGCTGTCCGGCGCATGGGGCAAGCTGCCGGTGGAAGCGTTCACCCTGGGTAAGCGGGACTTCGCCGTGTATGCCTACCTCTGCCGCTGCTCCAACGGGCGGCGCAAGGCGTTCCCCTCGCTTTCGCACATGGCCACCGTGCTGCACATGGCCATCGGCACAGTGCAAACGGCTGTCAAGTCTCTGGTGGCCGCTGGGAGGCTCCTCAAAGCCGCATTCCGCGCCGGGAAGCACAACCTGTACATACTCGTCGAAACGGTCGCACAGGCGCTCCCAGGGGCCAATCCTGACGCACAAAAAGAAAACCGCCGTGCTGGAACACGGCGGCAAAAAGTCGAGATGCTGCTGGAAAGCATAGCAAGTCTCATAACCAATTCCAAAATACTACAGGTAATCGGTGCTTGTCAAGAGGTCCTGCGCATTTTTGTAAAAGTGGTATGTCAAAATTTGCGGAACAGTAATAAGACTAATCCCACTTACAGTACAGAAGAAAGATATTATTCCCTCTACAAATCAGCAATAAGGGGAGAAGTGCGCCTTTCGGAACTGCCTGAGCCAGCTGCAGAGGTAGGCATACACGGCGAAGTCCCGCTTACCCAGGGTGAAGGGTTCCGCGTGCGCTCCGTTTCCCGCGCCCACGGCCTGCCTGATCGCTGCGCACGATTATTTTTTTCTTTGTACAGTCGTTGCCACCGGCGTAGGCAGCAGGTATAATTTAAGCAACAGGGAGTGACTTTTGCATGAAGATGGTGTTTATCAAATTCAAGCCGGACGGCAAAGAATATGGGTTCGGCGTGCCGGAGGACTACAAAGGCAGCGCCGGGCTGAAGCCTGGCAGCTGGGTGCGGGTGCCGGTGCCGGGCTGCCGCAAAAAGATGCTGCGGGTGGTGGTGCGTGTCGCAGAGACCGAAACGCCGCCGGAAGGATTGAAGATGATCGGCTACTCCGGGCGGCAGATTGCGCAGACCGCAAACAAAAAGGCCCGCCGCGCCGCGCACCAGGGGGGCATCATCTACCTGGCAAAGAAAGCGAAAGCCGAAAAGCGGGCCATGCTGGGCGGCAGGCCGATAGACCTGGCCTGGGAGTCTGAAAAAGCAGCCTGGATTGAGGACGATCTGGACATTGAGCCATATCTGGCCAAGGGATACAACACCGACGAGGGCCTGCCCAAGCTCACCGAGCTGCGCCTGGGGATGCGCATGGGGTTTGACGAGAGCAGTTACGATGACCCGACGTTGCCGCTGCACATCATCAAGAAGCGCCGGGTCCATCAGCTGCGGGATTGGGCCAGGGAGCAGGGCTTGCTGCCGCCCATGGACTACGAGGACCCTGTTCACGGCATCACCAAGAACCAGTTGCGGGAGCTGCTGATTGGCATTGCCAACGGCATCATGCCGGACACCTACGGCCTGAAGCTCATCAAGCTGCACAAGTGCGGCCCCCGCGTCTTGCGGGAAATGCGTCTGTGCCGCGAAGCTGGTATGACCGGCAAAGAAATCCGCCCCTATTGGGCACTGGGGGTCAAAAAGCTGCAAGAGGTCCGTGCCGCGTTCCTGGCAGCAAAGGAAAAAGACGGCGGCCAATGATGCAGCCCGGGCTGGCGTTAAAAAACGCTTTGTGCCTAATAGGCGCAAAGCGTTTTGCTTGTCCTGTCGTTATTTTTTCCATTGAAATTTGCAGAGCTGTGTGTCGAACAATCACACCCGAAAATATAGTAGAGAGAGCAAGAAGCGGAAAAAAACGTGCAAGCATTGTAAATAAATATATTGACATTGCACGCAAAACCTGCTATAATCATTATAGAATCAAGGAAAGGAGATTGCACTGTATGGCGAACATCAACATCAATATCCGTATGGATTCCGACTTGAAGCAGCAGTTTGAGGCTTTTTGCAATGATGTGGGCATGACGATGACAACGGCATTTACCGTTTTTGCGAAAAAGGCTGTCCGGGAATATCGAATCCCCTTTGAGATTGGAGCGGAAGTTCCGAACGCCGAAACGAAAAAGGCGATTGAGGATGCCAGAAAAGGTATTGGGATGAGCAAGCCTTTTTCTTCCGTAGAAGAACTCATGGAGGATTTAAATGCTGACGATTAAGTATCAGGCCGCCTTCAAGAAAGACTACAAAAGAATTGTAAAGCGCGGCTATGATACGCGCCTGCTGGAAAAGGTGATCGAGCTGCTGGCCAACCAGAAACCGCTGCCAGAGAAGAACCGGGACCACCAACTTACCGGGGACTATGCGGGATGCCGCGAATGCCACATCACCCCGGATTGGTTGCTGATCTACGAAGTGGCCGATGAGGAATTGATTCTGTACCTCACCAGAACCGGCTCACACAGCGACCTTTTCTAAATTTCTAAATCCTATTATGCAGAAAAAAAGAAAGCCAAGCGGCTTTCGTCGCTTGACTTCCCTTTCAAATCTGCTTATAATAGTCCCGATAAGAACTCCACCCTGGAAGCCACCTTTCAAATCTGGCAACCAGTAACCACAAGGCTAAAACAGAAGCAGCGTTGTGGGGTAACGTGGTACTAAGCAATACAATCTGTGTTGCATATCTGTATGGTCATAAACCAATTTCCGTTTGGTTTATCGCCTAAACAGTATACAAAACAGTTTGGCCTTTGTCAAGGTACAACAGACCCCCACCGTTGTGAAATGGTTGGGGGTTTTTATCGTTGTACCTTGAAAATTGAATATGTTGTTCCTGTGAGAAGTATTTACTTCTTTTGTACTGTGGTCGGCCTCAGAAGCCGCTGGGATGCAACAGACCCCGCCATCAAGTACAACCCTCATAGGCAGAAACCTCCCAGCCGGGATGCTGGGTCGGGGGAAAGCGGGGAGAACACCCGCTGCCAGGAACACTATAGAAAGAAACACGCTTTTTTCTGATTTTCAAATCGGATTAACAGCGGTGACTGTATGGGTTGCCGCTGTTTGTGCGCTTTGAAAAAAGCGATACAAACAAAAAATGCACCGAGGCATCTCTGCCCCGGTGCGGTGCATGGTGCGCCGGAAGAGACTCGAACTCCCGACCTTCTGATTCGTAGTCAGACACTCTATCCAGCTGAGCTACCGGCGCATATTCTCTTGGCGTTCTCGCCGGAGAACGTGTTTTATTATAGCGCCCACCGCCCGGAAAGTCAAGCGTTTTTTTCAAAAAACTCAAAAAATTCTGCAAATGGGCATCTTTCACGAAAATCCGCAGCCTGCGGGGCGGGTTTTCAGCTCTTTGCTGTTGTCTGAAAACGAACATCGAATTGACAAATACTTTGCAACATTTTATAATATAGAGTAGATTTCGGATTACGAACGATGGCGTTTGCAATCGCAGCCGCCATCGGCTTTTTTATTCTCCAGTCTGTCCGCCTATTGCGCACAAGCGTGTACGCACGGTACAGAGCGTTAAACGAATAAACCGAAATCGACCCCAATTTGTATTCCATTAAGAAACGGAGTGGCACAAAACCATGGCGAAGTACATCGTCAAGCGCGTGGCAATGGGCATTTTCAGCGTGTTCATCGTCGCGACCCTTACCTTTTTCATCATGAACCTGGTCCCCGGCGGCCCGTTCGTGGCGGAAAAGTCCATCAGCAAAGCAGCCCAGCAGGCTCTGGCCGAAAAATACGGCCTCGATAAGCCCCTCGGCGTGCAGTACCTTAATTATATGAACAGCCTGATCCATGGCGATATGGGCCTGAGCCTGAAACAGCGCGGCCGTACCGTCAACCAGATCATCTTCTCCAAGCTGCCTGTGTCTGCCCGCACCGCTGGTCTGGCCGTTCTGGTCGCCCTGTGCGTCGGCATTCCGCTGGGCTGTCTGTCTGCGTATAACCGAGGAAAATGGGCTGACAACCTTATTATTGTCTTCGCCACCTGCGGCATCGCTATCCCGAGCTTTATTTCCAGCGTCGTGCTGCTTTACACCTTCGGCATGAATCTGAAAATTTTGCCCACCGTCGGTTTGAATGAGCCGGCGGCCTACATCATGCCCGTGACGGCGCTGGCTATTTACCCCACCGCCTACATCACCCGCCTGATGCGTTCCAGTCTGCTGGACGTCATGGGTCAGGATTACATGCGCACCGCCCGCGCCAAGGGCGTTTCCAGCGTGAAGATCCTGTTCAAGCACGCCCTGCGCAACGCCATCCTGCCTGTTGTCACCTATGTCGGCCCCATGCTGGCAGGTCTGATGACCGGTTCCTTTGTTGTCGAGAAGATCTTCTCCATCCCCGGCCTGGGCCGTGACTTCGTGTCTGCCATCACCAACCGTGACTACATGATGATCATGGGCACCACGATTCTGCTGGCGACCCTCGTCATTGTTGCCAACGTCATCGTTGACATCCTGTACAAGATCATCGACCCGCGCATCAAGCTGAAGTAAGGAGGAGCAGACAAAATGGAAAATCTGAAAAAGAATCCGTTGAGCCTGCAACTCAACGTGGAAGATTTCGCCCCCGCATCCAACGACGAGAAGAAGAGCCTTGTTATCATGCGTGAGAGCGTCAACTTCTGGAAGGACGGCATGCGCCGCCTGAAGAAAAACAAGATCGCCATGGTCAGCCTGGTGGTCATCCTGCTGATTGCCTTCATGGCCTACATTCTGCCCAGCCTCTGGCCGTACAGCTACGAGCAGCAGATCAAGGGCAGCAACAACCTGGCTCCGTTTGAGTATTCTGCCGCGG
>OLVR01000725.1_pt1 | contig 39212 bp, 33 predicted proteins | sample 1673261 | NCBI WGS metagenome assembly OLVR01 (sample SAMEA3178938, study PRJEB25190) | human gut metagenome | biome: human gut; feature: human-associated habitat; material: faeces | place: Austria | collected 2013 | reverse complement strand
ATTGATTCTTCAGTTGTATCCCAAAGTGCGTCACGCATACCGCGATGTACACCCGCTAAAATTACACGTTCCTGTTTTTGCTCGTTATACTCCATATTTACCTCGCTTTTTGTTTCTATATATTCAGTATAACAAAAAAATCGTTTTTAGTATACCCTTTTGGTGAAAAATTCAAAAAATTTTAATATTATAAATAAAAAATATCGGTATGATTTTTTCCATACCGATATTTTAAGTTATATCGTGTGTTTTATATTTGCCACCCCTCAGTCGGCTACGCCGACAGCTCCCCTCTATGGGAGCCGAAAGTCTCTCCTTGAGGAGAGGTGGCACATAGTGCCGGAGTGGTGGTTTTAATTTTATATTCACTCGGGCGACCAATGATCGCCCCTACGGATTTATTGTATACGCAAACAGACGATTTATGCTTTTTCATATTTGCCACCCCTCAGTCGGCTACGCCGACAGCCCCTCTATGGGAGCCTAACGCCTCTCCTTGAGGAGAGGTGGCACATAGTGCCGGAGTGGTGGCTATCTTTTCACATATTTTTGAATGCAAATTTTAATTGATTCGCTCATAATTTCGGTACACTTTTTAAGTGACATACCAATACTGCCTGCCGCCCAATCCTCAATAACCGAAACATAACCGCCGATAAACAATCTCAAATTCATTTCAAACGATTCTTTATCGCTGATATACGAAGCTTCGGACGCATCACGCATACACTTTTCAATAACTATATCGCGAAGTCTTTTAAGGAACTTATCCGCACCGTCTGTATTCAAGAGCATTTTATACATTTCCTCGTCGTCCTCAATAAATTCACGAACGTGATTCATAATATCATACGGATCTTCAAGAACACTCTTAATTGCGTTTTTATTTATCGAACCGAACAGTTCATTTATAACGTCCGTCTGGATTTTTTCGCGAACATCGTCAGCTGTTTTGAAATGTGCGTAAAATGTACTTCTGTTAAGATCAGCCGTATTGACAATATCGGTAACGGTTATCTTCTTATTCTTTTGCATAAGTTCGACATACGCATGGACAATCGCTTTTTCAGAACGTGTAAAATTCCTATACGTTTTCTTTTTCTTTACTTCTTCCATGTTTTTTTATCCTCCTAAGCACAATGAACACAGCCATCAGCAAAACAGCCGTTCCCCCACAAATCGCAATCGGTACAATCGGCGATATTTTCTTATAAAGCAATACATATTTACAAGGTTTTGCCGTTTCAAAAACCGCATAACTGCCGTCAATCGTACAATCAACCATACTCCATTTACCGTCAATCTGTACTGCAATCTTTGCCGCCTTTTTCTTATCGTCACGAATATGTACTTTTATAACATCATAAGCATCTTTACTTAATGTAAATGAGTATGTCTTACCGTTTTTGTAGCCGTCAAAAACGTGGTCAACATCTTCCTCTTTGAGCGACAATGTTGTATTATCCGCAAATACGCTTTCGGCAAGCATTAACGGCGGTTCTTCGCCTGATGAAATAGTCGTTGTTGCCTTGTTGTATTCTGCCGAAAATGTAGTGTGACGTATGATAGGACTTTTCACGTCCTTATCCCACATCGGAACTTCACTGCCGTCAGCGGTAAGCTTTGGTATATCGCTGTCATTTAATACAGTACCGTAATCAACTGTCATTGACTTCAATTCTTTATCTTTATCCTTGAATATAACATTGAAATGAAATCTTGAAAGTTCTGTTGACTTTGACTGCAAAATCGCACCTATACTCTCGGCGTCATTTTGAGCCAAGCTCTTTATTTGCGGAAGGAATTTATCTCCGTCCGCCATATAGAAATTACCGTTATCCAAAAGTGGCATACGGCTCGGGAAACTGCCGTCAGACGTTGTCATATCGTCAGGCTTGACAGCCTCTGCTCTGCCCTCAAGATTCATTCCGCTTATACCTGAAAGTCCCTCATCAATAAAATAACAACCCGTAACGTCACCGTCAACAAATCCCACTATCGCACCGGCATCATCTTTTTTACCGTCCAATCTCGGAAGCGAATATGACGTATTAATATTTTTAGCCGAGCCGGCAATACCGCCGATATGGTCGTTACCGTCAACATCATTTATCGCAATACAATTATCTATATTTCCGCTTGTATATCCTGCCGTACCACCGCTGTAACTGCCGTCATTTACAGTAATTTCGCCTGTTGTAAGCGAATTTTTTATATCGCCTATATCACTCTTACCGCAAATACCGCCCGCATATTTTGATTCTGCGGTTACATTACCGAAACTTATACAAGAATCAATTACAGCTTTCAAAACAGAATCGGAATTTACTTTAGTGCCGTCAGGCAAAGTAAGGTTTTCACCGGAACGAACTATCGACTCAAAGCCGACACATCCGACTACACCGCCTGTCGATTCGGTTCCGTCTACGGTACCGTTATTTATACAATATTTCACAAGTGCCGTATCGGCATTTTCATCACCGATAAGTCTTGGCAATGAAATATCCGTACTCTTCAAATCACTTATTGCAGTTTTTTCATCATCTGTTTCCGCCGCTTTAGCCGTTGTGAACAACATATCCTTTAGCATACCGACAACAGACGGTTCAACGTCATAACTGCTGTCAAGCTCACCGTCAGGTGTTACGTTGTATCCCGGATCAATATCGTCCTCAGATTTTACACTTTCCGAAGAAGTATCATTATTGCTGTTGCTTCCACCGCTGTTACCGCCACTACCGCCATTGCTTGGCGTTGCCGTAGGTCTTGTTATATGACCTAATGTAGGCAACGGCTTTAATGTAGGAAGTGTTGAACCCAACTTATCAAGTACATCTTTAAATGATTTAATTGTATCTTTTAAGCCTTTCAATTCCTTGCTCATATTCAAAACAAGGTTGTCAAGATTCTCCATTGTATCACTGACCGAATCACCGACATCACCCGATACATATTTAAGCTGTCTTAAAAGTTTCTTCAATTCTTCATTTGTATCGTCAAGATTATCAATTACATCATCAATATCTTTTTCCATCTTGTCAAGACGATTTGAAAGTTTGTCTTTTGAATCGTCAACATCATCTTTGCCCTTATCAAGCGAATCGTTCAAATTGTCGATAAGGTCTGACAATTCATCACCCTTGCCGTCAAATTCGTCAAGGAAATCATCAAGCGATTCAAGAGAAGTATTAAGCGAATCACTCACATCTCTGATTGACTGCTTTGATTCGTCTGTAAACGAAGATATATCTCCTCTTGCTTGGTCAAGCGTATCTTTCAGCGAACCTGTCACATTACTGTCAGACGCTGAATTTACCGCATTTGTTATACTGTCCATCATATTGACGGCTGAATCCATAAGAACGTCAAGCCTTGAACGTGTATTATTTTTTGCGTCACCCAAGCCTAAAAGCGACATAAGTCCCGATACATCATTTGAACCTGTCAACAGTTTCAAACCGTATTCAATCAACTTTGTTCTTGCACTTGAAATATCGTTTTGGAATGTATCTATATCTTTTTCCACCGCCGCTTTTGCACTCTGATAAGACAAGTCAATATCGGTATACGGTTCAAATCGACCGACTACACCACCGACACTTCTTCTTCCCTGAACAGCTGCATTATTGATACATTCTCTTACTTCACCGCTTTGTGTACCGACTATACCGCCGATATTGTCGCCGAAGCTTTCGCCGCCGACAATGCCGTTATTTGTACAAATAACAACCGCACCCTCGTTATTACCGCAGATACCTCCGGCGTTTACCGTATTTTCGTTTGCATCCGGGCATACCTTTCCGTCATTTCGACTTAGCTTTATTCTGCCCTCATTGTAACCGACTATACCGCCTGTTTCACTGTCACCAACAACTGTAGCCAAATTTGCGGAAGAATCGACAACACCTGTCATTGCATTGTAGCCGACAAGTCCTCCGACCTGTTTCTGACCTTTGATATTTCCGCCGTATGAACAGTTTACGATTTTACCCGCGTTATAGCCGACAAGTCCGCCTGCACCTTTTGAGCCTTTATCAAAATTTTGAGTATTTATATCAGTCTTACTCAAAATCGAGGTGGCTTTTTGTCTAAAAACCGATTCCGTATCGGTTCCGACTGTAACCTTTATATCTCCTGTTATGTTCAAATCTCTGATCTGACCTTCTTTTGTCACTGAACAGAAAAGTCCTTTATTTGAACCCTCAAATGAAAGCTTGACATTCTTTATACTGTGACCGCCTCCCTCGAAAGTTCCGCAGAATACCTCCGCACTTTTTATTTCCACACCGTTTAAATCAATATCATTTTGTAATACGAACTTCTTATTTTTTGAATACTCGTCATATACGCACTTTTCAAAAAAATCTTTAAGGTCGTTCACTGTCGATATTGCAACAGTGTCGTCTGCCTGTACAATGCACATAGGTAATATATTCAGCATTATAACAAGTGCAGTCAGAAAAGATATGATTTTATTGTTCTTCTTCGTTGTTCTCATTATCCTCGTCCTCCTGCTTTTCATCTATTTTTATATTATCTTCATTACTCTCTGTAAGCAACAAATCCTGTTGATTTCCAAGTTCGACTTTCGCGTCTATATCACCCTTTACCAAGCCGTAGAATACACCGTCCATAAAGCCTGAAACGTGACCTCTGACATGACCATTGACGAACATAATTCCGGACATTTCTCTCTTCGCCGCTTTGTCGCCATCTGTTGCCTTTTTACCGAATGCGGTCTTTTCAATAAACTTATCACACAACAGTACAATTTGCGGAAGTACCATCATTACTATAACTATTGATATTAACGTTCCGCGTCCAAGTGCCGTACCGAGTGCCGATATAATAGCATTTGTCGAAATCATACCTATTAGAAATCCCGCAAGTGTAAGGATTGAACCTGATGTAAGAATTGTCGGGAACGATTGGTTAAGCGCGGTTGCCGCCGCCTGTTTATTATCCATTGTTTCCTTTAATTCAAGGTATCTGTTCGTAAATACGATAGCATAGTCAATCGTAGCACCCATCTGAATTGAACTTACAACCAAGTATGCAAGGAAGTACAATCTCTGCCCTGTAAGGAACGGAATTGAGAAGTTAATCCACACACTTCCCTGTATCGCAAGTACCAAAAGCACAGGAACACCTGCCGAACGGAATGTGAACATCAGTATCAAAAGCAATGCCAAGATTGTGATAAGATTAATCTTATTATTGTCTCCGCCGAACGAATCACCCAAATCACGGCTGTTTACACTGTCGCTGACAAGCAAACATTCGTCATAATACTTTTCAACGTCACTTCTGACGTCTTTAAGCATTTGATATGCCTCGTCACTTTCAATGTCACATTTATATGTAAAGATTATTCTTGAATAATTATCGCTTTCAAGCTGGTCTTTCGCGTCTGTCAGCTTGTCGTAAAGGTCGTTAATATCATTCGTTTGATCCTCGTCAAGATTGATTACACCCAAATCCATCTTCTCGTGTACATACATAAACAAGTCGATTATAGGCACTTCGTAATCATTTACATCACCGAATATTGCATTGTATTCATCGTGTTCCGCGCCGTATGCTTGGAACAGAAGGCAACACAAATCATAATCAATATTCATAAGCTTTGAAGTTTCTCTTGCGTTGATTTTTTCGGTAAGTATGTGGTCATCATCAAGCTCCGTATTTGCAAGACCCAAAGCCGAATTTATGCTCGGATTTTCCTCGACAAGCGATATAACTTTCGCCTCTCTGTCATAGTCACCGGACGGAACAATTACAGCAAGCTGATGATCCGTACCGAAAATTTCGTCAACCTTTCGTTTTGCGATTGAGTTTTCGGTCGGCTTTTTAAGCTGTTCGGCTGTGGCGTCAAAAGCATAGTTACTCATTGACGAAAGCACCGCACCGACTGCTATAATCGCAATAAATATGTAAGGTACAACGTTCTTTAATTTAATAACAACCTTACACCATTTCTCGATACTAGGCACAAAAGAACGGTGAGTTGTTTTATCAATCTTATCCGAAAATGCCAAAAGTAAACCGGGCATAATAAAGAACACCGTAACAAGACTGCATATGATACCTTTACAAAGTACCAAACCCATATCCATACCGATTCTAAGCTGCATTACCATAAGTGCGGCAAGACCTGCAAGTGTTGTAAGACTTGATGAGCTGATTTCAAGGATAGCCTTTGAAAGTGCGGTTACTATCGCGTCATACGCATTCTTTGTCTGCTTTTCCTCCGCAAATCTGTGCGAAAGGATAATCGCATAGTCAATCGCCAGAGCCAACTGCAACACCACCGCAACCGACTTTGTAATAAACGAAATTTCACCGAGCAGATAGTTCGTACCCATATTCAAAAGTGCCGCCACACCGAATACTATGAGGAATATCGGTACTTCCATAAAGCTCTGTGACGTGAACAGCAAAACCGCTATAATTATCACAAGTGCTATACCCAAAATAACGGTCATTTCTTTTTCAAGCTGTTTAGAACTGTCGTCTATACTGTCGGAATAAGCATAGAAGTCATATCCGTCAAGCTGTGCTTTCAAATCATCAACAATTTCAAGTTCTCTGTCCAAATCGTCACGCACGCTAAGCGTAACTGTAAACAATGCCGCAGAATCTTTATAGTGGTCGTCGTCATTTTCAAACTCAACCTCTTTTACTCCGTCAACCTTTTCGAGTTTATCTTTCAGTTTTTCCGCTGTTTCGGTCGTTATGGTCGTAACCATTATTTTTTCCGTATCGTATGTAATAAACTCATCATCCATTAAAGTAAGTCCGCGTCTTGTTTCCGTTTCTTCGGGAAGATATGAACTTATGTCGTTGTTTACCTGCACTTTCGGTATTGATATTACGCACAATACAAGTGCAAGTGCAAATATTAAATAGAATGCACGTCTTTTATCAACAATAAAAGTTGCTATTTTTACCATTAAATTATTGTCTTTTCGACTATCATTTTTCACATCATTTTTCTTCATATATTTACATCTCCGAAAACATTAATCTCATCAATACATATTATAAATTCCGTCACTTTGTACGTCAACAGTCAATTTTCATATCGGTGTTTATTTTCCGACACTTACAAATAACTTTGTATCTATTTCTACAATTTTTGTCACTTTGCCCAAAACAAATTAATTTAAAACAATGTTTTTGTATAAAAGAAAAAGGACGTTTTATCGTCCCATTCTTACTTTATGTCTGTTACACATTTTCCGTCTATAAACGTCATAACACATTCAGACTCAAATCTTGTCGGCAAATCTGTAAACACTGCAATATCGGCGTCTTTACCGACTTCAAGCGTACCAACTCTGTCGTCAATCCAACAGTTTTTTGCCGCTGTGGAGGTTATCGCTTTCAGTGCTTTTTCTTCGTCCATACCGTTCTTAACCGCCATAACCGCACAAAGCGACAGATTTTCAATCGTAATTTCGGGGTGATCCGTTATTATCGCAACGTCAATACCTCTGTCCGAAAGATTTTTATATGTATCAAAGGTTAAGTTTTTAAGCTCCGGTTTACTTCTGTCCGAAAGTGTCGGACCAAGCATTACAGGTAATTTTTCACGTTCCAAAATCGGTGCTATTCTGTCACCGTCCGAGCAATGTTCAAGCGTAACGCAAATATCAAATTCTTTGCCCAATCTGATTGCACTGCAAATATCGTCTGCCCTGTGTGCGTGAATTTTAACAGGTATCTGTTTTTTGAGTACAGGCATCATTGCGTCAAGCTTTATGTCGAATTCAGGCTTATCGTGTTCTTCGCTGTTTTCATTATATGCGTCAAGCTGATTCATATAATCTCTTGATTTTATAAGCAATTCGCGTATCAATGCCATTGTTCCCATACGCGTAACAGGTGCCTCGTCCTTTTCATTGTACACGCATTTTGGGTTTTCACCGAGTGCAAATTTCATTGCAACAGGTGTTTTAATAATCATATCATCTACGCATATTCCGTACGTCTTAACCGCCGCAAACTGTCCGCCCACAGGGTTTGCACTGCCCGGTCCTGTTACAACGGTTGTAACACCTGCGTTATACGCGTCTTTAAACCCACGGTCAAACGGATTTATTCCGTCAATCGCACGAAGGTGCGGCATTATCGGGTCGCTGTCCTCGTTACCGTCATCACCCTCAAATCCAAGCGAATCTTCAAACATTCCGACATGACAATGTGCGTCAATCAGTCCTGGCATAACGATTTTACCCTCTGCATCAATAATCTTATCCGCCTCAAATGCTTTATCTTCACCTACATACTGTATTTTTTCATCAAACAATATACAGCCGTTCTTGTACTTTTCGCCTGTCATTGTTACTATTTCGGCATTTTTTATAAGTGTCTTCATAGTTTTATCCTTTTACCTTTTATATGCTTTTAATTCCGAGTTCATTCACATAATTAACCGCACTTGTCGCGGCGATTGCACCGTCTGCCGCCGCTGTTATAACCTGTCTTAACGGTGATACTCTTACGTCACCTGCCGCAAATATACCTGTTATGTTCGTCGCAAGGTACATATCCGTCTTGACAAATCCGTGCTGACAACATTCAACCCCGCAATCTTTTGCAAGATCGGACGACGGCTTTACGCCTATTGCGACGATAGCGCCCGATACGTTCAAAATACTCTTTTCGCCTGTTACCGTGTTTCTAATATCAACACCCTCAAGCATATTTGAGCCTACGAATTTATCAACTACGGTATCTGTAAGCACGGTTATTTTGCCGTTTCTTTTTACGTTTTCAACCATTGTAGCCGCCGCTCTGAACTTCTTGCTTCTGTTTAGGACATAGACTTTACGGCAAAATCCCGCAAGATACAATGCGTCCTCCATAGCCGTATTTCCGCCGCCTACAACACACACGTCCTTATCCTTAAAAAACGCACCGTCACAAGTCGCACAATACGAAACACCTGCACCGGTAAACTGTTCTTCACCGTCCGCACCGAGCGTTTTTGGTACTGCACCTGTTGCAAAAATTATTGACTTTACCATATAAGTATTTCTTCTTGTGTGAATAACCTTTATGCCGTATTCGGCATTTTCGATTGACTTAACATTTTCCGAAACAAATGTTGCGCCGAATTTTCTTGCGTGTTCTTCGATTGCTTTTGAAAGTTCTTCACCTGTCGGATTGTTTGCAAATCCCGGATAATTGTCTATTTCATATGTTTTTATTGCTTGACCGCCGTATGCGATTTTTTCGATTACAAGCGTTTTCATACCGCCTCTTGCGGCGTATATGGCAGCTGACATTCCGGCAGGACCTCCGCCGATTATTGCAACATCATATATCATTATTTATCGTCCTCTTTCTCTTTTTCATTTACATATGCTTCAATAATATATCTTGGACGGCGTTTAACTTCTTTATACAATTTACCGATATACTCGCCTATAAGTCCGACAGACAAAAGCTGTACACCGCCTATAAACCATATCGAAACCATAAGTGACGCCCAGCCTGCACCTGTGTGACCTATAATTTTCTGCACAAGTGCGTATATCGCCATAACGAACGCAAACACGCACACAATCGCACCGAATGCCGAAATCATTCTGATTGGGCTTATGCTGAATGAAGTTATACCGTCAAACGCAAATGAAAGCATTTTCTTTAACGGATATTTTGACTCGCCCGCAAAGCGTTCGTTCCTGTCGTAATACACATTCGTTGAGCGATAGCCGACAAGCGGAACCATTCCTCTTAGGAACAGATTTCTCTCAGGGAATTGTGCCAATCCGTCAAGCGCACGTTTGCTCATCAATCTGTAATCCGCGTGATTGAATACAATATTAACGCCCATAAACTGCATTAATTTATAAAATCCTACCGCCGTTGTGCGTTTAAAGAATGTATCGGTATCACGTTTGTTTCTTACACCGTAAACAACGTCATATCCGTCAATGAAGTTTCTCACCATATCAGGTATTACGTGTATATCGTCCTGCAAGTCCGCATCAATGGATATTGCACAGTCGCAGTCATCTTTAACTGTCATAAGACCGCCGAAAAGTGCATTTTGATGTCCAGCATTCTTGGCAAGCTTTATTCCCGATATTTCTGTATGAGCCTTAGTCAGTTCATCTATTATGCTCCATGTTTTATCTTTAGAACCGTCATCTACAAAAACGATTCTGCTGTTGTCATTTATAAGTCCGTCATTTTTCATTTCACCGAATAATTCAAGCATTTGCTTGGATGTTTCGTGCAAAACAGCTTCTTCATTATAGCACGGTACCACTACATACAAATTGACACTCTTACTCATCGTTATATCTCCTTTGTAAATTACAATAATATATATACGTCTTTATTATATAACATTTTCTTTGTATAAACAAGTATATTTTATTAAGTTTACTTTACATTATGAATTTCCTACTACAAAAATTATTTTGCATATGATATACTTTATGCGATATATCTTAAATATAAAGGAGGTCTTGGCAATATGTATAAAACTACTTTTGCAGAACTAAAAACAAGAGCTAAAGACGTTTTAAAGTCAAACTACTGGTATTCATTCGGAGTATGTATATTGATTTCACTTATCACATCACTCGGAACTTCGGTTGCCACAGTGACTAATATGGTTAATTCGGACGCCGGTTCGGCAGGTACATCAATATCAGCCGTACTTCAAATATTAATCACTCTTTTTGTCACATTTCCTCTAAGCGTGGGATCGTGCAGATTTTTCATAAAGGCAACTGTCAACGCACCTAATGTATACGATTTGTTTTTCCCTTATAAAAACAATCTCGGCAACGTAATCGGTATTAATGTGTTTGTTGCGATTTATACATTTTTGTGGTCGCTGTTGTTCATCATACCGGGAATTATCAAATCATTCCAATACTCAATGATTCCTTATATTCTTGCCGAAAATCCGGCTATGGACAGACGCAGAGCATTTGAAGTTACAAAATCGCTTACCGACGGAAACAAAGGCAGAATATTTTTATTCTCACTTTCGTTTATCGGTTGGATAATTCTAAGCTGTATTACATTCGGTATAGGATTTTTGTTCCTTGAGCCGTATATATCGGCATCATTTACTCAGCTTTACTTTGATTTAAAAGCTGAGGCAATCGCAAAAGGCACTGTAACGCCTGAAGAATTTACTTATAATATTTAGGACTTGATAATATGGAAAATATAGAACGAATGAAACCTTCTCAAACGTATGAAGTAATGGATTTATGGCTGCGAACAACAATTCATTCAAATTCATTTGTTGAAGAAAACTTTTGGGAAACACATTACGATTTTGTAAAAGAAAAATACATAAACGGCAAAGAAAATTTTGTTTACATCATTGACGGCAAGATTGTCGCTTTTACCGGTGTGACAGAGGATAACAGAATAACGGGGCTTTTCGTCGATCCCGAATATCAAAACAAAGGTATCGGAACGGCACTTATAAATTTTCTGAAATCGGAGTACAATATGCTCCATATACCTATTTACGCAAGAAACAGAAAGGCTCTTGCATTCGCAACCCGTACCGGCTTTATCATTGACGGTGCACTTCGGCACGAACATAACGGAGAAGTGATGTACACTATGCTGTGGAATATGTAAGAAAAATCGACTCAAAGTCAAAAAGTCTAAATCAATTTGCACTGTATCGGCAAAATTATCCGTTACAGTGTATTTTTTTATGTTGAGATATTGCAAATCGTAAAGGTTTGTGATAAAATTATATACAGTAAAATATTTTAGGAGGGTTTTTTCCAATGTTAAAAGAAGATGTGCTTAAAAAGCTAACTGACTGCGGTCTTGTTGCAGTTGTAAGAGCTAACAATGCTGAAGAAGCAATTAAAATTTCAGACGCTTGCCTTGCAGGCGGTTGTACAGGTATCGAACTTACATTTACAGTTCCGGGTGCCGACAAGGTTATTGCTGCTTTGGCTGAAAAATATTCAAACGGCGAAATGATGCTTGGTGCAGGTACTGTTCTTGATCCTGAAACAGCAAGAATGGCTATCTTGGCAGGTGCAAACTTTATCGTAAGCCCTGCTTTCAATGCAGAAACAGCTAAGCTTTGTAACCGTTACAGAGTACCTTATATGCCTGGTTGTGCTACAATTACAGAAGTTATCACAGCTATGGAGGCAGGTGCTGACATCGTTAAGATATTCCCTGCAGATCTATACGGTCCTAAGATTATAAAGGATATTAAGGGTCCTCTTCCTCAGGCTCAAATGATGCCTACAGGCGGCGTTGACAAGGATAACGTTGCTGATTGGATTAAGGCAGGCGTTGTTGCAGTAGGTGCAGGTTCATCCCTTACAAAAGGTGCTAAGACAGGCGACTACAACGCAATTACCGAAACAGCTAAAGAATTTATTGCAAATATCAAAGCTGCAAGAGCAGAACTTAACAAGTAATTTATAATTAAAGGAGATTTATATAATGGCAAAAGTTGTTACAATGGGTGAAATCATGCTTAGACTTTCAACCCCTGGAAATCAAAAATATATTCAAGCTACACAGTTTGACATAAACTACGGCGGCGGTGAAGCAAACGTTGCAGTTTCACTTGCAAACTACGGTCACGACGCTGAATTTGTTACAAAAGTTCCTGAAAACCCAATCGGCGCTTGCGCAGTTGCGGCACTAAGAAAATACGGTGTTGAAACAAAGCACATCGCTAAGGGCGGCGACAGACTTGGTATCTACTTCCTTGAAACAGGTGCGTCAATGAGACCTTCAAACGTTACATATGACAGAGCTAACTCATCAATCGCAACAGCAAGCATTTCTGATTTCGATTTTGACGAAATCTTTGAAGGTGCTGACTGGTTCCACTTCACAGGTATTACTCCTGCTGTTTCAGACGCTGCCGCTGAACTTACAGAGGCTGCTTGTAAAGCTGCTAAGGCTCACGGTGTAACAGTTTCTTGTGACCTTAACTTCAGAAAGAAGCTTTGGACAAGCGAAAAGGCTCAAAAGGTTATGTCAAACCTTATGCAATATGTTGATGTTTGTATCGGTAACGAAGAAGATGCAGATAAAGTTCTTGGTTTCAAGCCTGAAAACACAGACGTAACAAGCGGTGAACTTAACCTTGCAGGTTACGAAAGCATTTTCAAGCAGATGGTTGCTAAGTTCGGATTTAAGTATGTTATTTCATCACTTAGAGTTTCTAAGTCAGCTTCTGATAACGGTTGGTCAGCTTGCATTTACTCAAGTGAAGATGATGAATTCTATCATTCAAGAGAATACAGAATTCGTCCAATCGTTGACCGTGTAGGCGGCGGCGATAGCTTTGCCGGCGGTACAATCTGCGGTTTTGTTGACGGTAAGAACTTCAAGGACGCTCTTGAATTCGGTGTTGCGGCATCAGCTCTTAAGCACACAATCCCTGGTGACTTTAACCTTGTTACAAGAGAAGAAGTTGAAACTCTTGCAGGCGGCGACGGCTCAGGTCGTGTACAAAGATAAGTTTTTAAGTATACAAAAAACGGCATTCGATAATGCCGTTTTTTTGTGCGCTCATTTACATTTGTATTTCGTTTTGTATACTTTGTGGAATTTTGTATTTCTTTGTTATATAATATCACTGTCGGATCATTCCGATATAGGTAAGACCTCTTAACGGTGTTTTCACCGGCGGTTATACTCTCTTTTATATTCACAGGCTGTTATGCTGAGTTTATGAAAGGGGGAATGCTTATGAAAAGTAAGCATATTGCTGCATATGGCGAAGAAATTGCTCACAGCAATTTTAGAAATTATCATATTTTTGATAATTTTCTCTATAAAAGCACAATAACCGCCCTCCTACCAAGATTGCGGTTATTGTAATAACTAATTTCAGGGTATAACCGTTTGAGGTCTTACCTTTTTTCTATATTTATTATATATCTATTCATTCATTTTGTCAACACTGCAAACAACTTTATATCAAGCTGATTTGTTCGCCACCATATTTATCTTCATACTTATTCAAATACTCAAAGCATTCATTCACGTCACACATAATACCGTTTTTAATACATTCGCTTTTATAAATCATATTAAGTTGTCTGCTGTTCGGAGATGAAAGCTGATAGCTGTTTCCGTACATTCTGATATATTTTTCTTTCAGTCCCGGAAAATGTTCATCGAGTTTTTTATAGAAATACTCTCTATTACCGTCACGCAACGTAACACCCATATCAAAATTAATAATCCCCTTCACTTTTGCTCTGACACAATAATCAAGTATTCCCCTAATATTTTCTTCGGTATCATTTATAAAAGGCAATATCGGGCAAAGCCACACAACAGTCGGTATACCGTTATCATGCAATATTTCAAGTGCACGAAATCTCTCATATGTAGTTTCAACATTCGGCTCAACAATGCGGCACAAATCCTCATCATATGTGGTAAGCGTCATCTGTACGACACATTTTGATTTTTCATTTATCTTCTTTAACAAATCAAGATCACGAAGAACTTTTGTCGATTTAGTAATCATTGTCACACCGAAACCATACCTTTCAATCACTTCAAGACACTTTCGCATATTACCGAGTTTTTCTTCTATTGGCATATACGGATCAGACATTGCACCTGTTCCAATCATACACTTGTTTCTCTTTCTTCTGAGTGTATTTTCCAACAATCCCACCGCATTAGCCTTAACTTCAATATCTTCAAATTTATGATTCATCTGATAACACAAACTTCTTGAATCACAATAAATACACCCATGCAAGCAACCTCTGTATATATTCATTCCGTTTTTCGCCGATAAAATCCCTTTAACGTTTACTTTGTGCATACATTCCACCCTTTAGCATTATTATACTATTATATCACTTTTAATATTTCCGCACAAGAAAAAAAGTCGGTTACCCGACTTTATATATAAACTGTAATCGGCGAGAATGGGAAAACCGAAAACAGATTATAATCTTTTATGTTCGCCTGTAATAGAGAACTGCACCCACTCGGCGATATTAACCGCATGGTCGCCGATTCTTTCAAAATACTTTGCAACCATAAGCATATCAAGCACTTCGGAAGTCCCCTCATCTTTTTTAATAATATCCACAAGGTCATTGACGATTTCTTCAAACAATGCGTCAACAACATCATCATTATGAGAAACTTCTTCTGCGATAAGCAAATCCTTTTTAATAAACGCCTCAACGCTCTTATTGACCATATCAATAGTTGCCGCCGCCATACGTTGAATATGCTTTGATTTTTTCAACATCTTCTTTTTTGCGGTTGCCGCAATTTCCACTATATCCTCCGCCTGATCGCCGATACGTTCCATATCGGTTATCATTTTAAGTGCGGCTGAAATAAGTCTTAAATCACTTGCAACAGGCTGTTGAGTCAAAAGCAATTTCAAAGAAAGACTTTCAATCTCACGTTCTTTATTATCTATCGACTTTTCATAGTCATACGCTTTATTTATCGAATGTTCGTCACCGTCAAGTGCCTTTACCGCATTTGCGATTGCACTTTCAATAAGTCCGCCCATTGTAGTAAGTTCTTCATTGAGAAGCGCCAACTGTCTTTCAAATTCATCTCTCATTATCCAAACCTCCCTGTTATGTAATCTTCGGTTCTTTTATCTTTTGGTTTTGAGAAAATCTTTTGTGTATCGTCAAATTCCACTGCCTCACCAAGCAAGAAAAATGCTGTTTTATCCGAAACTCTTGCGGCTTGCTGCATATTGTGCGTAACCATAATTATAGTGTACTTATCCTTAAGTTCCCACACCAAGTCCTCAATTTTAGATGTGGATATAGGGTCAAGTGCCGAAGTCGGTTCATCCATAAGCAATACTTCCGGCTCTACCGCAAGCGCTCTTGCAATACAAAGTCTTTGTTGCTGACCGCCCGACATACCAAGCGCACTTTTCTTTAATCTATCCTTTGTTTCGTCCCATATAGCCGCCTGTTTTAACGAACGCTCAACTATTTCGTCAAGCTTGCTTTTCGCCTTAATTCCATGTGTTCTCGGACCGTATGCGATATTATCATATATACTCATAGGAAACGGATTAGGCTTTTGAAACACCATACCTACACGTCTGCGAAGTTCATTCACTTCAATATCGCCGTAAACATTTTTACCGTCAAGCAAAACCGTTCCGTCAATCTTACAACCCTCTACAAGGTCATTCATTCTGTTTAGCGTTTTTAAAAACGTAGACTTACCACACCCCGACGGGCCTATAAATGCCGTAACTTTATTTTCGGGAATCTGCATATCAATCCCTTTTAAAGCGTGGAAATCACCGTAATGCAAATGTAAATTCTTTATATCAAATTTCACTTTAAAATTCCATTCCTTTCTATATCATCAATCCTTTGCTGCAAACTTCTTCGCAACAAGTGATGATATAAAGTTAATTATCAACACAAATATCAACAATACAACCGCCGTTGCATATGCTTGATTTGTGTACAAGCCCTCGCTTGACAGTACATACATATGTATTGCAAGTGTACGTCCCGATGACAGAAGTCCTTTTGAAACCTCCGCAACAGTACCTGCCGTATAAATAAGCGCCGCCGTTTCACCGACAATTCTTCCTATTGCAAGGATAACGCCTGACAATATACCCGGCATTGCAGCCGGAAGAACAATTTTAAACACAGTTCTAAGCTTGCCTGCACCGACTCCGAAGCTTGCCTCACGATATGAATCGGATACTGCAAGAAGTGCCTCTTCTGTTGTTCTCATAATAAGCGGAAGTACCATTATTGCCAACGTTGCCGCACCGGCAAGTATTGAATATCCCCACTTTAAATATGTTACAAAGAACAACATTCCGAACAAACCATATACGATTGACGGTATTCCCGAAAGCGTTTCGGCGGTAAGCCTTATAATACCTACAACCTTGTTGCCCTTTTTCGCATATTCGACAAGGTATATAGCAGTACATATTCCGAGCGGTACTGCAACTATAAGCGAACAGAGCGTCATTTCAATCGTGTTTATTATCGCCGGTAACATTGATACGTTTTCGGTTGTGTAATGTAAGCTGAACAATTTAGGGCTTAAATTAGGCAACCCCTTTATCAATATGTACGCAATCAAAAACAGTAATACACCAAATGTCAAACAGCTTGCAAGGATTACTGTTCCCTTTAATATTTTTGAGCCTAAATGTTTCATTGCTTGTTCCTTCCCTTTACGATACTAAATGATATGTTGATAAGAAGTATAAACACAAACAATACAACACCCGTTGCAATAAGCACTTCACGGTGTAAATCTGCCGCATAACCCATTTCGATTACGATATTTGAAGTCAAAGTTCTGACACCTTTTAAAATGCTTGACGGAATTCTCGCCTGATTACCGGCAACCATAATTACCGCCATTGTTTCACCAATCGCACGGCCTATACCAAGAATAACTCCTGCAAGTATTCCCGATTTTGCCGCAGGTAATATAACTGTAAATATACTTCTTTCCTTTGTTGCACCGAGTGCCAACGCACCCTCATAATAGCTTTCGGGTACACTTCTTATCGCACTTTCCGATACACCGATAATTGTCGGCAAAATCATTATTCCAAGCAAAATCGAGGCTGTAAGCATACTGTTTCCGTTTCCGCCGAAAACCGTTTTTACGAACGGAACAAGCACCACAAGTCCGAAAAAGCCGTATACTATCGAAGGAATACCTGCTAAAAGCTCCGTAGCAGGTTTGAGGATTTTATATAAGGGTTTTGGACAATATCTCGACATAAATATTGATGTCAGGATACCTACCGGTACACCAATGACGATTGCACCGGCGGTCACATATATACTTCCCAAAATCATCGGGAAGATTCCGAATGACGCAGGACTATCTGTCGGAGCCCAGTTAGTACCCGCAAGGAATTTGAAAAGTCCTACCTTACCCATTGCAGGTATTCCGTTTGCAAAAAGGAATACGCATATCAGCAATACGGCAAGTATTGAAGTAAGGGCAGCGGTGAAAAATACGCCGCCCATTATCTTCTCTTTGTATTTTCTCATGCTATTTCACTCCACATTGTCTTTGTACCTGTAAAGATGTCCTTTATATCCTCTGTTGACATATCGTCTGTCGGATTTTGAGGGTTTACGATTACCGCAATACCGTCAAGTGCAATCGGTGTTGCTGTCAATGCAGCGCTTTCACTGTCTTTTAATTCTCTTGAAGCCATACCGATGTCACAAGTTCCTTCCATTGCACCTGTCATACCGGCAGTTGAGTCACTTGTTTGAAGTTCTATTTCTGCATTTGTATTGACTTTTAGATAAGACTCTTTAAGCTTTTCCATTACAGGTGATACCGAAGATGAACCTGCTACAACGATTTTGCCTGCCGGCTTTGAACCTGCATACGGTTGAGCATCATCGTTGATTTTAATATATCCGTCTGAAACTATTTCCTGTCCCTCACTTGATAGGATATAGTCGATAAAGTCTTGTGCAACATCTGAAATATCAGATTTTGTTGCTATATTAAAAGGTCTTGCAACCTTGTATGTACCGTTCTTTACGTTTTCGGCTGTTGCCTCTACTCCGTCAACTTTGACTGCCTTGACGCTTGATGAAAGTGAGCCAAGCGATACATAACCGATACCGTATTCGTCACCCGCAACGTTTGTAAGCATAACGTCAGTCTTGTTTGCGATTACTGCCTCGTTTGTTGTCTTGTCAGTCTTTGTGCCGTCTGCACCTTTTTCCTCTATTCCCATAAGCTCTATGAATGCGCCTCTTGTACCACTGCCGTTTTCTCTTGATACAACTGTGATGTCACTGTCTGCTTTAAAATCAGATGACGATGATGTTGTCGAAGTTGATGACTGCGGTGATTGTGTTGTTTCTCCGCAACCTGCAAGGGCTGTCATAGCCATAACGCCTACTAATATTCCTGCCAATAAATTTCTTTTCTTCATTTTTCTTATCTCCTTTTTACTTTATGAGTTTATTATAGACCTCTTATGTAAAATCCACTATCTGAATATACTTAAATAAATGTAAAATAAAAAGTCGGTTTGTAAAATCCAACTTAAATGTGTAAGATAATTTTTAAATAGCACGCGTTAATAACAAAACAACTTCAACTTACATATTATATACAGCAGAGAAAACTATATAAGGAGGATACACTATGTTTGAAAATGTTTCTGTTATAGGCGGTGATTTAAGACAACTTACTGTTGCAAAGCTTTTGAAAGCTGAAGGGTATCACGTTTTTCTATACGGCTTTGATAAAGATATACAGCTTGAAACACTTGAATGTGAAACAGATAAAGATTTGGTTTTGAGTGCAGATATAGTAATTTTGCCTGTACCCGTAACCTTTGACGGCAATACAATTAACTCGCCTTACGCAAAAGAACCGATGATTATTGATGCTTTTCTGAGCGAAATAAACCCGTCCGCTTTGGTGTTCGGCGGACAAATACAACCTAATTTTCAAAAAGCACTTGAAGATAACCATATCGCATATCGCGACTACCTTAAACGCGAAGAACTTTCAATAAAAAATGCCGTCCCTACGGCATTGGTGATATAGGTATTGATTTTGGGGATATAAAAACAGAGAGTGTGAGATTATTTCTGTAAAATTAATTTTTCTATGATAAAATACTTAGTTTTATTTGGGCAGATAAGCAAAATTCAGCTTATCTGCCTTTTTGTAATATAGCACGGATTTTCTTCCGCGTCAAGAGCGGTCTTGTAAAAGACCGTATTTTTTACACTATATATCTGTATATCTGTAAAAATATATGCTAAACAAGTCGTCCGTCATACATGATTGACAATTCTCCGTAAACTCTGCCCCAATTTCTAAGTGGCATTGTCCACTTCTTTGTTGCTTCAAAGGTTGCCAAATACAGTGCCTTTAAAAGGGCTGTATCGCTCGGAAATACGCTCCTTTGGCTATTCAATCGACGAAGTACGCTATTAAGGCTTTCTATTGCATTTGTTGTATACATAACTTTTCTGACTTCTGCTGAAAATTTGAACATCGGTGATAAAACATCCCAATTTTCTTCCCATCTTCTCATCGCATTAGGATACTTTTCTTGCCATTTTTTTGTGACACTCTGCATACGTTCGTATCCGCTTTCTTCGTTCGGTGCATGGTATATACTCTTTAAATCATTTGCAAATGCTTTTTTGTCTTTTTCCGCTACATATTTCAATGTATTGCGCACTTGATGGACAATGCAACGCTGATACTCCGTATTTGGATAGGCTGCTGCTATTGATTCCTTTATCCCTGATAAACCGTCTGCACATAATATTAATATATCTCTAACACCACGATTTTTGAGTTCATTTAAAACTCCCAGCCAATATTTCGCACTCTCATTTTCGCCAATGGTTATGCTTAAAACTTCCTTCTTACCCTCGTCATTTACACCAAGAATTATGTATGCAGCTATCTTTTTCACTATATGCTCATCACGAACCGAAAAGTGGATTGCATCAATGAAAACTATCGGATACACAGCTGATAAAGGGCGTTGTTGCCATTCTTCTATTTGAGGTAATATTTTATTTGTAACTGCGGTTACCATACTTTCGCTTACCTCAAAACCATATATATCTTCCACAATATCAGAAATTTGTCTTGTTGTCATGCCCTTTGCAGACATAGCAATGATTTTTTGTTCTATTGCTGATATGTCCTTCTTTCGCTTAGGGACTATCTGCGGTTCAAAATCACCGTCACGGTCTTGTGGAACATCAATAGGTATCTCGCCATAAGAACTACGAAGTTTTTTGTGTTTTACTCCATTTCGATAATCCGGATTGTCACTGCGTTCATATTCGTCATAGCCTAAATGTTCATCCAGTTCAGCTTCCATCATTTCCTGAATAGTACCGCCTAATAGATCCTTTAATGCCTCTTGAATATCTTCTGCTGTTTTGATGTCATATTCCTGAATCAATCCGGCAATGATATTCTTCTTTCCTTCACTCATTCTTTCTCGTCTACGTCTTGCCATAAAAAAATTCCTCCTATGATTTATTTATATTCTATCATAGAAGGATTATTTTTTACAGACTTTTTCTCACACTCTCTTCACGCATGGCAAGTATTGCGGTATCGCGCAAAATATTTGTTTTATCGAGAATACTTTCCGTAGTAAAAGTGCGTCGATAAATCGTTTGCTTGTCAATGTGGATTTCCTTGATTTGTGTGGGATTGGTGTTTGCTCTTTCATACAACTTTTCAATATTCAAATTTATTTCGTCACGCATAGCTTCAAGGCGGCGGATAAGCGGTAATAAATCTGTTTTACCGTCTAAATAGGCGTGAATTTCATCAAGCGACAGACCGAGCTTTTGCAAAATACGTACTGTACGAATTTTAGTGAACGTATCTACGGTATAATAACGATTTCCGTTTTTGCCGTCTTTAACGTCCGGAGTAATCAATCCTTTTGCTTCGTAATTCAATATGATTTTTCTTGTAATTCCGATTGATTTTGCCATTTCACCGATCGTAAACATATTTTTTTCAACATTCATATCATCACCCCAAAACATATATTAATACAAAAAACGGAAAAATGCAAGACATAGAAAAATGTTGTTTAAAATTCTTGTATAGTGGTATATATTATATATAAATAAATTTACGGAGGTAATATAAATGGCAAACAAATATTCGGGAACAAAAACAGAGGAAAATTTAAGAACTGCCTTTTCGGGTGAGTCGCAAGCGCGTAACAAATACACATATTTTGCATCGAAAGCAAAGAAAGACGGCTTTGAACAAATAGCGGATTTGTTTTTGAAAACAGCCGCCAATGAAAAGGAACACGCAAAAATGTGGTTTAAAGAATTAAACGGAATCGGAACAACGGCAGAAAATCTCGTTTCGGCGGCAGAGGGCGAAAATTTTGAATGGACAGATATGTATGCCGATTTCGCAAAAACTGCCGAAGAAGAAGGCTTTACCGAATTGGCTGAAAAGTTCCGTATGGTAGCCGCAATAGAAAAAACTCACGAAGAACGTTACCGTGCATTGCTTCACAACGTTGAAACAAAAGAGGTTTTTGAAAAGAGTGAAGTCAAGGTTTGGGAGTGCCGTAACTGCGGTCATATTGTTGTAGGCGTAAAAGCTCCGCAGGTTTGTCCTGTGTGCAATCACCCGCAAGCATATTTTGAAATTCACGCAGAAAATTATTAAAAATTTCAGCATATCATTTTTGGAAATGATATGCTTTTTTATTTGAAAATATTAATCGAAAAGTCTTGATTAAATGAATAATTAATGATAAAATGTATGTAATGGCGGTTGAAATTTGTATGAATTGAATTTGCAATTTTACAGACGCTATTATTAAAGTTGGTTTTTTATTTGAGAAAGGCTATGGAGTTGAAAATGAAAAAAATTACGGCTCTTTTAACGGTATTGATGATGTGCATGACATTCGGTGCGGATTTTGTATACGCAGCGGACAGTAATTCGGCACGCAATGCTGTTTTGCAAATACGTAAGGAGATAGACAGTCACAAGTCGAACATTCAATCGAAAAACGGTGAACTGTTTAAACTTACACCCGAAGAAATCGCCGAAGCGGATTTTAAGAATTATGATACGTCATCAGTACTGTTGGGAACTGACTTGTATGAGTTTTCTGCCGGCAGTGTTTCAAACGACATAAAAGGCAAAGATGGAACAATAAACACACTTGCTCCGAATGAATACAAAGTTCACAGTACAATTAAATACGGAAAATATCCGTCAATATTTAATTCAGACACGGTGATAAAAACTTCCGGCGGAAAACGGGCAACATTTGTTGCAGATTATTCGGACGATGTGCCGTCATATCAGATTGTGAAGAATGTTGAGAATTTATATGTTGAAAATATAGATTTTGAAAACTTTCCTATGATAAAATTTGAAAATTGCGATAATATTATTTTTAACAACTGTTCGTTTACCGATTTTGAAAACAACGGAATTGTGTTCAGAGATTGCAGTAATATCGCGATTTTGAACAGTAAGTTCACAAATTGCGGCAATCAGATTTCGGACAGTTCAAACAGCGGTTACAGTATAAGAATAGTCGGTGATGCACAAAGTCCGGCTGAAAATGTGCTTATTGAAAATTGTACTTTCGAGAACAGCTGCGGTAAGACGATAAGTTTTGTCGGCGATGTTGACGATTATGTTATAAGAAATAACACGATTAACAACAGTGTTTGGGGGGCGATTGATTATTGGACTCCGACTGTTTCGGGCAAATATGCAGATGTTATTGAAAATAATGTGTGCAAAAATATCGGTTTCGGCAAACCGTCCGTAAATGATACGAACGCACTTACAAGCGGTGTGGGTTGTGCGGCGATATTCGCGGGTATGGGAACATCGCTCCCTAATACGATTGTGAAAAATAACGTTGTACAAAATTGCGTTGAAACGGGTATCGAAGGTCCGTATGAATTGGTTTATCACAATACGGTAAAAAATACAGGCGAAAATTCCGTTGCGCGTTATACCGGCTCTACAGAGGCGATATATATTAAGCTGACGACTGAATTTGAACAGAAATATATAGGAAATACTATCGAAACAAGAGGTTTGAGATGCTTTTCTTCTTACTCGAACAGAGATGATGAGTACAAGGGAATATACATTTTGAACAATTCTGTGAATTTGGAAAATACAGATGCAAGTATTGCTTGCAATTACACTCGTTCGGACATTGAAATCAACTGTAAAAAAATAAAGAAGATTGTTATTGAAAATAATACGGGAATGATGAAAGACAAAAAGAGTGTAAACATCTATACCGACAAGGGTTATGTTATGGATTATTTCAGTATTCATAATCCTTGTATGATAGGCTCAGTGCCTGAAAAGGCGAGATATTGCTTTAATATCAATAATAATTAAACAGAATGCAGTCAAAATCGTTGCGGATTTGTCTGCAGACTCAATTAAGCTAATTATTGGGGAACATATAAACAATGCGTATGCTTTGTTTATGTGTTCCTTTTTTGGTGCAAATATATAAAAATTATAGGTATATTTAATAGATAATTACTAAAAAGTAAAATATATGTTGAAATTGCACGAATAAAGTGATATGATAAAAGTATAATTTGTACAAAAGGGATGATAGCTGTGGAATATATTGGGCATACATCAGACGACGGACGGAAACAGCTGCTTTTGGACCACTTGAACGGAACGTCAAAGTTATGTCGTGAAAATGCGAATGAATTTTGGGCGGATATAGCCAAATTTGTGGGGCAAATACACGATATAGGCAAAGTATACATCGGGTTTTCAAAAACGTATAAACGGTGCGGAAAATATCCGAGTGGAACACGCAATATGCGGTGCAAAAGAAGTTGCGAAAGCACCGCCGAAATCATATGTGCCTATGATTGAGTATTGCGTTGCGGGACATCATTCGGGTTTGCCTGACGGCGGAACGAAAGTTGACGGTGAAGAAGATTCGACCTTGCACGGCAGAATGAAACGAAAAACCGGCGATTATTCTGCGTATGAAAATGAAGTTAAACTTGAATATCCCAAAGATAATTTGAGAGAACTTTTTGATGTCAGTAATCAGAGAGAAATTATTGAAAGGTATTCTTTTTTTACAAGATATTTGTTTTCATGCCTTACGGATGCGGATTTTATAGATACGGAGCGGTTTGTAACTCCCAACACAGACAGAGGTATGGACGGAGATTTTCAAAAAGCATACGAAAAAGTATGTGAAAAACTTAATTCTTTTAAAATAGAAACCAAACTTCAAGAATCAAGAAGTATTATACAAGAACAGGTTTATAAAAGCGTTGAATCGAATGCGAATGTGTATACATTGAATATGCCGACAGGCAGCGGAAAAACTCTTTGCAGTATAAGAGCGGCTTTGAAAACTGCGATAGAGAATAAGAAAAAACGTATTATATATGTAATTCCGTATGTCAGTATAATTGAACAGACAGCAAAGGTATTCGAGGATATTTTCGGTGATGTACTTCCTGTGTTGCAGCACCATTCAAATTATGATTTTGATGATGATAAAAATGAAGATGAGAACGAAATAACTTCGGAAAAATTAAAACGTTCCTGTGAAAATTGGGACGCAAAACTTATAGTAACAACGAATATTCAATTTTTTGAATCACTGTATCATTATAAAGGCAGACGACTTAGGAAACTTCATAATCTGGCGGACAGTGTTATCATATTTGACGAAATACATATGCTGCCGATTGACTATATTCAGCCTTGTTTAAGGGCGATGGGGTATGTGACGAAGTATCTTAACAGTACAGCAATTTTGATGTCGGCGACAATGCCGAATTATGATAAATTTATGGAAAGGTATATGTCAGATGTCAAAATAGAAAATGCGGTTAAGGATACGTCGTTGTTTAACGTATTTGATAAGTGCAGATATGAGTATATCGGAAAGTGTGAACTTGCTTCACTGGCAGAAAAGGCACAGGAATATGACAATGCACTTATAATTGTGAACAAAAGGAAAACGGCAAGGGAATTATATGATATTTGCAGCGGTAACAAGTATCATTTGTCAACATATATGACGCCTTTGCACCGTTCGGAGATTATTGCAAAAATAAAGGAAGATATAAAGAACGGAATTAATACGACTGTGATTTCAACATCACTGATTGAGGCGGGTGTTGACCTTGATTTTAAGGCGGTGTTCAGAGAAATTGCGGGGATTGATAACGTATTGCAGTCCGGCGGTAGATGTAACCGTGAGGGTAAGATGGATATGGGCGATGTGTTTGTTTTTGAAACAGACGGCGGAAAAGGTGAAATTCAGCTTAAATCAAATATAACACGAAATTTATTTGAGGAATTTGACAATATTTCAACCGACAAATGTATTGAAGAATATTACAGTCGCTTATTTGCATTTAATGACGGCAATATAGACAAAAGTACCATAACTTCGCTTATGGGTGAAAATTTGAAATTTGATGAAATACCGTTCAGAACGTATGCCGATAATTTTAAGTTTATCAAAAATCAAGTTATAGGAATAGTAATTCCGCGTGATGAAAATAAAGATTTGATTGAACAGCTCAGATACGGAAAACTGTCCGTAAAACGAAAATTACAGCAGTACAGCGCGTCCGTACATATTTGGGAGCTTGAAGAAATGATTAAAGAGGGGATTATAGAACAGCTTGATTGTGGTGTTTGCATACTTGCAAATACAGATTATTATAAGTCGGACGTGGGTTTGACGTTGGAAAATGATGTAGATTATTTTGTATGAGGAGGTTAAAATGAGTTACGGATTTAAAATTATGGTTAAAGGCGATTATGCCGCATTTAACCGCCCTGAAATGAAAGTTGAACGTGTGAGTTATGATGTTCCGACACCGGGAGCTCTTGAGGGACTGATAAAGTCGGTGTATTGGAAACCGGCAATTCGGTATGTAATTGATAAGATTATCGTTTTTAATCCGATAACATTTATCAATGTTCGCCGTAATGAGGTTAAGGAAAAAATAAAATTGCAGTCGGTACAAAAAAGTATGAAAAACGGTACAGGTGATGCAACGATTTATACTAAGGATATGATAAATCAACGCGGAAGTATGATTTTGAAAGATGTATGTTACGGCGTGGAATTTCACTTTGAACTTACGGGTATACAGAGTGACCATGATGACGAGTCGGAGGAAAAGCATAATAATATTCTTCTAAGACGTTTAAGAAACGGTCAACAATTCAGACAACCTGTGCTTGGGTGTCGTGAATTTCCCGTAAAGAGTATTGAGCTTGTGGAGGAATTTCCGCTTGAAAATGTTTCGGATACGTTAAAAGGTGATACGGATTTAGGATTTATGCTGTATCATATGAAGTTTGAGGACGGCGGACATCCGAAAGATAATGATTGGGATAAACGTAATTTTTCGGACAAGGCAGACGCACTTTTTTACAGACCGCATATGATTGACGGTGTTATAGATGTAGCAAAATATAGGGAGATGATGAAATGCTGATAAAGGCTTTGAATGAATATTATGATATTCTTGCGAGAAATGACAAGGTTTGCAAAGACGGTTTTTCAAGACAGAATATCACGCATATGATTATGCTGAGAAAAGACGGTACAGTAAGCGATATTATAAACGTGGAGCAGGAAAGTGAACCCGACAGTAAGGGTAAAACCAAACTTCAGCCTATATCGGTAGTTTTGCCGGAGAGAACACAGAAACCCGGTATAGACGGAAATATTGTCGAACACAGACCGTTATATATTTTCGGACTTAATTACGACAATAAGAGCGGTACATATTCAACTGAGGACAGTACGGATAAGGCGAAGAAATCGCATAAAGCGTTTGTGGACAAAAACCTTGAATTTACAGAGGGTATGACATCGGATATAGTTACGGCATACAGAAACTTTCTGCAAAAGTGGAATCCGCAGGTCGAAACCGAAAATGAGTTGCTTGTAAATCTCGGCAAGGCATACTCGACGGCGAATTTTATTTTTGGTCTTGACGGACACCCTGAAATAAAATTGCACGATACTGACGGCGAAATTGCTCAAAAGATAACGGAACTGAAAAAATCAGCCGGACCGGTGCAGGGTAATGACATATGTGCCGTTACGGGAGAAAAAGGCGAAATATCGGTAACGCACGATAAAATCAAGGGTGTAAGAAATGCAAATGCAACAGGTGCGTTAATGGTTTGCGTAAATAATACGGCAGAGTGTTCATACGGCAAAGAACAGGCGTACAACAGTTCCATAACGCAAACTACTATGAAACACTACACAGAGGCATTAAACACTTTAATCGCAGACAAAAATCACAGAATATATCTTGATGATATGACAGTTGTATTTTGGGCGATGTCAGATGACGATTCAAAAGAAACGGATTTGTTTGCTTCAATGCTTGGCTTTGACGATAAGATTGATGCAGATGAAATGAACGGTATTTTGCTTAAATCGCTTAATGACGTAAATCAGGGCAAAAGTCCCGATTTTACAGAACTCGATATTGATAAAAATGTTGAGTTTTATATTGTGGGAATTGCTCCGAATGTTTCGCGTCTTGCACAAAAATTTATATACCGTGATAAATTCGGCAACATATTTTCACATATAGCAAGACATCAAGCAGATATAATGATTGTTAATTCAAAAGGAAATATACCGATGTGGCGAATATTCCGAGAATTAAAACCGCCTCAAAGCACAAATTATACTACACCGCCGCCGCTTATGGCTTCGGTGTTCGGTGCTATAATAAACGGTACACGTTATCCCGAGTCTTTGCTTGAAAATGCCGTAAGACGAGTGAAAACGGATAAATCGGTAAATTATGTTCGTGCAGGTATTATCAAGGCTTGCATAAACAGAAAAGATAGATATTCAAAAAATAAGGAGGAGAGAAAAATGGCACTTGATATTGAAAATAATAATCAAGCGTATCTGTGCGGCAGACTTTTTGCCGTACTTGAAAAGGTTCAATCGGACGCATTACCTGGATTGAACAGAACAATTAAGGATTCATATTTTGCGTCAGCTTGTGCAAATCCGTCAACGGTATTTCCGAAACTTATAAAGCTTTCGCAATACCACATTGAAAAACTTGACTATAAGCCTAAGTATAAAAAACTCACGGGTGAGATTGTGGATAAGCTAAACGGAACTTTTCCTAAAACATTACCATTAAATGCACAGGGTAAGTTTATTATAGGCTATTATCAGCAAATGCAAGATTTATATAAACCAAATGACACAAAAACTAAGGAAATATGAAAGGAAGTAGAAAATTATGGAACCAATTAAAAACAGATACGAATTTACAGTTATTTTTGATGTAGAAAACGGCAACCCTAACGGTGATCCCGATGCAGGCAATATGCCGAGAATTGATCCCGAAACGTCGGCAGGACTTGTTACAGATGTGTGCTTAAAGAGAAAAATCCGCAACTTTGTGGAAATTTTTAAAGAAGATGAGCCGTATTATAATATTCTAGTAAAGCCTGATAAGGCACTTAACACAAAATTTACGGAGGCATATGAGGTAATAGGCGAAAAGACAGGTCAAAAGGGTAAAAATCCTGAGGCGGTAAGAGCGGCAAGAGATTACATATGTCAAAATTATTTTGATGTAAGAACATTCGGTGCGGTTATGAGTACAGGTAACGACCCATGCGGTATTGTCAGAGGTCCTGTTCAGATTAGTTTTGCAAAGAGTGTTGATCCGATATTTACACAGGATATAACAATTACAAGACAGGCAAGAACAACAGAAGATAAGCGTGATACAGGTGAAACGGAAATGGGCAGAAAGAGCATAGTACCGTATGGCTTGTACAGGGCGGACGGATATGTGTCGGCTATGCTTGCACAGAAAATTACCAAGTTTTCGGAAGAAGATCTTGAACTTTTGTGGAAGGCCATTATCAATATGTTTGAACACGACAGAAGTGCCGCAAGAGGTAAAATGTGCGTAAGAAAACTTTATGTATTCAAGCATGATTCCTTACTCGGAAATGCTCCGGCGAATGTGTTGTTTGACAAAATTGTTATCAGCAAAAAAGACGGAGTGGAAGTTCCGAGAAGTTTCAATGATTATGAAATCACTGTCGATAAAAATATGCCTGAAGGAGTAGAACTTCAGGAAAAAGCATGATTAATATAAGGACAATACAGCATTATATGTATTGCCCGAGAAGATTCGGATTGCTTGAAATTGAGAATGCCTGGGCTGAAAATGTTTCGGTTGTGTTGGCGAATATTATGCACGAAAACGTACATTCAGGCAAACACCAATTCAAAAGCAATAACAAGGTTGTTTTAAGCTCGGTTACTTTGTATAATGATGAACTTGGTTTGTATGGCGTTGCGGATTGTATAGAGTTTTGCAAAAATAAAGACGGCGTACCGATAGACGGTCTTGACGGAAAGTACACTGTCAGACTTGTGGAATACAAGCCTACACAGCCTAAAGACGGCTCTATAAGAGAAACTGACGCGATACAGGTGTTTGCTCAAAAATTGTGTGCGGACTATATTTGGAAATGCAACAGTGAGGGGTGCATATATTATGCCGATACAAAAAAACGTGTGAAAATGCCGTTTGATGAGGAGTACGACAGGTATAAAGCATTGCTAGATGATTTGGTCGGTAAAATGCAAAACGTAATGGAAAGCGGTGTTATTCCTCCAAAAATAAAAGGTCAAAAGTGCAGTGGTTGCTCGATTAAAGATTTGTGTATGCCTAAAACGAAAAAGTACAGCATTAAACAGCTTATTGAGGAGGATTGCGTATGAGAAAACTTTTGAATACTTTGTATGTCACGAATGAAAATATATACATGACTCTCGACGGCGAAAATGTTGTATGTAAGGAAAATAATGAGGTTAAATTACGACTTCCGTTTTCAAATATTGAGGCAATATTTTGTTTCAGCTATCTTGGCTGTTCGCCTGCACTCATGGGAAAGTGTGCCGATTACGGCATACCGATTAACTTCATATCTCCGTCAGGCAGATTTTTGGCTCGCGTGCAGGGTGCGTCACACGGAAATGTGTTGCTGAGAAAACGTCAATACGAACTTTTTTCAAAACCGCCTGCACTTTTAAGACAAAATACCGTTGCCGCAAAATTGGCGAATACAAAAAGTGTTGTGAAAAGAACGCTTAAAGATTATCCGCAAATTGATGAGGACGGCAAGCTGACTCATTGTATAGAACGCTTGGACGGTTGTATTAAAAGCGTGTATATCACAGATGATTATGACGGCATACTCGGTACGGAGGGGAACGGTGCAAAGGCATATTTTGATGTGTTTGACAGCCTTATTCTTCATCAAAAAGACGATTTCTGTTTTGCAATGAGAAGTAAAAGACCTCCGCTCGATAGGGTGAATGCAATGTTGTCGTTTTTATATACGATTTTTACCCGTGAATATGCGGCGGCACTTGAAAGTGTGGGCTTGGACAGTTATATGGGATTTTATCATTCGCTTCGCCCCGGACGTGAATCGCTTGCGTGCGATTTGGTCGAGGAGGGGAGATGTATTGTTGAAAGATTTGTGTTGACATTAATAAATCTTAAAATTATTAAACCCGAAGATTTTGATGTACAGGTAAGCGGTGCAGTTTTCTTGAATGATGACGGCAGGAAAAAGGTGCTCTCAAAATGGCAGGAGAAAAAACGTACCGATATGATACATCCGTATTTGAAGGAAAAAATTCCTATGGGACTTTTGCCGTATGTGCAAAGTATGTTGCTTGCAAAATTTGTGCGTGGTGAAATTGACGAGTATCCGTGTTATTTGGCAAAGTAGGTGATATTGATGATGACTTTGGTAAGTTATGATGTGTCAACTGTCGATGCGGCAGGTAGGAAAAGACTTCGCAAGGTTGCAAAGGAATGTGTTAATTACGGACAAAGAGTGCAAAATTCTGTGTTTGAAGTTGATGTTGATTACGGAACATTCTTGAAATTAAAAGATAGACTTATGAAAATTATTGATGAAGAACAAGATAGTCTTCGATTTTATTATTTGGGTAATAATTGGAAGAGGAGAGTGGAGCATATAGGTGCAAAGGAAACATATGACCCTGAGGGCAGTTTGATTTTGTGAGCGAACGTGCAGTGATATTGGTTTTGTATGGAGGTTCGCTAAAAATATAATACATATTATGTAAAAAATATCGATTTTTAAAGTGATTTTTAGTAAAATGTCCGCTCTGTTGTGGTGGTGTGACTTCACATATACAATATGTAGAGTCACGCTCCTCACGGAGCGTGTGAGTTGAAATTTAGGTGTTCTTCCGCAGTTTTCACATTGTCTTGTCACGCTCCTCACGGAGCGTGTGAGTTGAAATCTAATTTTATTTTGTCGGTTTTTGTTCGTTTAATGTCACGCTCCTCACGGAGCGTGTGAGTTGAAATGTTTTGGGAATGGTATGTGGGTGAGTAACCCCAGTCACGCTCCCCACGGAGCGTGTGAGTTGAAATTTGTGTTTTTGGTGTTTTCGTTTTTGTTGTATCCGGTCACGCTCCCCACGGAGCGTGTGAGTTGAAATCATCGTCTTTCACCTCCTTTCCGTGTTATTCAAGTCACGCTCCCCACGGAGCGTGTGAGTTGAAATCGGTTGTATCGTATTGTTCCGGCACCTCTGCCAGGTCACGCTCCCCACGGAGCGTGTGAGTTGAAATCGCATATTCCTTTACGATTTTGCCATAGTAAATGTCACGCTCCCCACGGAGCGTGTGAGTTGAAATGTTATGATAGAGTGGTGTGGCTCTGATTAACGCATGTCACGCTCCCCACGGAGCGTGTAAGTGGGGACGTCGGGGTGCCATCCTATACATAATAGTAATTACAGAAAATAGGGGATAAGTGGCAGATTACCGCCTTACGGAGCCACCACTCCGTCACGGCGTGCCTCCTCTCCTCAAGGAGAGGTATAAAAGGCTCCATTGATGGGAGCCGGTGACGAAGTCGGCTAAGTGGCAAGCAAACAAAAAATGGGCGGTGAATAACCGCCCGAAGAATAACTAATTTTTAGATTTATTAACCATAAATATACCGACTGAAACAAGGACAAGTGCTACAAGACCCTGAACACCGAAAGCTTGATTTTTCTCGCCGAGAAAAACAGCCGAAAGGATAACGCCGAAGATCGGATTTGTAAAACCGAAAACGGCAACTTTACCGACAGGGTTATATTTAAGCAATATTCCCCACAAAGTATATGCTACGGCTGAAATCATCGCCATATATATAAGAAGTGCGATAGATGCAATAGTAAATCCGGAAATCTTACCGCCTGTTGCTATTCCGACAACGACAAGAATAATACCTCCTAAAAAGAACTGATAACCGCTAAGAACCACAGGGTTTTCATCTTTAGAATATTTTTTAATCATACCCGATGAAAGTGCATAAGCTGCCGCTGAAAGCAATATAGCACCTTCACCGGAAAGTTTTATACTCATATCAAAACCGCCGTTCGCAAGGTTAATTACAACAACTCCTAAAAATCCTACAACACATCCCAAAACTTTTAAAACCGTCATTTTTTCGTACTTGAATATAAATACTGCAAATAATATTGAAAGAAATACGTTTGCGGCATTTATAATAGAAGATTTTACGCCTGATGTATTCGCCAAGCCTATGTAGAAAAACACATACTGCAAAACTGTTTGCACCATAGAAAGTTTAAAAACAGAAAAAAGTGATTCTTTTTTCGGTACAAGTATTTTTTTGCTTAAAATACTTCCGAAAAGAATTGTAAGTATACCGGCAAGTGTGAAACGAATACCGGCAAAAAGAAATTGTGAGCCGACCGCACCGGACGGAATGTTAAACATCTGATAACCTATTTTAATACAAGGAAAAGCACTTCCCCAAAGCAGACAGCATATAATCGCAAGTCCGCAGACGACAGGTGTTTTTGTTAATAATTTTTTATTCATAATATTACCCTCCTCAAAAACAACAACCATTCGATTGTACCACAAAATCACAATCAAAACAAGAAAAATATTTAGTTTTTTATAACTTTTGCGATTATTTGATAATTTTTGAAAAAAGTATTGAAAAATAAAAACATTGTGCTATAATAGTTCAAGCATTAAACAAAGAGAGGAGATTACATATGACTAACGATATGACTAATGGCAGTCCGATAAAGTTGATATTAAGCTTTATGGTACCGCTTCTTATAGGTAATATATTTCAGCAGTTCTATAATATGGCGGATACGATTATTGTCGGAAGAACTATAAGTGTTGAGGCACTTGCGGCGGTTGGTGCGACAGGTTCAATCTCATTTTTGATTGTGGGATTTGTGCAAGGTGTGACGAGCGGTTTTGCGGTTATAACCGCACAGAGATTCGGTGCAGGCAGTGAAAACGGCGTAAGGCGTTCCGTTGCGACAAGCATTATTTTAGGTATAGCCGTAACGATTGTTATGACGGCGATAAGCGTATTGGCGGCAAGACCGCTTTTGGAGATTATGAAAACTCCGTCCGACATTATAGACGATTCGTACAATTACATAATAGTAATTTTTGAAGGTATTGCGGCAGCGGTATTTTTCAACTTGTTTTCAAGTATACTCCGTTCGCTCGGCGACAGTAAAACACCGCTTGTATTCTTGATAATCGCAAGTATTATCAATATTATACTTGACTTTGTGTTTATTCTTACATTTAAAATGGGTGTTGCCGGTGCGGGTTGGGCAACTGTTATCGCACAATTTATTTCGGGTATATTGTGCTTTGTATACAGTTTGAAAAAATTCCCGATTCTACGACTTACAAAGCACGATTGGAAATTCTCTTGGAAATTTGCTTGGCAACACCTTGAAGTCGGCTTGCCTATGGCGTTTCAGTTTTCGATAACCGCCATCGGTACAATGGTAATCCAATCGGCACTTAATTCGCTCGGTTCAACTGCCGTTGCGGCATTTACAGCCGGTTCGAAAATAGACCAATTTGCAACACAGCCGCTTGCGTCATTGGGCGTTGCGGTTGCGACATACACCGCACAAAATTACGGCGCAAGAGAGCTTGAAAGAATTAAAAAAGGTGTGACGGGTGCGGCGATTATCGCAACGGTTTGCGGTATTGTAGGCGGATTTGTTGTTATTACGTTCGCAAAACCGCTTGTTGCATTGTTTGTCGGCAGCGGTCAGAATGAAGTTATGTCGCTTTCAAAAGAATACCTTGTTCTAAACGGCGTATTCTATGTGATACTCGGTTTACTGTTCGTTTACAGAAATGCTCTGCAAGGTATAGGCAGTAGTATGATTGCGTTTTTCGGCGGTGTTTGGGAACTGGTTATGCGTTCGCTTGTTGCATTTGTGCTTGTGTCGTATTTGAAGTTTGCGGCGGTATGTATTGCGTCACCTGTTGCGTGGTTTGGGGCGACAATTTGGCTTATGATTGCTTACTTCATTATCATAAATCGCATTATTAAAAAAGCAAATTTCGCTAAAATTAATTATTGATGTATATTTAATATTGCAAACTTTATCCTTTTTTGATATAATGAGTAGTATATTTAAAAAAAGAGAGGTATTAATATGACATCACAAAGTATAATACAGGGTATTGTATTACTTCTGTATCTTATCGCTATGGTAATGGTCGGATTTGTTTTCTACAAAAAAAATTCAACACATTCCGATTATGTACTTGGCGGACGCGGTATGAACGTTTGGGTAACGTCACTAAGTGCGCAGGCTTCGGATATGAGCGGTTGGCTGTTGATGGGACTTCCGGGTACTGCATATTTGTTGGGTTCGGGTGCTACAAACGCAATTTGGACTGCAATAGGTCTTGCACTCGGTACATATTTTAACTGGTTAATCGTTGCAAAACCGCTTAGAAAATATACACAGATTGCAGGCAATTCAATCACAATTCCCGACTTTCTGCAAAACAGATTTCATTCAAAATCAAACGTACTTCGTATATTCTCGGCGTTGTTTATTTTGATATTCTTTACGGTTTATACATCGTCAATGTTTGCGGCAGGTGCTAATTTGTTTGATTATGTATTCGGTATCGGATATATACCTGCACTTATTTTGAGCGTTGTCGTTGTAACGGCATATACATTCCTTGGCGGATTTAAAGCGGTTTGTTGGACAGACTTGTTTCAGGGATTGCTTATGTTTGCCGCAATAATCGTTGTACCTTGCTTTATGTATAAAGGTCTTAATTCAAATACATTTGAATGGTCGGAAATCGGTAAAATTACACTTGGTGTATCGGAAGGTTTCGGTGCAATGGGTATAGTCAGTGCTATTGCGTGGGGACTTGGATATTTCGGTATGCCGCATATCCTGCTCCGTTTTATGGCAATTGAGGATGAGAAAAAACTGAAACTGTCCCGCCGCGTTGCAACCATCTGGGTCGTAATCTCCCTGTTCGTTGCCGTCTTTATCGGTGTGATCGGTTATACCATGAGCAAAGTCGGCGCACTGGAGATGCTGACCGGATCGAATTCCGAAGCCATTATCGTAAAAATTTCCGCCCTGCTCTCCCAGCACGGTGTGATATTTGCCCTGCTTGCGGGTGTGATTCTCGCCGGCATTTTAGCTTCCACCATGTCCACTTCGGACTCGCAGCTGCTGGCTGCATCTTCTGCGGTTTCTTCCGACATTCTCGGTGCTTTCCGCAAAGATTCTTCCAACAAAAACGGAAGCATGGCAGCCGCAAGAATTACACTCCTTGTAATTTCTGTCGTTGCCGCATTCATTGCCAGAAATCCGGACAGTTCCGTATTTGCCATCGTTTCTTTCGCCTGGGCTGGATTCGGTGCCGCATTCGGACCGGTTGTTCTGTTTTCCCTGTTCTGGAAACGTACCAACAAATGGGGCGCACTTGCCGGTATGGTCTGCGGGGGTTCCATGGTATTTATCTGGAAATACCTGATCCGCCCGCTCGGTGGTATCTGGAACATCTATGAACTGCTTCCTGCATTCCTGATTGCCTGCGCTGCGATCGTAATCGTCAGTCTGCTGACACCAAAGCCTTCCAAAGAAATCGAAGAGGAATTTGACCGGGTCGCACAGATGAAATAAATCTTTTAACTTTGTATACCAAAAATGTCGGTAGATATCTGACAGATATCTACCGACATTTTTAATTCTTATTTTCAATTATGCTTTGATCCTAGCGGCGGATCTTTACAGACTTCACACTGCTGTATGGACTGTAATACTTTGTTCCATCTACCGTAACATAGCTGCGGATCTTGTAATAATAAGTTCCTTTGGTGAGTTTTGCCCTTGTATAAGACTGCATCTCACCATCTTTTGTAGCCGCAATCTTCTTGTATCCATAATCATATGCTCCCTTGGAGCGGTAGATTTCATAGCCGGTAACGGAAGTACCTGGCAGCCATGTGATACGGACTTTTGATCCGTGTGCACGCAATCTTGTGATAACCGGCTTCTCCGGCTTAATAATAAAGCTTGTCTTTGCAGATCCCGTATAATTACCGGTTCCCACTACCATAACAGCAGCTTTTCCCGGTGCACCATTGTCACTGTAATTCAGATAGTAATCCGAACCTTCTTTTAAAACAATGTTATTTAATGTAACGGTAACTTCCGGTTTTACGGAAGATCCTGTATATCTTTGTGCTGCAATCTTACTGATCACCGCATTTGCAAGGTTATTGGATGAAACCGTTGTATTTCCGTTCCCATGATTTACGATACGGAAATAAACCGTCCGGCTTCCATAATAATTTCCGATTCCGTTAATTGTTACGGATGCAGTACCGATATTGCGGTTGTTGCTGTAAGAAAGTGTATAATCTCTTCCCTCGTACAGATAGCCGCCATTCAGCCATACCGATACGGACGGACGGATATCATATCCGGTGTATGTCTGATCAACGATTGTACCTACCGAAGCATTTGGAATATAGTACGAATAGGTATTATTGCTGTTATTGGTTCCTGTTACCTGAACCGGAATCTGCAGAGGAATTCTTCCATCCGGACGATTCAGTGTAAGTGTTGTGGAACCTGCAGTATTTGCGATCAGTTTTGTTCCGCTGATATAGGCAACCGCAGTATTGGATACATACATATTCAGTCCCTGTACAATCGGACAGTTTGCATTGCTTGGCCAGTGATTAGATACTTTAATGTTTTCATAGCATCCAGATAAATCAATGGTCTGACCCGCAGACATCTGAATGTAATTTCCAATGGATGACGGAACAACAATCTGATCTGAGGTAATATTGCTTTCCGCAATCTGAATATTGTTTACGGTTGTTGTCTGGTTGTTCGGTGTTGTATAGGATGTTCTGGTTACCGTGTTGGCAAATTCCTCTACCCAGTAATGGTAGCCATTGTAATATACATGTCCGATTCCGACAGCAGTAAACTGGCTGTTTAACATATTTCTACGCTGTTCCTGTCCGGAATAATTTGCATTGTCTTCCCGCATTGCGTTGTGAAGCGCAGATGCTGAAGAATAATTCACACCGATATTCTCTGCATAAACTCCCGCATAGACACCGTTTTCACTGTAAGCAGTATAATAATTTGTGCCATTTGGTCTGGTGTGTGAATACGAAAGTGCAATCTCTGCTGCACGTTTCATGGCTACCTGCTCCAGTGCATAGTCGTAAGTAAGCGGCTGCAGATTATTACAATATGTCTTCGTGTAATTGTTTGCATCCCAGTACCATGCATCGGATAAATTTCTGCGCATACTGTTGATCATGCCATAGACATTTCTGGCATCCGTCTGTCCGTATGTAACCTGAATACTTACGTTCCGTGTACCGGTTGTTGCAGCCATCACATTGCCCGCATACCCCAGTGGAAGCAGTGAAACAATCAGGACAAACGCAAGCAGACGCCTGAGTACATTGTGCGTTTTGGTTTTTCTCATAATCTTGATCCCTTCCTTTATTTTAAAATTTTGTTATCCCTATTGTACGCTTTTTAGCGGCTTCCCGCAATGATAATTTCATAAAGTTTGCTTGACAAGCATAACAGAAAAGCTATACTCTAATTAGCAAACAGGTGGGTGCGCAACTCGTTTCTGCGGGCTGTCGTTTTGTCGGGGACACCGTTCGCAATTTCTAGTCTGCCTAAGAGGGAATCTTCGAAACGTTTATTACGCCCACTCCCCATTTGTCTTGATATTTACTTTATTTTCAATATGTCACTCTGTGACTGCGCAAATAGAACCGTGGGCGTGCTTATTCGAAGCTTCCCTCTAAGGCAGACACAAAATCGCTCAGACGGTGTCCCCGACAAAACGACAGCCCGCAGAAACGAGTTGCGCAATCACCAATCTAATTAGCAGATGGAGAAGGGAGAAATAACAGAATATGACCTATCAGGAATTAGTTTCAAAATTAAAAGATACTTATCAGGAGAAAGATGCTTCCAAAATCAGTGAACATCTTGCCATCCAATTTAACATACAGGGAGAAGCCGAAGGTGCCCTGTATCTGGAAATTGCAAACGGACAGCTTCATGTTGAACCATATGAATATTACGACCGTGACATTTTAGTCACAACTTCAGCTGCTGATCTGCTTGCACTCGCGCAGGGCAGCCTTGACATTCTCGAAGCTTACCAGAGTGGGAAAATTTCTGCGGAAGGAAATCTTGCAAAAGCATTGCTGTTAAATGAAATTGTCACCGGTTCATCCGAAGC
>OLVR01000717.1_pt1 | contig 39589 bp, 30 predicted proteins | sample 1673261 | NCBI WGS metagenome assembly OLVR01 (sample SAMEA3178938, study PRJEB25190) | human gut metagenome | biome: human gut; feature: human-associated habitat; material: faeces | place: Austria | collected 2013 | reverse complement strand
CAGGACAAAAAATGGTCAATGTTTTAAATGAATTATTGATTGCTCATGAAAAATATTTACCACAATTTGCAGATAAGATTGCCGAGTTAAAAGCATCAGGTGTTACCATCAAAGATGATGTTGCACGTGAATTAACTGAAAAAGGTTTATAAAATTTTATAATATATATTAGTAAAAGTAATAGTTTTGAAATTTTATATAGATAACGGCTAAAGGATATGTAATTTTAAATCATATCCTTTTTTGTATATTTATAAACAAAAACAATAAATAGCTCGCATATTGATAAAAAACTTTGACAAATAAATGATGAAGTGGTTTAATACAAATAAATACAGTGAAAAGAAGTAGTAGATGATCAAAACATAAGTAGAGAGCTTTTGGTTGGTGAAAAAAAGTTATGTTTGATGATTGAATTCCTCTTGGAGTAGAGTATTGAAGTAAGTAGATATCTCCGGTAACACCCGTTAACGTGTATGAGTATGTAGGTACTTAGTAAGGTTATTATTGTGAAATAATAACGAAGTAAGGTGGTAACGCGATGGTCTCTTTCGTCCTTATGGGGTGAAGAGACTTTTTTATTAATATATGGGGGAAATAAAAATGGAAAAAAGAATTACAGGACATACAGAATTATTAGGACTTATTGCTACACCAATTAGACATTCTAAATCACCAGTGATGCACAATGCTGCTTGTCGTGCTTTAGGCTTAGATTATGCTTATTTAGCTTTTGATATTCAACCAGATCAATTAGAAGATGCGGTTAAAGGTTTCAAAGCTTTAAATGTAAGAGGATGGAATGTTTCAATGCCTTATAAAACAACAATTGGTCAATATTTAGATCATATTACACCAATTGCTAAGATGTGTGGAGCTATTAATACAGTTATTAATGATAACGGAGTTTTAACAGGAACTATTACTGATGGAACAGGATATATGTCTGCTTTAAAAGATCAAGGAATTGATATTATTGGTAAAAAGATGACAATTGTTGGTGCAGGTGGAGCAGCGACAGCAATTGTTATGCAAGCAGCTTTAGATGGCGTTAAAGAAATTAGTATTTTTAATATTAAAGATGCTTCATGGGAACGTGCTTTAGAAAATGTAGAAAAAATCAATTCACAAACTCAATGTAAAGCACAATTATTTGATTTAAATGATCATGAAACATTAAGAAAAGAAATCAATGATTCAGTTATTTTTACAAATGCTACAAATGTAGGAATGGGTAAATTAGAAGGACAAATGGTTTTACCTGATACTTCTTATTTAAGAAAAGATTTAATTGTTTCTGATGTTATTTATATGCCAGAAAAAACTAAATTATTAGAAGAAGCTGAAAAATTAGGATGTAAAACAATTAATGGTTTAGGAATGATGCTTTATCAAGGAGCTGCTTCATTTAAATTATGGACAGATCAAGATATGCCAATAGATGTGGTTAAAGAAGCTTTAGACTTTTAAAATGTTATGCAGTGCATAGCATTTTTTTATTTGACAAATAGAATATTTTATTATACTGTTGATATATCAACTAACGGAGGTATACTATGATAAAATTGTTGCAGAAAATTATATTAAAGAAGAATATCAAGAAGAATTTTTAAAACTTACAAAAGAACTTATTATTTTAAGTAGAGAAGAAAAAGGAAATATCTCTTATCATCTTTATCAAGATATTAATGATGATAGTCATTTTACTTTTATTGAAGAATGGCAAAACCAAGAAGCAATTGATGAACATAATCAAACAAAACACTTTACAACAATTGTTCCTCAAATCAAAAGCTTTGCTTCAAAACCTTCAAGAGCAATTAAATATAAAGAGGTGCAATAATGAATACATTAGAAACAATTTTTACAAGAAAAAGTGTTCGACAATTTAAAAATCAAAAAGTAGATGAAAAAGACATCAAAACAATCTTAAAAGCAGGAATGTCAGGACCAACATGTGTTAATTCAAAAGATTGGTCATTTATTGTAATTGATGATCAAGAAGTTTTAAAACAAATGTATGAAGCGAATGGTGTACCAGCGAAACCATTACTTGAATGTGCTTTTGCTATTTTAATTTGTGGAGATTATACAAAGGCATTTCAATACGCTAAAGATTATTTTGCTGTAGATGGTTCTATTGCTGGACAAAATATGATTTTAGCAGCTTGGTCTTTAGGTATTGGAAGTGTTTGGCTTGGTACATGGCCACAAATGGATCGTGTTTTTGCCCAAAGTAAATTGTTTGATTTACCAAATGATCAAATTCCTCATTCAATCATTGCTTTTGGTTATCCTCTAGATGAAATTAAAGAGAAAGAAGAATATTATGATGAATCTGTTGTTCATTATAATAAGTGGTAAAAATGGTTAAAGAAATTATTAAAGATGAATTCTTTTTAAAACAAAAATCAAAGTCATGTACAAAAGAGGATTTATATATCGCCAATGAATTATTAGAAACAATTCAAGCTTACAAAGAACAATGTGTTGGTATGGCAGCGAATATGATTGGATATTTAAAAACAATGATGGTTGTTTTAGATGAAAATAAATATCTTATTTTAATTAATCCTGTTATTTTAAAAATAAATGGAAGAACGTATCAAACAGAAGAAGGTTGTCTATCATTACAAGGTGTAAGAAAGACACAAAGATATGAAAGTATCAAAGTAAGTTATTTAGATCAAAATTTTAAAAAGAAAATTAGAACGTTTAAAGGGTATACAGCTCAAATCATTCAACATGAACTTGATCATTTTGAAGGAAAAATCATATAAAAAATCAGCAATAGCTGATTTTTTTAATGACATATTTCTTCAACAAGTTGATTAATTGCCTCTTGATTTTCATCTTTATAAGTAGATTTAATTGTGACCGTATTTTCACAAATAGTAATATTTTTCATTGGAGTAAGCATATCTTTCATCACTTTATTTGCAAGAGGAACCCAAGAACCATTTTCAATAAGTCCAACAGTTTTATTTTGATATCCTTTATGTTGTAATCTATGTAAGAAATCTTCCATTGGACTAAAGACACCACCATCATAAGTAGCTCCAGCAAGAATCATTTTAGAATATCTAAAAGCATCTTCAACTGCTTCAGCCATGTCATCTCTTGTAAGATCAGTGAAGGCAACTTTAACACCTTTTTCTTTTAATAAATCAACTACTTTTAAAGCCACTTCTTTGGTATTTCCATGGATAGAAGCACTGGCCACTAAAACCCCTTCATCTTCACTTTGATAACTACTCCAAATTTGGTATTTATCAATATAATATCCTAAATTATCTTTTAAAATAGGACCATGTAAAGGACAAATCATTTTAATATCTAAAGTGCTGGCTTTTTTTAATAAAGTTTGTACAGGAGCACCATATTTACCAACAATATTAAAATAATAACGTCTTGCTTCACAAGCCCAATCTTCATCATGTGATAAAGCCCCAAATTTACCAAAGCCGTCTGCTGAAAATAACACTTTTTCAGTTGTTTCATATTCTACCATGACTTCTGGCCAATGAACCATTGGCGCCATGATGAATTTTAAATGATGATTTCCTAAATCTAATTCTTCTCCTTCTTTAACCACAATACATCTTTCATCTAATCCTTCAATATTAAAAAATTGAGGAAGCATCGCTTTTGCTTTGGCACTTAAAACAAGTTTTGCTTCTTTATACTTTTCTGTAAATAATTGAATATTTGCGGAATGATCAGGCTCTAAATGAGAAACAATCAAATAATCAGGAACACGTTCCTTTAATTCCTTATCTAAATTATCAAACCATTCTTTTGTCTTTCTTGCATCAACTGTATCCATAACTGCAATCTTTTCATCTAAAATAAGATAAGAGTTATAGCTTACACCATGAGGGACAATATATTGACTTTCAAAAAGATCTAATGTTGTATCATCTACACCAATATATTTAATAGATTCACTTATTGTTATATTATTCATAAAAATCCTCCTTTTTTATGTATTATATCACTAATATAAAGGAACAAGATATAAATTATTGATTATGTTAATTTTTTGTCATATCAATTCTTACAAATGTAATTTGAAATTATAATGATATAATAAAAATAAATATATATTTAGATGTTTGGAGGATAAGTATGAAAAATATATTTGAAATATCTCCGAAAGCCATTATAAATTTGAATGGAAGAAATTAGGAAATATTAAAAAATGAAGAGAACATTCAGGAGAAGAAATGCCTGTACTTGTTTATCGATTGTTAGAATATAGTATGAATGATGTTTTATTTAAGAATTTTGGTATTGAAAAAACAGATGAAATCTTTAGACAAGCTGGATATCTTGCAAAATGTGAATTTGCGAAAAATGCTTTACCTCTTGATATTGATGAAAGTACATTTATTAGTACGCTTGTGCAAACATTAGAAACATTAAAAGTCGGTATTTTGAGACTGGAAAACTTAGTACTTTAGAAACACTTTTAAAAGTAAAACTAGGAAGTTTATCAAAAAATCTAGAAGAACAATTATCAAATAAAATCATTGAACAATTAGACGAGTTAACAGTTAATATTTTTAATATTAATAGTGAAGAAGATGTTATGAAATTACTTCATTAAAAGGGAAATCATATTTCTCTTTTTTTATAATAAATTTTATTTTTTAGCACTTTAGTGTTGACAGTGCTAAAAATATGAATATAATGAAATTAGCACTAGGGATAGAGGAGTGCTAAAGGAGAGTGATAACATGGATATCGAAAAATTTACAGCCAAAATGCAAGAGGCTATTCAAAAAGCAAGTCAATTAGCATTAAGTTATAAGCATCAAGTAATTGACATTGAACATGTATTGTATGTTTTATTGAATGATAGTAGTGGTATTTTTCCAAGGGTGTTATCTAAGCTAAATAAAGATAAAAATCATTTCATTCAAGTATTAGAACAAAGGCTTCAACAAAAGCCGACACTTGAAAATATTGATGTCAATAGCATGAGAATAAGCTATAGCTTAAATGATTTACTTGCAAAAGCAAATAATCAAATGACATCGTTTAAAGATGAATATATGTCAGTAGAACATGTCATTATGGCATTATTTGAAATAAATGAAAATTGGATCAAAGATTTATTGAACCAAGAAGGTATGAATAAAAAGGATACAAAAAAGGTAATTTTAGAAATGCGGGGTGATCATATGGTAGATAATCCAAATCCAGAAAATACTTATGAAGTATTAGAAAAATATGGACGTGACTTAACAAAAGATGTGGAAAATGGAAAATTAGATCCAGTTATTGGGCGTGATGATGAAATTCGTCGTGTGATTCAAATCTTGTCACGTAAAACAAAAAATAATCCAATTTTAATTGGTGAACCAGGTGTTGGTAAAACAGCCATCGTTGAAGGATTGGCATGGCGTATTTATAAAAATGATGTACCAATTTCTTTACAAAATAAAACTTTATATGAACTTGACTTAGGTTCACTTGTAGCAGGTGCTAAATATCGTGGTGAATTTGAAGAAAGATTGAAAGCTGTTTTAGGTGAAATTAAAAAAGCAAATGGAAATATCATCTTATTTATTGATGAAATCCATCAATTAGTAGGTGCTGGTAAAACAGATGGTGCGATGGATGCCGCTAACTTATTAAAACCAATGTTGGCTCGTGGTGAACTTCATTGTATTGGAGCAACAACCCTAGATGAATATAGACAATATATTGAAAAAGATGCGGCTCTTGAAAGACGTTTCCAAAAGGTACAAGTTGATGAACCAACAATTGATGATAGTATTGCTATCTTACGTGGTTTAAAAGATTCTTTTGAAAGACATCATGGGGTTAAAATCAATGATAGTGCTATTATTGGTGCTGTTAATTTATCACAAAGATATATTACTGATCGTTTCTTACCAGATAAAGCAATTGATTTAATTGATGAAGCGTGTGCTTCTATTCGTATGGAAATTGATTCTTTACCAGAAGAATTAGATGGTATTACACGTGAAAAGAATCGATTAGAAATGGAAAGAATTTCGATTGAAAAAGAAGATAGTAATGAAGATAATGTAAAACGTTTAAATGATATTAAAGAACGTATTGCTTCTTTAACTGAACAAGAAACAGCATTAAAAGCAAAATGGAAAGAAGAAAAGTCTTCATTAGATCATATTAAAGAATTAAAGAATCAAAAAAATAAACTTGTAGCTTTACAAGATAAATATATGCAAGAAGGTAATTTACAAGAAGCTTCTAAACTTCAATATGGTGATATTCCAAAAATCACCAAAGAAATTACTGATCTTGAAGCAAAAGAATCGGATGATGCTTTACTTCAAGAAAAAGTAACTGTTGATAATGTCTCAGAAGTTATTTCAAGATGGACAGGTATTCCAATGAATAAATTAATGGCTTCTGAAAGAGAAAAACTTTTAGCCTTAGATGATACATTAAAAGTACGTGTTATTGGTCAAGATGATGCAATCACTAAAGTAACAGATGCTATCTTACGTAGCCGTGCTGGTATCAATGATGAAGAAAAACCAATTGGTTCCTTCTTATTCTTAGGTCCAACTGGGGTTGGTAAAACAGAAGTGGCTAAAGCTTTAGCAGAACAATTATTTGACACTGAAAAGAATATTGTGCGTATTGATATGTCTGAATATATGGAAAAATTTAGTGTTTCACGTTTAGTAGGGGCTCCACCAGGATATGTTGGTTATGAAGAAGGTGGACAATTAACAGAAGCAGTAAGACGTCATCCTTATAGTATTGTATTATTAGATGAAATTGAAAAAGCTCATCCTGATGTTTTCAATATTTTACTTCAAGTCTTAGATGATGGACGTATTACAGATAGTAAAGGAAATACAGTGAGCTTTAAAAATACAATTATTATTATGACAAGTAATATTGGTTCTCAATATTTATTAGAAGGTAATAATGAAGAAAACAGAAAACTTGTAAAAGAAGAATTAAAAGTGCACTTTAAACCAGAATTTTTAAATCGTATTGATGAAATTGTTATGTTTAATTCATTAGATAGTTCAGTAGTAAGAAAAATTATTGATAAATTTATTGGTCAATTAGTTCATCGTTTACAAGATAAAAAGATTACGATTTCTTTAACTGATCAAGCTTATCAAATGATTCAAGAAGAAGGATTTGATCCAATCTATGGAGCAAGACCATTAAAGAGATTTATTCAATCTCAAATTGAAACCAAACTTGCTAAAGAAATTATTAAAGGAACAGTTCATCAAGGACAACATGTAGAAGTTGATTATCAAGATGGATTTGTTTTAAAAGCTCAATAAGGAAGTAGTATAAAAGCTACTTCTTTTTTTATAAAACTATTTTGTATTTAGAAAGAAAATAATAGCTAATTAAGTACGAGAAATCGTACTTTTCTTTTTGAAATTGTAGGAATATAAATAAAAATGTAAAATTGTTTTTTCTTGGGGAAATATTATGCTAGAATATGTTGGGGTGAAAGACGATGCAAAAATATTTTATAAATGAAAATATCGAATTAAATAAATCTTTCAAAATAGAAAGTAGTGATCAACATCATATAGAAAAAGTAATGCGTAATAAAAATGGTGATCAAATTATTTGTGTAGACTTAAAACATATTCAATATTTATGTTCAATTGAAAATGTTCAAGAAGGTACAATTTTACCAATTGAAAAATTAGATATTAATAATGAATTAGATGTAGAAGTTACACTTGTTTATGCTTTACCTAAAGGAGATAAATTTGAATTTGTTTTACAAAAAGCTTGTGAGTTAGGAGTTCATCATATTATTCCATTAAGTTCTAAAAGATGTGTTGTTAAACTTACTAAAGACAAATTCAATAAAAAACTGCCCCGCTATCAAAAAATATTAAAAGAAGCAAGTGAACAATCAGGAAGAAATAGAATACCTTCAATAGAAGAAGTAAAAACAATTAAAGAATTAAAACCCTATTTAAAAGATTATAATTTAGTGGCTTATGAAGAAACTGCTAAACAACATGAACATGGTGAATTATTTCATACTTTACAACAATTAAAAGCAGGAGATCAATTATTGATTATTGTTGGTTGTGAAGGTGGCTTTGATGAAAGTGAAATTCAAGAATTAAATGAGATGGGTGTTAAATGTTGTTCATTAGGTAACCGTATTTTAAGAAGTGAAACAGCACCACTTTATTTAATGAGCGTCATTGGTTATTCAAGGGAGCTTACAAAATGATTAAATTATTAAAGAAATATGGGGTAGAGTTAAAATTAAAAAAATGTGATTTGTTTCGTCTTATTGAAGGACAAAAAGATACTTTTCTTGAAGATGGTTTTGCTTTTAAAATGACAAATGAAGAAGAAATGTTTAAATATGAAGTGATTTTAAATGGTATTTATAATAAGACAAAAATAGAAGGGGAATATAAGAAATTTGTTTATGAGACACAAGATGCTATTCAATATTTAAATTATGAAGAAAAACAAAAAATGTTTAATAGTATTATTAGTGAAACGTTAAAAAATTTAAAACTCATGAAAGCTGATCAACAAATTATTTTAATTCCTTATTTAGAACCTTTTATAAATGAAAGATATTTAAATAATTATATGTTATTAACATTAAAACAACATCAATTGTATGTTAAAAATTATCAAAGAAATATAGAAATTCCTTATCAACTTTATGGTTTAAAAGTATTACGTTCTGCTTTTTCTTCTTTAAAAGGAATAGCTGAAGATGAAAATTATGAATATTATTATTATGATGGTTTAAAGAAAATCTATATTTTTGATAAGAAAGAATATGGTTTAGTAGATAGTTTTCCAATAGTTGATAAATATTTCCAAGGAAATACATCTTTAGATGATATAAGAGAAGTTATGACTTATTATAAACAACCTCAACAATTTATAAATCAATTACATGAATTAAATTATTTAAGTGATAAAGTACATAAAAAAATTATGAAAAAATTAAAGTAGGTGAAAGAATGAAAGTTGCATTCCATACATTAGGATGTAAAGTTAATTCCTATGAATCTCAAGCAATGTTAAATATGTTTGAAGAAGCAGGATATGAAGAAGTTGATTTTAAAGAAGTGGCAGATGTTTATGTTGTTAATACATGTACTGTCACAAATACAGGAGATAGTAAATCTCGTCAAATGATACGTAAAGCAATTCGTAAAAATCCTCAAGCAACCGTTTGTGTTGTTGGATGTTATAGTCAAGTAGCACCTCAAGATATTGAAGCAATTGAAGGTGTAAGTATCATTTTAGGGACACAATTTAGAAATGAAATTGTTGATTTAGTAGAAAAGTATCAACAAACACATGAAAGAATTGTGAAAGTTTCTGAAGTTAAACAATTAAGAAAATTTGAAGATTTAAATATTGATCGTTTTTTACATACAAGAGCTTATTTAAAGATTCAAGATGGATGTAATAATTTTTGTACATATTGTATTATTCCTTATGCTAGAGGAAGAGTGCGATCTAGAAAACCAGAAAGTGTTATTAAACAAGCAAAGGAATTAGTAGCTAAAGGATATGTAGAAATTGTTTTAACAGGGATTCATACAGCAGGATATGGTGAAGATTTAGAAAATTATAGTTTTTATGATTTATTAGTAGATTTAACAAAAATAGAAGGATTAAAGAGACTTCGTATTTCTTCTATTGAAACAAGTCAAATTACTGATGATATTATTGATTTAATTTCAAAATCTAAAATTATTGTGGATCATTTACATGTACCGCTTCAAGCTGGGTGCGATGAAACACTTAAACGTATGAATAGAAAATATAATTGTGAACAATATTATGAAAAATTATCAAAAATTAGAAGATTGATTCCTGATATTGTTTTTACAACAGATGTCATTGTTGGTTTTCCTGGAGAAAGCGAAGAAGAGTTTGAAAAAACTTATGAATTTATTAAAAAAGTAGGATATACACAACTTCATGTTTTCCCTTATTCTATGCGTAAAGGAACACCTGCAGCTCGCATGGTACAAGTTGATGAAAAAATTAAACATGAAAGAGTTAATCGTTTGATTGCACTTTCTCATGAATTAAATGAAAATTATGCAAAATCTCAAATTGGTAAAACTTTAAGAGTTCTTTTTGAAAAAGAAGATCATGGATATTATGTGGGACATGGAGATAATTATTTACTTATAAAAGTACAAAGTGATGAACAATTGATAGGACAATTGAAGAATGTTATAATTGATTCATATGATGAAATGTTAATTGGAAGAGTGGTATAATGAAACGATTAAATGAGTTGTTTGATATTGATAATGATATGAAAATATACTCAATTCATAGTGATTCAAGATATGTAAAACCCTATTCTATATTCTTTTGTATTGAAGGATTGAGTGTAGATGGACATCGATATGTAGATGATGCCATTTTTCAAGGAGCAAAAGTTATTGTTCATAGCAAGGATATAGAAAAACAACCAGGCATTATTTATATTAAGGTAGCAGATGCTTTAGATGAATTAAATAGAGTTTCTAATGTATTCTATGATTATCCAAGTAAGAAAATGCGTGTTGTTGGAGTGACTGGAACAAGTGGTAAAACAGTTGTTGCTTCGATGGTTAAAAGTGTAATGGATAATTATTGTAAAGCAGCTTACATGGGAACAATTTCTTTAGAGTATGATGGGGTAGAAGAACAGTGCCCTTATACGACACCAGAAACTTTATATGTACAAAAGAAATTGTTTGATATGGCAAGACGTGGTGTTAAGGTTGTTGCCATGGAAGCAAGTAGTCATGGTTTGGCACTTAAAAGAATTGATGCAGTCGATTTTAATATTGCTGTTTTAACAAATATTTCTGATGAACATTTAGATTTTCATGGAACTAGAAGACAATATATTGAAAGTAAGAAAAAATTATTTTCAATGTTATCTACAAATTCGATTGCTGTTTTAAATAAAGATGAAGAAGTTTTTGCTGAATTTAAAGCAGCTACGAAAGCAAGAATTATGACTTATGGTATTAAAAATGAAAGTGAAATTATGGCTAAAAATATAGAACTTTATATTGATCATAGTGAATTTGATCTTTCATTAAAAGGGAATCTATATCATATTGTTTGTCCAACAATTGCTGATTTTAATATTTATAATGTTCTAGCAACGGTAGGAGTACTTGTTGGTTTAGGATTTGATGATCGCATGATCATTGAAGCCATTAGTGATTTAAAACCAGTTAATGGAAGAATGGAGCTTATTCCTAATAAACATAAAATTACGATTATTGTCGATTATTGTTGTCATACAAAAGATTTTGAAAATGTTTTTAAATTTGCAGATCGTGTTTCTAGAGGAAATATTATTGCTGTTTTAGGAGCACCAAGTAAAAGACATATGGCAAGAAGAAAGAAAATAGGAGCATTGGCCAATAGATATTTAGATCATGTGATTTTGACTGAATTAGATGATCGAGGAGAAAATATTGAGGAAATTTGTAAAGAAATCCAAAGTGAAATTACAGATATTCCAAGTATTATCATTCCTAATCGTGCAGTGGCTGTAGAACAAGCTATTGAACAGGCAAGTCCAGGAGATGTTGTTTTATTATTAGGAAAAGGTCATGAAAAATTTATTGCCTTAGAAGTTGGTCAAAGAGAGTATGAAGGAGATAAAGCGATAGCATTAAAAGCTATTAAAAGAGTATACGAAGGAGAAGGAGAAAATGAACTACAACAAAATGATTGATCATACTGTTTTAAAAGCAGATACACCTTTAGAAACAGTTAAAAGAATTTGTGATGAAGCAATGGAATATGGTTTTGCAAGTGTTTGTATTAATCCATGCCATGTTGCTTATTGTGCAGACTATCTAAAAGATAGTGATGTCAACGTATGTACAGTTATTGGTTTTCCATTAGGAGCTAATACAAGTGCAGTGAAAGCATTTGAAACAAAAGATGCGATTGCTAATGGGGCTGATGAAATTGATATGGTAATGAATATCGGAGCTTTAAAAGATAAAAATTATGATTTAGTAAGAGATGATGTTAAAGCGGTAGTTGAAGCTGCTAATGGAACATTAGTAAAAGTTATTTTAGAAACTTGTTTACTTACAGAAGATGAAATTAAAAAAGCATGTGAATTATGCGTAGAAGCAAAAGCTGATTATGTAAAAACAAGTACTGGTTTTTCAACAAGAGGGGCTACAATTGAAGATGTTAGAATCATGAAAGAAGCTGTTCATGGAAAAGCAAAAGTAAAAGCTGCAGGTGGTGTTAGAACACCTGAAGATATGGTGAAAATCGTTGCTGCTGGAGCTGATCGTATTGGAACAAGTGCAGGATGTTCTTTAGTTAAAAAATAAGTTGGATGTAATTTTAATTTTTTAATGTTATTTACAAAATATAGGTATAAAATGAAAAATATGTAAATGGTATTCGAAATGAATATCATTTACTTTTTTATTCCAAAAATAATATATAACTAAAGAAGAAATGAGGGATTATATGGGAAATACACCAAAGAAAATAAAAGTAAGAGGTGCAAAAGTACATAACTTAAAAAATATCAATGTTGATATACCATTAAATCAAATAGTTGCTATTACAGGTGTTTCAGGGTCAGGAAAATCATCACTAGCCATGGGTGTTCTTTATAGTGAGGGTTCAAAAAGATACTTAGAATCTTTATCAACTTATACAAGAAGGCGTATGACGAGTGCTACGAAGGCACAAGTAGATGAAGTTCTTTATGTTCCTGCGGCTTTAGCACTTCACCAACGACCAGCTGTTCCAGGTATTCGTAGTACGTTTGGAACAGGGACAGAACTTTTAAATAGTTTAAGACTCATGTATTCACGTCTTGCTAAGCATTGTTGTAAAAATGGTCATTATATTGAACCAACTTTAAATGTGGCGGCTGAAAAAGAAATCATCTGTCCAATTTGTAAAGAAAAAATACATGCACCAAGTGCTGAAGAGTTAGCTTTTAATAGTCAAGGAGCTTGTCTTAAATGTGGTGGAACAGGAATTGTTAGAACTGTTGATATTGATTCGCTTGTTCCTGATAAAACACTTACCATAGATGAAGGAGCAGTCGTTCCATGGAACTCATTAATGTGGACTTTGATGACAGATGTTTGTCGTGCTATGGGAGTAAGAACAGATGTGCCTTTTAATCAATTAACTGATGAAGAAAAAAATATTGTTTATTATGGACCGGCGGAAAAGAAACATATTTTTTATAAGGCTAAAAATACAGATCAGCAGGAGAAATGGATTTTACTTATTTTAATGCAACTTATACAGTAGAAAATGCTTTATCAAAAGTTAAAGATGATAAAGGAATGAAAAGAGTTGAAAAGTTTTTAAAAGAAGAAATTTGTCCAGAATGTCAGGGAACACGTTTATCAAAAGAAGCAAGAAAACCTTTGATTAGAGGAATTGGTTTAGATAAAGCTTGTCAAATGCCATTAAATGATTTAGTAGAATGGGTAAGAGGTATTCCAGATTCAATGCCTGATGAAATGAAGCCAATGGCTCGTGAAATCTGTGATTCGTTTTTAGATGTTTCTAAAAGGCTGTTAGATTTAGGATTGGGCTATCTTTCTTTAGATAGAGCTGCTTCTACACTTTCAACAGGAGAAAGACAACGTATGCAACTTGCTAGAGCAGTAAGAAATCGTACAACAGGTATTCTCTATGTTTTAGATGAACCTTCTATTGGATTACATCCTTCTAATATTTATGGACTTATAGGAGTCATGAATGATTTAATTCATGATGGAAATTCTATTTTATTAGTAGATCATGATACTGAAATTATTAAAGAAGCGAATTGGCTCATTGAAATGGGACCAGAAGCAGGAAAAAATGGAGGTTATGTTTTTACGGAAGGAACAATAGAACAAATTAAAAATGATAAAAAGTCAATGATTGGGCCATTCCTTACAAATCATTATGATGAAAAAATGCGTCCAATATCTCCAATTGAACAACTATTTGAATTTGGAAAAATTCATCTTTCAACAAATCAAATACATACAGTCCATCCTTTAGAAGTAGATATTCCTAAAGGAAAATTAACGGTTGTTACAGGAGTGTCAGGTTCTGGAAAAACAACGATGATTCTAGAAAGCTTGTTACCAGCGATTCAAACTAAAATCAATGACTCATCATTACCTGATCATATTAAAGATGTTCAAATGGAAGGAATAGAACATATTAAACTGATTGATGCTTCACCTATTGGTATTAATATTCGTTCGACTGTTGCTACTTATATTAATGTTCATGATGAACTTAGAAAAAGATTTGCCAAAACAGAAAGCGCTAAGTCTAAGGGGTATAAAGCAGGAGATTTTTCTTATAATACAGGAAAGCTTAGATGTCCAACTTGTGATGGAACAGGGACATTAAGTTTGGATGTACAATTCTTGCCAGATGTTCATGTTACTTGTCCTGATTGTCATGGTTTTAGATATAATAAAGAAAGTTATTTTATTAAATATAAAACGTCAAAAGAGAAAGAGTATTCTTTACCTGAATTGATGGAAATGGATGTGAGTTTTGCTAAAGAAGCTTGTCAAGATTTAAAAGGTGTTTATCGAAAACTGGAAGTATTAGAAAACTTAGGTTTAGGATATTTGACATTGGGTGAGGAAACACCAAGTTTATCTGGTGGAGAGGCACAACGTTTAAAACTTGCAAGTGAAATGAGTAAGTCTCAAAATGATTCAATTTTTATCTTTGATGAACCTACGATTGGATTACATCCTTTAGATGTTCAAATATTAGTTAAAGTTTTTCAATCACTTGTAGATCAAGGTGCGACAGTCGTCGTCATTGAACATGATCGTGATGTGATGAAAAATGCGGATTATATAATTGATATGGGGCCAGGTGGTGGTCGAGATGGTGGAATGATTGTAGCTACTGGTAGTGTTGAAGAAATAAAAAATAATATAAAGAGTATTACAGGTAAATATTTATAAAAAAATAGAAGTTCAATGTGAACTTCTATTTTTGTCTTGCTGAAACAATAAAGTGTAATGCAAAATAAGCCACTTCATCTTCAGTAAATCTTTTATGATAAATAGATTCAATAGCGTCATTTAAGATTTCTGCCATTGCAAATTCTTTAGGATGTCTTTCTTTAATCTTTGCAGTTAAAGGATTTTCGATTTGACTATCATCTAATAATCGATCAAGTGCAGGTGTTAAATGTAATCCTAAAGAAACAAGTAATTTTTCATTATTTCTTAAATCTATACCTTTTTGTTTAAATAAAGAATCTAAAGTGTTTTGTAGAACATCAATAATTTCATCATCTAATAAATTAACACCAGCATTAAATTCAACATCTAATACGTTATTTTTAGATAGGTACATTGAAATAAGTGCTAACTCTGATTCTGGAAATTCAATATCAAATTTTTTACTAAGAATATTACAAATTTCAACTGCTGAATCATAGTTAGTATTTGCTTTATATGATGTGATTTGTCCTTGACTTAAAGGAATGTAATTGTTTGTTTTGATTCTAAGCATTGCAATTGCAAGATGTACAACGAGATTTTGCGTAAATTGTGGAGATAATGTTAAATGATTTTTCTCAATTACTTCATTTACTGCTTCGCGACATACTTGTTTTGATAATTCTAAATCTTTATCAGCAGCGCTTGATAAAGCTTGGTTTGTTAATGTCATAAAAAAGCCTCCTAAAATGTCTACGTAAACTATATACTAAATCAATTAGAAAAGCTAGGAAAAAATAAATATTATTTATAAGAGCATATGATTGGATTTTAGGAATGATTCCTGTTATACTAAACTTGTAAAATAATTATGTAAGCGCTCATCATTTTCTTTAAGTTTTTGTTGTCTATGCAAAATGTAAGTGCTATAATTATGAAGGAATTTTGATTTAGGAGGAAATAAACAAAATGGCTGTAACAGATAAATTCAATGAAGAATGGAATGGATTTAAAGGAAGACTTTGGAAAGAAGAAGTAAACACTCGTCAATTCATTCAAGATAACTATAAACCTTATGATGGAGATGAATCATTTTTAGCTGATCCTACAGAAGCTACTAATAAACTTTGGGGAAAACTTCAAAAGTTACAAAAAGAAGAAAGAGCTAAAGGTGGAGTATTAGAATGTGAAACTAAAGTAGTAAGTGGACTTACTGCTTATGGTCCTGGATATATCGATGAAGAAATGAAAGATTTAGAAAAAGTTGTTGGTTTACAAACTGACAAACCTTTAAAAAGAGCTTTCATGCCTTATGGTGGTATCAAAATGGCAGAACAAGCTGCTGCAACTTATGGATATGAACCAGATGAAAAATTACATGAAATTTTCACAAAATATCATAAAACACATAACCAAGCAGTATTCGATGTTTATACACCAGAAATTAAAAAAGCTCGTCATAATAAAGTAATTACAGGTTTACCTGATACATACGGACGTGGACGTATTGTTGGTGACTATCGTCGTGTTGCTTTATATGGTATTGATTTCTTAATTGAACAAAAAGTAAATGATTTCAATCATTGTGGTAGTGGATCAATGACTGAAGACATTATTCGTAAAAGAGAAGAAATTGCTGAACAAGTAAAAGCATTAAAAGGTATGAAAGAAATGGCTGCTATCTACGGATATGACATTTCTAAACCAGCTAAAAATGCTCATGAAGCATTCCAATGGTTATACTTTGGCTATTTAGCTGCAATCAAAACTCAAAATGGTGCTGCAATGTCAGTTGGACGTATTTCTACTTTCTTAGATATCTATGTAGAAAGAGATTTAGCTAACGGAACATTAACAGAAGAAGAAGCACAAGAATTAGTAGACCATTTCGTTATGAAATGTAGAATGGTTAAATTTGCTCGTATTCCTTCTTACAACCAATTATTCTCTGGTGACCCAGTATGGGCTACACTTGAAGTTGCAGGTTTAGGAACTGATGGACGTTCAATGGTTACTAAAAACTGTTTCCGTTTCTTACACACATTAGAAAATATGGGTCCTTCACCAGAACCAAACTTAACTGTATTATATACAAAAGCATTACCAGAAAACTTCAAACGTTTTGCTGCTAAAATCTCAGTAGATACTAGCTCAATCCAATATGAAAATGATGATGTAATGCGTCCTGTATGGGGAGATGATTACTCAATTTGTTGTTGTGTATCAGCTACTCAAACTGGTAAAGAAATGCAATTCTTTGGTGCACGTGCTAACTTAGCTAAATGTTTAACATATGCTATCAATGGTGGTATTGATGAAAAAACTAAAGATCAAGTGGCTCCAAAATATCGTCCAATTACTTCTGAATACTTAGACTATGATGAAGTTATGGAACGTTATGACCAAATGATGGAATGGTTAGCAGATCTTTATGTTAATACATTAAACTTAATTCAATATATGCATGATAAATATTATTATGAAGCTGCACAAATGTCATTAATTGATACTGATCTAAAACGTACTTTCGCAACTGGTATCGCTGGATTCTCACATGTAGTAGATTCATTAAGCGCAATCAAATATGCTAAAGTTAAAACTATTAGAGATGAAGATGGTGTTGTTGTAGATTACGAAGTTGAAGGAGATTTCCCAAGATATGGTAACGATGATGATCGTGCTGATGATATCGCTGTATGGTTATTAGGTGAATTCTTAGCTAAAATCAAAAAACATCATACTTACAGAGATTCAGAACCAACAACTTCTATCTTAACAATTACTTCAAACGTTGTTTATGGTAAAGCTACAGGTTCATTACCTGATGGACGTAAAGCAGGTGAACCATTATCACCAGGTGCTAACCCATCTTATGGTGCAGAACAAAATGGTTTATTAGCTTCATTAAACTCAGTTGCTAAATTACCATATGAATGGGCATTAGATGGTATTTCTAATACTCAAACAATCAACCCAGATGCTTTAGGACATGATGAAGGTGAAAGAGTTAATAACTTAGTACAAGTTATGGATGGATATTTTGAACAAGGTGCTCATCACTTAAATGTTAACGTATTTGGAACTGAAAAATTAATTGATGCTATGGAACATCCAGAAAAAGAAGAATATGCAAACTTCACAATTCGTGTATCTGGATATGCTGTTAAATTCATTGACTTAACTCGTGAACAACAATTAGACGTTATCGCAAGAACTTGTCATGAACATATGTAATCAATAACTTAATCAAATAATGAAAACAACCTCTTATGAGGTTGTTTTGTTACGGAGGAAAAATGGAAACAATTGGTAGAATTCATTCAATAGAAAGCTTTGGATCAGTCGATGGTCCAGGAGTACGTTATATTTATTTCTTACATGGATGTCCTTTAAGATGTCAATTTTGTCATAATCCTGATACATGGGGTTCAAAGAAATACGAAGAATATACTCCTGAAAAAGCGCTTCAACAAGCAATGAAATACAAAACATATTGGGGTAAAAAAGGGGGCATTACGATTAGTGGTGGAGAACCTTTAGCTCAAATCGATTTTGTTTTAGAGTTATTTAAACTTGCTAAAAAAGAAGGAATTAATACGTGTATTGATACCAGTGGAGGATGTTTCACGAGAGAAGAACCTTTCTTTTCTAAGTTTAATGAACTTATGGAGTATACAGATTTATTACTTGTAGATATTAAAGAAATTAATAATGAAAGACATCAGCTTTTAACAGGAAGAAGTAATGAAAATATTCTTGATATGGCAAGATATTTATCTGAAATTGATAAACCAATTTGGATTAGACATGTTCTTGTTCCTGAAAGAAGTGACTATGATGAAGATTTAATTGAATTAGATCATTTTATTTCTACACTTTCAAATGTTTATCGTGTTGAAATTCTTCCTTATCATACTTTAGGTGTATTTAAATGGGAGGAATTGAATATTCCATATCAATTAGAAGGAATTAAACCTCCAGTTAAAGAACGTGTAGAAAATGCAAAAAGATTATTACATGTAGATCGTTATACACGTTATTTAGATAATTAATGAAAAAAGAGTTCATGAATTTAGATTTATCATCTAAATCATGTAACTCTTTTTCAATTTATAATTGCATATTTACTTTATAATCAGAGTTGTTTAAAATAAGAGTAAAGGAAAAAAAGGAGATTATAATAATGAAATTAGGAGCAATTGAAGCAGGTGGAACTAAATTTGTAGTTTGTATTGGAAATGAAAAAGGAGAAGTTTTAGAAAGAGAATCATTTCCTACAGAAGCACCTGAAAAAACAATGGAAAATGTTTTTAAATTCTTTGATGGAAAAGAAATTGAAGCATTAGGTGTAGGAAGCTTTGGACCGATTGATCCGGATCTTACAAGTCCAACTTATGGTTATATTACAACAACACCTAAACCAGGATGGAACAATTATAATATTATGGGTGCTTTAAAAGAAAGATATGATATTCCTATGGCTTTTGATACAGATGTCAATGGGGCTGCTTTAGGCGAAGCAACATTTGGTGTGGCAAAAGGATTAGACAGTGCCCTTTATCTTACAATTGGAACAGGAATTGGTGGAGGAGCCGTTGTTGGTGGTAAACTTGTACACGGGTTACTTCATCCAGAAATGGGACATATGAAAATGATTGTAAGAGAAGATGACACATATTCAGGTAAATGTCCATATCATGGAACATGTTTTGAAGGTTTAGCTGCTGGTCCTGCTATTGAAGCAAGATGGGGAGTAAAAGGAAGTGAACTTCCAGAAGATCATCCAGCATGGGATTTAGAAGCTTATTATATTGGACAAGCGATGGCAAATTATATTTTAACTCTTTCACCTAAGAAAATTATTCTTGGTGGTGGTGTTATGCATCAAAAACAACTTTTCCCAATGATTCATAAATATACTCAAGAATTCTTAAATGGTTATATTCAAAAAGAAGAAGTGACTACTGATAAAATTAAAGATTATATCGTTTATCCAGGATTAGGGGATAATGCAGGGGTTGTTGGAGCTTTAGCTCTTGCCATGAGTGTAGTAAAATAATGAAGTAGAGAAATCTACTTCTTTTTTTAATAAAAAATGGAAGCGGATACATGATTTTGTTGACGGTGTGTGAAAATGGGATATGGTTGAAGGAAAAGATAAAAAAGGAGAAAGGAAATATGAAAAAATACTTTTATTTTTTTATATTGTTTAATGGTTTTAACATTAACAGGATATGGTGGATCAAGTGGAGATGACATTTCGACTTATACATATTCAAGTGAATTGGATATCAAAAACTTAGATTCATCAGATGCTGATGATCAATGTCCATTGCGTGCTATCCATGCTGTTATTGATGGGTTGATGAAAACAGATAAAAAAGGAAATATTACGTATGGTATTGCGAAAAGTGAAGAAGTTTCAGAAGATGGATTAGTTCATACTTATAAACTTAGAAAAGATGTAAGATGGGATAATGGTGATCTTGTAACAGCTCATGATTTTGTTTATGCATGGCAAAGAATCTTTAAGAAAAAAGGCAGTTATTATTATATGTTTGCAGATGGTATAGCAAGCATTCAAGGTGCACAAGAATTATCAGATAAAATAGATGCTGGTGAAGAACTTACAGATGATGATTTAAATTCTATGGGTGTAAAAGCATTGGATGGTTATACATTAGAAGTAAAAACAACAGTACGCGTTTCGTTTTTAGATGAATTGCTTGCTTTTCCACCATTCTATCCAATTAATGAAAAATTTGCTGAAAAACAAGGAAGTAAATATGGTAAAAGTGCTAAAACAATTTTAGGTAATGGAGCTTTTAAGATGATTAATTTGGAACCTGGATCAGTAGCTGAATTTAAAAAAAATGAAAACTATTATGATCAAAAACATGTAAAACTTCAAAGACTTGTGATGAAACTTGTCCAAGAACCTAAAGTAGCTGCACAAGCTTTTGAAGCAGGTGAAACAGATTATGCGCCAATTAATTCTGATTTAGTTGGTAAATATAAAGAATATGACTCTTTTAAACAAGTTTATGATGGCTTTTTATTTTATATCTCAATAAATTTTAAAAATGAAGATCTTGCAAATTTAAATGTAAGAAAAGCCATTTCATCTGCTATTAATAGAAAAGATTTATGTGAAAATGTTTTAAAAGATGGTTCACAAGTTGTTAAAGGATTTATTCCTTCAGGCTTAGCTACAAGCCCATGTGGTGTAGATTTTAGAAAAGATTCTGGTGATTTTACCTCTTATGATAAAGCACAAGCTCAAGATTTATTAGATGAAGGGTTAAAAGAATTGGGGAAATCTGAAATTACTTTAAGAATTACTTATGGAACAGATGAATCACCAATGGATGTATTTTCGACATATTTACAAAATGCTTTAAGTAAATTAAATGGCATTAAAATAGAAATGGTTGCAACAACAAAACAAGATCGTATTTACAACAAACAAAAAAATGGTGATTTTGATTTAGTTGTGACGCGTTGGGGACCTGACTGTGGAGATCCAACAACATATCTAACAATTGCTTTATCAACGAATAGTAATAACTATGGCAAGTGGAAAAATAGTGAGTATGATCAACTTGTAAATCAAGTCGGTGTTGAATCAGATGTTGAAAAGCGCTGGCAAGAAATGAAGGATGCAGAAAAGATATTATTAGATGATTATGCGTATATTCCTGTTTTTGAAAAAGGAGCGGCAACATTACAAAATCCAAAAGTAAAAAATCTAGTTATTAAACCATGTAGAACAATTTCTTTTGAATATGTAGAAAAAACTGAATAAAAAGAGAAAAGGCATAATGAGAAAATATTATGTCTTTTTTGATAAAAAGCTATCATATTAATAAATTTATATATTGTATTGTATACAAATATGCAAAATAGTATTGACTTTTAAAGACTAATCCGCTATTATGAAGTTAATAAATCGATAGATTGTATACAATATGTCGATTTATTGCACAAAAGATAATTTAAGAAGGGAAGAGAGAATATGAAAAAACTATTATCAATGGTGCTTTGTGCTATGATGGCTCTAACTCTTGCTGGTTGTGGGGGATCAGGAGGAGATTCATCTACTTACACTTTCTCAAGTGAATTAGATATCAAAAACTTAGATTCATCAGATGCCGATGACGGATGCTCATTTACAGCAATGCATGCTGTTATTGATGGGCTTATGAAAACAGATAAGAAAGGTAATGTCGTAAATGGTGTTGCTTCATCTTCTGAAGTTTCAGATGACGGGTTAACTCATACTTACAAAATCAGAAAAGATGCAAAATGGGCTAACGGTGATCCTGTTACTGCAAATGATTTCGTTTATGCTTGGCATAGAATCTTCCAAAAGAAAGGTCAATATTACTACATGTTCTGTGATGGTATTGCAAGTATTGTAGGGGCACAAGAAATGTCAGATAAAATTGACAATGAAGAAGATATTACAGATGCAGATTTAGATGCAATGGGTGTTAAAGCTATCGATGATAAAACATTAGAAGTTACTACAACTACTCGTGTTTCATTCTTTGATGAATTAATGTCATTCCCATGTTTCTATCCAATTAACCAAAAATTCTGTGAAAAACAAGGTGATAAATATGGTAAGAGTGCTAAAACTATTTTAGGAAATGGTGCTTTCACTATGACAAACTGGGAACCAGGTTCAGTAGCTGAATTTGAAAAAAATGATAAGTATTATGATGCTAAAACAGTTAAAATTGACAAATTAGTAATGAAATTAGTTCAAGATCCAAAAGTTGCTGCTCAAGCATTCGAAGCTGGTGAAACTGATTTTGCTCCAATCAACTCAGACTTAGTTGATAAATACAAAAAAGATGATTCATTCAAACAAATTAATGAAGGTTACTTATTCTATATTTCAGTAAACTTCCAAAATAGTGATTTAGCTAACTTAAATGTAAGAAAAGCAATCTCACTAGCTATCAACAGAAAAGACTTATGTGAAAATGTTTTAAAAGACGGTTCACAAGCTGCTAAAGGTTTCGTACCTTCAGGATTATCAATTTCTCCAGAAGGAAAAGATTTCCGTGATGAAGCTGCAACATATACTTCATATGACAAAAAAGCTGCACAAGCTGCTTTAGATGAAGGATTAAAAGAATTAGGAAAATCTGAAATTACTTTAAGATTAACTTATGGGACAGATGAATCTCCAATGGATGTATTTGCAACTTATTTACAAAACGCTTTAAGTAAATTAGATGGTATTAAAGTAGAAATGGTAGCTACTACTAAACAAGATCGTATCTACAACAAACAAAAAAATGGTGATTATGATTTAGCTACAACTCGTTGGGGACCTGACTATGGTGATCCTACAACTTACTTAACAATGGGTATTTCTACTAATGGTAACAACTATGGTAAATATACAAACAGTGAATTAGATGCATTAATGGATAAAGTTGCTAATGAATCTGATGCTAATACTCGTTGGAAAGAAATGATTGATGCAGAAAAAATTATGATGGATGATTTATGTTACATCCCAGTATTTGAAAAAGGTACTGCAACTTTACAAAATAAAGATGTAAAAGGTTTAGTAATTAGACCTGTAGGTGTTCCATATACATTCCAATATGTATCAAAATAGTCGATAAAATTAACAGAAACACAATATTTCGGTATTGTGTTTCTTCTTAAAAAAGAATAAAAAAATATGTTGTCTTCTAATTAATATAAACGTCAACAATTAATGTATAAAAAACAATTGTGCTATTTTGTTCTTGAATGTAGATTGAAAAATATATTTTTTGTATAAACACTAATGCAATTTTGTATACAAAGTTCGTCTTTTTTATTGACTTCTATAACGCATTGTACTAATATTAAAGCATAAATTTTTATTGTATACGTATTAGTGTATACAAAGGTGATTTATAGAAGGGAAGAGAAAAAATGAAAAAATTATTATCTATGGTACTTTGTGCTATGATGGCTCTAACTCTTGCTGGGTGTGGGGGATCTAGTGATGATTCATCTACTTACACTTATTCAAGTGAATTAGATATCAAAAATTTAGACTCATCAGATGCCGAAGACGGATGCTCATTTACTGCATTACATGCAATTATTGATGGGCTAATGAAACCTGCTAAAGATGGTACTACTACATATGGTATTGCTAAATCTTCAGAAGTTTCAGAAGACGGTTTAACACACACTTATAAATTAAGAGATGCTAAATGGTCTAATGGTGATGCTGTGACAGCAAACGATTTCGTTTATGCATGGCAAAGAATTTTCAAAAAGAAAGGAAACTACTATTACATGTTCTGTGATGGTATTGCTAGCATCGCAGGTGCTCAAGAATTATCAGATAAAATCGATGCAGAACAAGATTTAACTGATGAAGACTTAAACAAATTAGGGGTAAAAGCTGTAGACGACAAAACGTTAGAAATTACTACAACTACAAGAGTTTCGTTCTTTGATGAATTAATGTCATTCCCATGTTTCTATCCAATTAACCAAAAATTCTGTGAAAAACAAGGTGATAAATATGGTAAGAGTGCTAAAACTATTTTAGGAAATGGTGCTTTCACTATGACAAACTGGGAACCAGGTTCAGTAGCTGAATTTGAAAAAAATGATAAGTATTATGATGCTAAAACAGTTAAAATTGACAAATTAGTAATGAAATTAGTTCAAGATCCAAAAGTTGCTGCTCAAGCATTCGAAGCTGGTGAAACTGATTTTGCTCCAATCAACTCAGACTTAGTTGATAAATACAAAAAAGATGATTCATTCAAACAAATTAATGAAGGTTACTTATTCTATATTTCAGTAAACTTCCAAAATAGTGATTTAGCTAACTTAAATGTAAGAAAAGCAATCTCACTAGCTATCAACAGAAAAGACTTATGTGAAAATGTTTTAAAAGACGGTTCACAAGCTGCTAAAGGTTTCGTACCTTCAGGATTATCAATTTCTCCAGAAGGAAAAGATTTCCGTGATGAAGCTGCAACATATACTTCATATGACAAAAAAGCTGCACAAGCTGCTTTAGATGAAGGATTAAAAGAATTAGGAAAATCTGAAATTACTTTAAGATTAACTTATGGTACAGATGAATCTCCAATGGATGTATTTGCAACTTATTTACAAAATGCTTTCTCTAGCTTAAAAGGATTAAAAATTGAAATGGTTGCTACTACTAAACAAGATCGTATCTACAATAAACAAAAGAATGGAGATTTCGATTTATCAGTAACTCGTTGGGGACCTGACTATGGTGATCCTACAACTTACTTAACATTAGCTTTAACTGACAACAATAACAACTATGGTCATTGGTCAAATGCTGAATATGATTCAATCATGGGAAAAGTTAACAGTGAAACTGATGCTAATGCTCGTTGGCAATTAATGATCGATGCAGAAAAAATCTTATGTGAAGATTTAGGATATATTCCAGTATTCGAAAAAGGAACTGCTACTTTACAAAATACAAAAGTTAAAAACTTAGGTATTAAACCAGTTGGTGTTCCATATACATTCGAATATGTATCAAAATAGTTCAATCTAAAAAAGAACATAGAGAAGACAACACAATATAGTATTCTGTATTGTGTTTCTTTTTTAAATAAATATAGGAGGAAAAAAGATGAGTAATTCAACCTTAAAATATATCGGAAAACGTTTAGTTATTTCGTTAATTACTTTATTCGTTATTTTAATGGTATTATTTTTAATGGTTAAATTTTTACCAGGTTCTCCAATTAACAATGAAAAACTAAGTGCTTCAGCCAGAGCTGCTATTGAAGCACAATATGGATTGGATCAACCAATTCCGGTTCAATTCGTACGTTATATTCAAAATATGTTAACAGGGGATTTCGGTGTTTCATTTAACTTATATAAAGATATGCAAGTATCTTCACTTGTAGGAAGTGCTGCAAAATTATCTATGATTTACGGTTTATGTGCAGTAATTATTGGAACAGTTATTGGTATGTTCTTAGGAGTATTTGCTGCATTACATAAAAATACAATTTGGGATACAATTGCTACTGTTATTTCTGTAATTGGGGTTTCCATCCCATCATTCGTATTTGCAATGTTAATTTTATTATTATTTGCTTCAAAATTAAGATTGTTACCAACTTCATATAGTTCATCGAATGCAATTAAATCATCAATTATGCCAATTTTAGCTTTATCTGTCGGTGTTATTGCAAACGTTGCACGTTTTACACGTACTGAAATGGTTTCAGTTTTAACAAGTGAATATATGACTCTTGCAAAAGCAAAAGGATTAGATCGTAAAACTTTAATTTTCAAACATGCTTTACGTAATGCTTTAATTCCAGTTATTACAATTTTAGGACCTATCTTAGTTAACTTAATGACAGGTACTATGGTTGTTGAAAAGATTTGTTCTGTTCCTGGATTAGGTAAATTATTAATTAATAGTATTTTATCAAATGATTACAACATCATTTTAGCTTGTTCATTCTTATATGCTGCAATGTACATTTTCATGATGTTAATTATTGATATTTCTTATGGAATTATTGATCCAAGAATTAGATTAGGAAAGGATGATTAATAATGGATTTAGAAAAGATTGAATTTTTACCAGACGATTTTGAATTCGTTGGAGATAAACAAGACATTACTAAAGACGTTGTTGCTCCATCACTTCCTGCTTGGAAAGATTCTTTAAATCGTTTTAAAAAGAATAAAGGTGCCGTTATCGGTTTAATTTGTATTTTAGTTATCGCAGTATTTGCAATTTTTGCACCAATGTTTTCATCATATAAATTTGATGCAATCAATACAAAAATTGCAAGTATTTCGCCATGTGCTGAACATTTCTTTGGTACAGACACTTATGGGCGTGATTTATTTGTACGTGTTTGGACAGGTACAAGATATTCATTATTTATTGCTGTAGTCGCAATCTTCATTGACGTGATTGTAGGTATGACATATGGACTTATCTCTGGTTATTTCGGAGGTAAAGTTGATTCAGTAATGCAAAGAATTCAAGAAATCATAAACTCTATCCCAACTTTAGTAATATTAACATTGTTATTAATGGTGATGAAAGCATCATTATTCACAATTATCATGGCTTTATCATTTACTGAATGGATTGGTATGTCACGTATTACAAGAGCTCAAGTTTTAAGAGTAAAAGAAGAAGAATTCGTTTTAGCTTCACGTACTTTAGGAGCTAGTAACTTATTTATTATCTTTAAAGAAATTTTACCAAATATTTATAGTCAAATGATTATTATGATTATGATGTCTATTCCAAATGCAATTTTCTATGAAGCATACTTATCATTCGTTGGTTTAGGTTTACCAATTCCAATGGCTTCATTAGGTACATTGATTAATGATGGATTTAACTCAATTACTATCTACCCTTACATGATGGTAATTCCAGTTATTATTTTCTCTATCTTAATGTTAAGTTTCAACTTATTTGGTGATGGACTTCGTGATGCACTTGATCCAACTATGAAGGAGATGTAATTATGGCAGAAAGAGAAAAAATATTAGAAGTCAGAGATTTAAATATCTCTTTTAAAACTGATAGTGGAACTGTTAATGCAATTCGTGGTGTTAACTTAGATTTATATAGAGGTGAAACAATCGCTATCGTTGGTGAATCTGGATCAGGTAAGTCAGTTACTACTAAAGCAATTATGGGTATCATGGCTGGAAATGGTTCAATTGATGGTGGTTCTATTAACTACACTTGGACAGATGAAAATACAGGTGAAAGAATAACAAAAGACATTTGTCAATTAAGTGAAAAAGAAATGCAAAGCGAAATCCGTGGTCGTAAGATTGCAATGGTTTTCCAAGATCCAATGACATCATTAAACCCTACAATGACAATTGGAAATCAAATCATGGAACCAATGATTCATCATTACAATACACCAAAAGAAGAAGCTTATAAAAAAGCAGTTGAATTATTACAATTAGTAGGTATTACTAATGCTGAAAAACGTATGAAAAACTATCCTCACCAATTATCTGGTGGGATGAGACAAAGAATTGTTATCGCAATTGCTTTATCTTGTGATCCTTATGTTTTAATTTGTGATGAACCTACAACTGCATTGGATGTTACTATCCAAGCTAAAATTCTTGAATTAATTCAAGATATTCAAAAGAAAAAAGATTTATCAGTTATTTATATCACACATGACTTAGGTGTTGTCGCTAAAGTAGCTGATTATGTAAATGTTATGTACGCTGGTAAAATCGTAGAAACTGGAACAATTGATGAAATTTTCTATGATCCACGTCATCCATATACTTGGGGATTATTATCATCTATGCCAGATTTGGATACTGATGATGATGAATTATACACGATCCCTGGTACACCACCAAACTTAGCACATGAAGTAAAAGGTGATGCTTTTGCTCCACGTAATAAGTATGCTTTAAATATTGACTTAAGAATTGAACCTCCAATGTTTAAAGTACCTGGTAGTACAACTCATAAAGTTGCTTCATGGTTAATGCATGAAAAAGCACCTAAGGTTGAAATGCCAGTTGAATTAAAAAACAGATTAGAAAAAATGAAAAAGGAGGGTGTTGAATAATGGAAAAGAAAGAACCTATCCTTGTCGTTAAAGATTTGAAACAACATTTTAAAATTAATCGTAACTTTACTGTAAAAGCGGTAGATGGTATTTCCTTTGATATTATGCCAGGTGAAACTTATGGTTTAGTAGGTGAATCTGGTTCAGGTAAATCAACTACTGGTAGAAGTATTATTCGTTTATATAAACCAACTTCTGGATCAATTGTTTTCAACGGAAAAGAAATTGGTGGAAAATTAAATAAGGAAACATCTAAAGAATTACATACAAAGATGCAAATGATTTTCCAAGATCCAATGGCTTGTTTAAATCCAAGAAAGAAAGTTATTGATATCATTGGTCAAGGTTTAGATATTCATAAATCTTATTCTTCTATTGAAGAAAGAAATGAAAAAATTTATGAAATGCTTGAACTTGTTGGTTTATCAAGAGAACATGCTTCACGTTATCCACATCAATTTTCAGGTGGACAAAGACAACGTATTGGAATTGCTAGAGCTTTAATTATGAATCCTGATTTAATTATTGCTGATGAAGCTATTTCAGCGTTAGACGTTTCTATTCAAGCGCAAGTTGTTAACTTAATGAAAAAGATTCAAAAAGAAACAGGAATTGCTTATTTATTCATTGCTCATGACTTATCAATGGTTAAATATATTAGTGATAAGATTGGGGTATTACACCTAGGACATTTAGTAGAAACAGGAACTACTGAAGAAATCTTTGATAATCCAATTCATCCATATACAAAATCATTATTAAGTGCTATTCCTCATCCTAATCCACGTGTAGAAAAAGTACGTAAATCATTTACTTATGATTATAAAGAAAGTGGAGTCGATTATACAAAAGGTACTGAACATTTAGTAGATGGAACTCATTATGTTTTAGCTACTGATGAAGAATTTGAAAAATGGACAAAAAAATAGTTTAGGAGGCACTTAAGAAGGCAACCTAAAATATTATAAGAAAATATTCAAAAAAAGAGAACAAATGCGAAATATTGTTCTCTTTTTATATAAATAAAAAATATTACAAAATAAAAAGGCTGTTATGAAATTATTTATTGAATTTCGTAACAACCTTTTTTGATAATTTCTTTCAATTTTTATTAATAATAATTGTGAAATTGAAAGCTTTTTTCGATTTGATTGTAAATGCTTACAGAAGATTGACTTACAAGTTGTTGTTAATTATGATGAAGATGTCTTCTAGATAAGAAGATAATTAATTTGTATCTTTTAACCGGTGAAAAGAGGAAATATGATGATTATTGACAAAATGAAAATATTAGACCATTTAACAATTCAAGAAAAGTATTTAGTGGATTATATAATAAATAATCAAGAAGATATTTTAAAAAAGAATATTAATGAACTGGCAAAATTAAGTTATACCAGTAGTGCAACAATTTCTAGGTTGTGTAAGAAACTGGGCTTTAATGGATATAAAGAATTTAAATATCAATATGCAGCTGAATATTCTCATTTACTTGAATTGAAAAATGATTTTAAAATTGAACCTTTTTCAAGTGAGAGTTCAATTGATGATGCTTTAAATAAAATCGAACTTTTACATAAAAGAGCGATAGAGTATACAAAAAGTTTACTAGATAGACAAGTTATAGAAAGAATTTATCAACTTATTAAAAATGCTAAATATATTGAAATTTATGGAACTGGTATTAATTTTTCTTTAGCAGAAATTTATAGTTTAAATTTTGAAGAAGAAGGGGTTATTTCTAAAGCATATAACAGTTTAAATCCAATGCATCTTCAATACTTAAAGCAAAGAAAACCAAATGATACAGTTTGCATTTATTTAACACATACAGGTCAAAATAAGGAAATGTTAAAAATAGCAAAGGATATTCGCAAATTTCATGCTAAATCAATTGTGATTTGTGATCATAAAAAAAGAGAAATTTGTAAATATTGTGATGAAACAATTGTAATTATGACCACTCAAAATACAACTGAACTATCTAATGCTGTTTATATTGCTTCTTTACAGTATGTTTTTAATATATTTACTTCGTTAAAATTGATAAGTAATTATTCTTATTTAGAAGAAGCAACGAAAGCTGTTGATAAATTTAAAATGGGAGAATGATTATGAATAAAAGTTTTCTATGGGGTGGTGCTGTTGCTGCTAATCAATACGAAGGTGGCTATCAAGAAGGACATAAAGGATTAAGTGTAACCGATGTTATGTCAGCTGGTGATGTTGATCACCCTCGAGAAATTTCTTATGAAATATTAGATGATAAATATTATCCTAACCATTATGGAATTGATTTTTATCATCATTATAAAGAAGATATTAAATTATTTGCTGAAATGGGCTTTAAATGTTTCCGTTTAAGTATTTCATGGCCACGGATCTATCCTCAAGGTGACGAATTAGAGCCTAATGAAGAAGGGCTAGAGTATTATGATCATATTTTTGATGAATGTTTAAAATATGGAATAGAACCTATTGTTACTTTATCTCATTTTGAAATGCCTCTTTATTTAGCAAAAAAATATGGTGGTTGGAGAAATAGACAATTAATTACATTCTTTGAAAGATATGCGATTACATGTTTTAAAAGATATAGCAAAAAGGTCAAATATTGGATGACATTTAATGAAATTAATAATCTTATAGATACCGATAATCCTTTTAATGCTTGGACTGGAGCAGGTGTTTTATATGAAGATAATGAAAATATTGAACAAACAATGTATCAAATATCTCATTATCAGTTTGTTGCAAGTGCTAGAGCAGTTCAAAGAGCCAAAGAAATTAATGCCTCTATGCAAGTAGGTTGCATGTTGCATTTTGGCCCAATTTATCCTTCTTCTTGTAATCCACAAGATATTCTTGCAGGAATTAAAGCAATGGATAAGAGGTATTTCTTTAGTGATGTTCATGTAAGGGGATATTATCCAACATATACTTTAAAAAAGTGGGAAAGGAGTAATATTCAATTAGATATAACTGATGAAGATTTAAAAGATTTAAAACGAGGTACTGTGGATTATATAGGGTTTAGTTATTATAAATCAACGATTGCAGAATATGATAAAATACATGACTTTATTGAAGTACAAAATCCATTGTTAAAGAAAAGTGATTGGGGTTGGGCTATTGACCCTACAGGATTAAGGATTATTTTAAATGAAGTTTATGAAAGATATCAAAAACCAATGTTTATTGTTGAAAATGGTTTTGGAGCTTATGATAAATTAGAAAATGGAATCATTAATGATGATTATCGTATTGATTACTTAAGAAACCATATTTCAGAAATGAAAAAAGCAATTGAGTTAGATGGTGTAGAAGTCATGGGATATACTCCTTGGTCAGCAATCGATATTGTAAGTGCTTCTACTGGTGAATTGGCAAAAAGATATGGATTTATCTATGTTGATTTAGATGACCAAGCTAAAGGTAGTGGAAGAAGATATCGAAAAGCTTCTTTTGAATGGTATAAAAGAGTTATTTCATCAAATGGTGAAATTTTATAGGAGATAAATAATATGAACAAATTTATAAATGAAACATTAGTTATTTATATATCGAAGTTTACAAATACAAAAGTTATAAAGGCTTTAAAGGATGGAATGATGTTTTCTTTACCGTTTTTAATGATAGGATCATTGTTCCTGTTGATTGCCAACTTACCAATTGAATCAGTAAGTAAAGTAATTAGTGAAAGTGGAATAGGAGATGTATGTTCTCAAGTATATTCTTCTACGTTTTCATTAATGGCCTTCTTTACAGTAATAGGAATTACTTATTCTTATTTGAAGAATGATCAAGTAATAACAGCTATAAATGGCGCTTTAACTGGTTTAGCAGCTTTTATTTTATTAACTCCATCTTCTAAGGTATTAGACAGTGGGGAATCAGTTACAGGAATTATTTCTAAAGATTGGACTGCTGGTCAAGGAATGATTTGTGCTATTTTAATTGGTTTTTTAGTTGGATATATTTATTCTTTATGTGTAAAAAAAGATATTAGCATTAAAATGCCAGATGGTGTGCCTAGTGGTGTTGCAGATTCATTTTCGTCACTATTACCAACTGGAATTATTATTACTATTTGTGCAATTATTTATGCTATATGTCACTTTATATTTAATACAACATTTGCAGAACTTATTTATTCGGTAATTCAAATTCCTTTACAAGGAATTACAGATTCGTTCTTTGGCGTTATTATTATGACGGTTGTTATGTCTTTATTATGGTGGACAGGCGTCCATGGTGGTTCTATATGTGGAGGAATTCTTTCACCAATTTTACAAGCAAATATGGCAGCTAATCAAAAAATTATAGATTCAGGATTGCCTCTTACAATTCAAAATGGTGGACATATTTTTACACAACAATTTTGGGACAATTTCTTATGTATGTCTGGTGCTGGAATTGTGATTGGGTTAGTGATTTATATTACATTTTTTGCCAAATCAAAGTCATTACGTAGCTTAGGTAAATTATCCATTGTACCTAATATCTTTAACATTAATGAACCAATTATTTTTGGGACACCAATTGTACTTAATATATATTTATTAATTCCATTTGTTCTTGTTCCTTTAATTATAGGTATAAGTAGCTACTTATTAATGTATATGGGAATTTTACCATTATTTAGCGGGGTTATGGTTCCTTGGACAACACCACCAATTATATCAGGACTTTTGATTGGTGGATGGCGTGTCGCATTATGGCAATTTGTGATGATTGTTGTATCTTTTGTTATTTATTTACCATTTATTAAAAAAATAGATACTTTGGAATTAAATAAAGAAAATCAAAAGTAACTTATAAGAAATACAAATATTTAATCTTAATATCAAAAAGTCGTGAAAAATCACGGCTTTTTTTTGTAATGCTATTAAGTTAATACTTTTGCTTTATTTATTGTTTAAGAAATCTACACGATTTTTGTTACTGCTTATTTAGAAGCAGTGCTTTTTAAAATATGAAGTAAGATTTGAACTTGTTTTTCCATCATTGTTAAGGAACAATATTCATAAGGTCCATGATAGTTAAAACCACCTGTTCCTAGATTAGGACAAGGAAGTCCCATAAATGTTAAACGTGCACCATCTGTACCACCACGAATTGGTGAACAATAAGCATCCAAACCATTTTCTTTAATGGCAGCTAAAGCTTGTTCAACAATAAACATATGATCTTTTAAAGCTTCTTTCATATTTAAGTAGCTTTCAGTAATTGTTAAATCAATAATTTGATAACCATATTTTTTATTTAAGAATTCAACAATGTCAATAAATTCTTGACATTGTTTTTTTGCTTGTTGTAAGTCATGATTTCGAATTATATAATCCATTGTTGTTTCTTCACAAGTTCCTTGAATAGCATGAAGATGATTGAAACCTTCATAGCCTTCAGTAGATTCAGGACGCATATGAACTGGTAATAATGAATCAAATTCATAAGCAACACGTGTAGAATTAATCATTTTATTTTTAGCACTTCCAGGATGAATACTTCTACCATGAATATTCACTTTTGCTGAAAAAGCATTAAAGTTTTCATATTCAACAATATGAATATCTCCTCCATCAATTGTATAGGCATAATCAGCATTAAAGTATTTCACATCAAAATGATTACTTCCACAACCAATTTCTTCATCTGGTGTAAAAGTAATTTGGATATCATTATGTTTAAATTCAGGATGTGTGTATAGATACTCAACCATTTGCATAATGATAGCAATTCCTGCTTTATCATCAGCTCCTAATAAAGTTGTTCCATCTGTAGTAATTAAATCATGATGAATAAGATGTAAGAGTTGAGGATATTGTTCAGGGTCTAGATAAAGTTTTTTATCTTCATTTAAAGTAATTTTTTGTCCTTGATAATTTTTGATAATTTGTGGATGAATATCTTTACCACTTGCATCAGGGGAAGTATCCATGTGGGCAATAAAACCTATGACATCTCCTTGATGATTATTATTACTAGGAATTGTTCCATAAACAACACCATATTCATCTATTTTTGCGTTTTCAATTCCTAATGATTGAAGTTCTTCAACAAGATATTTTCCTAATTTTAATTGTTTTGATGTTGAAGGAACTGTTTGTGAATTTTCAACAGATTGTGTATCAAAACTGACGTAATTTAAAAATCTTTCTTTAATTTCCATTTGTCTTCCTCACTTTCTTCATTATTATACAACGAAAAACTATAAACTTCTATGAAATACTTTACAAATCAAAAAATGTATGTTACCATACAATTCGTAGCCGAACAATATAGGAGGAGTTATATGTATAGAGATCCAATTGGACATCGTATTAAGACTCTAAATAATCTTATGAGAAAAACAATGGATAAGCAGACGGGACGTCCTGATCGTGCAACATTAATGCATTGTTGGATTATTGGTTTTGTTGAAGAAAGAGAGTATATAGGTCTTGATACATTTCCTAAAGATATAGAAAAAGAATTTTCAATTAATCGTTCTACAACATCAGAAATGTTGAAATTGATGTGTAAAAATGGAATGATTACAAGAGAAGAAGTGGATTATGATGCAAGATTAAAGAAGATTGTTTTAACAGAAGCTTCAAGGCAACACAATCGTAATATTGAAGATAAGATGAGAAAAATGCATCAACAATTAATTAAAGATTTATCTGATGATGAAATTAATGCATTTATTAAAATTTCAGATAAGTTAATTAATAACATTAAAGAAGGTTTATAAATATTCATAAGTTCGGTAATGAATAGGAAAGGAAGTAAATTATGGTCAAAACTTTAATGAAACAAATTAAAGAATATAAAAAAGATTCTTTACTTACAATGTTATTTGCAACATTAGAAGTTGTTTTAGAAATTATGATTCCTTTACTTATGGCAAGTTTAATTGATAAAGGAATTGAAGCGGGGAACATGTCAAATGTCACAAAATATGGGGCTTTGATGTTTGTTATTGCCCTTGGAACATTATCTCTCGGTTTTTTAGCAGGAAATCACGCAGCAAAAGCTTCTACAGGATTTGCTGCTAATTTAAGAGATGCGATGTATACTAATATTCAAACATACTCATTTTCAAATATTGATAAATACAGTACAGCTGGACTTGTAACACGTCTTACAACAGATGTTACAAATGTACAAAATGCCTATCAAATGATTATTCGTATGTGTATTCGTGCACCAATGAATCTTATTTGTGCCCTTGCCATGGCGATGATGATCAACTTTAAATTAAGTATGATTTTCGTTGTAGCGATTGTTTTCTTAGTAGCTGTGCTTGTAACAATTATGTATCATGCTACAAAATACTTTAATGATGTTTTTCCTAAATATGATACTTTAAATGAAAGTGTTCAAGAAAACGTTGTAGGTATTCGTGTTGTTAAATCTTTTGTTAGAGAAAAATATGAAAATGAAAAATTTAGAAAAGCAGCACAAAATATTTATAAATTATTTGTTAAAGCAGAATCTGTTTTATCTTATAATAGCCCAGCAATGTTAATTGCTGTCTATGGTTCAATTTTAATGCTTTCATGGTTAGGTGCTAAAGCGATTGTAGGAGGAACCCTTACAACAGGTGAACTTACAAGTTTATTTAGTTATGTAATGAACATTATGATGTCATTAATGATGCTTTCAATGGCATTTGTTATGATTACAATGTCACTTGCTTCAGGAAGACGTATTGCTGAAGTTATTAATGAACAATCTGATTTAGTATCTCCTCAAGAAGCTTTAACTGAAGTAAAAGATGGTTCAATTGATTTCAATCATGTTGTTTTTTCTTATAAACATGGTAGTGGAGAAGCTGTTTTAAAAGACGTTGATCTACATATTAAAAGTGGTGAAACAATTGGTATTATTGGTGGTACGGGAAGTGCTAAAAGTAGTTTAGTTAATTTAATTTCACGTTTATATGATGTAGATGAAGGTAGTGTTGTTGTTGGTGGACAAGATGTGCGTAATTATGATCTTGAAGTTTTAAGAAATGAAGTTTCTGTCGTATTACAAAAGAATGTCTTATTCAGTGGAACAATCTTACAAAACTTAAGATGGGGTAATGAAAATGCCACAGAAGAAGAATGTAAAGAAGCTTGTCGTTTAGCTTGTGCTGATGAGTTTATTGATCGTTTTGAAGATGGTTATAATACGTATATTGAACAAGGTGGTTCAAATGTATCTGGTGGACAAAAACAACGTTTATGTATTGCTAGAGCATTACTTAAAAATCCCAAAATCTTAATTTTAGATGATTCAACAAGTGCAGTTGATACTGCTACAGATGCAAGTATTCAAGAATCATTTAATGAACGTATCCCTGATACAACTAAAATTATTATCTCTCAACGTATTTCATCAGTACAAAATGCAAGTCGTATTATTGTTTTAAATGATGGAGTAGTTGATGGATTTGATACACATGAAAATTTATTAGAAACAAATGAAATTTATCGTACAATTTATGAAACACAAATGAAAGGAAAGGAGGAAAAATAATGAAAGAAGGAACAATGAAACGTTTACTTAAAATGTTATGGAGTAAATATAAAATCCATTTAGTTATTGTTTTTCTATGTATTGTAGGAAATGCTTTATTTAATGTTCAAGGAACAATGTTTATGCAAACATTGATTGATGATTATATTGTTCCTTTATTAAAGAGCTCTTCTCCTGATTTTAGTGGATTATTACATGCTTTAATTCGTGTAGCTTGTTTATATGCTTGTGGGGTTGTATGTGCCTTTACCTTTAACCGTATTATGGTTTATGTAACACAAGGGTTCTTAAGAGATTTAAGAATTGATATGTTTGAACATATGGAATCTTTACCAATTCGTTATTTTGACAGAACTCCTCATGGAGATACAATGTCAGTCTATACAAATGATATTGATACCTTAAGACAATTGATTTCTCAATCAATTCCTCAACTTATTTCAAGTTGTATGACAATTGTGACAACATTTGTCTCAATGATTATCTTAAATATTCCTTTAACTGTATTAAGTGTATGTATGTTAATGGTAATGCTTGTAGTTTCAAGAAAACTTGGTTCTTTATCAGGAAAATTCTTCGTTAAACAACAAAATGATTTAGGTAAAGTTAATGGTTATATTGAAGAAATGATTTCAGGTCAAAAAGTTGTTAAAGTGTTCAATCACGAAGAACAAGCTATTGCTGATTTTAGAAAATTAAATGATGAATTAAGAGAAAGTGCTTATCAAGCTCATAAATTTGCGAATATCTTAATGCCAGTTACGGTTCAATTAGGAAATGTTTCTTATATTATTTGTGCCTTCGTAGGAGCAATTCTTGCTTTAAATGGACATTTCTCACTTACAATTGGGACACTTGTTGCTTTCTTAACACTTAATAAAAGCTTTAATCAACCAATTGGACAAATTTCTCAACAAATCAATGCTGTAGCGATGGCACAAGCAGGTGCAGGACGTATTTTTGATTTATTAGATCAAGAAAGTGAAGACGATCAAGGTGTTGTGACTTTATGTCGTGTAGAAACTGTTGATGGAAAAATGGTTGAAACAGATAAAAGAACTGGACATTGGGCTTGGAAACATCCACGCAAGGATGGACAAGTTGAACTTGTAGAAATGAAAGGTGATATTCGTTTAGAAGGTGTTGATTTTGGTTATTTTGATGATCGTATGGTTTTACACAATGTTGACGTTTATGCAAATCCTGGTGAAAAGATTGCCTTTGTTGGAGCGACAGGTGCGGGTAAAACAACAATTACAAACTTAATTAATCGTTTCTATGATATTCAAAAAGGTTCGATTACTTATGATGGAATTGATATTAAATTGATTAAAAAAGATGATTTAAGAAGATCATTAGGTGTGGTATTACAAGATACACATTTATTTACTGGAACAGTTATGGATAATATTCGCTATGGTCGTCTTGATGCTACGGATGAAGAATGTATTGAGGCAGCAAAACTTGCTAATGCTGATTTATTTGTAAAACATTTACCAGAGGGTTATCAAACAATGCTTACAGGAGATGGAGCTAATTTATCTCAAGGACAAAGACAATTATTAGCGATTGCCCGTGCTGCTGTTGCTAATCCACCAGCATTGATTTTAGATGAAGCAACTTCATCGATTGATTCTCGTACAGAAAAACTTGTACAAGATGGTATGGATAAATTAATGCATGGTAGAACAACTTTAGTTATTGCCCATCGTTTATCAACGATTAAAAATAGTGATTGTATTATGGTTTTAGAACAAGGTCATATTATTGAAAGAGGAAATCATCAATCATTGATTAAAGAAAAAGGTAAATATTATCAATTATATACAGGAGCTATTGAAATGGATTAATCCATCAATAGCTTTTTCTTTGGACTAAACGTCCATTGAAAGAAGAAAAATTGAAAGATAAAATAAGTATAAGAAATGAGGCATTTGTGAGACAAACTTGGGACAAATATTAAGTACATACATGTTATAATCTACTTGTAATAAATCTAGATGACGTTACTTCAACTCAATAGAAAGTAGGTAATGTGTATGATACCCATCAATAAGGTAACCTCTGATAGTGCATGTCGGACATTCTTAAGTAATGATGTCAGTTTTGCATCTTTTATTAATGCAGTTGTATTTGAAGGAGAACAACTCATTCATCCTGAGAATCTTGTGCGTTATGAAAATGATACAGCTTTTATTATCAATGATTCAAAAAGAATAGAGGATAAAAAAAGAAGAAGAGATATTGTTGTTAAAAGTGATATAAATGGAATCTACTGTATACTAGGAGTAGAACATCAAAGTAGTGTTGATCAAGCAATGGTGGTTAGATGTGCCATCTATGAAATGTTGGAATATTTAAAACAGTTAGAAAATAAAGAGTATAAAAGATTAGTACCACAAATCATGGTTGCCTTTTATACAGGACCAAAGAAATGGAATGTACCTGTAAAACTCAGTGATTATTTTGAAATACCAGAAGAATTAAAGAAATACTTTA
>OLVR01000713.1_pt1 | contig 39748 bp, 24 predicted proteins | sample 1673261 | NCBI WGS metagenome assembly OLVR01 (sample SAMEA3178938, study PRJEB25190) | human gut metagenome | biome: human gut; feature: human-associated habitat; material: faeces | place: Austria | collected 2013 | reverse complement strand
ACGACTCATAAATCTACCCTTAATCGTGTATTGGATGATAGTTGCGGATTTTAGGAGTACGTAAATCTTAGTATGTTTTTGTGTGTGTTTAATATTTTTCCATAGGCATTTTTTTTACGGTTTAACAAATTTGATAATTAATAAAAATATATTTTTGTTGCAAAGAACTACAATATTTTAATTTTCATGTTATATTTTTAAATATAATACTTATACTTTTAGATATTAGTCACAAATAATTAAAAACTTTCTATCATTAATGTTCCGTTAAAATCGGAACGAATTAAATATTAATCAAACAACCCCATGAAAAGGGTACTAAATTGCTCTTTGAAATCATTGAAATTAGTCTTATTGAACAACTCTGGTAAAGGCGTTTTATCCGTTAATGAGATATTTAAAATCTGTAGAACCTTATAGGTTGAACGGTTTAGATACAAATTGCGTTGGATAATAGCCATCAGACAATGAGGTCTGCTATAAGTTCAACAGAGGCTATCTCAATGAAAACTTTTTGATAGACCGACGCTCACTGCTATCAATTATAACATCGACTTTGGTCGAAAACTTATAGACGGACATCATGCGGATAATCTAAAGATAAATACAGAAAATTCGTGTAAAGCCTAAAAAAACGATGATGCATTTGAATAATCCACAGGAAATACATATTTTCGTATTCTCGATTTAGTAAGTAAGATAAACGCAAACACATATTAATATTTATAACCGTTCTAAAGCAACATGAAAGATTTCAACTATTACGCCCCTACCGAAGTCGTATTCGGGCGTGAAGCAGAAGCCCGAACAGGACAGCTTGTCCATAAATATCAAGGTACAAAAGTTTTGGTGCACTATGGCGGACAGAGTGCGAAACGTTCCGGATTACTTGATGCGGTCTGCCGTTCGCTTCAAGAAGCAGGCATTGCCTATGTCACACTGGGTGGCGTGGTGCCCAATCCGCGTGTAGCGAAAGTACGCGAAGGCGTGGAACTCTGCCGGAAAGAAGGTGTGGATTTTATCCTTGCTGTGGGTGGCGGCAGTGTCATCGATTCTGCTAAAGCCATCTCTATCGGAGTACCTTATGAAGGTGACGTATGGGACTTTTATCTCCGTAAAGCCGTAGCTGAAACCTGCCTGCCCGTAGCCACAGTACTTACCATTCCGGCTGCTGGCAGCGAAATGAGTAATGGCAGTGTCATCACCAACGACGAAGGTAAATTGAAGAAAGACTACTGCACCGACATATTCCGCTGCAAATTCGCCGTAATGAATCCTGAACGTACTTTCACTTTGCCTGCTTATCAAACAGCCTGCGGCGTGACGGATATCATGATGCACACTATGGAACGTTACTTCTCACACGAAGATGATATGGAAATAACGGACAGTGTGGCGGAAAGTATCCTCTGCACAGTGAAAGAAACAGTTTTCAAGGTACTGCATACACCGGACGATTACGTCAGTCGTGCACAAATCATGTGGGCAGGTAGCCTGGCGCACAACGATCTGACTGGATGTGGCACCGTAGGAGACTGGTCTACTCATTGTCTGGAACATGAGCTCAGCGGTATGTTCGACGTAGCGCATGGAGCCGGATTAGCCTCCATTTGGGGGAGCTGGGCACGTACGGTCTATCTGCTACGCCCCACCCGCTTCGCCCGTTTTGCCGTAAATGTAATGGGAGTGCCCAATGATTTCACCTCTCCCGAACACACCGCCCTCGCTGGTATCGAAGCCATGGAACGTTTCTACCATGCGATCGGCATGCCTACCTCTATTCCCGAGCTGATAGGACGTCTGGCAACGGAAGAGGAAATCCAAACAATGGCACGCATCTGCAGTGACAACGACGCACACACCATCGGTACTTTCAAACCTCTCAATATGCAGGACATGATAGATATTTATTGGAAAGCAAACCGGTAAAAAGACAGAATAAACATGAATGTAAAGAATCATACCATAGGTATCCTTGGATCCGGTTGGGTTGCTGAGAAAATGGCAATCACCCTGGCTGGAATGAAAGGTTACGAATGTCTTGCCATAGCCTCGCGCACACAAGCGCACGCTGATGATTTTGCCACCAAGCATGGCATTGCCCGTAGTTACGGCTCATACGAAGAACTGGTTAAGGATGATGATGTAGAACTGGTGTACATAGCCACTCCTCATGCTTTACACTATGAACATGCACGCCTCTGCATTGAGCACAATAAACCCATACTCTGTGAAAAAGCATTCACTGCCAATGCCTACGAGGCCGAAGTTTTACTGAATCTTGCCGAAAACCGCAAAGTATTCATTACCGAAGCAATTTGGACCCGTTATATGCCGTTATCGCTCAAAATCATTGAGTTGGTAAGACAGGGCGTTATCGGACATCCTTATATACTGACCGCTAATCTCTGTTACCCGGTTTCGGAAAAGGAACGAATGCAGCGTCCCGAATTGGCAGGAGGTACTTTGCTTGATCTCGGCGTATATGCGCTGAACTTTGCTGCCATGATTTATGGAGACGAGATAGAACGCATTGTATCCGCCTGCACCAAAACCGATACGGGAATGGATGACCAAGAAAGTATCACGCAGTTCTTTAGTAACCGGAGAATGGCAGTGCTCAACAGTTCCATGTATCCGCGAAGTGACCGTAAGGGCATAATTTCAGGCGATAAAGGGTATATCATTGTAGAAAATATCAACAATCCGGAAGTGGCGCGTGTTTATGATCTGGATTACCGCCTGACTGCCGAATACCCCGCACCTCCTCAAATTACAGGCTACGAGTATCAGGTTATTGCCTGCTTCGAAGCCATGAAGCAGGGATTATTGGAGTCACCCTATATGCCCCATCGTGAAACCTTACGCATCATGCGTATAATGGATGAACTGAGACGGGAATGGGGAGTGACGTTTCCAAATGATAAACTCGCGTTTTGATAGAAAAAAAAATAAAGTATATTTCCCATAAAACCTAATTTCAGGAAATCTACTGAATATCCTTACATAACTTCCGTCGGTGTCTTTCCAAAATATTCCTTAAAGACCTTACTAAAATACGCAGGTGTACTGAACCCGCACATCTCACTCACTTCTGTCACGTTATATTCTCCCGAACGAAGTTTTTCCATCGCATAGTTCAATCGAATTGAACGGATAAATTCCACCACAGACAAATTAGTAAGCGCCTTGATTTTCTTATAAAGCAATGACTGGCTCAAGGCAAGAGCAGATGCAAAATCCTCTTTACCGAAATTCTCATTGGCAATATTTGCACGCACACATTCAACCGCTTTCTTGATGAACTCATCATTCATTCGATTTGCCACAATAGAATGTGCATCATCACGTTTCACCTCAATGGCCTTCTGAAGTACAGTGCGTCTATTGCGGATAATAGACGTGATACGGCTTGCCAACAACGCCATATCAAATGGTTTGGTCAGATAGTTATCCGCCCCCAATTCCAATCCATGCAATTGGTTGGTTTTATCAGAAAGGGCAGTAAGCAGAATTACAGGAATGTGGGATGTTTCATAAGTAGACTTGATCCTTCTGCAAAGCTCGAAACCATCCATACGTGGCATAACAACGTCGGAGACCACAAGATCAGGCTGCAATTCGTTCATCATTTCCCAAGCCTGCTGCCCGTCATCGGCAGTAGTCACACGAAAATGCTCACGCAACGGATGTATCATAAACTCGCGTAAAGCATGATTATCTTCTACGATAAGGATATGCATATCATGTGCTTCCACATCATCCATTACCGGCTCATCAACTTTATTACTAATAGCTGGAATATCAGCGGCTTTTGTCTTAGAAGCAGGTCTCAAAGGCACAGTTACATCAAAAGTCGTCCCCACACCAAGTTCACTGGTTACGGCAATTTTCCCATGATGGATAGAGACATACTTTTTGGTCATCAACAAGCCAATCCCCGAACCAACTATTTGTGTGTTTACAACATTGTCACTTCGGTAGAACTCACGAAACAGTTTACGCTGCGCCGCTTTACTGATCCCCATACCATAATCCTTGACACGCAGTATCCACTCATCCGCTTTTCCTATAAAAGATACCTCAACACGTCCACCGGAGGACGAATACTTCACCGCATTGGAAAGCAGATTATCAACCACCCTTTCAAGCATGCGTGCATCGGCTTGTATCCAATAATCTTCCGGCGTCAAATCAGCTAAAAGATCTATTTGCTGTCCGGCCGCATACGATGCATATATTCCGGTACGCCGTCTTATCAAATCAGTAAGGCTGATATCTGTAAACTGAGGTTGTTCACATCCGATATCAAGCTTTTCAAAATCGAGCAGTTGTGTGGCCGTATCAGATAATCTTGCAGTTTGTTCAGAAGCTAAAGTCAAACACTTAGCTCCCCACGATGAGAGTTCCTTTTCTTTATGCAATTCCTCTATGGGCGCTTTAATAAGCATCAGTGAGGTACGTATATCATGTGCCATACGTGTAAAGAAACGTATTTTCTCATCTGAATAACGGCGGCGCAAGTATTGCATGTAATAGCGAACTGCAAGAAATAACACTCCGATTATTACAACAGTCAGCAACAATCGAAACCATATCGTTTTCCAAAAAGGAGGATCTACAACAATAGACATCTGCCGCTCCGACAAAAGGCTGCCATCGGATAACCGGATACATAATGTATATTTTCCCGCCGGCAAATTGGTATAGTTGATATACCGGCTGGTCGTATAAGTGCTCCACACATGATCCTGCCCCATCAATTTCCATGAAAAAGCAACGGACTTACCGACACATCCCAGCGGAAGCACCGACAAGGTGAAAGAAGTTTGCGGATAACTCAAATGTAACACAGAAAGGCTGTCAATTGGTACAGACAAATTAAAATCAGCTATTTCCCGAATGGAACGGCCCGATACGCGTATATCCGAAAAATAAATACGCCCCAAAGCAGAAACTGTATCAATCCTATCGGGATAAAACAACACTGCACCGCTGTTGCTGCCGAAAGCTAATCTCCCATCCGGCAGTTGGCAGGCTGCATTGACACTGAACGACACATTTGCTAAATTCTGCTGGGTGCCGAAAGTTCGTATTTGCTTATTGGTAAGATTATAACAGCATATTCCATTATCTGTACCTATCCACAAATTATTACCGGCCAACAATACGCTTTTGATATAATTACTGGGTAATCCCTGCTGTGTAGTAATATGTGTTTGTCTGGCTGTACGCATATCCAGTCCTATCATACCATTGCCTGAAGTACAAACCCATATCGTATGTCCGTCTACAGCAATATCATGTATCGTATTACCGGATAAAAGGACATCAAACTTTCCGGTTTCTTTATTCATTAGCAACAAGCCATAAGCGCATCCCAACAAAATCTGTCCGGGTGAAAGTTCCGCAAAACAATAAACGGGTTGCGTGTCATAAGCGCGAAGTTTTCCACTGGTTGAATTGCAACAATACACACTGCCTTTTACGCCACCCAGCCACACATCTCCTTGACTGTCGGTATAAGCAGCGAATACAAAGCCACCTGCCCCGAATATGTTACCATCATCGCTTGTATAATGACGCAATTCACGTCCCGTAACCTCATCCAGCACGTAAACACCTTCACCATAAGTACCGGCATAAATATGTCCTTTCTTATCGGCAGCCAGTGATAAAAAGGCCCTCTGCCGTCCACTATACAGCTGCTTCCATTGAAGAGTATTAGCGTTACGCAAACTGATGCCATCATTCGTTGCAATCCAAAGATTTCCCCGGCTATCGGCCATGATGTGATTTACCTCATTATTATGTAATGATTGCGAATTGTTGATGCCATGTATCAGATGCTCCACATCAACACTTGCAGTCTCCGTATATTGTAAACCTCCGCCATTGGTAGCAACCCATATCCGGTTATGATTATCAGCCAGCAAAGAATAGACACTGTTACCCCTCAAAGAGGAAGGCTTGTCAACATCCTCTCGTATTATCTGCTGTACCCGACAAGCTTTTGAATCAAGTATCCATATCCCCCCTCCATCAACGGCCACCCAAAGGGAAGTAGAGTCAGGTATCAGGATATCCCGCACAATTAGTTGTGGAAAATGCGGAACCGCAACTTTCCGGGCGGTCTGAGTGGTAAGTTCATACTCCCATAATCCCGCATCATAAGTACCCACCCAGACACGTCCGGCATGCGCATCAAAACGGGCGGATGATATAAGAGTGGGAAGATGACCGCACAATTTGGTATACGTATGTTTACGGGTATCAATATGATATATGGATGATTGTACAAAAGCCAATGCATGACCATCCTCCAGTAATGCAATATTAGAAACACCTGCCATATCATCAAATGCCCGAGCAACTTCTTTACCTGTCCAAAAAAAGATACCGATACTAGTACTTATCCACACCTTCCCATCAACATCTATCAACAGATTAGTGACCCAATTATCATTGCCCAATAATGATGAAAGAGTGAACCACTGTTCGAACTTATTCAGGATGCGATTATAGCGAAAGACCTGTCCATTTTGAGTTGCAACCACCAACAGACTGCCCCGACTGGCCATTTTAAGCTGCAGCACATCGGTTGTAGCAAATGGAAGCTGGTAAAGCCGATAATCATCGGATGCCACACGCAGGACTCCCGAACGCGAAGCAGCCCAAATAAACCCATCATCGTCACGCACTGCTGCGGTTATTTCCCGCATAGAAATACCAAATGACTCATTGATATTACTAAACGTAAAATCTCGAGAAATTGCATTACAAGGTCTGAGTAAGAAAAAGATTAAAAATAACAATAATGAGTTTTTCATATATATAAGGTTTCTTTATTTAAATCATGACAAAGATACAAATATTACTTTTTCCAATACTAAGTCAATAATGAGAAAATAGAGAATCTATATTTAAAAGTGTAAGGAAAGTGTTCAAAAGTACAAAGAAAAAGGCCGACGGCACGACTATCTTTGCAAAGATAACAACTAAAATATAGATTACTTTATGAACAGAATCCTTATTTTCCTATTATTCCAAGCAGTATGTTCGGGAATTCTCATGGCACAATCCGGTCGTCCGGCAAAGAGTGAATCCATGTTGCCCGGCCAACGTGGCGAACTCAATGTACGCAATGCCGCATACCCACGCCTGTTACCCGGCAACCGTATAGAATTCAAAATAAAAGCGCCTGATGCTAAAAAGGTACAGATTGATTTAGGCCGCAAATACGATCTTGTCCGCAATGCCGACGGTGAATGGTGTGGTGTTACAGATCCTCTCACGCAAGGTTTTCATTACTATTTTCTTATTATTGACGGAATATCCGTTGCAGATCCGGCAAGTGAGTCGTTCTATGGATGTAGCATGATGGCAAGTGGTGTTGAAATACCTTATCCAGAGGGTGATGTGCGCTTCTATATGGCAGATGTGCCTCATGGGGACATCCGCATGAAACGCTATTTTTCAAAGACTTCCAATGATTGGCGACGTATGTTCGTATACTGTCCACCAGGCTATGACAGCTCAACACAATCCTACCCCGTACTCTATTTGCAACATGGTGGTGGTGAAGATGAACGCGGTTGGGCCAACCAAGGACGTACCGACATCATTATGGATAACCTGATAGCTAAAGGAGAAGCAAAACCCATGATTATTGTCATGACGGACGGCAACACTCACGACTTTGAAAGTGAGCTCCTCAAAGAATGCATCCCATTTGTAGAAAAAAACTTTCGCGTAAAAACCGACCGCAATAACCGCGCATTGGCAGGACTTTCCATGGGAGGTATTCAGACCCTGAATGTCGGTATTCCTAATCTCGACAACTTTGCCTATTTAGGAATATTCAGCTCCGGTTGGTGGGCTAACCCTACTCCTTTCGGAGGCGGCAATGACAACGAGAAATACTACAAAATGTTACAAGACAAAAAAGACGATTATAATACAAAACTGAAGCAATTCTGGATATCCATGGGCGGCAAGGAAGATATAGCTTACAACAATTGCCAGGTAATGATGAAACGGTTTGACCAAATAGGTATCAAGTACACTTACTTTGAAACTCCGGGCGGTCACACCTGGCCTGTATGGCGTGAAAGCTTATATCAGTTTGCTCCACTCCTTTTCAAATAACGACAATCACAAATAATTTTAATTACACACCTTTTTAAATATTCAAATTATGAAAAACGCATTAAAGCTTCTTTTTTCATCTTTATTGGCGCTACCCTTAATAATGTACGCCCAACAGCAAAGTTTTCCGGAAGGAACAGTTCCCAACGAACACAACATCAACGGGGCCGAGTATCCCCGTATAGGCGAAGACCGTCGGGTACACTTCAGAGTATTTGCCCCCAATGCACAAAAAGTAGAAATCAGCTTCCGCGGTGAAATGACTAAAGAAGCAGATGGATATTGGTCGCTCGTATCGAAAGAGCCTGAAGTTGTCGGCTTCCATTACTATCAGATTATAGTGGATGGAGTAAGTACTGCTGACCCTAACGGTAAACCGTTTTTCGGCATGGGTAAATGGGTAAGCGGCATTGAAATTCCGGAAAAAGGAGTCGATTACTACGCCATCAAGAATGTACCTCATGGACTAATAAGCCAAAGTTGGTATTATTCCAACATCCGTCAGGAATGGCGCAGATGTATGGTCTACACACCGGCAGAATATGATAAAAGCCCTTCTAAAAAGTACCCGGTGCTATATCTGCAACATGGAATGGGAGAAAATGAAACAAGCTGGGCCAACCAGGGCAAAATGAATTTCATTATGGATAATCTGATTGCCGAAGGTAAAGCCAAGCCTATGATTGTAGTAATGGACAACGGCAATATTGAAGTATTCAAAAACAAACCGGGTGAAAGTCCCGCTGAAGCCAGAGCCAAATTCGGGGCTCAGTTTCCGGCTATTCTGGTGAATGAAATTATCCCGCACATCGAATCCAACTACCGGACATTGACCGACCGGGAAAACCGCGCAATGGCAGGACTTTCATGGGGTGGACTTCTTACATTCAACACAACACTGAATAATTTAGACAAATTTGCTTATATAGGCGGTTTCAGTGGAGCAGGCAGCATTGATCTGCCGAATATTGACACTACTTACAACGGAGCATTTAAAGACCGCAAAGCATTCAACGACAAAGTTCATGTCTTTTTCCTGGGCATCGGTTCGGAAGAGCGTCCCGAAAGAACCAAGAAACTCAGCGATGGGCTGAAGGCTGCCGGTATCAATAATATCTATTACGAGTCTCCAGGCACAGCCCATGAATTCCTCACTTGGCGCAGATGCCTGAAAGAATTTGTTCCGCTGCTATTTAGAAAATAATTAATGTCTCATTGAGAAATACACTTATAATAATGAAAATTCCTTATTACAAAGCATTGTTGGCGATTTGCCTCGCCACCATAATGAGTGTGCATGTATATGCACAAAACAAAGAGGCCGGCTTTCCTTTGGCTCCTTATTTTTCACCGGGAACCACCGATGTCATGTATCCTGATGATGAAGGTTTCATACGGCGTTGGCTATTGCTTGAACCTATTGACAAGCCTAACCGCAGCAATACTGTATTTACAGACAGTTATATTCGCGAAGCATTTGCTACCGAATACTTTCCCAAGCAGTTCACCGTATTGCCCAAAGACGGTGACAAAGTGAAAGTAGGCAAGCAGAAACTAACCTGGCATGCCCTTGACAGCAACCTGTTTAATGTGAAACTATTTCGTTTTGCATCCAATCTTCAAAAGCAGATATACGGCGTATTGTTTTGGGCAGTTACAGTTATCAATTGTCCGGAAGACATACCAAACGTCAGGATTTCAGTAGGTTCAAATTCCGCTTCTATGTGGTGGCTTAATGGTGAGGAGGCTGTTATTTTGTCCGGTGACCGCCGTATGGTTAAGGACGATTGCTTGTCCAAACGCCTGACCTTGAAGAAAGGGAAAAACATTATACGTGGAGCTATCATTAACGGTCCCGGAATGAGTGATTTTTGTATCCGTCTCCTTGATGAAAAAGGAGCACCTATTAAGAACATTACCATTAGTTATAAATAACCATGAAAACAAAAACTATATTCTTGGGTGCCGCAACCCTATTATCCCTGCTGATATCAGAGAAAGCAACCGCACAAATCGGAGAACCTTATATACACGATCCTTCCACTATCATGGAATGTGAAGGAAAATATTACACTTTCGGCACAGGCGGAGGCGGATTGATTTCCGAGGATGGCTGGACATGGAACGGCGGTGGAGTGAGGCCCGGCAGAGGTGCGGCTCCCGATGCCGTAAAGATTGGCGACCGTTACCTAATTGCTTACAGTGCTACCGGCGGAGGTCTTGGAGGCAGTCATCGCGGTACTGTGCTGACAATGTGGAACAAGACACTAGACCCTAAATCACCAGATTTCAAATATACAGAAGCGATAGCCGTTGCCTCATCAGAGGACAACGAAGATTGCGACGCTATTGATGCCGGACTGTTACTTGATCCTACCGATGGCCGCTTATGGTTGTCTTACGGTACTTATTTCGGTTTTATCCGACTGGTAGAGCTCGACCCCGCCACCGGTAAACGAGTAGAAGGCAACGAGCCTATCAATATCGCTATTGATTGTGAAGCTACCGATTTGATATATCGCAACGGCTGGTACTACCTGCTCGGTACACATGGCACTTGCTGTGACGGGCCTAATTCCACTTACAATATTGTAGTAGGCCGTTCACGCAAGGTTACAGGGCCATACATTGACAATATGGGCAGAGATATGCTGGAAGGTGGCGGAAAAATGGTGCTTGCCGCAGGAAATCGCCAAACCGGTCCCGGACATTTCGGACGTTTCATCGAGACTGACGGAGTAGAAAAAATGTCATGTCATTTTGAGGCCGACTTTGACCGCGGCGGTCGTAGCGTACTCGCCATACGTCCTCTTTTATGGAAGAACGACTGGCCGGTAGCAGGTGAAGTATTTAAGGAAGGAACCTATGAAATAGAATCCGAACGCAGAGGCTATGGTCTTGAACTTGCCGTTGACTTTGTACGTATGGCAAGTGTCAGACACCGTTTTTGGGAAGAGAGTAAAGAACCTGTCCAACCTTTAAAGTCACAGACATTGGAAGAGGTAATAGGTACATGGCCGCAAGGCAATATTGATGTAAGAATCGGTGACTATATGTTCCGTCCTCACCAACGCTGGACAATCACAGCCGTACCCGATGCAGGCGGATATCTGGGAGCTCCTTACTACAAAATAGTAATTGAAGGCACTAACCGGGCACTGACAGCCACAGCAGATGCTGAGGTCTCAACCGTACCCGAATTTACCGGCGCTCCCGAACAACTTTGGAGAATAGAGCAACTCATTGACGGCACTTACCGCATCATGCCCAAGAAAGTCCCCGGCACTGATGAAGAACTGGTATTGGTGTCCGTAGGTGACAGCACCCCTTCACTTGGCAAATTCGATATGAACAGCGACAATTCCAAATGGAATTTCCGTGATCATTAAAAAACGGGCAGTCAACTTTGTGAAGATCACAGCACAAAAGCTATAACATAAAATCAAGCGTGAATTATACAAATCGGCAATGAAACAGTACCGATTTGTATAATTCACGCTTTCCCTATATCCTCACTCATCGAACACAGAACAAAGAACCGTTTCAAAAAACTCCGATACAGGTTTTCTTTAATGGAATATAATTCGTATTTTTGCCTGCAACTGCCAAATTAGCAGTTATTCATGAATAGACAATTCCCGAACAAATATGAGTGAAAACTTTGAAGGACCAAAAGACGAGTTGGATAAAGAGCTTCCGGAAGGAGGCGAAGGACATTCGGACTATAAACCTGCGGATACCAATGATGTAAACATCAAGCACCAGTTGAGTGGCATGTACCAGAACTGGTTTTTGGATTATGCCTCATACGTAATTTTGGAGCGTGCCGTACCTCACATCATGGACGGGTTGAAACCTGTACAACGACGCATCCTACATTCCATGCGCCGCATGGAAGACGGACGCTACAACAAAGTGGCCAACATCGTAGGACACACCATGCAGTTTCACCCGCATGGCGATGCCAGCATCGGTGATGCACTGGTACAACTCGGTCAGAAAGATTTGCTTATCGACTGTCAGGGAAACTGGGGTAATATTCTCACAGGAGACAGTGCGGCTGCTCCCCGTTACATCGAGGCGCGCCTTTCCAAATTTGCCCTCGACGTAGTGTTCAACCCCAAAACAACCGAATGGAAACTGTCATACGACGGACGAAACAAAGAGCCGGTGACACTGCCCGTCAAATTTCCACTCTTACTGGCGCAAGGCGTGGAAGGTATTGCCGTAGGACTTTCGTCCAAGATACTGCCGCATAACTTCAACGAGCTTTGTGATGCGTCTGTAAAATACCTGCACAACGAGGAGTTCAAACTCTATCCCGACTTTCAGACAGGAGGCAATATTGATGTGTCAAAGTATAATGACGGTGAGCGCGGAGGCGCTGTACGTGTACGCGCCAAAATAGAAAAGGTAGATAACAGGACACTTGTCATCCGGGAGATACCTTACGGAAAAACAGTAGCCAGTGTCTGCGATTCCATCGTCAAAGCAAGCGAAAAAGGAAAAATCAAGATAAAGAAAGTAGAAGACCTCACATCCGGGAATGTGGAGATATTGGTACACCTTGCTCCCGGCGTATCATCGGACAAAACGATTGATGCGCTTTACGCCTTTACAGATTGTGAAGTCAGCATCTCTCCGAACTGTTGCGTTATTGATGAGCAGAAACCACACTTTCTCACCGTCAGCGATGTACTGAAGAAGTCCGTAGACAACACATTGGCTCTGCTACGCCAAGAACTGGAGATACGTAAAAACGAAATACTGGAAAGCTTGCATTTCTCTTCACTGGAAAAAATATTCATTGAAGAGCGTATCTACAAGGACAAGGAATTCGAACAGGCCAAGAATATGGATGCTGCCTGCGAACACATCGATGAGCGTCTGACACCTTACTACCCCACATTTATCCGCGAAGTGACCAAAGAAGATATTCTCAGGCTGATGGAAATCAAAATGGCACGCATTCTCAAGTTCAACTCCGACAAGGCCGAAGAGCTGATTGCCCGTATGAAAGCGGACATTGAGGAGATAGACCGTCATTTGGCAAATATCGTGGAATATACGGTAGATTGGTTCCGCATGCTGAAAGAAAAATACGGTAAAGGCTTCCCGCGTCGTACGGAGTTACGCAACTTCGATACGATTGACTCCACTAAAGTGGTAGAAGCCAATGAAAAGCTATATATCAATCGCGAGGAGGGCTTCATCGGCACAGGTTTGAAGAAAGATGAATTCATAGCCAACTGTTCCGACCTTGATGATGTCATAATTTTCTTCCGGGACGGACGTTACATCATCACTCCGGTAACGGATAAGAAGTTTGTCGGCAAGAATATCCTCTATGCCAACGTATTCAAGAAGAACGATAAACGCACCATTTACAATGTTGTCTACCGCGACGGGAAAGAAGGCACGCACTACATCAAGCGTTTTGCTGTAACTTCCGTAGTACGCGACCGCGAATATGACGTGACACAAGGCACTCCCGACTCACGTATCGTATATTTCACAGCCAATCCCAACGGTGAGGCTGAGGTTATCAAAGTAACCCTCAAACCCAATCCGCGTATACGCCGCATAATTTTCGAAGAAGACTTCAGCCAAATAAACATCAAAGGACGCCAGGCTATGGGTAACATACTCACCCGTAACCCGGTTCATAAGATAGCCTTGAAGCAACGCGGCGGTTCTACACTGGGCGGACGGAAAGTATGGTTCGACCAAGATGTGTTGCGTCTCAATTATGACGGCCGCGGAGAATACCTCGGTGAGTTCCAGAGCGACGAACAAATTCTGGTTGTGCTGAACAACGGCGAATTCTACACCAGCAATTTCGACGTGAACAACCATTACGAAGACAACATACGGGTACTGGAGAAATACGATCCGCACAAGGTTTGGACAGCCGTCCTCTATGATGCCGACCAGCAAGGCTATCCCTACATCAAGCGTTTCTGCTTTGAGGCGAGCAACCGCAAGCAGAACTATTTGGGCGAGAATAAAGACAGCCGCCTCATTCTGCTGACTGACGAATATTATCCACGACTGGAAGTCGTATTCGGAGGACATGACAATTTCCGCGAACCACTGATAGTTGATGCGGACGAATTCATTGCAGTGAAAGGTTTCAAAGCCAAAGGGAAGCGACTGACTACCTACACACTGGACACCATCAATGAATTAGAGCCCCTCCGTCAGCCGGAAGCCCCACAGCACGCCGAAAGCAGCGAGGAGGAAGAAGCCGAAATATTGGATCCGGATCATGGAAAGAGTGAAGGTGACATTCTGGATGAACTGACGGGACAAATGAAATTGTTCTCTAACAACGATGACAGCAAGGAACATGAAACTACCTAAACCGGTAATACCGGTTATCTGCCTGCTTTTGTTATTGCACAGCAAAACAATGCAGGCCCAGCTTCCTGTGGAAGCGGAGAGGCTGGAGCAAAGCCGTCTCGTGACCCGCGCCACCATGTACGGCGTAGGCTTTACGAACGTATTCGACACATATCTGTCTCCTCAGGAATATACCGGAATAGATTTCCGCGTCTCACGTGAGAGCATGCGCATGACCAAATGGATGGACGGCAAACTGTCCTTGCAGAGCTTCTTTCAAGCCGACCTCGGGTATACCCATAACAAAGTGGACAACAACAATACATTCTCCGCATTGGCCAACTGGAACTATGGTCTGCACTATAACTTTCCCATCACGAGTAACTTCAAGTTACTCGCCGGCGGTCTTGCCGACTTGAACGGCGGTTTTGTCTATAACCTCCGCAACACCAACAATCCGGCATCGGCACGTGCCTATATCAACTTAGATGCATCGGGCATGGCTGTTTGGGACTTACGCATAAAGAACTACCCGCTGACATTGCGCTATCAGGTCAACCTGCCATTAATGGGAGTGATGTTCTCACCGCATTACGGCCAATCCTATTATGAAATCTTCTCATTGGGGAACAGCAGTGGAGTTGTGAAATTCACCTCATTACACAACCAGCCCTCACTGCGGCAGATGTTGACGGCAGACTTTCCGATAGGACGTGCCAAGATGCGTTTTGCCTATATATGGGATGTCCAACAGTCCAACGTAAACGCTATAAAGACACACGCCTACTCACATGTATTCATGGTGGGTTTCGTAAAAGAGGTGTATTTATTGAAGAACAAGAAAAGAAAGCGATAGGGCGGTAAGATGATAGACCAGAAAAGAATAAGATGATGGGACTTCTAAAAAAAATAGCACTTTTGATTGTCGTACTTCCTCTGCTGAGCAGTTGCATCCGCGAAGAAGAGGTGACCAATACTCCACAGGGCAACTTTGAAGCCCTATGGAAGATTATCGATGAGCAGTATTGTTTTTTGGAATACAAACAGATAGACTGGAATGCCATACATGACAAATACAGCAAACTCATCACCAACACTATGAGCAGCGAAGGCTTGTTCGAAGTCTTGGGAAATATGTTGAACGAACTGAAGGACGGGCATGTAAACCTCGCTTCCGCCCACAACGTATCTTATTATGATGCATGGTATCAGGACTACCCGCGCAACTTTCGCGAGGATATTGTAGAAGATGTATATTTGGGTAAAGCCAGTACCGACTACCGCACTGCCGCAGGCGTCAAGTACAAGATATTCGAGGACAACATCGGCTATATGCGTTACGAAAGTTTCTCCTCGGGAATCGGTGATGGGAATCTGGATGAGATACTCTCCTACCTTGCCGCATGCAACGGACTTATCATTGATGTACGCAGCAACGGCGGTGGTAATGTAACCAATTCCACACGCATCGCTGCCCGTTTCAGCAACAAAAAAGTATTGACCGGGTACATCCGCCATAAAACGGGTAAGGGTCACAATGACTTCTCCGAGCCCTATCCCATAGAATTGGAACCCAGCAACAGCATACGTTGGCAAAAGAAAGTGGTGGTATTGACCAATCGCCGTTCATACAGTGCCACCAACGATTTTGTGAACCAGATGAGTTGCCTGCCCAATGTCACTATCATGGGCGACAACACCGGCGGCGGCTCCGGCATGCCTTTTACCTCCGAACTGCCTAACGGATGGACCGTCCGTTTTTCAGCCAGTCCGCATTTCAGTGTAGATATGGAACAGATAGAATGGGGCATAGAACCTGACATCAAAGTTGATATGGACAAAGCGGATGAAGCCAATCACATAGATACCATTATCGAGAAAGCCCGGGCTTTCCTTAAAGGGAAATGGATGCCGGAATGAAATGAGCAACTTTCTTTACGCTTTTGCTTGCATAACCAAGAAAACTTCTTATCTTTGCACCGCTTAACGGAAAATCCCTTGCGGGTGTGGCGTAATTGGCAGCCGCGCCAGACTTAGGATCTGGTGCCGTGAGGCGTGTAGGTTCGAGTCCTATCACCCGCACAGTTTCTTTATAAAAGACAAATGACAGAAAAGAAGATGTATCAAAAGTACATCTTCTTTTTTTCTTGTAGGCATATCACAGAAAAGGCACGCACTCCTCCTCTCCTTCCCCCGCGAATTGTGTTAAAAACCGGAGATATATAAAGGTCTGAAATCTTTTTTGCATCCCGATTGTTTCAGAGAAAACAATCAAGTTAGTTATCCACTAAATTTTTATGCAATGAAGAAAAAACCTAAACTTCCTATGAAGAGAGCCTTTTGGCTGAAAAATCTGTTTCTGATAGCATGTTTGCTCCTTACGGCAATCCCCGGTTTCTCTCAAAACAAGACAGTGACCGGTACGGTGGTCGATGCGACAAGCGAACCGCTTATCGGAGCATCCGTACTGCAGCAGGGCACCTCCAACGGTGTCATTACAGACATCGACGGAAAGTATTCCATCCAAGTGCCGTCCGAAGCGACATTGGAGTTTTCCTACGTGGGCATGGTAAAACAGGCCATCAAGGTAGGCAACCGGAGCGTCATCGACGTACAGATGCAAGATGACTCGCAAATGCTTGCCGAAACAGTGGTCATCGGTTACGGTAGCGCCAAGAAGCGCGACCTCACCGGCTCTATCACCAATATCAAAGGTGATGAGATTGCCAACAAACCCGTAGTCAATCCGGTAGCTGCCTTGCAGGGAAAGATAGCCGGCGTACAGGTAATCAACTCCGGCAAAGCAGGTGCAGCCCCCGAAATACGCGTACGCGGTACAAACTCCATCAACGGCTACAAACCGCTATATGTGGTAGACGGCCTGTTCAATGACAACATCAACTTCCTCAATCCTCAGGACATCGAGTCTATGGAAATCCTGAAAGACCCGTCGTCCCTCGCCATTTTCGGTGTGCGCGGCGCCAATGGTGTCATCATCATCACTACCAAGAAAGCCAAGGAAGGACAGACGCGCGTCAACATCAACGGTTCATTCGGTTTCAAAACCGTAGCGAACAAGATTGCAATGACCGATGCGGCCGGATTCAAGGAACTCTACAACGAGCAGTTGAGGAATGAAGGCAGCCCTGAATTCGACTTTACCCCATGGACGGGCAACACCAACTGGCAGGATGAGATCTTCCAGACCGGATTCATCACCAACAACAATGTCAGTATAACAGGCGCTTCCGCCAAACACAGTTTCTACCTCGGTGCCGGTTATGCCTATGAGCAAGGCAACATCAAGCACGAAAAATACAGCAAAATCACGCTGAACATAAGTAACGATTACAAAGTTACGGACAACTTCAAAGTGGGTTTCCAGTTCAACGGCGCACGCATACTGCCTGCCGATACCAAAAGTGTGGCAACAGCCCTCCGCGCTGCCCCGGTAGCCCCCGTATACAATGAAGAATACGGTTTGTACACCACCTTACCCGGCTTTCAAAAGGCACAGATGAACAACCCCATGGTTGATGTGGAACTGAAAGCCAATACAACACGTGCGGAAAACTATCGCGCTTCGGGTAACGTGTACGCCCAGTGGGACTTCCTGAAGAACTTCCAGTTCAAGGTGATGTACTCCATGGACTACGCCTCCAACAGCAGCCGTACCTATACGCCTATCATTACCGTATTCGACAGCAGTGTGGAAGGTAACGTCGTAACCCTCGGCAACGGCAAGACCGGAGTGAGACAATCCAAAGAGACCGAAGCCAAAGTGCAAAGTGACTACCTGCTGACCTACACCAATAGCTGGGGCGAACACAGCCTGACCGCCACAGCCGGTTTCACCACCTATTATAATAAACTGGAAATGCTGGGTGGCGAGCGCACGCAAGGCGTGGGACTGGTTATTCCCAACAATCCCGACAAATGGTACATCAGCATCGGTGATGCGGCGACAGCCACCAATGAAAGCAAGCAATGGGAGCGCAGCACTGTCTCCATGCTGGGGCGCGTGCTCTACAACTACAAGGGCAGATACCTGTTCAACGGCTCGTTCCGTCGTGACGGTTCTTCCGCATTCTCCTACACCGGCAACCAGTGGCAGAACTTCTACTCCATCGGTGCAGGCTGGCTGATGTCCGAAGAAGAATTCATGAAAGACATCACTTGGCTGGACATGTTGAAGCTGAAAGGTTCGTGGGGTACGCTCGGCAACCAGAACCTGGATAAAGCCTATCCTGCCGAACCGTTGCTGACCAACGCTTACTCTGCCGTCTTCGGCAAGCCGTCCGCCATCTATCCCGGCTACCAGCTATCCTACCTGCCCAACCCTAATCTTCGTTGGGAGAAAGTAGAGGCTTGGGAAGCAGGAGCAGAAGCCAACTTTTTCCGCAACCGCCTGCACTTTGAAGGAGTATATTACAAAAAGACCACCAAAGACTTATTGGCAGAGGTACCGGGCATTTCGGGCACAGTGCCGGGCATCGGCAACCTCGGCTCCATCGAGAACAAAGGTGTGGAACTTGCCATCAACTGGCGCGACCAGATCGGTGACTGGGGATATAACGTGGGCGCCAATCTCACTACAATCAAGAACAAAGTGCTGAGCTTGGTGCAGGACGGTTACTCAATCATTGCCGGCGACAAGAGCCAAAGCTACACAATGGCCGGCTATCCTATCGGTTACTTCTACGGCTACAAAGTGGAAGGCGTGTACCAGACAGACGAAGAAATAGCCAAGTCACCTAAAAACACGCTGGCCACCGTCACACCGGGCGACCTGAAATTCAAGGACGTGAACGGCGACGGCGAAATCACCACTGCCGACCGTACTATGATAGGCGACCCCACCCCGGATGTTACCTACGGCATCACCCTCGGCGTAAACTATAAGAACTGGGAACTCGGCATCGACATGATGGGACAAGGCGGCAACCAGATATTCCGCACATGGGACAACTACAACTGGAGCCAGTTCAACTTCATGGAACAGCGCATGGACCGCTGGCATGGGCCGGGCACAAGCAACACCCAACCCTTGCTGAATACGAAGCACACCATCAACAACCTGAATTCCGAATACTACATCGAAGACGGCAGTTTCTTCCGCATCCGCAACGTGCAACTGGCCTATAACTTCGACAAGACCCTCATATCCAGAATCGGTATGCAGGCATTGAAGCTCTATGTCAACATTCAGAACCTGAAGACCTGGAAGCACAACACCGGATACACCCCCGAACTGGGCGGCAGCGCCATTGCTTTCGGCGTAGACGACGGCAGTTATCCGATGCCTGCCATTTATACATTCGGATTCAACCTGACATTCTAACAACAATTCACCGCAGAGCACACAGAGCCGCGCAACCCGGTATCCGCTGCGATGAACTAAAAAATAATAATTATGAAACTGAAAAATAAGATTTTAACTCTGATAGCAGGCACGCTCACCACCTTTGCCCTGACATCCTGCAACGATTTCCTCGATCGCGACCCGCTGGGACAGTTCACCGAGGACGACGCTCCGAACGCCCTCATCGGCGGAAAGATGTACAACGTATATTACCTGATGCGCAGTTACAACATTACTGCCGGCATTCCCGCTTTCATGATACACATGGTGCGCAGCGAGGACTCCGAAAAGGGAAGCGATGCCGGCGACGGCGCCGATCAGGCAGCCATGTGGGACGACTTCCAGTACACAGCTTCCAACGGTACGCTCAGCGCCTACTGGGGGCAGAACTATAAAATCATCTACCAATGCAACGAAATACTGGACGATCTGGAAAACAGCGAAAACAAAGACGATCCGGAAAATGTGCGTACCAAAGGAGAAGCCCTGTTCTTCCGCGCCTATTGTTACTTCAACCTTGTGCGCGCTTGGGGAGAAGTGCCTCTGGTGACTTTTAAAGTGGAAGAAGCATCCGATGCCAATGTGCCCAAGACCACTGCCGACAAGATATACGAACAAATAGACAAAGACCTGACCGAGGCCGAGAAATGCCTGCCGCTGACATGGACCTCCGAATATACCGGACGGATCACATGGGGAGCCGCCCGTTCGCTGCACGCCCGCACCTACATGATGCGCAATGACTGGGATAACATGTACGACGCCTCCACCGAAGTTGTCAAGTCGGGCATATACAACCTGAACACCCCGGTGGATAAAGTCTTTACCGTAGAAGGCGAGAACTGCGGCGAAAGCGTTTTCGAGCTGCAATGCGAATCGACCGACGCTTTGAAGAACAGTGACGTCATCGGCAGCCAGTTCTGCCAGGTGCAAGGCGTACGCGGCGCCGGCGAGTGGGATCTTGGCTGGGGCTGGCACATGGGCACAACACTGGTGGGACAGGCATTCGAAGCCGGCGATTCCCGTAAAGACGCCTCCCTGCTCTATTTCCGCCGGAGCATCAGCGAACCCGTTACACCGGAAAACACCAACAAGCCCTACGGCGAGTCTCCCGTATCCACCGCAATGGGCGCCTATTTCAATAAAAAGGCATATACATCGCCCGAACTGCGTAAGAAATACACCAAAGACGGGTTCTGGGTAAATATCCGCATTATCCGCTATCCTGACGTATTGCTTATGGCTGCCGAAGCTGCCAATGAAAAAGGCATTCCGGGCGAAGCCATCGACTATCTGGAACAGGTCCGCGCCCATGCACGCGGTACAGACAGCAGCATACTGCCCAAAGTCACGTCTACCGACCAGAGCACACTGCGTGAAGCCATTCGCCATGAACGCCGCGTAGAGCTGGCATTGGAACCCGACCGCTTCTACGACCTTGTACGCTGGGGCATCGCCAAGGAAGTGCTTCAGGCTGCCGGAAAGAATTATCAGGATAAAAACGCCCTGTTGCCGTTGCCGCAAGAAGAGATTGACAAATCGAACGGGGTACTGGTACAGAATCCTAATTATTAAAACCTAAACTATTATCCGGCTCAAAAAGCATATTAAAAGAAACCATTACAAAGAAACCTATCATGAAGAAGTTTTTTAGAAGAACAAGCCTGTTGCTGGCAGCCGCCTTTCTGGGCGCTGCCACGATGCAGGCGCAGAAATCCCCTCAAGACATGGACCGCTTTATCGATGCGCTGATAAAGCGAATGACCGTAGAAGAGAAAATCGGCCAGCTGAACCTTCCCGTCACCGGTGAAATCACTACCGGACAAGCCAAGAACAGCGATGTTGCCAAGAAGATTGAGCGCGGGCTCGTCGGAGGCCTTTTCAACCTGAAAGGAGTAGCCAAGATACGCGACGTGCAAAAGTTGGCGGTGGAAAACTCCCGGCTGGGCATCCCCCTGCTCTTTGGCATGGACGTGATACATGGCTACGAAACCATCTTTCCTATTCCTTTGGGACTTTCTTGCACATGGGACATGGCCGCCATTCAGGAATCCGCGCGCATTGCCGCTGTCGAAGCCAGTGCCGACGGCATCTCATGGACATTCAGTCCGATGGTGGACATCAGCCGCGACCCGCGCTGGGGACGTGTCAGCGAGGGCAGTGGCGAGGATCCTTTCCTTGGCGGAGCAATTGCCAAAGCAATGGTCTACGGTTATCAGGGAGCCAACCTCGATGACCAACTGAAACGTAACGACGAGATCCTTGCCTGCGTCAAGCATTTCGCCCTCTATGGGGCAGGTGAGGCAGGTCGTGACTACAATACGGTAGACATGAGCCGTAACCGCATGTTCAACGAATACATGTATCCCTATGAAGCCGCCGTAGAGGCAGGTGTGGGAAGCGTAATGGCCTCCTTCAACGAGATAGACGGCGTGCCCGCCACAGCCAACAAATGGCTGATGACCGACGTGCTCCGCAAGCAATGGGGCTTCAACGGCTTTGTAGTGACCGACTTCACCGGCATATCCGAAATGATAGAACATGGCATCGGCGACCTTCAAACCGTTTCGGCCCGCGCCCTCAATGCAGGTATAGATATGGATATGGTGAGCGAGGGGTTTGCCGGCACACTCAAGAAGTCCGTCATGTCGGGCAAGGTGAGTATGAAAACCCTCGACGCAGCTTGCCGCCGCATCCTCGAAGCCAAGTATAAACTGGGGCTCTTTGACAATCCCTATAAATACTGCGACCTGGACCGGCCCGCCCGCGACATCTTCACCAAAGAGCACCGCGCTGCCGCACGCCGTATTGCCGCCGAGAGCTTCGTGCTGCTGAAGAACGGCAACGTAAAACGGCATCCGGGCTCATTGCCCGAACCGCTGCTACCGCTGAAGAAAGAAGGAACGGTGGCCGTTATCGGCCCGCTGGGAAACACCCGCAGCAACATGCCCGGAACATGGAGCGTGGCAGCCCGCCTCAACGACTATCCCTCCTTGTATGAAGGGCTGAAAGAGATGATGAACGGCAAAGTGAACATCACATACGCCAAAGGCAGCAACCTCATCGGCGATGCAGCCTACGAAGAACGCGCCACCATGTTCGGACGCTCCCTGAACCGGGACAGCCGGACGGACAAGGAATTACTGGACGAGGCGCTGAAAGTGGCCGCCGGTGCAGATGTCATCGTGGCCGCACTCGGCGAGTCTTCCGAGATGAGCGGCGAGAGCTCCAGCCGCACCGGCCTCAACCTTCCCGACGTGCAACGCTCCCTGCTGGAAGCCTTGCTGAATACAGGCAAGCCCGTAGTGCTCACCCTCTTCACCGGACGCCCGCTGACACTCACTTGGGAGCAGGCGCATGTTCCCGCCATTCTGAACGTGTGGTTCGGCGGAAGTGAAGCCGCCTATGCCATTGGCGATGTCCTGTTCGGCGATGTCAACCCCGGTGGAAAGCTGACAATGACTTTCCCGAAGAATGTAGGGCAGATACCCCTGTTCTATAATCATAAGAACACCGGACGCCCGCTACAAGCCGGCAAATGGTTCGAGAAGTTCCGCAGCAACTATCTGGATGTGGACAACGACGCGCTGTATCCTTTCGGATATGGTTTGTCCTACACCACCTTCCAATACAGCGACATCGCCCTGAGCACCCCTTCAATGGAGCAGAACGGTTCTATCACCGCCGTGGTCACCGTCACCAACACCGGAAAGCGCGACGGTTCGGAAGTAGTGCAACTGTACATCCGCGACCTTGTGGGGAGCATCACCCGTCCGGTACGCGAACTGAAAGGCTTCGAGAAAATATTCCTTCGCGCAGGCGAAAGCAAGACGGTCTCTTTCAAGATTACCCCGGAACTGCTGCGCTTCTACGACTACGACCTGAACCATGTGGCCGAACCGGGAGAATTCGACCTCTTCATCGGCGGAAGCAGTCAGGCTGCCAAGACGGCACGTATCACCCTGAAATAAGAGACCCGTTTCAACCGATTTAATTAACTATTGTACTCAAACAGAATGAAATCAGTAAACATTTATATCCCGCTTCTCCTCCTATTGTTTTCCGTAGGAGCCTGCGGCACAAAGAAGTCCGGCGGCACATCCGGAGCATTGACCGACGAAGCCCTGCTGGACACCGTACAACGCCGGACTTTCAATTACTTCTGGGACGGCGCCGAGCCCAACAGCGGGCTGGCACGCGAACGCATCCACATGGATGGAGTATATCCCGAAAACGACCGGAATGTAGTAACATCCGGCGGCAGCGGCTTCGGCATCATGGCGGTGCTGGCAGGCATCGACCGGGGCTATGTCACCCGCGAGGAAGGCTTGGCGCGTATGGAACGCATTGTCTCCTTCCTCGAAACCGCCGACCGCTTTCATGGCGCCTACCCCCATTGGTGGTATGGCGATACGGGGCGGGTGAAGCCTTTCGGGCAGAAAGACAACGGCGGCGACCTCGTAGAAACCGCTTTCGTCATGCAGGCACTCCTTGCCGTACACCAATACTATGCAGGCGGCAGTCCGCAGGAAAAAGCCCTTGCCGCCCGCATCGACAAGCTGTGGCGGGAAGTGGACTGGAACTTCTACCGGCAGGGCGACCAGAATGTGCTCTACTGGCATTGGAGTCCCGAATATGGCTGGGAGATGAATTTCCCCGTACATGGTTACAACGAATGTCTCATCATGTATATCCTCGCCGCCGCTTCGCCCACTCATGGTGTACCTGCCTCTGTGTACCACGAGGGATGGGCGCAGAACGGCGCTATCGTCAGTCCGCATCAGGTAGAAGGCATCGAGCTGCACCTGCGGTATCAGGGCACAGAAGCCGGGCCGCTGTTCTGGGCGCAGTATTCTTTCCTCGGACTTGACCCTAACGGTCTGAAAGACGAGTACTGTCCCGGTTACTTCGGCGAGATGCGCAACCTGACACTTGTGAACCGCGCCTATTGCATCCGTAACCCCAAACATTACAAAGGTTTCGGCGCCGACTGTTGGGGGCTGACCGCCAGCTACTCCGTAGACGGATACGCCGCCCACGCTCCCAACGAGGGCGACGACCGCGGAGTCATCTCCCCCACCGCCGCCCTGTCGTCCATTGTATATACGCCGGAATATTCGCTGCAAGTGATGCGCCACCTTTACGGCATGGGCGATAAGGTGTTCGGCCCTTACGGTTTCTACGACGCTTTCAGCGAAACGGACAACTGGTATCCGCAGCGCTATCTTGCCATCGACCAAGGACCGATAGCCGTCATGATCGAGAACTATCGCAGCGGACTGCTCTGGAAACTGTTTATGAGCCATCCGGACGTGCAACAAGGGTTACGGAAATTAGGATTTACCTTTGCAGAAGCAGATTGATTTACAGAAAATAGAAGAAGAGCAGCAAAAATACGTTGGCGCCAATGACGCAGCCGAAGCCGCCCAATATCCACGAGCGCAACGGACTCTGCTTACCGGAGAAAAAGAGCGCGTAACACATGTTTACGGCGATATTGCTTACTATTGCCTGCATGGTGCAGGCCGTTATCAGCGAAGCGGGCACGCTGCCCGTACCTTGCAGAAGGTTCAGGATGAACGGAGTGATGTCACTGAAACCGGATACGAAAGAAAGTAAGGTGAGCCCACCCTCTCCGGCATATATCAGTGTATAATGGGTAGCTATTGTAAAGACCACGAAAAGTACGGCAAAAATAAGCGCCACCTTAAACTCCAGCGGGTTGCTGCCATCCTCCTCTTCATCGGTAGTCCCGGATACGGCCGGACGCTTCCATTTGGAATGTAGAAACCAGGCTGTTCCGGCGGCAACTGCCGACATAATCAGCAGGTAGGGATAGACGGCGGCTAAAGTTCCTATGCTGAATATCCCTATCAGGATCAGGAACCGCAGAAACATCATGCTGACCGCCAGCAACATGGCAGCCACATATTCGGGCGCTTCCTGTGCAGGCGCCTTGCGGCTCTTGCGTGCCAATACGGAGATGGTGGCGGTACTACTGTACAACCCGCCCACAATGCCGGAGACCAAAATGCCGGACTCGCGGAACACATATCTCTTCAACAAATAAGAGAGATAGGAAATGCCGGAAACAACCACCGTAGCCAGCCATATGCTGTAAGGCGTCAGGTTAACGCCCGGTATCAGGTTGTCATTGGGCAACATCGGAAGAATAATGCCGCTGATGGCAAGGAACTTGGCAAGCGTAATCATTTCATCATTCTTCATCCGCTGCGCCAGTTCGGTGAAGGTGTGCTTCAACTCCGTAAAGAGCAATACCGTTACAATCACCATGACATAGAACCATGAAGGCTGCGTGGCGACAATGGGCGCGATGCAGTACGTAATGAGCGCTATGACAATGGTAGTCACCCCGAACACATGAAACTGCGCCTGCTTGACGTAGTAGTTCAGGGCAAGCAACAGCCCTAAGACAGCTCCGCCGCCCATAAAAAGCCGGTAGTCCACCGGATCGAGAATATAGAGGAGATAACCCAGAATACCGATAAAAGTAAATGTACGGTCAGTACCGAAGAGGGTGGTCTCCCCTTCACGCTTCAGGCTGATGCGCCGCAAGGAAAGGCCTATGAGCAAAGAGAACACCGTCACCAGAATAAAAGTGACGAGCTCTTCCGGCAAGTGTTGGTACAGTTTCTCCATATACGAATGAACAATTACAAGGCACGATTAGTTTACTCCCATTCCTTAAACGGATGCTTCATCAGTTGCGAATTGTAATAACGGATATCTCCCGTAACTTCCCGCCCTATAAAATCCGGTTTCTCAAAAGGTTCATTCTCAGAGGCAAGCTCTACTTCGGCAACCGTCAGCCCTTCATTTTCCCCGTAGAACTCATCCACTTCGAAAACATGCTGCCCGCTGCGCACCAGATAACGGGTCTTATCGATGACGCCCGGCTCGCACAGCCTCATCAGGTCTTTGGCCTCATTCAAAGGGATCTCCTTTTCCCATTCGTAGCGGCTGATGCCTGAGCTGTCGGATGCTCCCTTAATGGTGAGGTAGCCCCGCCCGTCGCGAATACGCACTCTTACCGTCCGTCCCCGCGCACTGCTGATATAGCCCTGAATAATACGACTTTGGGCGTATGCTTGCGACTTATACTCCCCTTCTACGAGAAACTTCCGTTCTATCTCTTGCGGCATATTCTATCTTCGATTAGCCCAAGAAGGAGTAACCTACCAGCATGGCGACTACCAATAGCAGAGCTACAACTCCGATAATCAGCAACACTTTCTTGGCCTGTTCTTCTTCTTTCCGACTGTGCATTACTTTCTTTTTGCTCTTTCCCATGGTGTTTTTACAGTTTAAAGTTCAACGACAAACAAAGTAAAAAGAAATTCGGGAAGTTTGCAAACATTTATAAAAGAAAAAAGCGGGAAGTTAACATCATTGATTATATGATGTTAACTTCCCGCATATACGATATTAACTTCTTACCCGCAACAGAGTTAACTTATTCCGAACAATGAAGTTAACTTTAAAAAGGATCAAGCATTCTCCGCGCCTGCAAACTCCATGAGGTAAGCCTTGACAAAGCCGTCTATCTTGCCGTCCATCACTCCGTTTACGTCCGAAGTCTGGAAATTGGTGCGGTGGTCCTTCACGCGGCGGTCGTCGAACACGTAGCTGCGTATCTGCGAGCCCCATTCGATTTTCTTCTTGCCGGCTTCCACCTTCGCCTGTTCCGCCATGCGGTGCTGGAGCTCCTTGTCGTACAAGATGGAGCGTAGCTGGCGCATTGCATTCTCGCGGTTCTTGGGCTGGTCGCGCGTTTCGGTATTCTCAATCAGGATTTCCTCTTCCTCGCCTGTATAAGGGTCTTTGAACTGATAGCGCAGACGCACGCCCGATTCCACCTTGTTCACGTTCTGTCCGCCCGCACCGCTGGAACGGAACGTATCCCATGAGATATTGGCTACATTGATGTTCACTTCAATGGTGTCGTCCACCAGCGGAGTAACGAAAACCGACGCAAAAGAAGTCATGCGTTTACCCTGCGCATTGTAAGGAGACACACGCACCAAGCGGTGCACGCCATTCTCGCCTTTCAGGTAACCGTAAGCATAATCACCCGCAATCTCAATGGTGCAAGCCTTGATTCCGGCCTCATCGCCTTCCTGCAGGTTGGCGATAGTGGCCTTATAGCCATGCGTCTCGGCATAGCGCAGATACATACGCATCAGCATGCTTGCCCAGTCCTGGCTCTCCGTACCGCCGGCGCCGGAATTAATTTTCAGCACACAGTCCATCTGGTCGGCCTCTTCGCGAAGCATGTTCTTAAGTTCAAGTGCTTCTACGGCGGCAGACGCTTTGGCATAGGCTTCGTCCACTTCCTCTTCCGTCACCAGTTCATCTTTGTAGAAGTCGAACGCAAGTTGCAGTTCATCCGCCAGAATCCTGACCTCGTTGTAGCCGGAAATCCATTGCTGCAAGCCTTTCACTTTCTTCATCTGCGCCTCGGCAGCCTTCTGGTCGTCCCAGAAGCCCGGAGCTTGCGTACGCAACTGTTCCTCTTCTACTTGTATTTTCTTTCCTTCGATGTCCAGATAGCGGTTCAACGCTTCGGTACGTTCCTTTATATCCTTCAGTTGTTCAATGGTAATCATATGCTTTCTTCAAATTCTATCTTTTCGAGCCGCAAAGATAGTGCAAAAGTCCGAAAAAACGCGTTACTCTTCGTACATCTTATCAATCAGCTCCTTATAATTCGTTGCCACCACAGAGCGTTTCAGCTTCAGCGTGTTCGTCAGTTCGCCGCGTTCCATGCTGAAAGGTTCGGGCAGAAGGGTGAAGCGCTTCACCTGCTCGTAGTGGGCGAACTGCTGTTGCAGCGTATCGATGCGTGCACGAAACAACGCCTGCACTTTGGGGTGTTGCAGCAGGTCGGCCATATCCTTATATTCAAGGCCTTTTTCTTTGGCATAGTCCTTCACAAAGCCATAGACGGGCACAATGAGGGCGGACACAAACTTACGCTGGTCGGCAATGACGGCAATCTGGTCTATATAGCGGTCTATCGCGAGCTTCGTTTCCAACGCCTGCGGAGAGACATACTTGCCGTTGGAGGTTTTGAATAGGTCCTTGATGCGCTCGGTCAGATACAGATGACCGTCTTTCAGGTGTCCTGCGTCGCCGGTGTGGAACCAGCCGTCCTTATCAATGGCGTCGGCGGTGGCTTCGGGCTTCCTGTAATAACCGGTGGTGATCGTTTTGCCCCGGAGCAGTATCTCATTGTTCTCTCCGATCTTCACTTCAACGTCGGGCATCAGCGTACCCACCGAACCTATCTCATAGCCTTTGTCCGGGAAACAGGAAACGGTGGCGGTAGATTCCGTCAACCCGTACCCCACTATCATATTGATGCCTACGGAATGTACAAACTCGCAGATTTCATCGGGTACGGCAGCTCCGGCGGTGGGAAAGAAGTTTCCGTTCTCAATGCCGATCGTCTTTTTCAACAGGGCGTAGATAGTCTTTTCGTAGAACTTATACTTCAGGTGAAGCAGCAGCGGGGGTGTCTTGCCCACACGCAGATAGTCAATGTTGTGCATCTTGCCCACCTTGATGGCATCCAGCATCATCGCTTTCCGCAAGCCGGTCTCCTGCGCTATCTTCTCCTGCACGCCGGCATACACTTTCTCCCAAAAGCGGGGAACGCTGCACATCAGCGTGGGGCGTATTTCCTTGATAGTGGTCTGGATATCTGCCGGACGGAGGTTGATGCACACCTGTACTCCCCGGTGGATGCAGAGATAGGTCCAAGCCTTCTCAAACACATGCGTCAGCGGGAGGAAGTTCATGGACACGTCTTTATCCGTCATGGCAGTCAGGCGGATGTCGTGGATGCGGATGGCTTCCCGGTAGTTGAAGTGATGCAGCATCACCCCTTTCGGTTCGCCGGTGGTGCCGGAGGTATAAAGGATATTGGCAAGGTCCTCGTCCGAAGCGCGTGCGGTACGTTCTTCCACAACATCGTTATGGGGCAGGTCTTTGCCCAATGCGAGGAACTCATCATAATAGATGGATGTCTTGTCGCGGGGGTCGAGCACTACGTTGCGGTCGAAAATAATCAGTTTCTGCAAGGAGTGGCAGAAGCCGAACGCACTGAAGGCGGCGTCATACTGGAACTGCTCGCCTACGAAGAGGAAGCGTATCTGTGCGTCGTTAATGATGTATTGCGCCTGTGCCGAAGAGCTGGTGGCATACAGCGGTATAGTGACCAGACGATTGGCGAAAGCTGCAAAATCGGTGAACAGACATTCCGGTTTATTTTGTGAAAAGATACCGATATTTCGTTGTTCCTCCACACCCAACGCCACCAGAGCGTTGGCAGCCTGCCGTACTGTTTGAGAGAATTTATTCCAAGTGATGGGTATCCATTGTGATGTTTCATAGTCCCTGTATTTAAGGGCTACTTTGTCTCCATACTTCTCTGCCTGACGATGTACCATGACAGACAAATGATGATAAGTCATATCTTTAATAAATTGGTAAATATGGGTACAAAGGTATTAGTTTTATTTGAAACTATCTTCCTTTTTCAGGATTTATCCGTAAGTTTGCGGAGTAATAATGAATTATATAACCGATCCCGACAATGACAACCGACGTACAGACTTTAGTTTCCGAAGCAACCGGATTGCTTAAATCATTGATAGCCATTCCTTCCTTGAGCCGCGAAGAAGAGCGGGCCGCCGACTTCCTGCAGAACTACATCGAGATGCAGGGAATGGCCACCGGAAGAAAGGGCAACAATATATGGTGCCTGAGCCCGATGTTCGACCTGCAGAAGCCTACACTGCTGCTGAACTCGCACATCGACACTGTGAAGCCCGTAAACGGATGGCGGAAAGCTCCGTTCAACGCAGTGGAGGAGAACGGCAAGATCTACGGTCTGGGAAGTAACGACGCCGGCGCGAGCGTGGTCGGCCTGCTGCAGGTGTTCCTGCAACTTTGCCGCACCACACAGGCGTACAACCTGATTTTCCTTGCTTCCTGCGAGGAAGAAGTATCGGGCAAGGGCGGGATAGAGTCCGTATTGCCGCAGCTGCCTCCCATACAATTCGCCATTGTGGGTGAGCCCACCGAGATGCAGCCCGCCATTGCCGAGAAAGGCTTAATGGTGCTGGATGTCACTGCCTACGGACGTTCGGGGCACGCCGCCCGTAATGAAGGAGACAATGCCATATATAAGGTATTGGACGACATTGCGTGGTTTCGCGACTACCGCTTCCCGAAAGAATCTCCCTTCTTGGGCCCGGTAAAGATGAGTGTCACCATGGCAAATGCCGGAACGCAGCACAATGTCATCCCCGACCGCTGCACGTTTGTCGTAGACATCCGCAGCAACGAATGTTATACCAATCAGGAGCTTTTCGACGAGATACGGAAACATATCTCCTGCGAAGCCAAAGCCCGCTCGTTCCGCCTGGGCTCTTCACACGTTTCGCCGGACCACCCGCTGGTGCGGAAGGCCGTTGCTTTGGGACGGGTGCCCTTCGGCTCTCCCACACTGTCCGACCAGGCACTGATGCCGTTCCCGTCCATGAAAATGGGACCGGGCAAAAGCAGCCGTTCACATACTGCGGACGAATTTATCTTTGTAAAAGAGATAGAAGAAGCCATTACGCTGTATCTTGAATTGCTGGACGGGGCGGAGATTTAAGCTTCACCCGTTTTCGTTCCCTTTTTCCCGCAGGGCATTTCCAGTTTCAACGGGATAAACTATCAGTTTCCCTAAGGGATACCGGGAGTTTCATTGAGGTAAACCGGGAGTTTCAACGGTTGAAACTCCCGGTCCCCTTCATTGAAACTCCCGGTATGTCGCTTAACAATCGGCTTCACTACTCTGCAACATTGCATCGCCCTATATGCCGACCATCAATGGCGTGACGGATAATTAAACAATAATCACTTCTGTGTCATTGGTGACGGACGTACCCGTGCATTCGGGAGTCCCTTCAAAAACATTTGCCTCACCCGCATTAAGGCGGAACAGCATCTTGCCATGTCTGCCGAATACTACGATACTGCCTTGAAGCACCAGCACGCAGATGCGGTTGTTGAAGTTCTCCCAGTTGAGTGACTCGCCTTGACGAAGGCATACTTTAATAAAGTTACGTTTCATCATGGGGCGGCACTCATTGAATGTTTGGCATCGGACATACTTACTCCTCCCACCATAGCTTAGGATATTCGGGCGTACCACCGTTCCAACTGCCGAGGGATTTCCAGAACTTATAATTGCCGGTAGGCACACCGCCGGAGCCTGCTGTGTATGTACCGTCATTGCTTGGGTCGGCGTACCACACTGTGTTGTTTGTGGAAGTAGGCCAGTCAGAGGAACTGAATACTGTTTCCTCCGTAACATGGGCAATGGCATATTTTTCCCTGACATAGCATGAAGCCATAACAGAGCTACCGCTTGCAGAAGAAGAAGTAATGGCTCCGAGAACCTCTCCACCCTGCTTACCTTGTACCGTACCTATATTATAGCAACCCTTTATATCAAAATCAAAACCATCATCCTTTCCGTATATTCCACCTGCATTGCCTCCCTCTGTTTCTATGACGCCCTCATTGTAACATCCATATATACTGCATTTTCCAGAAGAATTCCTCCCGGCAATACCACCTGCATATTTGCCGAAAACGGATGCTGTGCTCTTACAAGAAATAATTTTTCCATTGCACTCACCTGCAATTCCACCCACTAGTCCTACTCCGCGGACGCTTCCCGAAAAAGAACAGTTAGCAATTACTCCTATGGCGTTATCACCGCATATTCCTCCAGCGCAATCATATTCAGATGGTTTCGTATTCTCAACATCTCCACTAACATGAAGATTGGATACACTTGCATTGGGGCCGGACCCAGCATCGATTTGGGAGAATAATCCCACACGATAATCTGCAATACTTACTTTCAAACCGGTTATCTTATGATGTTGCCCATCAAAAACACCGGCAAAGTTCCCTGTCGGCGTCCAAGGCTTATCATTCAGATTAATATCAACATCCAGCTTGAAATAAGTAAATTCATAGTTTTGAAAATTATTACGCGTATTCTCCGCAAATTGCGCAAAGTCCGTTGCAGAACCAATGATGTAAGGGTTGGCCTGACTTCCGTCTCCACCGCTATATGTAGCGCTTGTATTGACGGCAGGATATGATCCGTCCCAAGTGCTTACAGTCTTATGGTTGATATCCGTCGCATCGAAGTCCGCAAAGTCCAGCGTATAGGTGTATGTCGAGCTGGTAGCAGCAAAGTCCATAAGCACATTTGTCCGCACATTCTTCTTAGTAGGTGCGTTGTTGACGGTTATCGTCTTGAATACAGCGCCCGGTGCGGCGGTGATGTATGTGTTGAGAGCGATATTCAGCATGCTGCCCGCACCGTTGGCAGAGGCAAGGAAGTAGGCCGACTGGTAGATGTACTTGCCGTCAGCACCGGGTGCTGCACTGAAATTGGTTATATCAAAATCAGCATCCCCGCTAACGCCACCGGTGGTGGTCACCGTATTATCCAGCACATTGAACGTGTTGGGCACGTTGGTGTAGGCTGCCGTCAGTTTGGAGTAGCCCGTCATCTGGGTGTCGCTCTTGATGTTGACCTGCGCCACCGCACGCTTCATGACAACGGTTTTCGTCAGCGCTTCGTCGGCAGCCGCAACGGATGCCGTAGCACAGAATGCCTGACATTGGTCATCGGCAGTAAGCGCTTTCTTCAAAGCCACAGCCTTGAGGTCGGTGGTATCGAAGAACTCGCTGCCACCGCCTGCATCGGGGATGTACTGCGCCCAGAACAGGCAGGTATAGGCCACGCCCAACGGAAGCGTCACATCGAAAGTACCTGTCTCTACTCTCTGCGTATATCCGGACAGAATGTTTCCGCCCGCATCGAGCACTTGCAGGATGTACTCCAACTTGTATCCTGTCACTGGGGGAGCTGCGGCACGCGTCTGCGCCTGCCCGTCCGTAGTCAACCGGAAGGTGAGGGTCTTCGTGCCGCCCACTTCCATCCCCGTACCCGGCTGCTGCTCGGAACAGGAGGCAATTAAGATTGCCACGAGGGCAATCAGACTCATTAATAGGTGTCTTGTTTTCATAAAAGTTATTTTTTAATTAGTAATACGAATCAGTAGTTGATTTTTCTCATTACTGTACGTTTTTGCGCTTTTTCACCACAGAGGGCACAGAGTTTCACAGAGTATTCCTCTTTTTATGAGGCAAAACATTCTGTCATTCAGAGCGTAGCGAAGAATCTGCTCTCCCTATACCAGACTGCGTATTGACATTAGAGAGTAGATTCTTCGCTACGCTCTGAATGACAAATACTATCGAGTATCAAGATTAACCTTCTGTGAAACTCTGTGCCCTCTGTGGTGAAATAATTCATTATTCCCGGTCACTACGGCATTTTCCATCTCCGTCCGCATCTCCGTTCTCCCGCCCTCGCCCCGGCAAGAGTAAATCAATGCGGAGAACAGCAAAGCATACAATTCACAGACAGCACAGATAATAAGCACCTGCAAAGTTTTCTTATATTTCATAAAGACAGGATTTCTAACATGTTTGTTACTCGATTCTTTTGCTTTGCTGCTCTTTTGCTCTTTATGTTCTTCTGTCCGAAGAACTTTTGCTCGAAGAACTTCTGTCATTCAGCCCACGCACCGATAGCAAAGAGTGTAAACATCCTTACTCCTCCCACCAGAGCTTAGGATATTGGGGCGTACCACCGTTCCAACTGCCGAGGGATTTCCAGAACTTATAATCGCCGGTAGGCACACCGCCGGAGCCTGCTGTGTATGTACCGTCATTACTTGGGTCGGCGTACCACACTGTGTTGTTTGTGGAAGTAGGCCAGCCAGAGGCACCGAATACTGTTTCCTCCGTAGCATGGGCAGCAGCATATTTTTCCTTGACATAGCATGAAGCCATAATAGAGCTACCGCCTGCGGTAGAAGAAGTAATAGCTCCAAAAGTCCCTCCCGACGAACTTTGTATCGCACCGATATTGTAGCATCCTTTTATTTCACAACCATAACCGCCATCTTTTCCCAATATTCCACCTGCATTCGCTCCGTCTATGGCTCCTTCATTGTAGCATCCATATATCTTGGGAACTGCAGAAGATTCCTGCCCGGCAATACCACCTGCTTCTTTACCGGAAACGGATGCTGTGTTCTTACAAGAAATAATTTTTCCATTGCATGCACCTGCAATTCCACCCGCTTTTCCTGCTCCGCGGACGCTTCCCGAAAAAGAACAGTTAGTAATTACTCCGTCGTGCCAACCGCATATTCCTCCGGCAGCGTAGTATACAGTTGGACTCGTATTCTCAACATCTCCACTGACATGAAGATTGGATAGACGTCCGGTGCGGGATAGTTGGCCAAATAATCCCACTTGTTCATCTGCGACACTTACTTTCAAACCGGTTATCTTGTGATGTTGCCCATCAAAAACACCGCGAAATTCCTTTGTCGGCGTCCAAGGCTTATCATTCAGATTAATATCAACATCCAGCTTGAAATAAGTAAATTCATAGTTTTGAAAATTATTACGCGTATTCTCCGCAAATTGCGCAAAGTCCGTTGCAGAACCAATGATGTAAGGGTTGGCCTGACTTCCGTCTCCACCGCTATATGTAGCGCTTGTATTGACGGCAGGATATGATCCGTCCCAAGTGCTTACAGTCTTATGGTTGATATCCGTCGCATCGAAGTCCGCAAAGTCCAGCGTATAGGTGTATGTCGAGCTGGTAGCAGCAAAGTCCATAAGCACATTTGTCCGCACATTCTTCTTAGTAGGTGCGTTGTTGACGGTTATCGTCTTGAATACAGCGCCCGGTGCGGCGGTGATGTATGTGTTGAGAGCGATATTCAGCATGCTGCCCGCACCGTTGGCAGAGGCAAGGAAGTAGGCCGACTGGTAGATGTACTTGCCGTCAGCACCGGGTGCTGCACTGAAATTGGTTATATCAAAATCAGCATCCCCGCTAACGCCACCGGTGGTGGTCACCGTATTATCCAGCACATTGAACGTGTTGGGCACGTTGGTGTAGGCTGCCGTCAGTTTGGAGTAGCCCGTCATCTGGGTGTCGCTCTTGATGTTGACCTGCGCCACCGCACGCTTCATGACAACGGTTTTCGTCAGCGCTTCGTCGGCAGCCGCAACGGATGCCGTAGCACAGAATGCCTGACATTGGTCATCGGCAGTAAGCGCTTTCTTCAAAGCCACAGCCTTGAGGTCGGTGGTATCGAAGAACTCGCTGCCACCGCCTGCATCGGGGATGTACTGCGCCCAGAACAGGCAGGTATAGGCCACGCCCAACGGAAGCGTCACATCGAAAGTACCTGTCTCTACTCTCTGCGTATATCCGGACAGAATGTTTCCGCCCGCATCGAGCACTTGCAGGATGTACTCCAACTTGTATCCTGTCACTGGGGGAGCTGCGGCACGCGTCTGCGCCTGCCCGTCCGTAGTCAACCGGAAGGTGAGGGTCTTCGTGCCGCCCACTTCCATCCCCGTACCCGGCTGCTGCTCGGAACAGGAGGCAATTAAGATTGCCACGAGGGCAATCAGACTCATTAATAGATTTCTTGTTTTCATAAAAGTTGATTTTATAATTAGTAAATTATTTAGTTCCTCGCATCTATGTTTATCTCTCCGTCATAGTCTCCGTCGATGCCTATATCTATGCCGCCACTACTGCTACCGCCGCCACCTCCGCTACCGGCGGTGAGGAAACGGCCTGTGACGGTGGTGGTGTGCCCTCTCCGATAAGGTATCTCCAGACCGGAGCTACGGCTCAGTACAGCTTTCCCGACGCCTTTTTCCCGAACCTCCACCGTCACCGTCACTCCCGAACCCTGCTCGTCCGCCAGTATATAGTCTGCGGCAAGCTCGCACTCGGTCATATCTTCAGAGAGATTTATGCTGCGGGTATAGCTGAAGCCCGCTCCGGAATTGAGCGGTTGCCCCGTAACGGCATCCAGATGGGTGACGAGGAAGTACGCGTAGATGATGTTCACCTCGTATTCGCCCGCACCGGGACGGCCGTTGGCCTGCTGCTTGTTCAGGAACTCCTGCACATCGGTTGCAACGATGCGGTAGTGCGCCAGCGGACGTTTGACGGTTATCTGTATGCCGTCCCGCCACTCCTCGCCCGCAAGGTCTGCGGAGGCGTTGCCGAAAAAGGCCTCGCGCCGCAGGTAGTCTTCCTCATACGGAAGCGTGTGGGACACAGAACGGAAATTCTCCGTATTGTAGTATGTATCGGGCAGCGATGCTCCCCGCGTATAGTCCGCCCATACGGTAAACCGATAAGGAACAGCCTTGAGTTTCAGGGGAACGGGAAGGGTGATCAGGGGTTGCGACCACTCTTCGGCACTCAATGCCGTTACCGTCCGCACCACCTCCGCACCGCTCCCGTCCGCCGGACGGGCTTCCACTGTGACGCGGGGCAGGCAGCCTTCGGGAAGGACGGCGGCACCGCCCTTGGTGATGGGAGGCAGGAGGATGAGTTCGCGTTCGGGCAGCAACTGCACCCGGAGCGTCACGTCCGCCGCCTGCCCGTCGTCGGGATACTGGTGGATGCACCCTGCAAGAAGCACAAGCATCGCCCCAAGCGCGGACAAGGCGGACAGCGTGAACGCCGGAGCGCAGAGCCTTATGGTGAGAGTATATATGTGTATCAGTCGTTTTTTCATGGCTGCGGCAGTTTATAGATAAATGACACTCCCAAGCGGGTAAGCCCCCAGTAGCGGAGGGTGCGGGTATCGAGCCATGCGCCGTTGGGCACATTGCTGTACAGGCGGTAGCGGGTTTGGGCATAGCCTCCTCCGATGTTGAGCTCCATGCCCCATGACGGGCCGAGGGAGAACGCATAACCGTAGCTCACGCCCGCCCCGAACAGGGGGCACTCGTTGTCCTGATAGCGCGCTGCGTTCCACTTCAGGTTGTAGCGGGCGGCATGGGCATGCACCCCGACGAAATGCCCCTTTCCCGCAGAGGAGAACCAATAGCGGAGTTCGGGCTGAAAGGCAATCACGCGCAAGGCATGCTCCGCGGTGATGTCCCACGAACTCCACATCAACGGCAGGTCCAGCGTAAAGCGCCTGCCCACTTGCACCTCATAGGCAAGGTTTACGGTGGTGGCGGCCCAAGCGGCAAGATTGGTTTTGAAGGCGGCATAGCGTGCGGGGCGCACCCGCTTTGCGTCCGGTGGGGAAACGGTCTCCGCTCCCCCCCGCAACTGCGGCTGCACAGTGGCCGAATGCAGGGGGAAGGAACGGACGGGGGGAAGCGAAGGATGCCGTTTGTCGGGCAACGGACGACGTGTCCGTATGACACATACCACTGCATTGCGCAGCGACGGCAGGATGTTGTCTTTGATATAGCGGTATGCCAATCCGGCATTGAGGCGTTTCAGCAGTTGTTCGCGCCGGGCAAGGTCGCTCACTTGGTCGATAATCATCAGCACCTCTTCCCGCTCATTGAAGTCGGAAGCGCGCGCCACCGCTTCCCTCATCCCGTCCCAGTTCTCACCACCCGAAATGCAGGAGATGCGGGAACCGAGTTTCAGCATGGGATAACGTTCCGTAAGGTATTTGCTCATGGCCTGTGAACGACGGCGGGAGAGCTCAAGGTTGTAGTCACTCTTACCTTCGGGTGAAGAATAAGCGTGGATATAAATGGAGTCGATGGACCATACATATACAGGGTCGGAGAAAAGACTGTCCAAAGCGGACAGGGCGTGGCGGTTGTCCATATACGCACTTTCAACCTCCGCTTTGTCGAAACGGAAATAGACTGTTTGGGAACAGACCGGAGGAGATAAAGAATTCTCCTGTGCATGAACGGACCGGACATGAATTGTCCCCAAAAAGAAAACCAGCAGTGTCAGAACCGGTGATTTAAGCATATCATTTTGTTTGTTTGTAGGTTGTTACTCCGTAAGTAACAGTAAAAAACAAACAACCTATCTGTAAAGCGTTACAGGCTCCAACAAAAGATTTATAAATGATAATATGCCGGGGCAGGCATATAAAACAGTGTCTCCATTTTCAGATCCAAATATGGAGATGAGAACCGTATGCGTTCTCGTAGGCCGAAGAGGCGCGATATGTCGGTGTTTTAGCTTGTATGGAAAGAGAAAGACATCTTAAAACCTTTTTATTTTTAAATGATTATGTTTTGTATATTGTTTTTTATATAATTATTCATATCTTTGCTGCGGTTTTACTTCCGTTACTTACGGAGTAACAGACACATTACTGCTTATTCCACAGGGTCTTATTCCCGGACCAAATATAATCAATTATTATTCTGTTGGCTTTAGCGAGTTCATCCCCTTCAAAACTTTTCAGATAGGAACGGGTGACCTCCAGAGAGGAGTGTCCCAGTCCTTCGGAAATAATCTCTTCGGGCACTTGGCAATACTTGGCAAGCGTGGCCCATGTGTGGCGCGCTGTGTAAGTAAAATTTAGAAATGCAATAAAAAACAGAATGACGAGAATTAAACGTAAATCGTTTATAATTAAGCATTTTGCGAAAATTGCATAATAAACAGACCTGCAAAAGAAAACAAAATATTGCAGCGTTTCAGTTACCAGACTGTTAGCCGCCTGTTTCGGAAACAACGGCAGGTAACCGGATTTTTACCGGTAGAGGCAGAACGGATTTTTATTCACTGTTTATCAATGTTTTGCATACCAAAGAACGCTTTTGAAAGGAGTATTTTTACAACCTAAAAAAGAGCGTATGAAAGTGGAAAAATTCAAGGTATTGCTCTACCTGAAAAAGAGCGAGCCGGGCAAGACCGGCAAGGCCCCGATCATGGGACGGATCACCCTCAACCGCACGATGGCG
>OLVR01000711.1_pt1 | contig 39903 bp, 41 predicted proteins | sample 1673261 | NCBI WGS metagenome assembly OLVR01 (sample SAMEA3178938, study PRJEB25190) | human gut metagenome | biome: human gut; feature: human-associated habitat; material: faeces | place: Austria | collected 2013 | reverse complement strand
TCTGGCCCTCCTTGTCGAAGGTCCAGCCTCCGATCTGCGCATAGCTGGATGGGTCCACATAGAGGCCCTTGCGCCAGGGCCGGGGATTTCGCTCCAGCTCCAGCAGGGTCTCCATTGCCTTGTCATCTCCCTGCATAGCAAGGCAACTCATCAGGTCAGCGGCATTCCGAGAGTACTCCGCTTTTAGCAGGGCAGCAACTAAAGCGTCCCGCACATCTTCTGGCGCGTGGTAGTAGAGCTCACAGGGCCAGAACACCTCTGAGACCAGTGCCGCCCGCTGGATCTCCGGGGTGATGGCGTTCCGATAGGATAGCAGATTCCAAAAGTCGGTGAGCTCCGGGTCCTCCGTATCACCCAGCCGTCGGATGTTTTGGACCAATCTGCTCTGTTTCTCTTTGATCTGTTCTGTTGTCCATTTCATTACCTTTTTTCGGTCTTGCTCGGACTGACATTTCCAACACAAACCTTCATATCTTAATGATGTTCCGCAAATTGGGCACTGATAATTTAATTCCATAGTTTTTTCCTTCTTTCCGCTGAAAATAAAAAACGCCTTGCATCCTGCTTAATGGACAGGCTGATACAAGGCGCTTAAAAAACATGGAAACAAAGAATCACATCTTTCTATGTGATTCCTAAAGTAAGCAAATTTGTATACTGAAAAATCTGAATGTATTTTCTTTTTTATCATAGGAATTTCTTAACTCTTAACCATTGTTATAGAGTTTCCTTTCTCATCTTTTTAAGCTTATTTTATTCGGTTTCACATTTTTAATATACTTTCCGCTTTTAATACGGGCATCCGCAGGTTTTTCAGCATCGTCAGGAATTAGCCATACATTTGCCTTTTTCTCTGCTCCTGGAATACGGCCTTCGGCGCATAGTACAGCAACACGGCGTTTTGATAAACTCCATTTTTCTCCAGCTTCAACTGATGTCATAAAGCCCATGAAAATGCCCTCCTTTCAATCATTATCTACATTATATTCATTAGAATGAATATTGTCAACTTAAACAACACCGTCTTAAAAATAAATTCTGTATTCCCAAACTAAAATAATTGTACCGATTGCTTGATATTATTCAGGAAATTGAATATAATGGGCATGGAAAGCAGTTCAAGGAAAAAAGGAACCTCTAAAACATGAAACATTTGTCAGCTTTAGAAACTGCAAAAAGGGAATATCTCTGCAAAGCATCTTGCTCTTCTTTGCTCAAAAAACAGAATTGAGGGTGTCCAAAAGGCCGGTAACAATTGGATCATTCCTGAAGATGCGCAAAAGCCTGCAGACGCGCGAATAAAGACCGGAAAGTATTGCAAAAAACAAACTTCAGAATAACTGAATATGACATTTTAATCAGCAGGAGGTGAACATAGTGTCATACAGATTCAAAGACGCAAGAGTTCAGTCGGGAATTAGCCAAAAAGATGCGGCAGAGCAATTACAAGTTTCCGCTGCTACGGTGAACAACTGGGAATCCGGAAGAAGACTTCCTACGATTGATGCTTTGGAGAAAATGGCAGACCTATATGGCGTCTCTACGGACTATTTGCTTGGTAGAACAGATTCCTCAAATCCGTTCCGCCGTATTGCGGAATCCATAGACAAAGATATTCTTCCATTTCTTCACGACCATCCTGTCTTCATAAATAATAATCGTTGGGGTTTGGTAGATGCTATCAATGAGCGTATCCGGTTTTTGGATGGAAGCGAACTGCCGTTTAGTGATGCTATACGGATTTCAGCACTACCGCCGATATTTCAGAGTAACAGCATCCCGGAAGGGCGGAAACTGTCCTGCGATGAAATTGGAACATACATCCGGGTTTGGGTGGAACCCATTTCCAAAGATGAGGTTCTGCGCCAGGAAATGCGTGGCTGGTATACAGTCAAAGATCGGTTTGTGGAAAACGAATTTGGTCAGCGCTTTTATAAAGATACCTATGGGAATAAGTGGCTGGCGTTTATGGAATGATATGAGCACAGAAGAGTTGATCTTCTGTGCTTTAACTTTTATAGGTGGCAGTTTCTTCAACCTCTCCTTATTGATACCTTATATCCTTAAATAATTTATTCATTTTAATTCCCACCAATTACGATTTGTTCTTCCTGAACCCGCACACAGAAGTTACTCACTTTTCTCCAATGTCATCATGAACTCCCGAACCATCTCGCAATCCAGCTCGCCAATCTCATCACGCGCATTGTCTTTACGAGTAATATATGAATCATCACCGGTTTCCAGATACCCGTACAACTGCATATATGGGTCATAGCCAGCATCTTTCAGAGCCTTGACGATTCGGTCCATACGGACTCTGAATTCCTGATTATCCAAGGGAACCGCCTCCGTTATACCATTCTTCGGCTTCTTTTCTTCGTTCATCATACTCCTTCATCTCTTCCTGTGTGGCCGGACGGACCTGATGCTTGCCGCAATCAGGGCAGTCCGTCACATTCTCTTCATCCGATGCAAATAAATATTTGCACGCATCACAAACATAAATCATTTCTTATTCCTCCGTTACCTCTGCATAATTGTACTCCAGCAAATCCTCCACCTGACAGCCCAATACCTTGGATAGGGCAATTAAGGTGCCACCGGTGGCTCTGTTGATATCCATTGCGCGGTTATCATACTCCTGAAGAGTCCTGAGATTTACTCCCGACCTTTCTGCCAGTTCCTTTTGCGAATAGCCGCACGCTTTTCGCAGTATTCTTAACTTTGTTGGCAGCTTTTTTCTGCGGGCAATCGCATTGACGGTATCCACAAACTTAAGTTCCGATGCCTCGTGAAGGGTTGGATACATTTTCCGGATCTCTGTCATAGATACAATCTGGGAGATCTCACGGAAAGAAACGCCCGTATACCACTGGTAGAATGCTACGATCCATCCGCACCAGTATTCCGGGGATCGATCATACTCGGCTTCTGCATCCGGCAGCTCTGCGCCAGCAGCGCCGCTTTTTCGCACAACCTCCATTGCAAGTTCTACACCGGACATACCGGAAACAACCCTCGGTGTGCCCTTGGCAAACTGCTCAGCCAGATCGCTTACCAGGAACATATCGAAAAACTCATTGATCTCGAAATGGCAGGTATTGACCGCATAATCCATCATCTCGCCGAGGTTATTCATAGCGTCAGATAAATATTGTTCATCGTAAGCGTGGGTCATCCGGGGTCAGCTCCTCTCTTAAAATATCACGCATATACAGACCGTTCAGGTCGTCATTTTCAAGTTCTGCTTTGTACGCTGCCCTTGCTTCGTCATCGCGGGCCTTGCGCTTGGCGTAGTACTCAGTATTATCTACACCCACATAGGAAATAAACTGGATCGCATCAAAGGCTGCCGGGCTTTTCAGCACGATCTGCTCTCCCAGTTTTCCAAGGCGCATGGCGTAAGACAGCTGATTCAGCGATATTTCATTTCCGATAAAAGCTCTGGCAAAGGAAAAATAGGAATCATCCGCACGGTAGCCGATGATCACATCATACTCGGACAGGTCCAGCAAATAATTCTTTTTCAGCCAGTCAATGCTGCGCTGCTGTATGGGGGAGGAGACTCGGATTTTCCTGTAAGTGACAAGAAGCGCCAGCCAGTGCAGGATGGTATACTCCGATAGGTGCAGCACTTTCAGCTTGCTTAGATCAATCTCATACTGGTTGCAGTATCCGTCTATATTCTCGCTGCACGCCCATTCCTTTGCCAGTTCCAAATGCTCCGTGCAGTAAAATCCGCGTCCATAGTCGTTATATGTTTTCCCTTTTCCATATACAGGCTTTTTTATAATCTCGGGGGATCCATGATACAGTATCGTCTTCATCGTCCTGCTCCTTTCTACGGATATAATTCGTCCTAACTATATTATACGCATTATATCCGTAGAAATCAACCCTTTGAAGAAATTTCTCAATTCTTGTCTTCTGAGCTGAAAATTCGGTCGAGGTTCTTTTCTGAAATATAAGTGTCAAAATACGGGAGCCGAATCATAAGACAAATCTCCCTGCCTTCTGTTGCATCAATTTTTATATACTCAGCCGCCTTGCTGATATCGATCAGCAGCTGAAGCTCTGCAGCACAGGTGCATTCCAGAAACGGCAATGTCACCTCTATCCAAGCTTCAGCCTGCTCCTCATCGGCCATCGCCCGTATCTTTCCGCCTTCGTTTGCCGCAAGCCGGTCGCACTGATCCAGGAGCTGTTCATACCGTGCTTTCTTCTTTGCCGATACTTTTTTCGGCAGCGCCCGCATAAACTCACTGTAGCCTCGGATCAATTCAGCGTCTTTCTTCAGTTCCTCAGGCAGCACCTTCGATTTCCTATCAGCAGAATAGTCTTTTACATAAACGCCACTTCTTATCATCGGTTGCACCTCATCTTTTAATATGTAATAAAAAATCGGGCATCATCTGCAGATAGCAAATGATGCCCATATATAATATCAAGCAAAGTCACCACAGTGGACAATATCCTCTTTCAAGGACGGGGCGAAGACAGGCTTTCCAGACTACTCCAAAAGGGGCTGTCATCTGCGTGTCTTCTAAAAATAGCGTTGTTGTTGGTGTTTGCTTCGATATTCAACATATTCATCCCGTTAAGTCCGCCAGATTGATAACCATCCTATGCTTTTTCCGAGCGTACTCAGTAAACTGTGCTGCGCCTCCAAAAGAGTGTTCTACATATGCAATCACATATTCAGACTGCTGAACCATCCATTTATTTCGCTTTGAAATAGCAAAGCGTGGTGGCGTATCCTCCAGTCCTTCGGGATAGATTGTTTCGGTATAACTTGGTTGATTGTGCTCTTTCTCCCTTTCCGGCAGGTATGCCAGCACAATCGAATATGAGATCTGCGGATTCCGAGATTTCAATTTTCGTAGGACCTCAGCAACCAAATCGTCAAATTGACCGTTATTTCCTACATAAAAAACATTGACACCATATTCTGTTATCAGATTCTCAATTTGGCACATGAGGAGCTCTTTGATATCCTTGTTAATAATCTGATGTCCGAAGAAAGTGCAGCTTGGCATTCTTTACTTGTATTTTGTCAGAGATCCGAAAAGGAGGTACTCCGACCGGATTTTCTAATATACCCCTTTTGTTCCATTCCAACACACCCATCTTGATAGCTATTGGTATCAATATTTTGCCCCAGTATATCATAAAATATAAAAAGTTGCAACCAATAGTACTCAAAAATACGGATTTTTTTTACGGGGACAAGGAAATGGAACAAAAGCTGCGCCGAGATCTTAATATGGGAATGAACCTGAGGCGATTACGAATAGAGCATGGTTATTCGCAGGAATCGCTTTGCGTAGAGTTGCAGCGGCGCGGTATAGATATCGGCAGAAGTGCTTATCAAAAATACGAAGAGGGGCGTCTCAATGTCAAAATCAGTGTACTGATTGCATTAAAACGCCTCTACGACTGTACCTATGATGACTTCTTTTCAGGTCTTGTGCCTGAAGAATAACAAAACCAGTAACCCAGGCGGTGTTCGCCTAATGTTACTGGCTTTTTTTATTCCGCCGCGGTGCTTTATAGATAGCTTCATATGCTCTATCCATTAAATTATCAATAATGAGGCGCTCATAGCTTTTTTGTTCCTCTATGTTTGAACGGACATTTGCCGTAACTTTATACGGTTTTATATGAGTCAGTTCGTTCAGCCCTATATAAATCAGCTTCAGTTCACCCAGCGTAAGGGGAAAGTCAATGAGCTGGTTATTATGTTCTATCATCCGGTTATATGCCTCATACTCTCTAATCCTGCGCAGTGCGTTCTGATAATGCTGGCGTGCAGCATTTTGAGAGATTCCAAGTACATTTCCAATCTGAAGAAAGGTCATTTTCTGTTCCCTAAGCCTATATACTTCCTTCTGTCTTTCTGTGAAAAAACGGAAAAAATCTTCCATTGCAGCGCTCCTTTTCACCCAAATTGAGCCTTATTGGTATCAGTATTTTTCCGCATTATAGCATAAAATACTATTGTGTTGCAACCAATAATGGTCAATTTTTCCGAAGAGAGGTGATGGCGTTGGAACAGAAATTAAAGCGTGACCGCAATATGGGCGCAAATTTGCGGAAAATGCGTGAAGAACATGGACTGTCTCAAGAAAAACTTTGTGTCGAGTTACAGCGCCGTCGTTGTGATATCGGCAGATCTGCTTACCAAAAATATGAGGACGGCAGACTTAATATCCGGATCAGCGTTCTGATCGAGTTAAAAAAACTTTATAATTGCACTTATGACGATTTCTTTGAAGGGCTGGATACCCAGCCAAGTGACGCAGAATAATTCCGATGGTCCCAAAATAAGGGCTGTCGGGATTTTTTATTTTGCGGGATAGATCATTTTCGCGACAATCTGTTCCCTGTTCACAAACGGATCTTCCCAATACCTTGAATCAATGGAGTTCTGCGTATTGTCGCCGAGAAGATAGTAACAGTCTTCCGGCACAATAAGCGCATCCGTATCCCTAATTGGAATCCCGAGCGTTGTCATATAGGTAATCGCCGATAGATCAACTGTTTCACCGGGCAGAGCTGCTACGCGCTTTACCAAAAGTCGGCCACCGTGCTCAAATATTACGATATCTCCTTTTTTGATCTCTGAAAATACACGCACACCGAGTATAAAGCTATCTTGCTCCAGTGTCGGCTCCATTGAAGCCGTGGGAACATACCCAAAGAGAAAAACAAATCGCATCAACAAAAAAATAATGAGCGTGACAAGCAAAGGAACAAGCCATACCTTCAGGTGCCGCCATACTGCTTTCATCATAAAATACCTCCAAAAAGAAAAAGGGGGATACGAAAACGCTGTGGTCTTCGTATCCCGTCTGTTAGATTTCCATAAGCGCCAGGATTTCCGGCTGAGTATGCAAAAATCGTTTGGCGCGTGTCATCCACATCCGCACCTTACCGTCTGACGCATTCATCATCGCTCCAATTTCCCGGCTGCTGTATCCGTTCAATGCGTAGTACAGTGCCTTGATACCATTTTGTACAGCCGGCGTTGCTCGCTTAGTAACAATGCAAAGTGCTGCAGAAAGCTCTCCGGATATATCCGGTTCCAAATACTCCGCTTCCGCCGCGTTTGCATCCTCCAACGATATTTCTTTGCTATATTGATAATTGACCTTGATCAGCGCATCACAAATTTCATTCCAGATCAGTCTGTACGCATATGTAGAAAAACAACCGCCTTTGTCCGTATAAGCCGCCTTGCACAGTCCAATATATCCTATCTGTATCAGATCCTCATAAGAATAGATGCCGCCCTGATTAAGTCCGTAAACCTTATCTTTTATGACTTTCCCAACCAGTTTCATATTTTCCTCTACTTTTTTCTGTTGGGCTTGGCTAAGTTTCATGACGCTGCACCTCCCTCCAGCAATTTCAGTTCCGGCTGACGCTGCGGTGCTGCGTGATTCTTTTTCTTATTCCTGTTTTCCAGAAGATTACGGGCCTCCCGAATGACTTCCTTGCAGTAATACTCGCCGAGATACCCGATATGTGCCTCCGACAGCGGCGCCGCCAGAATATCAGCCAGCCACTGATAAGCATCTTGCTTACTCATCATCCCACTCTTATAGAGCTGATCAAAATAGTAATGTGCCGTTCTGCGTAAAGAACGCAGCTCGTGATTCGCAAGACTGCCCACAGGAATGTTAGTGCCGGTATGGACGCGGACATAGGAGTCACAGGCCGGATAATTTTTGCATACATAAAGCATTGTGTTTTTACTGTTATCACGATAAATGCCGTCTGCGCTGCGCAGAACAGCAGGACTGCCGCAGTAAGGACAGCGGACAGACGATTGATTAAATCCCTTTCTTCGTTTCTTATTCATAAATTCTGACCTCCGATATATAAAACAAAAGAGCCGGAAAGCTGCAAACAAATACAGAGTTAAAGATATGGATGTGATGTCCAAATCTTTAACTCTGCAATATAAAAGCAGCCTTCCGGCTCAACATATTCAAATTGGCTTGCATCATTATGGTTTGCTCAATGCGCATCCCGTAACGGTTCCATACCTCTCATGGATATGTCTGACGCTGTTAGCTATTCAGCGTACCGAAAGCCTGGACGCAAGCCCCTGCCACGGTTATATAGTAGCACATAGAGCAGCCCTTGTCAAGTCAATTAGAAAATTTATGGTTGATTTTTAATCAAAACTTTTCAAATTGGCATATCTTGCGGATGTAAAACCAGTCTGGAGGATCAATCTTCCTCCTCATCGTCATCCTGATACTGCGGATTTAACTGCTTACGGCGTTTGATCACATACAGTCCGATTAAAGTACCGATGGCAATCGCCATACCTCCGCCAAACAAAATCAGGTGCATGGTCGGAATGCCAGAAGCGGTGCTTTCATCTGTCGGTGTGGTCTCTGCTGAACCATTTTCGGAAGCCTCATCTGTGGCAGGGGCTTGCTCCGGATCAGGAACCTGAACACTGGAATTCATACAGGTCAGGATATAACTTTTGCTGCCGCCGATTTCAAGGCGAAGTATGCCGTCTTCTCCGACAACAACATCACCAGGGTACATACCGGCGTCTGTTTTCAGTTCAAATTCCACACCTGCCCAGTCTGCGCCGAGCTGGATTTCCAGCGATGCAGGTTCTGCAACCTGCAATTCCGTACCGTCCGTTCCGCCGGTTGCAAATACTGTCTGCGGCATCATCAGAGCCAGTATGGTAACAACCATAAACAAAAGTCTCTGCCAGGATCTTTTCTTTGCTTGCATCGCTTATACCTCCATATCGTTGTGTTTCTTTTTGCGTCCGTAGATTATAGTTCCGACCACGCCAAAACAGCTAAGGCCAAATAAACCCAACCAGAGCGCTATTTGAGTGTTATCTCCGGTTTTCGGTGGCTCTTCAACCGTAACCTTATCGTTGTGAACCTTAACAGTAAGTGTCTCATCGGCAACCAGTTCTATCTCTACCGGATCGGGGCGCTTGTAACCTGCGCTGACTTCATCTTCCAGTTCCGTTACGGTATACTTGCCAATCCTGAGGTTCTCTATAAAAATCTCACCATTGGCATCAGTCTTGAATACCTCATCGTAATTTTCACCGGTTACACGGAATGAAAAGCCTTCCACACGACCGTCAGAGGATGTCTTCACAATCTTCAGATTGCCGACCATATGATTATTGATGAACCCAATGCCAGCTTCGTTTTCTACCTCTACCATCTCGCCGTCATTTACGATGGCGAAATAATGATATCCATCATCCTTAACAAAGTTCTCCGGAGCCTGTTTTTCATAAAGGAAGTACCCACCGTATCTAAGATGCTCAAGCTCATACAGTCCAGGCTCATACTCAATCATTTCGCCTACAAGAGTGTCGATATCTGCATTAAACTCCTTGTTGCCGTCCACATCTTTGTAGATTTCAAAGACAGCACCAGAAAGTAGATTTTCCGGATAATCCTTATCCACCTTCGTGGTATGAACCATACCATAGATGTGACGATTCTCGGCTTTGATTTCGATCACGGCACCGTCTTCAGTTACCTCAACGGGGAACAGGACATCATTGGCTACGAAGCCCTCTGCCGGTTTCAGCTCTTTTACGATCCATTTCCCGAATCGTACATCATCAAAGACAAAAATGCCATCCGCATCGGATTTGGCGATAAGCACTGCAGTCTCTTCCGTAAATTCCGTGTCATCTTCTGTGAAGAGGCCAAACAGTGCGCCTTCCACGGGCTTTCCATCCTCATCCACCTTATAGCCTTTGATATCGCTTCGTATGAACTTGTTCTCAATGGTGATATGGATGGTTTCTCCCTCTGTGGTCACATTGACTTCCACCGGCTTTTCGTTGAGAACATAACCGATTGCAGGTTTCAATTCACGAACGATCCACTTGCCGAAGCGAAGATCCTCAAAGCGGAATTTACCTTCGGAATCCGTTTCACTAATAAGGACTGCCGTATCTTCCGTAAACTCAGTTTCACCGTCCTTAAACAGACCGAAAACAGCACCTGTAATGGTATTTTCGTCTTCATCCAGCTTCAGTCCTTCGATATCACCGCGAATATAGCGGTTCTCCAGCTTGATTTCTACCACATCGCCATCTTCTGCGATAGTAACCTGATACGCTTTCTCATTCAGAACAAATCCTGTTGCTGGCTCGATCTCGCGAACGACCCATGTTCCGTAAGGAACATTTTCAAACTTGAAGGTTCCATCCTTAGCGCTTTCCGTCACCATAAACGCATTTTCACGCGTATACTCAGTTTCCTCATTGCTGAAGAGTCCGAATACGGCGCCGGCGATAACCTTGCCATCTTCATCAACCTTCAGCCCAGAAACAGAGCCGTACTTCAGCTCGTTCTCAATGGCAGCACCATCATTAACTGTGATTTCAACCACCTTGGTATCCTGAGAAGCATAACTGAAAGTAAATTCATATTTCGTGTCGTTTAGGATATAGTGTGCGTCAGTGGTGCGTTCCTGTAGATAATAACTGCCCAGAGGCAGGTCGGTACTACAGACTGCTTTACCGTTTTCATCAAAGGTAATGATCTCAATCAATCCGTCCGCCGGTATCATAGTTCCATCCGCTGCAACGATATCAGTCTGAGCATAAAGGCCAAAGCTAATATTCTTTAGTTCTTCGTTCATACCGATACCAAACAGTTCGTTCTGCTCTAAGACCTTGCTCAGATGCACTTCCATTTTCTGGCGTTCGTTGTAAAGGTTACCAGATGTTTCTGTAATTGAAATTTCCTGTCCGGAATAAACAAGCTCAACTGTTTGAATTTTTCCGTTCAGCACCATGCTGTGCGGGGCAGTGATTTCCTGAATATCATATTTACCCAAATAGAGTTCCTTACTGGTTGCGATTCCGTCAGAACCAGTTGTAATGGTATCCACCAGCTCACCCTTTTTGTAGTGCAATACCCCGTCAAGGGTATAGACATTTTCTGCCGCACGGATTTCAAAGACTGCACCAGGCAGATTACTTACTTCATAAACCGGTTTGTACATATTATCGTTTGTTACGACAGATTGAAACACTTCACCGGTCTTGGTAATATGAATGACACCTTTCTGAGGCATATTGGATTTGGTCACATTTACTACTGTGATACCGCCTTCCTCCGTTGCATCCTCTGCTGTAATGTCAAAGTAGACCGGGTCGGGATTCAGTGTATATCCGTAAGGTGCCTGTACTTCTATCAGATAATAACCCTTACCATACTCCAGCGTTTGAGGTGTAATCAGATACCCCTCTTCATTGGTATAGAAGGTATCGATCTCGGTAAGTTCGGGATAAGTGTACTGCATGGATACTTTTGTGCCATCAGGGCGATAGATCTGGAATGCAGCTCCCGCATAGGGAATTGCAAGTCCTGATTCGGCATCTACTTTCTGAATTTTTAGGTAGCTTGTAAATGGCGCATTGTTAATCAGGAATCTGTAGGTTTCACCCTCGGAAGAAATAAAGACATCAAAAGGCTCCATAAATTCCTTTCCTTCTGCACCGGCAACCTGCTTCACCGTATAAGTACCATAAGGCAACCAACCTGTTTCCGCAAAACCGTACTCGTCACAAGTAAGATATGCACGCTCTGTCTCTTTCGCATCTGCATAGGAACCAGCAGACTTTAAGTATACCTCAAATTCAGCCTCCGGTTCCGGCGTCTCAATCTGTGTATCTCCATCATCTGCGTGTTTGATCAGTGCAATTTTACCCTTGATTACAGTCTCATACACATCCAGATATTCCGTGTTTTTCTCAAGTGTATAGTGTCCAGGAGTGACATCCAACCAATATACAGTTTCATCGAGTAAGTATCCCTCAGACGGCGTGATTTCACGAATGTTCCAACCCTCGCCGCAAACATAGTAGTCGGTGAGGAAATATCCATTTTCATCCGTTGTATAAGTATCTACCAATACATCATAACGATATACTCCATACACGGCTCCTGCAAGAGAGGCGTTGCCTTGGGAAGCGCCGTAAGGATAGCCCAGTTCTTCCACGACTGTGTCAGAGTCAACTGCCATTGGTACGGGAGCATTGCTGCCTTCTCCTTTTGACAGAGTGCGATCCAGTTTAAAGATGTCAGCTCTCCATTTCTTTAAGATATTGTCAACAGAGCGCTCCGTGACCTTGTTCCATTCTACATTGACAATCTGGTCTTCCGGGATCACATACCGATCCGGTACATTTTCTTCTGAAAGGACATAACCGGTGCCAATCGGAACTCGCTCAAAAACAGCAATGCCTGCAGCATTGGTAGTTGCAGTCATGCTGACCGGCTCACCATAAACAGAAGTACCGGTAAGGCTGAATGTAAGTCCCTCTACGAGCCCATCTTCTGCAGTTTTTACCACGCGGACGCTTCCATATTGACGCAGGTTTGCAATATCCAGTGTAATCAGCGGACTGTCATCATCAATCGTGATTTTCCACTCCGCACCCGTTTCCTGATAATAATTTGCCGGAACCTTCGTCTCGCGCACAATATAGGTTCCGTAGGTGATCTCTCCGGATTTTGCGTATCCATCCGCATTGGTAGGACCGATCACTGCCACTTCTTCGCCCTTGAGCGTATAAACCGTAAACTCGGCGCCGCTCAGGTCAACACCAGATTCTGCATCTGATTTCAGTATCTCAACATGACCTTTTTTCAGCTCATTGGTTGCCTTGATCGTTACCACAGCATTATTCTGACTGCTGACCGTCACAGTCCACTCTGTCTGACCGTGGGCTTTATAATTCTTTGGGAAAGTAGTTTCCACTACCCTATAGGTGCCGTAAGGAATATCCTCTGATTTTGCATATCCTCTGTTGTTGGTAGGGCCGATGGTAGTAACTTTACTGCCGGAAGAATTATATACGGTAAAAACAGCACCGCTTAAATTATGTCCGTCTTCCGCAGCTTCCTTATACACCTCAATGTTGCCTTTTTTCAGTTCGTTTACCGCATTGATCACCACAACCCCGTTGTTGGAAGAATTTACCGTAACTGTCCACTCCGATTTTCCGGAAGAAGTATAATCAGTTGGGAACACGGTCTCAACAACCTTGTAGGTGCCGTAAGGAAGATCTTCCTTGGTACACGCATATCCCTTTGAATCGGTAGGCCCAATTCCATACTCAGCACCAGTCTGTGTATTGGTTGCCAGGAAATACGCTCCGCTTAACGCCTTACCGTCAGGATCCCTTTTATAAATCTCAATCTTTCCGGACTCCTCTACAAACTCAGGCACAACGATCTGGACAACCGCTTCCGGATAAGATCCCTTGGACATACCTTCAATCGTACTGATTTCAGGGCCTCGGTCATTTCCGGTATGGGTTACAAAGTTCTTTCCATCATACTTACCGGCATAGATAGCAACATGAGCAATGTCCCCAGTGGGGATGTGCTTGAAAACAATCAGGGAGCCAATTGGAATCTCCTCATTCGCAGAAAAATTGTCTCCGTTTGAACTTTGGGTAAAGCCGATTCTTCGTGCCTTACCTGAATTTACCCAATTGTTTGCCGCTGTATTATAGGAACTTGCAGATCTGGGATTGGACGGTCTTGCTACACTACTGGTGTCGATGCCCGCAATGTTCGGAAGATAATTGTAATACACATAGGAAACATAGGATGCACAACAAAGTCCGCTGCTTTCAAATCCAGCAATATCCGGCGCAAGACCGGTAGCTGTGCCGGCTTTTGATACGGTCTCAGTACCATATTTCACAAGGCCATATGAAATGTTAGAGTCATAAGCCGTTGCATTGGAACTATAAGCCTTGAATATGGTTCCGTCGTCCTTTTGCGCCTGAACCTTATACCCGGTATATGCAAGTGCATCGAGATAAACATTGTCCAGCATCTCATCCGGGATATCCGATGCAGGAGCTGCGAAAACTGTTGTCGGAAATGCTGAAATGAGCATCAGTATTGCCAAACATAAGGACAGAAATCGCGATTTAATCTTCATTTTCTTTGTCATAATAGTTCGTCCTTTCTTATTTTGGGGTGTAAAAAAGCCCCATTGCATTGAAGCAATGAGGCTTTCGTTTCGTTTAATAAGGATTAGTATTTGTCTGTATTTTCTGCAGCTACAGTGATCACACAATACCACATTCCGCTTTCATAGGTTACACCGACCGCTATATAACCGTACTCCGAGGATCCAATGTAGTTCCAGTGGTTTGGACTGTTCTTTATTAGCATCGCAAGTTTGAGAGCAACTTCATCAACCGTTCCGGAGTATCCGGCCTTGGCGATGGCTTCACGGGCATTCGCTCTGTAATACGGCTTACCGCTGCCTCCGTACACGGACGGATCCACATACTCACCATACTGAAGTGCTGTTGCTGCTGCACGCTGGTCATTTGTATCATGAGCAAAATTACTCACAATCTGTCGGCTTCGATACTCAGCATAGCCTGTAAGACCCGTGAGACTGACTGCAGGAGAATTTCGGAATTCATTCACATATTTCTGAACTTCCTTGGCAACCGCCTTGGTATCACTTGCTCCGGCCATTGGTTCTTGGGGTATGTCCGGTTCTGAAGAGACGGCAGTTTCTTCCTTTTCCGAATCATACTGGGGTGAAGAAGTTGTTCCTGCACTTTCCTGAGAATGGTCATCTTTCTCTGGCATTTTTTCGCTCATACTCTCAGTTAGTCCAGATTCAGATTCCTGTTTTGAGTTATCCATAGTTTCTTCTGGTACCCATTCGTTCTCTTCAGATGTAGGCTCCTTATCCGTCTCAGTGAAGTTTGATATGGAGTCGTTATCTTGAGCTTCCTTGGACACGGAGCTATTATGATCGGCCGCTGAACTCTCAGTTGATGAAGATTCAGACGATTCAAGTGAGTCTTGCATATGGCATGCGCTGAGTACAAAGCAGAATGCCATGCAGCATAGTATTGGGAACATAAAAATCAACTTTTTCATGACGCATTCCTCCAGTTCGTGTTTCTATTATACTACATTACACGAATGAGTCTGTAGAAATGCAACAATTCAACCTGCGAGCCGTAAGAACCCGCGTTCAGCCTCATCGATGCATCGGTCAAGAATCTCAAAAAAGCGGGAGGGTTGCAGTTCAGTATCCAGCCATTGCGTGGCTCTATACGAATAACAGCCGACAGCATCATTGATTGCATGGCTTCCCAGAACGCTTCTTAAATTCAGCTCATTGACCATTTTTTTCTTTTTGGCCGAACTGACAGACTGAATCGCGCGCGCTAAGCAGATGACCATCAGCGGATGAAGCACAGAAAATGAAATCTGGAGATAATAACCCTTGTATCCGAGCATCAGTGAAGTTTCATCCTGATCGTCTACGGACATCTGCTCCAGTATCATACAGCGTGTGTGCTCCACAATTTCCTTGCGGCGGATCTGTTCTGCTTTGGACAGATTGCAATTTACCATTTCAATATCACCTCCTATATCAAATTTGATGGGTTGCGAATATATTTCTACAGGTTATGCCTGTAAAAGACTTATCTCGGCGTTGCGATATGTGTGATAGCGCCCCAGATGCGGTTGTTTTCCTTATTGATCCCAAGCACTCTTACGGTTACGCGGGCACCTCTCGGTGGACGACCTCGCTTTGGATAGCTGCAAAGGCAATCCACACCGCCGTCCAAAGATACGAACACACCGGTTGTATCAACCATACTGACCGTTCCCACATAGCGGTTGCCGACCGAATATTTTTTGAGCGCCTTTTCGTACGGATTTTCACCCGCCTGCTTGACAGAGGCTGTCACCTTTACCTGATTTCGCTCGCTGCGGTCTACCGTAAGGACTTTAACGAGAACCCGCTGTCCAGGCTGGAACTGTGCGCTGGCGTCCAAAAGCCTTTGGTAACTCAGTTCCCTGAGTGGAATATAAATCTCAAGGCCAAAAAGATCCACAAAGATGCCTGCCCGAATCACCGATACGATTCTCGCTTCCGCACAGACATCGTTATAGATCAGGTTATTACCGTCCCGGTCTGTGCCAAAGTAATACTCTTTGCGCTTGGCCGCCATTGCCTCAAGGCGGCTGGCCACTGCAATACCAGCTTTGGGGTCAATGCCTTTGACGATATAATCGACTTCGGCACCCAATCTCTTGGTAAGCATATAGTGCATGATGTCAGATTCGGAACGGCCTCTGAAATCCTCAGGCGGCTCAACTGCTTCTTCTGCCGGAATAATGACCTTGAAGTCGCCATGATAAATGACTGCCAGAGAACGGTTTGGGTTATCTTCGGGGCGCTCAACACCTTGGATTGTACCTGTCAGAATTCTTTTCGTTTTCATCGACTCGATTAAATCAAGCAGATCGTTCTTGGCTTTGTCAGCATCTGTCTCGACCGCAAGACGCTCATCAATCGAAAGAACATTCATTGTCGGTCTGGTATATGAGCGTTTTCTCTTTGGAATGCTTTCTCCTTCGGACCCGGGGCTTTCATTTTCAGGCTCTGTGTCAGACTCAGATTTTTCTGTAGCTTTTTTAGCTTTTCTGGCGCGCGTGGCACCAGGTTTTTTATTTTCAGAGTCAGTCTGAGGAGAGGCATCTTCTGGCGTTACCATTTCTTCTGCCTGAGGCGCCATTTCCTCAGGAGCAACATCTTGTTTCTTGGCTGGCATAATCAAATCCTCCTTAAATTAAAATTCACTCGGCGGTTTCGCCGAGCTGTATAAGCTTTTTCTGCGAGCCGGCTTTTTCACAGGCTCAGGATCAGAGGGGAGCGGTTCAGTCTGTCCAGACTGACGAAAAACATCTGCCGGACAATAGTCCATAATGGACGAACGAATAATCTGCGATGACATCGGGTGTTTCGTGTAATCGAGTTTTTTGAGTTTGAGTACATTATGACCTCGAATGATACAAAGCAGTTCCTCGTTCGGAAGCCTAAGGACCTCATCTGGAGTAAGCAGCCTGCGTCTGCCTTGCCCCTCAGTATGACGGTATTGGGGGATTACCTGCGCTACTGCGATGGTTCTCCGCACCGTCATCGTGGAATTGACCTCAATACTCATATCGCCACTGCGGGCTGAAAAGTATTCTGAACTGACATCGTCTGTGCATCCAAGCATCAGCTGGATGTCGCAGTTGCCGACAATTTCGGACCAAAGGTTCTGCGGATACCGGTTTTGAAGCTGCCCAAGACTCTGGACTGCAAGCATTACCCGAATGTTTCTGGCACGAATTGTAGAAAGCGCTCTGCAAAAGTCTGAGCCATCTGCAGCGCCGCCGATGCGTCCGATATTATTAAATTCATCCAGGATCAAATTCACGGGCACATCGCAGCTGCCGCTCTTTGTGGAATCCGCATAGCGAGTCAGTTTGATAAACATACAAGAAAAAAAGAGCGATGACAGGAATGCCATTGTGGCGTCCTGATCGCTCAGAATAATATAATAAGCGCATTTTTTCTTGGCAGGTGCTGTCAGGTCTATGTCAGACCGACTGGTAATATTCTGAACCGCTTTATCCTGCATCACCTGAAGTCTTGTACCAAGTCCCAGTATGATGCCGGAGCGAACCGTGTCACTTGCCTGCGCGAATAAATTATACGGCGCCCTCGCCGGATGGTCTAACGGCAGTTTCTCAAACAATGCTGAAAGCTGTTTTTCCGAGTTTTGCGTCAGCATCTGATAGACTGCAGGGAGATGCTTCATGTCGGCGCTTCGGGTGCGATCCTGGTCTACATAGAGAATCAGCGCTCGCAATAGATTGGCCTCACCATTGTCCCAGAAATGATCGCCTTTGCCCGAACTCGTATTTCCGATGATGACATTGGTCAGTACCTGCGCCATCAGGGTATCCCCATTTAAGTCTGACATACAGTTCCAGCTGTCACCGTGCTCCGGGTTAATAAGATTGAAGACTTTCACCTCATACCCATTTTTTCGGTACAGTTCAGCTGTATCCGCGTAGAGATCCGCTTTGCTGTCTGTGATTATGACAGACTCACCACGCTTGATAGCCTGAAACAGGGCGTTTCTGATAATGGCCCGGGATTTCATTGTGCCGGATGCACCGAAGATCGCAATGTGCCGGTTGAGTTTGGTATCTTTCGGCATACAGACGGTATTGCCTTTATACTCGCCGAGGATTACGCCCTCCGCTTTTGACGGAGTTGTAATTTCAAGAACATCTCTCATCTCTTTTTCATCCATCCACGATGCCGTGCCGTATGTACCGCTTTTGACCACTTTGAATCCACGCTCATCGTAGTCTTTACTGCCAAACCGGTCGTTCAGCTTTACATACGCAAATATGATTGCACCGACAACTATCATACCGATCAAGCCCTTGAGGCCATTCCAGGTAAATGCCTGCGGGAAACAGACTGTCGGGCTGAACTCAACAGGCGGCATTTGGGTTTGTCCGGTAAGGCCGCTGCCGTCCATCCAAATGGAATAATTATTTAATACCTGCGCAAGAAGACCAGCGAGATAAAGCGCTGCCACCAAACCCAGTATGGCGGCAACGACGATGGCGCCCTTGCGTTTTTTGTCATCCAAATCTTTTCCTCCTTATCGGCCCATTGCGTCTTCCACCGAATCTATATCAATGGTTTTGATATCAATCTGTGGGCCGAGGTATTTTCGGAGGAGAGTAAATTGCTCAGGGAAGCAGAGCACCTCAAATGGGTGCGTCCCAGTCTGGAGTGCTTCCCGCAACCGGATGAGCCGTGCAATGTCATTATCCAAAAACGAATACACATATTTTCCATCTACAAACGCATCGTATTCCATTACACCCTGATTCTTGGATAGATCATCTTCGTCGAATAAAAGTTCATTCAGCTTCGCTTTCCAGTTGGGTCTGGCAAACAGCATCAAGAGCCGAATGCCAAAGGAATTCATGGGCACGAAATAAATGAATTGATAGATGTTGTCAAACCGAAACTCAAGGCGCCGGTTCTTTTCTGTCTCCAAAATGGTCTTCAACGCAATCTCCTCAGACTCGCCGAAAAGAATGGCTGATTGGATCTTATGAATGCCGGCGTTTAACCTTGCAATTTCGATCAAACTGTGCAGCGTCTTGAACTCACCCATGCCATTCCACTTCATCAGGGCGCTGCGGGTGTTATAAACCGCATATGCTTCGCAGTAAGAGAACAGAACGCCTGTGACTCTCGTGAACATCGTCTTATTCATCTCAGACTCACCCAGTTTCTTGAGATCTTTCGCCAGGTAATACGCGGGATACTCCGGTACTGTCAGACTGATTTCAGAATTTTGAAGAGGCGGCAAATCATAGGCCCGGGTTTGAATATTTGCCATATAAATCATCGCTGCCGCTTCCGCAACTCTGTGATTGCGCTCCCGATGGGCTGAGTCTCCGGGGAATCTATGATTCCAGAAAGAGCCCAAATAATACTCTCTCGCATTCGGATGAATCCAGTCCAGTATGGGGATTGCCGCTTTAGTAAGTCTCAGCGTCTTATATGATCTCTCACCGCTAATCTTTAATAGTTTACAGGTAAGTCTCGGTTGTGCATCATCGGGGAGGCGATATTCCTGCAGCAAAGTCATTCTATGAACCAAAGCCTTAATCACACGCTCATTGCCCAAAAGATGCAAAGAACGGACAGGAAATTCGCCAATAACCGAAAGCAAAGTGATGATGTCGTGCGCGTGACTGCCTGGACGAACGGTAATCATAATAACCTCCCAAGCACAGAAGCATTTGCGACATAGTGACTGCTCTCTTTGTCGGATTTCCCATCACACCGATGCCGCCAAAATGCCGATACATTAAGGATTTTTCGCCTTTTTATATGTATGCAATTTTTCCGGGGCGGCATCCGGCGGTTTTTACATATGTTTTCAGGGCGGTTTTTGGTATTCATCGCTCAAAAATACTCCTTTCTGCGGGAAGGTTTTCTCCAGTACAAACCAGTTCGGAAACTCTTTCTTCGGAACAACATAGACCTCAGTTCGTTCTTCCTCACCGGCAGCGCTACAATAATAATGGCAGCACTTTAATGGCGCGTCGTCCTGCATTACATAAAGTGCTACCACATCGGCAACCATATTGACTTCGATATTGTCGTGATCCCTGTACTGTCGCTCAGGGCGGTTTTTATTGTAAATGTGTCTGAAAATCAGAACACAGTCACTATATTTGACCGGCGGGACATAAGAGAAAAAGTGCTTCATCACCGGATACAGGTAAGAGCGGATATACGATGCCGAGCCTTCCGTTTTCTTCGGCAAAAGGGCTGGGATTCTGATAGAAAACCAGCCTTCTATGGTAAATCCGATATCAATGGGAATACTATCAGCTATCTGCAGCTCCACATCTTCCTTTGCTGTAGGACAGCCTGTATAAGCCGGCAGCGCTCTTGTCACCAAAGTCAGTTTTTCTGATGTGTTTGCGGCTTTCAAGGCCAGCTCATAGGCAATCTTGATTTCACCGTTTTCTGCCAACTTTTTGGTCTGCGAAATCTCATTTTCTAAACGAATTGACAGGACGCTTGCTCTTCTTAACGATTTTTCAAACGGCGTTTCATTTACTCTCACTGTTTATCGCCTCCTCGGAATAAAATGTGATGTGTGGTTCCTCCCGGCCTTCAAAGTCTACTGTCGCATACAGGCAGGGGACTTTGGGAACATATAGGGACTGTGCCATTGAAATATGCGGCACAACAATAATGTACTTCAGATCGTCTTCCTGTGGCTGAAGGAGCCTCATTAAATGCTGTTCGCCGTCATAGAGAACAACAATCTCATATCCGACATTCTCTTTCAAAAAGAAAATCTGCGCCGGATAAACCGCCGGATAATGGGCAAGCGGCTCTACCTGGTCGATGAACTGTAATAATACCCAAACCGCAATGATCAATCTCTGATCAGGCTTGCACATCTCGTCCAGCGCCAAGTAATAGCCGCCTACATCCGTAATCCGCATATCCCGTTTGAGATTACGGATAATCTTTTCCGCCGTAGAGACGGGTTTATCTTTTAAGAGACGAATGACCTGTGTTTTGGTCAATGTCCCGTATTGGGATAACCATTTGATAATGTACTGTTCGTCCTGTAACAGCATTTTCAGTTCACCTCCTTGTGCGTATTTTTATCAGAATACGCATTTTAAGCACTATGCGCCTGTTTTTGCTTTCTTTTTAGGATTGCCTCCAGTTCGGCACGGTCAGTGGTAATCATCTCTTGTTCAACCTTAGATGCCTTGACAGCAATCGGAATTTTGCTGTTATTGCTGTAAACAAGAGCCTCACCACGCTCAAACTGAGTAATGGAACGGATTTCCGTGCGGGTAAGTTTCAGCGTCTCCCGCACATATTCCGCCTCATCCGGCTCAAGGTTTAAGATGATCTTATTTTTGCTATTATTTATGATTGCTCTGCCGTATTTGCCATCGTCCAGACCAAAGAAGTCGGAGAGATCCTGTGTCGCTGCCAGCGCAGCACCGCCGAAACCTCTGATCGTCTTGAAGATTGTCAGGCAAAACTCGGCGGCCTGTTTATTAGACGAGGCTCCAATAAGCTGCCATATCTCATCAATCATAATGGCTTTCTTCTTAGTCCTGTCTGCCTTCACATTGTCCCAGACATAATCGAGTGCAATCATCATCCCGACCGGAAGGAGTTTACCCTTGAGTTCAGAAAGGTCAAGTACGATATATTTATTCGAGAGGTCTACATTGGTCTGGCGGTTAAAGCTCTGAGCCGACCCAGTCACAAAGCGGCTCACGATAGCCGCAATGCGGCTTGTCATCGGATTTTCAAGCAAATGTTTCTGCAGGTCTCCGAGAATCGGCATCTTTTTCATCTTAGGCGGTGATATGGACATATCTTCATAAAGAGAATTGTTATCGTGATTGATCCCAAAATCGCTATAGGTCTTTATCAACGCTTCATCCAACATCTGTTCTTCCTCGTTTGTCATATCAGGAATGAGCAGCGAGAAGAAAATCATCAGCTGCTGGATTTTTTTTGCGAGCATCGAGTCCATATCGTTGTAGTCCACATCGTCAATCAGCTCCATCTCCGGGGAAATGGTGTGCCGGATCTCCATCACATTGATGCAGTGGGGAGAACCCGGAGCAATTTTGACAAACTGACCGCCGATCTTATCACAGGCTCTTTTAAACTCATGCCCTTTGATGGGCGCCACGATATAACACTGAATTCCGCGCATTCGCATACGCAGAGCAAGGAGCTGCAGCAGGAAGGTTTTACCCGCTCCGCTGGTTCCGCACATTGTCAGGTTCGCATTTTTATTCTTCTTGGTATTGAAGAGATCGACAATGCAAAGCGAGTTATTGTGGCGATTGATACCAAGCAGCACACCGGAATCATCGGACATCTCGTAACTTGTAAACATATAGGTGGCTGCCGCACCACTTGTCAGGACATTGCGCTTCGTTTTTTTCTCCAACCTCGGATCAATCTGCAAAAAGGGCATAACCGAACGAAGAGCAGCCTCTTGCTGAAATCTGCAGTCGCTGGTATAGATATCCATCGACTTGAGCATATCCACCATCTGCCGCTTGCGCCAAATCAGTTCCTCATAACTTTTTGCGGAAACCGTGATAAACACAGACAGATAAAACAGATCCTCGTTGTTGTTTGCGATACCGTTTTTGATATAATAACCAGCAGAAATCGAATTGGTCAGTTCCTCATAATCGGTGCTGGTATCCTGCAGGCTCTTGAGCTTAGTGCGGTTCAGTCGAATTCTCTGTGCAACCTTATCAATTGTTCTGCTGCGATTTTCTCTATGTAAATGAATGTCCACATCAATTCCTTCACCGGCATTGATGATTGCAGACATCCAGCCTCCGCGAACCGCATTTGGGTAACCGTCCTTCTTGATATACAGGAAAGAATAATACAGCCCATCCATTACAATGTAGTTGTAGTGACTCAGGTCGATGCCTCTTGACACGATAAAGTGCGAAAACTTGATATTGGGCACCGGATCAATACCGATAACCTTATTTTTCGCCGCCATCGTATCTACCACCACGCGGTTGACACGACTGCTGAATGGCTCATCCATACAGGATCGCCGGTTAAAGTACATATATAAAATTTCAGCTGTAGCCTCATCCGGATCCTTTGGTTGAAGAACCGTATTGCCGCACTGCATAAAATATGCGCGGGCATTTTGTTCGGCGGTCTGCATCATTGCATAAATTTTGCCATAATCATCGCTCTCATTACGACCGACCGCCTCGTACTGGAAAACTAAAAAGAAGCGCCGTGTGAGCGCTTCTCGATTTCCGATATCTTTAATCAGCCGGATATAATCCTCGCTGAGTTCTTTGCACTTCTCATTATCCTCTTCCGCCAGCTCTTTTCGCACCATTGCAATATGCTTATCGGAATCTGCCTTCCTCGTAATCGACTTGATCTGGAGGCGCATCGGCGAAATCTTCAGCCATGATGCAAACGAAGAAATAATGTTCATCTGTTCTTCATCGGAGCGTAGCAGGAAATTGATCGGCTCTATCTCTAAAATCTTGATATATCGTCCATCAACGGTTTCAATGATCCCGTTGCTCAGATTCTTAATTGGCAGGAAGTCCTGCACGAACTCCAGTTTTTCGACTTTTTGCTTTTTTGCGTTTACCGGCTTTTTTGAGACACGCCTGGTCATACTTATATCCCACCCTTCTCATATGGAGTTTTCGTCTTTTAAACCAAAATCGAACTATGTGACCCACGAACTGAAACAATGAGTCACCATCAATACCCATCACACTGAGCACTGCAAGAGGCATCAGCGTCACGACCATCACGACAATACGGATCGTACCCGGCATTGGTATCCACATCAGTTCCGGATAACCCACCAGAATCAAAAGAATTGCCGTCTCTACCGCATTGCGAGGTTCAATCATTCCGCCAAGAAGCTTGCCGGAATCTGTGTAATTTGCCGGAATCGCATAGATATTCTTAACTTCTTTTTCTTCCATACTGCCTTACCTTTCTACCGCATAGAGTCAAGCCTAATGCGGTTGATCTGCTTCCCAAATTCTATTCGCGTCTGAAAAGATACACAGACGCACATATAAATACCGCCTCCATCATCAATGACAGAGGCGGATTCATTATCGTCCCATACGGTAAATTTGTGCTGTTGTGGTATACCGGCCAAGGCGCAGAGCTTCCTGATGATCCGGAACATAGATATCGACCCGGGACTTGTCGTTTTCAATTCCGGAACCGCCTCGGTCTTCCACCGTATACATTGTACCGTTTATCATAATCTGTGTGCCGAAGGGGTAGTAGCTGGACATTGCGACCATGCCGACCTCTACCTGTTTTCCGCTCGCAGTAATACCGGAAGCGTTCTCGCCGCAGCATTTACTGCAGGCACAGTAATGTGTCACATCCACCTCAATGGTCGCTATCGGCTCTCCATAAATATCCTCTGAAACAGGAGCGTTAAAATCTACATCCTTCGGTCTTCTGAGTGCTAAGGTGGATTCATAACTCGGTGAATTAAAGATAACACCTTCGCCGCCGGAGGAATGAACCCACATCCGTTCGCCATTGTCGCCATAGCCCGCAAAGACCAAGACATGATTCCAGCCTTGACCGTCATCGTTCATTAAAAAGCCAAGATCACCCGGTAAAAGTTCCGATGCACTAATCTCATAGGAGTTTCCCCACTGGTCCCATGTGCTGCCATACAGGCTGACGCCAACAGCTGTTTTATATACCCAGTCTGAGAAACCGCTGCAATCCAGTCCATATGGTCGTATCGTTCCGCTGGTACTGGAGCCTGCCGCTGTGACAAGTTTGGGCGTGTTCCACTCATCATTCCATCCGGGTGGACTTTTCCCGCCCCAGAAGTACGGTACTTTACCTACCAACGAAAGGCCAGTCGCCACAATATGCTTCCGGGTTGCATTACAGTTTTGCTTATTAAGGAACGCTATCAGTTCTGCGTCTGTAAGCGGAACTGCCAAACCCGAGCCCAAAGAACCATACAGCGTCATTTTTAAGGCGTTTGCCATATTCGTGATAACTTCACCATAGGTTCTTCCTGAAGCGTCAAACTGCGCATCCAAGTCAAGGCCAAAGGCTTTTTCTACAACGGAAGTATCAAACGGATGGATCGTGCATTCCACATAGGTAACTGTTTCCTTTGTAGGAGAAAGCGTAACCTCACCGTTTTGCCTATAATAGGTCTCGCTCTTTGTGCCAGTAATCGTATTGCCTGAATAAACAGGAGTTGTAACCGTAACTTCCTCGTAATTCGGGACGGTTACACTGACCTCCGAGCTTTTCGCCTCGTCCGGAAGATAGTAGGTTCTGTTCTCTGTCTCATACCGATACTGCGGTACGCCGTTGATCGTTCCCGTCTGTACCTTTTTCGTCACTACCGTTGTAGACACTTCTTTGTAAGTAAAGTAAGATACCGGAATCAAAATCTCTTTGGTAAGTTCCTGCGATGTCACAGGAAACATTTCACCGCCATAGGATTCCAATTTTGCTTTCATATCGGCCTCGCTGGTATTTTGCTGATTCATCGAGGTAGAATATGCTGCCAGTATATAGGCAACATCAAAACCAGCAGAAGACTGCGCGTGATTGATCAGCGCCTCCATCGACAAATCATAATCATATCCGCCGTCTGCAATAATCTTCTCCACCTTTGCAAGCGACTGATCATATCCCGCATCTATAATATCTGAAACAACCGTCGACAGATTCTCATATGAACTTGCCAGTGTTGCGTTAGGGTCTACTTCTGAACCATCCAGACCGAATATGCTGTTCGTGACAATGGTCGGCAAGGAAACAACCAATATAATCAAGAAAAGTAAACAGAGGCATATGCAAATCAAAATTTTAAACAGTGTGTGACGCATAGCCCATGCCGCAGAAAGAATCGCACCCCAAGGGCCACCTGCCGCCGTACCGGCAGCAATCTCTGCGGCGGCTTTTCCACCTTGCACACTGGCCTGAACTGCTGCTGTAGCAGCATTTGCTGTCGCCTCTATGCCTTTTGCAGCTGCTTGCTTCGCAGCCTTCTGGCCGAGTTGTTTTGCTGCCTTTGCCATCTGTCCTGCGGCTTGACCATAATTATCAGCGCCGTCTCCCATCTGCGTTTTATTTTGCTCGGCCATAATCTTCACCTCCCATTTTATAAAAAACAGCCATAACACCGTGCAAAGAGGCGTTATGGCTGTGAAAGCTTAACTTTTCCGTCTCGGCGGTTTTGTCTGTGTATCATCCCGCTGCTTCGGATCTCCGAAACGACTCGGTGTGCTCCTATACCGAACGGATTCTACATTTTTGGATACTACGCCACGCTCATCATAAACGGGTTTCCCGTTATCATATACCGGCTTTCTCTCCACAACAGATTCACCGTGGATTGCAAACCACTGATGTCCATCACGGTCTTCAAATACCTGATAGTCACCACGAGGAGCATCATACTGAGCAGTATCATAGAACATCGTACCGGATCCATCCTCGTGACGGACTTCAAAGTGACCGTCGCTACGCTGTGATCCATCAACAGATGTAATCTGCTGCTCAAAGCCCGGCATAAACTCTCTGAATGCGGCCTGATTGTAAATCATGGCCTCATCACCACTTTCAAATTCAGGCACTGCACCGTGCTGTGCCATAGCATACCATTCCACACCATTAGCATCGGTCATAACGGAATGAGGTGCATCCGGCTCTTGATATATGGCGCTGTTGTACCAGTTCGTATTTCCGGCGCCTGTACTTGCCTCCAAAACGCCCTCATCCACAGAGCGAAGAACTGTACCTTCTTCCGCTCCGGGGAATGTTGCCGCAACCTGTGCCGCCTCTGAAGGGCTGCCCGTAAATTCAGGCGTGCTGTAAAAGGCGCCTCGGCCTTCTCCGCTTGCCATTTGATACCACTGACTTCCATCAGAGGCTGTAACCAGCGAATGCGGGCCCTGTGGCTTCTCAAACTGTGAGGCATTGTACAAATCCACATTTGAGGATTTTCCGTCTGCGCCGGTCGCTGTGGTGCTGATATGTCCTCCCGAAATCTGTGTGTTACTAAGCTTATGTCCTGCCAACTGTGGCATATAGTTGGAAAGGCTACGATCCGCAATATCTCCGGCAATACTGCCAGAAACATTCGGTGTTCGAGTGGCCACAGACGAAATAGACTCTCCCGTAAGAGTTGCTCCATTTCTCGCTGCCATACCCCCAAAGGCTCTTCCAACAAATCCGAGACCACCGCCGGCACCCATGCGGGTTCCGCCATTTACCACTGCGTCTCTAACATACGAATTGCCTTTGAATTTGCTCGCAAAACCACTTGCAAAGGCTGTTGCTGTAGCACCACCTGGAGCGCTTGCATTGCTATGAAAGACGCTGCCTGCACTTCTAACGCTACCGCCAAGACCTGTAAGTACGCGAGCAGACATCAAAAGCTCCATACCCATGCCGGATCCAGTTTGGGCAACATTTAAGCCCATTGCGGCCAAATACGAATCGAATTTTTGCGCTGTTTTTAAGAATGCCAGCGCACAGAACATCCATAAGAAGATATTTCCTTGTCCCGTTGAAGTAGCTCCAGCGTTTGCGATAAACTGTCCAACAGCACTGTTAAAGCCGCGCAAAAACCACACATTCAGCACAAGCAATAACAGCTGCGAACCTACCATCCTGCACCAGGACTTAAAAACCGGCTCCGTTGCTTTCGAGCCTCCCATACAATATGCCAGAGGGGAGGTATAGCACAAAACGCCGACAACGATATATCGTTCAACGACTTCCAGTAGCAGTTTGAAATAGTTCCAGCCCAGTGAAATCTGTAGGATCAGCATTAGAATAAGTCCAACAACAGTGATTACCGATACCAGCGTTGTAATACCGCTCATCAGAACCTGTTCGACACCAGCGAATGTAAAATCTTCCGCACTCATCTGTATATCCATCAGGGCTGTATACGGCGCTCGCGCAATATCAAGCACAATCTCGAAGATCGGTTTGGCATATCCAATCAACAACGCAAAAATAGAGCTTCGAGCAACCAGTTGGAGAGGATGCTCACTCTCGCTGATCGGTCCGCCAAATGCTTTGAATAACTGCCAAACAGTGATGAGGAACAGCATTGCCCACGCAGTATATTGCATAACATCAAATGCTTTTGACAGGAATGGGAAATATTCTTCCATCACCGTTAAATCTGTTCCAAGTGCCGACAAAAAGATTCCGGACACTGCGTCCATCAACTGACTGACAATACTTGCAATCCAATTGGCGATGCCTTCAAAAATCCAGTCTAAAATAGCGCATCACCTCCAATCCGTTTGCCCTTTAGCTGGAATCGGAGGATCATCCCGTGTACTGTCCGCCGGATACCAGCGGCTGAAGGTATGCCACCACAAACCCCAACGAGTTCAACACAATCCACGCAACAACAATTCGTTTGAGCCAGGATGTCGCTTCGTCAACGGCTCTCTGATTTCGGGATATCATTCTTACCAGCAGCGCTACGGCAGCTGCAGTGACTGCAACAATGGTACTGATACCTGCCAGCTGACCATAGATATCTCGCATAATGTTGGAAAAGCGATCCCAAATCGTGTCTGCCATAACAGGCTGCAGGGAGATGATCATTGCTGAAAGAGCGCCGACCATCGCCCAGTATCCATTCTTCAGATACTGCCTGCCTTTTTTGAGTTGATTTGCCATACTGTTTACCTCCTTGTATTTTTCCGAAAGAAAAAGCGCTGTTCATAAGGCTTTATCAACCTTAGAAACAGCGCTTTTTTGCTCGGTCCCACTTTGGGATAATACAAGTATAGCTCATTTCCATTTGCGTGTCATCGGCATTATACTTGCCAATTTTTCGCCATTTTTGTGCCATTTCATTTTCAGCATAATTGTTCCAGCAAATTCAGCACTTCAAGCCACGAATCCATCTCTGCTACCGGCGCCGACCAGAGGCGAATGGAGAGAATTCCAAATGCCTGTTGGCGAAGCCGGTAATAGTGCCTCGAAGAAATGTCAAGACGGTACAGCAGTTCAGAATGTGACAATTTTTCCGGGGCAATATAGGTCAGATAGATAAGCTCGTACATCTTCTCACCGTTATCCGGCTTTTTCTTCAAGATTGTCAACGCATCGTTTACCCGATCCAGAAGCAGCCTTGATTTTTTGATGCTCTCAATGCGGCTCTCCAATTTTCTATTGTCCAGGCTCATTTCCACATCCACATAACTGATGAGCGCATCCAAATCGTCCAGGGGACGATCCAGTTCCTCCACAATCGTCGAGGGGAAGCACTCCAGCGCCCACACAATATCCCTGTAATGCTGCAAAAGCATTTCTGTGTTGTGATATGTATGGCGCTTTTTCTCTTTTTGAGCCTGACGGATCTTATCGTCGTCAATCTCAGCATCTCCAAGAATACCTCGCTGTGTAAGCAGTTTAATGAATGCTACTGACTGCGCAGAAAGCCTGCTTTCCTGCTGCTCATACGCAGATTGCTTCGATTTTTTATTCTCACTCATAGTGATTCTCCTTTGCGTTTAATTCCTGATTGACAAAATCGGAAAGACTGCAAGGCCCTCTAATGTTCTTGAAATTACCTGAACAGGAGAGATATACTCTTACCCTGCAGTCATATTCACAGTTCTTACAATTCTTTTGAGAAAGATACGCGCGTATTATAGGGGCTGAAAGTGCAACGCGGCCTTCTTCGCATCCTGCACATACATCAGACTCCGCCTGTTCTGCACCAGCATCCAAAGCTTTCTGGCTGAACCAGGCAACCAATTTGTTCAGTCGCTCGTGATCCGTACCGAGAATATGCTTATTCGCTCCTAAAATGCGTATTTTCTCAATTATGCGTACAACATTCGCCTGTGACGGCATTGAAACCTCTGCTCCTGACGGATACAGTCTATTAAAAATGAGACAGCCGTAAGAGCCGGGGAGTCGATACAGCGTGAAGACATCCTTATATTTTTGCAGGAATCGCCATACCTTTGTCTTTTCCCAGTTCCAGCGCTGCCCCAAGGTTTCCAAAGTTAAAACAGCCCCGTATCGTCCGAACTGAACGACAGGTGCCAAAGAAGAAAATATATTGCCCGGATCCTGCCACACACTATGGCACCATAAATCCATCCAGGCATCTGATTCGCCGAATGTGCGCTTTTTGTCTACAAGCCTTTGCGTAATGCTCCTTGGAAGGCAGAGAAATCCGTAACCTTCTGTTGCATATACGCTGCCATCCATACATTCGGCCCCGGAGCATTTGACAACCCAATCATTGATCTGATAGGTCAGTTTCTTTGTTTTCTTATCGAGTGTGTAATGGATATATCCAAGTTCGGACAGCTCGTCCATTATACTCATCACCTGCGCGCGATTTTTTAGCCCCAGAATACTTTTCAGTCCGACAATACCACCTGACCACATTCCTGGGACAACTTCATTTGTATAGCCGCAGTATACGGCTTGTCCTTTACGAAACGCCGCGCGAGATGCAAGTTTCGCCCAATGACCCATTAACCCCTTGCCCTGAGGCAGGTATGCTCTTGAGAGCTTGACCCATTGATACTTTCTCAAGCATTTCATAGCGGCGTTCTCCTTTCTTTGGAATTTTGGACATAAAAATAGGGCAGCTCCTTGATTCTCAAGAAACTGCCCGGCAGATTTCACAGATTCACTTTCGGACGCGCAAACCGTTGATTGACGCTGTTTTAATTCCCACTAAATACCAGTCTTGATACAGTTCTATTCTTGTGGGGATCCATTTGTTCTTCACGAACACTTCCAGCGTGTCTCCGCAATGCAGACCGCCATAGTAGTCTTCCAAACCGAATCGAATATCCATCCGATCTGTATTCTGATCATAAATCAATACGCCTTGTCTCATTTGATGTACCCTCCTGTTTGTTGATGAAATTATTGACACATTTTGTTGCCTTGATACAATATGTAAAGAAGACCGGATCGAGTGGCAATCAATCCGGCCTTCTGTGGCTAAATAAAAAATGTTGATTCGGCTACTGCTTATATATCGCTTGCCTCCTTCATATGGGATAAATTTGGACTAAATCAGCATACTCGCCTGAAACAGCGGCATTTCTGACTTGGGGTTATTATAACACGCTCCTCAGCCTTGAAATCCAGCGCCGGGGACGCCACGGCGTTGGCAAAGCCCGTGATGGGTACCAGCGTCCCGGCCCCGCCGAACCGGGCCAGCCGGTGGTAAAGTCCCAGTCCCGTCAGCAGCGCCGACAGGAACACAAGGGACACCGATGTGGCGGTCCCGGCGTCCTCCGTATTCAGGCCCGCCGCCCGGAAGCCGTCTCCGATGGCCTGTCCCGCCACACAGATGAGCCCGCCGATGACGAAGGCCAGCGCCATATCCTTTCCCAGCGGGGACTTCTTCTGCATCCGCTTCACATACGCCTGATACTCCTTGGGCGTCATGTCCACCCGCATCACATCCTTTCTTCTGTAGTATGACCCGCCGCACCGGAAAAATGCGCTTTATCTTGCCAAACGGCGCAAAACAGGCTATACTGAAGGGACGGAAAGGCGGGTGTTATCATGTACGATCCTGCACATCCCTTCGGGAAAAAACGCTATGACCGGGCCATCATCGACCCGGTGAGCTGCACCGGCTGCGGCTACTGCACCATGTTCTGCGTCATGGACTGCATCCTTTTGCAGCCGGACGGCTTTTATACGGTGGATCTGGACCGCTGCATCGGATGCCGGTCCTGTAAGGTGAACTGTCCCTTCGAGGCCGTCATCATCCTGCCCCCCAAGGAGGACGCATGACCATGGCCAGACAAACGCACCCTCTGGGGCTGTATCTGCACATCCCCTTCTGCAGGTCCAAATGCGCCTACTGCGACTTCTACTCCCTCTCCGGGCGGGAGGATCGCATGGACGCCTACACGGCGGCACTGGAGCGCCATCTGATCGAGGTGGCCCCGCAGGCGGCGCAGCATCTGGTGGACACGGTGTACTTTGGCGGCGGCACCCCCAGCTATCTGGGGGAGAAGCGGCTGGTGAAGCTGCTGAAAGCCGTGAAGAAGCACTACCGCATCGCCCCCCATGCAGAGATCACACTGGAAGCCAACCCCGACAGCGCCGGGGACTGGAAGGCCCTGCGGGCGCTGCGGCGGGCGGGCTTCAACCGCATCTCCCTGGGGGTCCAGTCCACGGACGACGTCTGTCTCCGGGCCTTGGGCCGCATCCACACATGGCAGCAGGCGCAGGAGGCTGTGGCCGCCTGCCGGAGGGCCAAATTCCCGGACGTGAGTCTGGACCTCATTTACGGCCTGCCGGGGCAGACCATGGAGCAGTGGGAAAAGACACTCTCCGACGCCCTGACCCTCCAGCCGGAGCATCTGTCCTGCTACGGGCTGAAGCTGGAGGAGGGAACGCCCCTCTACCGGCAGCGGGACAGTCTGACCCTGCCGGACGACGAGGCACAGGCGGATATGTATCTCTACGCCGTGGAGTATCTGCGGCAAAACGGCTATGAGCAGTATGAGATCTCCAACTTTGCACGGCCCGGCCACGCCTCCCGCCACAACCTGAAATACTGGACACTGGGGGAGTATGCGGGGTTCGGCCCCGGTGCCTACTCCGACTTTGGCGGCGTCCGCTACGGCTACATCCGGGACTTGGATCGGTACATTGCCGGGGAGCTGGTGCTGGCGGAGTCGGAGCATATCCCCGTCTCGGAGCGGGAGATGGAGTACATCATGCTGCGGCTGCGTACCACGGAGGGGATGAACATTCGGGAGTTTGAAAACCGCTTCCGCCGGCGCTTCGACCCCTTGGGCGCACGGCTGGAGGTTTACGCCGACCACGGCTTGGCCCAGCGGACGGAGCAGGGCTGGCGCCTGACGCCCCGTGGCTTTCTGGTGTCCAACCAGATCATCGGGGAGCTGCAGGAGCTCCTGAACCGGGAGAAGCTGGAGCGTCTGCGCCGGGCGCAGGAGGGCGACTACCGGGTGGTATGAGAGCACCGGAACCCGTGTTTTGACAAAATAAGGGACAGAGGGGCGCACCCATGGGTGCGCCCCTCTGTCCCTTATCGTTATCTTCCTTTATTGGCTGCCTGTTCGGATCAGTTGTCGGTGCGGTTGCGCCACTCGACCTCCTGATCCAGCTCGAACTTCAGCTTCTTGTTCTCCTCCACCAGCTCGTCATAGTGGCGGCTCTGCACATAGTACTTCACAAAGGTGAAGGTGGCCTCTCCAAACTCCTCCTCGGAGTACTCCGGCAGCAGGGAGCCGCCCTTGCGGCGCAGACCCTGCACATTGATGACCACCAGGCGGCGGTGCTGCTCCGACAGCTGGAACAGCTTCAGGTCCTCCGGCAGCTCCAGACCAAGATCAAAGGTCTCGTTGACGATCTCCAGCAGGCGGTGCTGCTCCGGCTTGGCGGAGACGATGACGCCGTGCTCGGCAAACAGCCGCTTCAGATAGTCCACGGAGACCTCCTCACGGGTGATGGTGCCCTTGCCGATGCCGGTGAGCATGGTGTTGGAGAGATTCAGGCTGACATAGACCTCCTGGCCGGTTTTGGGATAGCTCATACAGGTACCTCCTATGTTGCATACGTCCTCGATTTTGCCGTCCGGGACGGCACTTTTTGTTCCGTCTCTACCGTACCACATTCCCACGCAAATTGCAACAAAAAGTTGTACTAAGTACATTCTATTTATACGAAAAAACCGGTGATTTGCAGAAAATCACCGGTTTCGTCATTCTAAATGTACCAAACAATTCATACGACCCGACGACACTATACCCCGGTCAGGTCGAAGGCGGGAGTATACTCCTCACGGGCGGAGGTACGCTCCTGCACGAAGCCGTCCACGATGCCGCAGTTGGCCATGTACTCCGCTGCCGCCCGATACTCCGCCGCCGTCACATGGCGGCGCAGGGGTCCCTCTGCGCCGGGCTGGGGGGTATACTGGCTCATGAGGGAGAACAGCACCTCCCCCGGACGGAAGGTCCGGGCCACCCAGTCGATGACCCGCCGGGTGCTCTCCAGCTGGCCCGGCAGCACCAGATGCCGGATGACCACCCCCTGCCGCAGCAGGCCATCCTCCATGCGGCAGGGACCCACCTGACGGAACATCTCCCGGATGGCCTCCGTGGCCACGGGGAAGTAGTCCGGGGCGTGGGAATAGCGCCGGGCCGGCTCCTCCAGTCCGTATTTCAGGTCCGGCAGCCAGATCTGCACTTTTCCCTCCAGCAGACGCAGCGTCTCCACCCGCTCGTAGCCGCCGCAGTTGAACACCACCGGCACCGGCAGAGGCTCCTCCAGCGCCGGCAGCAGGAAGGGGACGAAGTGGCTGGCGGTGATGAGGTCGATGTTGTGGGCGCCCTGAGCGATAAGCTCACGGAAGATCTCCCGCAGCCGCTCCGTGGTGACGGCCTTGCCCACCCCCTCGGCGGAGATGGTGTGGTTCTGGCAGTAGACGCAGCCCAGCGAGCAGCCGGAGAAGAACACCGCTCCGCTGCCCCGTGTACCGGAGAGCACCGGTTCCTCCCACAGGTGCAGCCCGGCCCGTGCGATGACCGGCACGGCGGGCATCCGGCAGAAGCCGCCGCCGTAGGTCTCGGTGCGCTCCGCCCCGCACCGACGGGGACAGATGTTACAGATCATACCCGGTTGATGTCGAAGTCCGGCCCCAGATCCCCGGCCATCCAGTGGCGGCGGCAGAGGCCAATGTACTTGTCGTTGGCTCCCAGCACCACCTGAGCGCCCTCCTTCACCACATGGCCGTGCTGGTCGAAGCGGGCGTTGAAGGCGGCCTTCTTGCCGCACCAGCAGATGGTCTTGACCTCCTCCAGCTTGTCTGCCATCACCAGCAGATGATAGCTGCCGGGGAATAGCTCCCCTTTGAAGTCCGCCCGCAGGCCGTAGCACATGACGGGGATGTTGCAGTCGTCCACCAGATGCACCAGATAGTAGATGTCGGCCTTTTGCAGGAACTGGGCCTCGTCCACGATGATGCAGGCATACTGCTGCAGCTGCTCATCCGTCATCTGCTGCATCTCGTCGAAGTAGATGCAGGGGTGGGTCAGACCGATGCGGGAGGATACCATGTGGTCGCCGTCCCGTGTATCCAGCCGGGGCTTCACCAGCAGGGTGGCCTGTCCCCGTTCCTCGTAGTTGAACCGTGCCATCAGGGCGTTGGCGGTCTTGCTGGAGCCCATCGCCCCGTATTTGAAGTATAGCTGTGCCATGTCATTCTCCCTCTTTCAGCTCTGCGGTAAATTTCTCGAAGGCGGAGGGGATGGCCAGCCGCTCCCGCTGCTGTGCCTCCGCCCAGAGCCAGTCTCCCGGTCCAAGGCCATCCACCTCCACCACATAGCCCGTCATTTCCCAGCGAACGTGAGTGAATATATGCCGGGCTGACAGCTTTTTTGTCCACTTGGTGGGGCTTACCCCCCACATTTGCAGCTGCCGGGCGGCCTCCGCCTCCGTCAGCGCTCCCGATACATGGGGGTACTCCCACAGCCCCGCCAGCAGTCCCGTATCCGGGCGCTGCCGCAGCGCCGCCGCAGCTCCCCGCCGCAGCAGGAACACCGTCAGATGCTCCGTCCGCTTCTCCCGCTTGGGGGAGCGCACCGGCAGCCGGGCCTGACAGCCCTCCTGCCGGGCTAGGCAGAAGCCCCCGGCGGGGCAGTCCCCGCACAGAGGCGCTCCCGACGGCAGGCACACCGTGGCCCCCAGATCCATCAGCGCCTGATTGTAGGCGCCGGGCCGCTCCTGAGACATGGCCGCCGCCATCCAGCTGCGGAAGATCTTGCGGTTTTTGGCATCCAGTACATCCAGACGGCTGCCGGTGATCCGTGCCGCCAGACGCAGCACGTTGCCGTCCACCGCCGGAACGGCCTGTCCGAAGGCGATGGAGAGGATAGCCCCCGCCGTATAGTCTCCGATGCCCGGAAGGGCCGTCAGCTCCCGGTATGTCTCCGGGAAGCGGCCGCCGTACTGCTCCGTGAGGATGCGGGCCGCCTTTTGCAGATTTCTGGCCCGGCTGTAATAGCCCAGCCCCTCCCACAGCTTCATGAGCCGCTCCGTGTCGGCCTGGGCCAGGGCCTCCACCGTGGGGAAGGCCTCCATGAACCGCTGAAAATACGGCAGCACCGCCGCCACACGGGTCTGCTGGAGCATGATCTCCGACACCCATGTTCGGTAGGGGGATACCTCCTCCCGCCACGGCAGGATGCGCCGGTGGATATCATACCATGCCAGCAGCGGTTGGGCCAGCTGCTTTAGTATCTGTTCTTCCATATCGCTCCTATCATCCGTCCGATGCCCCTCATCGGCTGAACCGTGCAGCGTAGCCGCAGCGGCGGCACAGCTCCTCCGACGGCTGCCGCCGGGAAAAGCCCGCCGCCATGGCTGTGGCCCGTGGGGAGGCCAGTATCTCCGCCAGCTCCTGCCGGTGCAGGTTTCCCAGCGCCAGCCGCCCCTCGCTGTCCAGACAGCAGGGAACCACCGTGCCGTCGCACAGCACGGCGATCTGACTCCGCAGGCCGTGGCAGAACTCCGTGCCGCTGTCCGGAGCCGCCGGATCCGGCCAGTCAAACCGCTCCCCCGGCTCCAGAAACAGCCCCTCCCCCAGCCGCCGGTTGCCCAGACGGTCCGTAGGCAGGGCCGTTACGTCCCGGCCCAGCTTTTCCGAGAGAAAGGACAGGATCTCTCCGTTGCGCCGGTCCAGTCCGCCGCCGTTCCACAGCCGCAGGGCGCACAGGACGCCCCGGCTGCTGAGCCGCTGCGCCGCCTGCCAGACACCCTCCAGATACGGGGCTGCGGCATCCTGCCGTCCGTTTCCCTCGAAGCTGTGGAGGGAGACACTGAGCTTGTGCAGGGCCGGGGAACCCTCCAGTGTGGGCAGCTGCCGGGGAAGCAGCGTGCCGTTGGTCACAAGGCACACCCGAAAGCCCAGCTCCCCGGCGATATCCAGCAGCTCCGCCAACCGGGGATGCAGCAGCGGCTCCCCCATGACGTGGAGCATGAGATACGTCCCGTAGGGCCGCAGCCGGGTCGCCAGCTGCCGGAATTCCTCCGGCGTCATGAACCGCCGGGGCCGCTGGGTGCCGGGGCAGAAGGCGCACCGGAGATTGCACACGTTGGTGATCTCCAGATACATCCGCTTGAACATCCCAGCCCTCCCCTGCCGCCCGCAGCGGCCTGTTGCTCCCTGCATTATAGCAAAATCTCCGTTCCGGCGCAAGGGGAACCGGTTTCGTCCTGCCGACGGCAAAAACCGCCGGCCTTCCGCATTGACAGACCTGCCCCCGGCGGGGTACAATAACGATATATCGGTCATGCCATCAAGGGTATGGACCCCTGATATTGATTTGATCGGAAAGGAGCTGCCTGCCATGCCACAGATCCTCCTTTGCTGCGTTCTGGCGCTGCTGCTGGCGGCGCTGGGGCTGCTGCTGCGCTCCCTGCGCCGCAGGTCCCGCCCCTCCGGCGGCAATGAGGCCCTGAAGGTGCTGCTGGGCTGCTTTTTCACCTGCGGCATTCTGCTGCACCTGCCCATGTACGCCGCCGCCTACGCCGGGGAGCACCTGTCGTGGCTGAAGGCGCTGCTGGGAGCCGTACACCACACCCTGCGGATGTTCGTGCTGGACGGCGAGCTGGATCCCATCCACGAGTTCGCCATGAGCCGGCCGGCGGTGTGGAGCGACCTCTATTTCGGCGCTGCCATTGTGGTGTATCTGGTGAGCCCGCTGCTGACCTTCAGTGTGGTGCTGTCCTTCTTCAAGAATCTGTCCGCTCTATGGCGCTATGCCTTCCGCCGCTGCACGGAGCTGTATGTCTTTTCCGAGCTCAACGAGGACTCCCTGTATCTGGCGGGCAGCATCAAGGCGGCCCATCCCAAGGGGCTCGTTGTCTTTACGGACGTCTACGAAAACGAGAGCGAGGAGTTCGGGGAGCAGATGGCTGCCGCCCACCGGCTGGGGGCCGCCTGCTTCAAGGCAGACATCGCCCTGCTGCGGCTGCGGCGCTCTGACCGCTCCCGCCCGGTCTACTTCTTCCTGCTGGGCCGGGACAAGGCAGAGAACATCCATCAGGCGGTGCTGCTGACCCGCCGGTGGGGGACCCGCTCCAATATGCACCTCTATCTCTTCGCCACCGGTGCCGAGAGTGAGCTGCTGTTCCAGTCCGCGGATCCCCACGGGATGCGGATCCGCCGGGTCAACGAGGTGCGCTCCCTGGTGCAGCTGCTGCTGTATCAGCAGGGGGAGAAGCTCTTCGAGACGGCGGCTCCTCTGCCGGAGGGCAGGCATCAGATCTCGGCGCTGCTGCTGGGCTTGGGCCAGTACGGCACGGAGATGCTGAAGGCGCTGGCGTGGTTTGGCCAGATGGACGGCTACGATCTGCGGCTCACCGCCGTGGACGCCCGGCCTAACGCACGGGAGCTGTTCACCTATCGCTGCCCGGAACTGATGGACCGGCACCACAACGGACAGCGCATCCCCGGCGAGGCCCAGTACGATATCCGCATACACGCCGGGATGCGGCTGGAGAGCCGGGAATTTCTGGAGCTGGTGCAGACGCTGCCGCAGCTGACGTATGTGTTTGTGGCGCTGGGCAGCGACACCCGGAACATCGAGGCGGCGGTGCGGCTGCGGGAGCTGTGCCAGCGCCGGGGTCTCCACCCCTATATTCTGGCGGTGGTGCAGGACCCCTTCAAGACGGTGGCTCTCACCTCCGTCACCGACTACCGGGGTACCCCATACGACCTTCATTTTCTGGGCGCACGGGATATGCTGTACTCCGAGAGCAACATCCTCCACTCCCGGCTGGAAGCGGAGGCGCTGACCCGGCACCTGAAATGGGGAGACGAGGACGTGTTCTGGCGCTATGAGTTCAACTATCGATCCTCCATCGCCTCGGTCATCCACCATCGGCTGAAGCTGCGGCTGGGTGTACCCGGTGCAGATAAGCCTCCGGCGGAGCGGACGGAGGAGGAAAAGCAGCTGCTGCGTGTCATCGAACACCGCCGCTGGAATGCCTATATGCGGACCGAGGGCTACTGTTACAGCGGCTCCACGGACCCGGCCAGCCGCAACGATCTGGGGAAGCTCCACAACTGTCTGATACCCTTTGACGAGCTATCCGAAAAGGAGAAGGTCAAGGACGACGATTAAGGCTGAAAAGCACAGCGCTCCACCGTCATTTATGACGGTGGAGCGCTGTTATGTTTGGAGGAAGCGATTACTCTGCCGCTCCGACAGGGGCGGTGGCTGCAGCGGCAGACTCCTGCGGTGCGGGGGTCAGCACCTTCACAAAGCAGCGGCGACGCTTGTGCTGCTCCAGCGGGAAGTCCTGCCACTGGGTCTGGACCTTCTCGTTGGTCTCCAGCATGGGGCCGGTCTCCGCCTGCTTTACGCCGATCTTGAAGCAGCCGTGCATGACCTTGCTGATGATGACGGCGTTGACGCCCTTTTTCTGGAGGTCGGGACGCACGGCGATCAGCAGCAGATCGATGGTGTCGTTGCGGTGGAAGGCCTTCAGCACATCCACCCAGCCGGTGGGGAACAGGCGGCCGTCGTGCTTTTTCAGGGCGGCGGCGATGCTGGGGGCCGCCACGCCGAAGGCCACCAGATCGTCATTTTCGTCCATGACGAAACAGGTGAGCTCAGGCCTGATGAGGGGGGCGAACTTCCCGGCGTACTTGCGGATCTGGTCGTCCGACAGCTCCACGGTGCCGTACAGGGGGGCGTAGGCCACGTTCACCAGCTCGAATACCTTCCGGATCAGGGGCGGGTACTCCAGACGGCTGCGCACCTGATGGATGTGCAGGTGCTGCCGCTTCAGAACATAGGCGGCGATCTTCTTTTAGTCGCTGTTTTTCATATGGGAGTAGCGGGAGCAGCTCTTGCCACGGTAGCATCACAGGCT
>OLVR01000701.1_pt1 | contig 40601 bp, 38 predicted proteins | sample 1673261 | NCBI WGS metagenome assembly OLVR01 (sample SAMEA3178938, study PRJEB25190) | human gut metagenome | biome: human gut; feature: human-associated habitat; material: faeces | place: Austria | collected 2013 | reverse complement strand
TGTATGTGTCCTCCATCGACCACTCAGAAAATCCGTACTGCGGCAGGAGCCGGTCCAGGGCGGCCGTCACATCCGCAAGCTGGGCGTCATAGTGACCGTAGTGTGTACAGTTTGTTCCGATGGCCCGCACCTCCTCGTCCCCCATCTGGTAGATCTTATAGATGTCCTTCAGCTGGATCAGAGGGATCTTTCCTGCGCTTATGTTTTTTTCCATGGACCGCACTCCCTTCTTATGGTCTGGGGCCGCCGCCCATGCCGCCGGGGCCTCCCTTGCCGCCGCTCGGCGAGGTCTCACCGACCGCGATATACGCCTGCGTGCCGGCGCTCGGCTCCATGCCCGCGCCGAACAGCGTAGTCTGCGCCGGCAGCTGGCGGATGCGGAGGCCCGGAATCAGGAGCTGGAGCAGCGCTGCGCCCAACTGAAGGTACAGGCGGACGAATACGAGTCTCTGAAGGACCATGTGGCCCAGATCGAGATCAGCGCCCACCGCCGCACGGAGCAGTTCCGGGAGGAAGCCGTGACCCAGCTGCGTCAGCTGGCGGCCCGGCAGCGGGAGTGGTGCCGCACGGCGCAGGCGGACTATGAGCAGATGAATTGCCAGCTGCTGGAGCGCTTACAGCAGGCAGAGCAGACGCTTCGCCAGCCGGATATGAGCAGCTTCCGGCGGATGGAGGAGGGCCTGACGGCGTTGGAAAAGGGCTTGACGGCGCCGGAGAAAGCCGGAGAATAAGACAGACGGGGAGCATTCGGCGGGATGCTCCCCTTTTTGTGGAAAATAGCGATTGACAGACAGCGTTCGGCATGATAAGATGGCGCTACAATCCAAGGGGCGCTGGTGCAAGCCGGCTGAGATGAGACGTATCGCCGTCCGGTCCCTCGAACCTGATCCGGGTAATGCCGGCGTAGGAATGCGATCATAGGGATTTTATGTTCCGCATTGCGACGCCTGCATGGCTCGCCATGCGGGAATTTTTTTAGGAGGAGATCCGAACACATGAAAAACAATAAGACCCGTACCCTCTGTGAGGCTGCCATTTTTATCGCTATGGCGGAGATTTTGAGCTTTATCAAGCTCTATGAGTTCCCCAACGGCGGCTCTGTCACGCTGGAGATGCTGCCTATCATCCTGTTCGCCGTTCGGTATGGCTGCGGCTGGGGCGCCGGCGCCGGCTTCGTATTCGGCACCGTGACCTATCTCATCGGCAACAAGTTCTCCATCGACTGGACCACCATCATCTGCGACTACTTCCTGGCCTTCACGGCGCTGGGCTTTGGCGCAGGCCTGCTGGCCCGCCGGAAGTGGAGCGTGTTCTATGGCACCGTCATCGGCGGCGTGCTGCGTTTTTTGGCCCACTATATCATCGGCGCCGTGGTGTGGGGCAAGTATATGCCCGATGAGTTCTTCGGCATGACCATGACCAGCCCGTGGTTCTACTCCCTGCTCTATAACGGGAGCTATATGCTCCCCAGCATCATCCTGTGCCTGGTGGTCTTTGCGGCGCTGTACAAGCCCCTGAAGAAGTATTTCACGGCGGAGGACCTGAAGCTGGCTCAGCGATGACCGGATGACAGCTTTCCGGGGCCGGGGAGACCCGGCTCCGGAAAAACTTTCAGGAGATTTGAAAAAAGTGTTGACAAAACACAGGAAGCGTGTATAATATAGCTTGTTCGTCAGAACACAGCGGGATTGTGTAAAGGTAGCACAGCGGACTCTGACTCCGTATGTGAGGGTTCGAATCCTTCTCCCGCTGCCATGATGACCACGGGGAACTGCATATATGCAGTTCCCCGTGCGCCTATTCTAAAGTTCGTTTTTGCTTTGTTTGTCGTGCTTCCCGATCTGGTTCCTGTGCCTGCGCCTTATTGTGCAATACTGCAAGGGCCTCACCACGTTGTCAGCGGAAGCGATGTATTGGCTCCGCAGAACAGACTCTCTATCTGCTCTTTGCGTCTCATCCCCGTGACCGCTGGAAGGCAGCGGTGCCGCTCATATCATGGCGAAGCTCCGGGAGATGCGCTTGTATTTGACCGGGACGATCATTCAGTTGTCTATATCGAGACCGGTTTTTGACCGGAGACGAACAAAAAAACAAGCCTTTTCCAATGTTTTCCATCGAAAAAGACTTGCCATATAACCACTCTGTGTGCTACAATAGACTCGCACCACAGAGTAAGCGTGCGACATAAAAAGCTCTTTCGATGCGGTGACATCGTTTGAGTTGGTACCGTCCGGAATTCCCGTTCCGGGCGGTACTTTGTCGTTTATTGACTTGTTACTTCTATAATATCCTGTTTTTATCAATAATGCAACTATTTTTTGCATTTTCAATTCTTACAATTTCAAATTTGCGGCAAAAGCCAGACGGGCAGAGGGCTGAAACCCTTGTGCCGTCTGGCTTTTTCGTGTTTGGAGTGCCGGCTGTCGGCCGACGATTATTTTTCGCTGGCCAGCTTGTAGAAGGTAGATCGGCCAATCCCCAGACGCTGCGCCGCCTCTCTGGCGGTAAGCTCCCCGGCCTGCCAGGCTGCGTAGATCTCCGGCCACTGAGGAGGCCGGGCCAGTCTGGGCCGTCCCATCTTGCGACCGGCTGCTCTGGCTGCTGCGTAGCCCTCCGTCTGACGCTGCCGGGTGCGGAGTCGCTCCTGCTCGGCCATGGTACCCAGCACCTCAATGATGATGTTGTTGACCATATCGGCCACCCACTCCTGACCGGTAGGGAAGTCGGTCATGGTGGTGGGCAGATCGAGAATCTTCAGGTGGATGCGCTGCTCTCGGAACCAACGCAACTCCGTCTCGATGTCCGCCTTCCGACGGCTGAGCCGATCCAGGGAAGTGATGACCAGCGTGTCTCCGGGCCGGAGGATGGCGTTCTTCAGGGCCATGTAGCCGGGCCGGTTCAGATCCTTGCCGCTCTCCTGATCGGTGATGATGGAGCGCTCATCGGCGCCCAGAACTCGGAACGCCTCCAGCTGCCGTGCAAGATTCTGATCCCGGCTGCTGACTCTGGCGTAGTAGTAAGTGCGGGTGTCGCTCATGGGAAACCTCCTTTTCTGCAGGTGACGAAGAAAGCAGCCTTGCGGCTGCTTTCTTGACAAAATTTGTCGGCTATGGTATAGCCCCTCTTTCTGCTTCGTCTTAGCATAACCGGGCGACGGCGACGGGCCTCAAAAGATGTCCGTAAATCTTCTGGCGTTTTCGGACATATCCGTAAAGTTGCGGCGGGTATTTTACGGACGTAAGCCAGACGGTGCGAGTGTGTGTCTCAAAAAATCTACTTTTGCAGACGCTTTGGCTGCTGCATCAGGCTGCCAGCGCCGTAATGACCGCAGCAGTTATCCCCCCGTGGAAAACTCCTGACGGAGTTTACACACAGGTCCCCCCTGCTGCTGGAGCTGGCCTAAGATCGAAAGTCTGCGCCGGGGGCGGTTGTGTGAGAAATGATTTTTTTGATTTTTCGTTTGCTGTTCTTCTCTTGTAAGTCTTACGTTAGACGGTAGGATCTTTCTTTCAACAGGTAATTTAATACTCCCGTTATCTGAGTCTTAACCTTATTTGCTAAAAATCGGACTACCCCCATCAGAGAAAAGCCCTCGATCGGGGCTTGACACGCATCCGAAGCTGCGATATGCTGGTCACAAGAAGCCGCTGCATAATTGCCCTCTGCGACGCCGCAGATGTGATAGGAATTGCGACTATGCTCCTGGTTCTTCTTGATGCAGAGCTGCACCAGCAGGGTTTTAAGGGCCTTGAGCAGCCGCAGACCGGCGCAGACGGTGGAGCGTGCTGCGCCGGTTTTCTTTTGCAGCGCAGAGATGCTGGGGAACGCACGGGAGCTGTTCCCGGCGCAGACAATGATGGCGCACAGCACGATAAGGGCAGAATCGGTCAGCTCCTGTTCCAGCACGGCACGATCCAGGATGGTATAGCCCTTCTTCAGCAGGGCCAGATCGACGGTGTAGGTGTTCTTGCCGTACACGGTGCGTCCCAGCTTGCCGCTATGGTACTTGGTGTGCTTGACAGTAAGATATCCCGCCTCGCACAGCTCCTGGACGGCCTTGACAGCGGTGGCCACGCTGCAGCCTGCCAGGGCGGCAATGGCCTCATAGCTTTTGCGGCAACCGCCCAGGGCGTTGCAGTAAGCAAAGAAGATCATGCCCACTCTCCGGGTGGCAAAGCTGAGGGTGGTGTCAAAGATGAGGGCGTTGGGTACCTTGAAATAGCTTCTACGCTTTCTCATAGGGGAAATCTCCTTCTGAAGATGAGCAGCGGCAGCCGTTCGGCTGCCGCTGCTGTTTTGTTTATTTACCGATTGGATAGAGCGGATTAGTAAGTCCAGTCCTCAGCCTTTCGGGCGAAAGGGGAGCGCACCTGTTCTACGGGGTCAAGCTTGGCCATGGCGCTCCTTAGGCCGGGGTCGTCCTGTGTGCGGGAGAGGATATCGGCAGCCATGCGGGTCAGACCGTGGTCAAAGCCATCGTCCCAGGCTGCTACGATCTGCGCCTCCTGCGGCGTCAGATCACCCCGCCACGTCTCCGTCTCCGGGTCGTTGGTCTCATGCTCCCAGCTCTCCTTCAGCTCCCGGATGCGTACCAGTGACTCGTTCCAGTCCTTTCCGATGGGCGCCGCCTCACGGGATATCTCATACTGACCCTCCAGCAGAGTGCGGATGCTCTCGGCACACTGCTCACCGGCCCGGTCGCCATCGGTGCAGAGGTTGATCTGGCTGACGTCCGGGCGGTGCTGGAGGAAGGCCAGCAGCGCACGGGGCGATACACCGCCCAATGCAATATAGTTCTCCGTGCGCTGGTCTGCCGGACGCATGGAGAGATAGGACAGCAGATCGATCTCGCTCTCAAAGACATTGCAGCGGGGGCAGTCTGGGTTCTCCATGCGGAAGCGGTACTCCTTCTGGGAGCCTCGGACGTCGAAGCGCTGCACCTGCTGCGTGGGGTCGCAGCTGCGGGCGAAGTTGCTGGCCACTACGCCGTCAAAGTCCGTGCCGACGAATACAACGTTTTTGTATTTGTCGCTCTGGTAGATCCGGCCCTGCCGCATCAGCTCGTCTACCAGCTCCTCGTCCAGCCCCCGATCCCGGACGAGATAGTTATAGGCGTCCAGATTCGTCTTGGCTCGTGGCAGCGGGTGAAGCTCCTCATGTCCCGCAGGCGGCTGCCACACCGGGGCCGTGTAGGTGACGTCCCTGTGGATGGCCTCCAGCACCGTCCGTGCAGCCTCCTGAAAGCCCATGCCATGGACATTGACGAAGTAGTCGATGGGGCTTTTGCTGCCCTCCGCCCGTGAAAACCAGTAGTAGCCCTTGCCGGGCGTTACTACCAGACTGTCATGCTCCACAGAGCGCCACTGTCCGTCCTTCTGGAACAGCGGCTCCCCGGTGCGCTGGAGGATGTCAAACACATCCTGGCTGCGGGCCAGCTCGATCATGTCGGCGGGAATGTACTTGCTCTCCCGGCGCTTCGGCTGCCGGACGGTGGTATCAGCGGGGAAGAAGGCTGCATGGGTAAAGACGGATCTGTCCTGCACATTCCGTGTATCGCAGCCGTAGAATTTGCAGTCTTTGAACTGCGAAAGCCTTGCCTCGCTTTCCGAGACGGTGACATTGCGGAAGGTGCAGCCAACAAAGCGGAGGTCTACGGGATCTTTGGCGTAGAAATCGAATTTTTCCTGATCGATGTTCTCCGCCTCAATGTGCCGGATCTGCCGCTTTTCTTCGGTGACGTTCCGTTCCTGCTGGAACTCGCCCTTTTCCATCAGGTAGTTGGCAATGCCGCTGGCGTCCTTGATGGCGTCAAACAGCTCCTGCGGATCCTTCTCCAGCACCTTGATCCAGCTCTGGATATAGGCTTTGTGCAGGTCGAAATGTTCGTCCAGAGCCTTTTGGGACATCTCCAGCCCCAGCTCCTGGGAAACGAAGGCGCTGGCAATCTCCGCCCGCAGTTCCTCCCGTGCGTAGTCCTCACTGCCGAAATGATTCTCGATGTGGCGGTTCAGCCGGTCAGGATGGCCGGTGGCGTGGCCGCACTCATGAAGGAAGGTGGAGATGTAGCTGTACGGATCGTCGAAGCTGGCCTCCGGAGGCAGCGTCACCATATCGGCTGAGGGGGAGTAGTAGGCACGGGTGCCTTCCTCCCGATAGGCCAGCTGCATATTCTCCAGCAGGGTGTCCCGCTGCTGGCGGAGTTGACCAATGTCTGTCCGGGGGCGCTGGGGCAGAGGCGGGACACCTTCCATCTGAGCGGCGTTAAAGACGAGAGCGGTACGGCTGCGAAGCTGGAGCTTGTCGGCTGCATCGGGATCATCCCGTTTCAAGCGCTCCACCTCGTTCCAGTTCATCCATCTTTTCCGCTCCATGTCGTACATGGCCCAGTATTCGACCTTGGTGGCGTGTTCTCCCTTGCGGATCTTCCAGCCCTTATCTTTGGCCTGCTGGAAGGTACACCAGCGGGGATCCTTGTAGCCCCGCTCATCGGCAAGCATAGAGAGCCGCAGCGTGTTGATGCCCTTATAGCGTCTGCCGGTAGCGGCGTTGTAGGGACGCCCCTGCGCCCAGCAGGCCCGCCACGGGAGCTGCTCCTCCTTCAGCGCAGCCAGGAACGCCTGTGCCAGCTCCTCACGCACCTTATTCACTGCTGCCATTGCTCGTCACCTCCTTCCCGTCCAGCGTGTAGCTGGGGCCGTCTATCAGCGCACCCAGCGCCTCCAGCTCCTCCATTTCCTCCGGATCGGACAGCTCGATGCCGTCCAGGATGCTCCATTTCTTCTTTTCGTTGCTCATAGGGATACTCCTTTCCATGTCAAATAAAAAAGAGACGGCAGGAGCCGTCTCTTGGTGGATGGGTATGAAATTGTTACCCCTTGAAATAGAAATTCTTTCTGAGTTTCAGGTAGCCGGTGCGGTGTATGACCACCAACTGTTCCCCCAGACTTTTCCATGTGTTGGGATGGATGGCGTAGCCCTCCTGCAGGCTGGTGGAGGTGCTGTCCGTCCTGCTGCCTGTGGTGGTGCTGATCTTCCGGTGATCCTCTTTTCCAACCAGGTCGGAGAAGTATGTCCTGGTCTCCGGATCGTTGCCGGAGAGCACCACGGTATAGGTGCAGTTGTCCAGGATCACCTTCCGCTCGTCCCGGCTGTATTCCAGATCAATGTCCGCCAGAGACTGGGTGAGGATGCAGATGTTGGCACCGTTTTTGCGGAACTTCCGCATGGGGCCGAGGATCTCCAGATGCCGCAGGCTGGCGAACTCATCCAGCGCCAGCAGGATCCGCTTGTCCCGGCTGCGGTCATAGGGCCGCTGGCCGATGTAGTCCAGCATCTGCGTTACCACGATGTTGCAAAACAGACTGTAAAACTCCTGCTTTTTGTCCGGCACCACCAGAAAGATGTGGGACGACTCCAGATCAGAGGGGGCCAGATACGGCTCGTCTGCACTGGATGGGCGGCGCAGAACACGCTCTACCTTGCTGTAATCGGCAAAGAGCTTGATGTTTTCATCCAGTGTGGACTTGGCCCCGGCGATGTTCTTTTCATTCTCCTGCGCCAGCGTCTGGATATAGCCCACAGCCCGCTGGTTTTTCTGTGCGGCGATCAGCTGAAACAGCTCCATGGGGCCGTTGGTAAAGACCACCTTCATAATTTCGCAGAAATCAAGGCCCTTGTCGTAAAACGCCACCAGAGATGCCAGCAGGATCTTCCGGGCCGTCTCCGTGAAGTAGCGCTCGGCACTGGTTGCCTTCGGCGGCAAGGGCAGAATAGAGAAAGTGAGCTGCTCCAGCAGCGCCCGCCGTGCGTCCGGATCGGACGCACGGTCTATCTCATCAAAGACATTGTAGATGACGGAATGCTCTGGATCGTCCGGCACAAGGAGGACCTTCTTCTCTCCGGGGACATTTTTTGAGATGTCCCCGGAGATGTCGATGCAGAAGAAGGGGCCTTGCCAGACCCGGAGCGATGGGATCAGCAGGGCAGAGGTTTTCCCTTGCCCGCTGCCGCCGAAGATGGCGATGTGTCCCTCACCGTCACAGGGCAGATAGACCTTCTTCCCGCCCAGCAGTCCGAAGGTAAAGCCATTGGGCGCCTTATCTGCCGCCAGCCCGCTGCCCTTCAGTGTCTGCTGTACCCGCAGCTTCTGCTGCCGGTCGCTGCGGCCACGGTCACGCAGCAGCAGCCGCACCACAAGCGTCGCCACCAGCACCAGCGCCAGAATAGCCGCCAGCCGCCAGAGCAGGGCATCTATGTTTTCAAAAAAATCCATGCTAACCTCCTATTCCCAGCATACTGCATATCTCCTGCCAGAGCTGCTGCAGATTTTGCAGCAGCAGCTCCCGTGTGTTGTCATAGAGCAGGGCCAGCATGGCTATGGCCATCAGCGCAATGGAGACGGCGCCAAACAGCACACGGATGACGGTACCCAGCGCCTCCAGCAGCACCTGTGGCGTTCCCTTCTTTCGGACGATGACCGTGTGTTCCCGCTCCTCCTCCCGCTGCTTGGCGTCATACAGCTGCCCTACAAAGGAGGTAAGCGTCCGGGTATCCTCCGCCACCTCGTCCTCAGCCGCACGGATGTCCTCCCGGTCTCCGTTGGCTGCGTAGTAGCCGGTGAGGATCTTCTCCAGCTGGTCTTTCTGCTCTCCCGGCGACAGGGCCACATTGATGATATTTTTGATCTGCACGGCCAGCGCTGCCTTGACGATCTCATTTTTCGGGTTGTCGGTAGGCACCAGCAGGATGGGCGCTGCATGGTTGGTGCGCCAGATCCGCTTGATGACGCCTATCAATTCCTCGCCGTCGTTATAATAGGCGTCGGTATCATAGATGATGGCATCGGTGCCCTGGGCCGCCAGCAGGATGTCGTTTTCCTGCCTGCGGATATCCGGCGCTGCTGGGAGAAAGGTGACCTCCTGATGCAGACGCTGCTCCAGCGCCTCTCTCAGATGTCCCAGCTTGACCGAATCGCCCACACAGAGGATCATGCGCCGTCACCGCCTTCCTGCATCCGGGCCAGCAGCTGCTCCTCCTGCTCCAGCTGCGCCTGAAGGGCCTGCTTGCGCAGCATCATGTCCTCCAGCTCATTTTGTAGCCGTCCTTGCTTTTCCGCCATGGTGCGGAGGTTGGCGTCTATCTCCTCCTGCTGCTGGGGCGTCTTATCGGCCTTGGAGGCTTGCAGGGCCTCCAGCTTTTCATAGGCCAGGCGGAGGTCTGCGTTCTTCTCCTCCGTCTGCTGCTCCAGTTGCTGTAAGGCCAGACGGTGACCGGCAGCCTTACCCTCCACGGCGTGGATGCGGTACGCTGCGTCGGAGCGCTCCTCCAGCCGCTCCACATGGGCCATGGTGCGGTCGTCCATGTAGATGGAGCTGCTGGCGCTGCCTGCCTTGACGGTCATGGCGACCTGAGCAAAGCGGCTGGAGACGCCGGAGACCCGTACCACCAGCAGGTCGCCCAGATTTCGGTAGACCTTATAGCGGTAGTGGCTGTCGCCGCAGCGGAAGCGGAAGGTGTATTCCGGCTCCCGGTTCAGCGACAGATCTTTTACCTCGAAAATGATCTCGAAGGCCCTGTCTTTCTCCGCCCAATCCCACGAGGCGATGGTCAGGGTATATTCGCCCAGCTCCAGCTCTGTGCCGATGGGGGCGATCTCTACATCCTTGTAGTGCTTCGGCATAAAAATACCGGTTGAAAAGAAAAGCAGATTGCCCAGCAGGAAGATGATGCAGAAGATCTGCAGGCCACGGACGCCCCGTGGCCGTTTTTGCAGCTTCTGCCGCATGGAATCAAGCATCGTCCACCTCCTGCTCCGCATAGGGCCGATATACGGCCCGGTCTGCCCGCAGCAGCACCACAATGGACTCCCAGTTGGCCCGTCCCTTGTTGTAGCGGGAGGGCAGCACCAGATAGACGGCGCAGCACAGGGAGAAGATCATGTAGGGCACGAAAAACAGGCTGTAAATAAAGTCCTTGAGCATATAGGCAAACATCAGGTAGCCCATGATGAAATAAAGGCTGCCGAGGTTGATGTGCCGGGATACTCTGGTTTTGGATTCGATTTGCGTGGTGACATTATCTGCCATGCCGCTTGTCCTCCTTTCCGTTCTTCCGATCCGGCTTGGGGCCGGTGTAGGCATGATACGCCTTCTCCAGCTCCAGCGCCTTCTCGTAGTTTTTCACCTGATAGAGATCTGCACCCATAGGCGGCTGGATGGCCCGGTGTTTCCGGCCCCGCACAATGGCCGTCACCTGACGGTTGAAGTCCTTGCGCTCCTTTTCGGATGTCTCCGGGCCTGGCGTCAGGCGCTTCACGGCCTCCGTGAAGGCGGGGTTCGATACCCGTTTTTTAACTTCGGGAGCTGAGTTCCCGAAGTGGGAGCCGCCAGATGTCCCGGCGTCCATGAAGTCCGTGGGGAAGGGCTGCGTCTTTGCCGGGGCCGCTTCCGCCGTTGCGGCAGCCGCTGCCGCAGCATCGGGCGTCTCTGCCGTCCTCTGCTGGGCGGAGCGGGCTTCCTGCTGCCGGGACTGCTGCTCCTGTTGTCGGGCATCCTGTCGGTGTGGTTGTTCCTCATCCTCCTCACGGTGGAAGCGCCGGTGGATGCCCTTGCCGAACTGCTCGCCGGGGGAGCCTTTGGACTGACGCTGGCGGAGGGTGGTGCCGGTGGCCGCTGCCATGGCGGTGTTCTTCACGCCACGCATGGCCTTGCCGCCCAGTCTGGCAGCGGTGCGGCCTACGGCCTTACCGGCTCCGAAGATGGCCATGGCCCGGCCCACGGAGGAGGAAAGCCCTGCATCCATGCCCAGAATCCGCTCCACCAGATTCGGCCCGTCTATAACGGCGTAGGCGATGAGCAGGCAGACGATGCCCTTTCCGATGCCGGTGATGCCAAAGGAGGTGACGAGGCCTACCATGATCTCATAGAGCTTTACGCTGAGGACGCACACGCACATGGTGAGGTAGGTGTCACGGACAAAGAGCAGTGTGTTCTTCAGCTTTTCTCCGCCGCCGATATCGGCAGCAAAGAGGAAGGCCAGAAGCCGGGACACCACCAGCTCATAGGCGATACGCACGTTTTTATAGCACAGCGCCAGAAACAGCAGCGACAGGGACAGTAGCTGCAGCAGGCAGCTCCAGAAATCAAAGGAGTAGCGGTAGAAAAACTGATTGCCAATGTTGGCGCTGGTGAGGCCGTCGTAGTTTTTCCGGGCCACATCGCCGTCTGCCGTGTGGGCCAAACGGTACTTCACCCGGTTATTAAACTCCGTAGACCAGCCGTACAGGTTCTTCCCGTTTTTGGCCGTGTGCCAGTCCAGCGTCTCGCAGAGATCGACGCTGTCCATATCGTCCTGACCGGCGATCCCGACGCCGTAGATGACGCCCTGTCCCGCCTTATAGTTCAGGGCGTTGATATCGCCCCGCTTGTCGATGCGGATCAGGTCAATGAGATTGCTCTCCACCAGTGCGTAGGATTGGTTTACCTCCTCGCCGCCCAGAATACCGTCCCGGAAGGAGATCACCAGATCGTTGGCGGTGGAGAACAGCCATGCGGAGGCGCTGACGGCCACGATGCCCAGCAGGATATTCCGCAGCAGGGGCGGGCGCTTCTCCTGCTGCACCAGCAGCATGATGCCCAGTCCGGCGCAGCAGAGGACGGTCAGGGCCAGCAGCACAGGCCGCAGGGTATCCAGCAGATCGTTGATCTGCTGGTAGTTGGTAATGTCAATCAGGCCGAAGGTCTTGGTATACAGCGTTTCCGAGACGTTCGCCACCTTGCAGACAAGGCCCGTCATGCTCCAACTGACGCTGCGTAGTGCGTCTCCAACGATGTTGTTATTCTCCAACAGTGCGGCGTTATCCCGGTACCACTGGAGATCGTCGGCGTCGGAATTGTCGTCGGACTCTCCCTTGTAGTAGGGATCGTCCGCAGTGGGGGTCGTGGTGCTATTTTCGCTGCCGGTCTCCGCTGCCAGAACCGTCGTGCTGCATGGCAGCAGGCACAAAAGCGCCAGCAGCAGGCATATCACCATTTTCTTCACGGTTCGTCCTCCTTTCATCTTTTTGACCAGCCGCCGTAGCCGTACACGCTGATCCACACGTCGATGGATTGCAGGTACGGCACCTGACTGCCTGCCACATAGCCGTCGCCTACATAGATGGCGACATGACCGGCATAGTGGCCGCAGGCGGCGCAGAAGGCGCCGGATCGGTGGTCGTTTTCGTATACCTTCCCGGTGCCGGGGATGACACCGGAGAAAATCAGAGCGCCCTTGGGGATGGGGCCGTCCCGGTTGGCCATGGCTGCGCCGTGGCTGTAAGCGCAGCAGAAGCCCTCGTAGGGGAGACCGGCGTAGGTGTACACGACCTTACACCACAACTCACAGTACCCGGCATAGCCGTTTTCAAAGGCTCCGTGCTGATTGCTCCAGCGCCGGGTCTCCGGGATGACACGGCCTGAAAAGTCCGTGTCGGTATCATCCACCCCCACATAGGTGGCCTTGATGGGGGTGCGGCTCTCCGATGCGGACGCCTGGCGGCCACCGAAGGCTGCCGTCACATCGTCGGCAAAGCTGCCTGCCGCCGTGGCGACCAGCAGCAGGAAAAAAGCCAGAAAGCCGCTGCTGCCCAGCAGCAGCCACAGTTTCCATTTCCGCATTACCGGCCTCCTGAAAAGAGCGTCGCCTCATAGTCCCTGCTGAGCCAGACACGGAATTGCAGCGCTCCGGCTCCGGCAATGGAGAGCACATTTTCGCCCTGCTCCAGAAAGGGGATGCTCTCCACCTGTGAGAAGGTCATGCCCTCTCCGAAGATCCTGCGGATATGCTCCTTGGCGCTGCTGTCCTGCTTGAACATGAATTTGTACTGGCACAGCTCAAAGAGGATGCGGATCTTATCGGCACCGGAAAAGTCGCCCTCCGGCATATAGTCCCGGACGCTCTGGGAGGCCAGCACGATGCCTGCAAAATACTTCCGGGCCTCCCGCAGATACCGGGTCACCATGTCCAGGATCAGGGGCATGGAGGTATTCACCCAGCGGTGGCTCTCGTCTATGAGGATCAGGAACTTTGTGATGTCCTCGATGGCGTATGCGCCGCTCTCCCATTTCTCCTTCTCAGGACCGCCCACGGCAATGGCGTTGTCCCAGCACAGGGACACCAGATTCTGCATCTGGGCCGTAAACACATTGCCCAGCTCCTTGATGGTGGAGATGTCAAAGGTGACGATCTTCTCACCGGTGATGTCGGAGATGGTGGTGTGTCCGTCAAAGAGCCTGCCATAGTTGCTGCAGAGATTCTCCACGGCACCCAGCAGGATCTGCAGGTTCCGGGCCTGATCCACATGGATGGCCGTCTCCACCTCCGTCTCGGCTGCCTTGTCCTGCTGCGCCACAAAGGTGATGTAGCCCTGTAAAAACGCCCGGAACTGGGAGAGGGTGGGGTAGTCCGCTGCGGCCCGGCCTGTGACGGAGCTGCCGTCTGCGGGCACCAGACCAAAGCCTGCGTAAAACTCCCGCAGATAGTTGGCCAGCTCCTGCAGGAGTTGGTCGCTCATAGAGGGATTGATGCAGCGGAAGAACGCCTGCAGCTTGGAGATATGCCTGGCATAGGAGGCGTAGTCATCGTCGCCGGAGCGCAGGATCTCCAACGGATTCAGCATCCCGTCTGCGCCGGAGCAGCGGATGATCTTGCCGCCGAACTCCAGCGTAAGGGCGGAGAACTCTCCGGATACATCAAAGCAGCGGATGTAATTCCCGATGCTGGCGTTCTGCTTAAACAGCTTCTTCAATAGGGTGGACTTGCCGCTGCCCATATCGCCGCAGACGGCAGCGTTATAGTGCTTCCGCTTGACCGTCTTGGAAAAGAGATCGAATACCACAGCGCCGCCCATGTCTGTAAAGCCCAGCAACGCTCCCTGCTCATCCAGCAGGTCACTGTAATCGAAGGGATAGCCCTCCGCCAGCTGCCGGGCCGTAAGGGACAGGCCCTTCATGGTCACGGGCTTGGCGTGGGTGACGGCAAAGGACTCATAGAGCGACTGCCACTCCGTTTTCTGCTCTCCCAGCAGGACGGTGTTTTTATAGCCGGAGGCGTCCAGATTGTCCTGCAGCTCCTTCGTCTTTTCCTCCAGCTCCGCCAGCGTCTGGGCCTGCAGGAAGATCCGGAAGTCGCAGATCTTCATCACCTCGCCCATGCGTTCCAGCTCGTCATAGAGCTGCTGCAGCTCCGCCTGCCGCTTCTGGGCATCATAGAGTGCGTTGTAGTCCTTGGCGTCGTAGGCTCTGGCGCCCTCCTCACCGATGGAGCGGTTGATGCTGCGCTTCACGGCGGCCATGTTCTCCGTGGCCACGTCGAAGGAAGAGATGCAGCCGCTGACGGTGAAGATCCTCGTCAGCCAGTGCCTGTCCAATGTGTTGGGCAGACCGTAGATATGCAGGCAGCGGCAGTAGCCGTCTCCCATACGGGTATAGGACGGCTCGGCAAAGGTGATCCCGCCGTGTGGCTGGATCTGCTGAAAGAGCCGTGCGTCCACGGCCTGCGCTTTGGTGGTTTTCTTGCTCATGGATACCTACCTTTCCGTGCTATAAAAAATACTGTATAATGGTGTAGATAAAATGTGGGAGGAACTTATATGTCATTTCTCAAAGACCCCATAGTAACAAATATCCTTACGATCATTTCTGCCGCACTGTCAGTTGTGTCAATCATTCAGGGGATACAAAAGAATAACTCTGGTGATGAGCGATCGCAGGTTATAACAATCGATATCCAAGATTATTTGCGACAAGAAAGATTTCAGCCAGAACAGAAAGTATATTTGGATAGCGCAGATGCAGCCATAATCACTGTTTTTTTAGCCGTGGGTGGTTGGATTTGCTACCCATATCGGCAAGAAATGGCGTTGGCATTTGCGCTTTTCTGGTGGGTTGTTGTAGTTGTGCAGTTTCGTTTCTCCAGCAAAGCACTGCTAACGCCTCGTGGCTACAATCTGGCAACACTTCTTCTCGCAGAGGTCGCTTTGGATATCATAGCTATCCTTTTGCTGAATAAGATCCCAGCAGAGTTATACCTCGGTCTGCGTTTTTTTGAAAAATTATTTCCAACATTGATGGCGGGACTACTCAGCATGGCGTATGTTTTCCTGTTTTTTATTGGAACACTTCTTATCATTTTTTCTTTGACCGGTGAAGAATCTAAGTTATCTGTATGGTCTGCTAAAATGCTGTATAAGCTCTGGAAGAAACCGGCAGGATTTATATTCCTAACGGCAATCTTAGTCGCACTCCTCATGCTACTTCATATTGCAGGAATCGAATAATAAATATGGCAAAGCATACGACGATGACCATAAGGAAAAGGATCAGTCCGCCGCTTCGGGACAGCTTCTCATAGCGGCTTCCGTCTAACTTATTTTTCCAATAAATGCGACTGGGAATAATGGAGAGGGCGGCAATTACACTTATGAAAACAAGATGCACACAAGCGAATGTTTTGAAGTAGAAGTAAATACCGCCTGCCAGAAGAATGCCTCCCATGAAGATATTCTTGGCTCTTGTAAATGCAGCTGTTTTCCTGTCCGCTGGCAAAATACCGGAGGATAAAAAGTCGGAGCCTACGCCAAACGACATGAGAGCCTCTATCATATAGAAACATTTGTCCCAGGCCATTATCCTTCCTCCTCCATAAAGCCCGGTGCGGAGTCATCGTCCCCGTCCGGGTAGATGTCGATGATGGTATTCATGTTGGCCAGCTTCTCCAGCACCTTCACCTTTTGCCTGACGTCTATCTCCTCCACCAGCGGCTGGTAGCCGGTGGCGGCGCATTTTCGGATCATGTCACGGTTTTTACAGAGCGCATCCGCATCCTTGCCCCAATAGGCAAGATAGAAATGCTGGGAGCTGATATTGGTTTCGGCCACCTCCAGCTCACGAATCTGCCGCTCCAGCCAGCGGATGCGGGTCTCGTCTCCGGCCTGCTGTACGTGGTGCAGCAGCACTGCCTTCTGCCGCTCCAACGACAGCGGGAATCTCATACTCAGGAATTTCAGATCGCAGCCCACGGTTTTCAGCACCTTGGTAAACTGATAGATCTCCAGCTCCAGCTCATCCTCCGCAATGTTCTGGAGGTCTCTGGGGATGAGCCGGAGAAGATCCAGATACGAGCCGTCCGCCAGCAGGAACGCTCCCACAGACGGCTCCCAGCTCCGCACGGGGAGGATATCCAGACACGTCCTTATCACGGCCTTTTTCTCTTTCTTCTTCATACTTGCACCTCCGTAATGTTTGAGTGGAATTAACTTCGGGTACTGAGTGCCCGAAGTTAAAAGGAGGCAGGGCCGCAGCCCTGCCTCCTGTCATGCTGTCAGGAAAACCACTCCATAAGCATATTGCCCAGAGAAGTTGCGCCAAAGACCAGGGCGCAGCCGAGGACGATGTTCTTCATGACCTCCTTAAACTTCGACCGACCCTCAGCACCGCCGGTGATGACGCCGATGCCCAGCACCACCAGTGCAAGGATCGTCAGCGCTGCCGCCACCTTCTGAAGTGCCGGTACGATAGAATACAGCCCAGAAATCAAACCATCCATAATTAAACCTCACTTTCTTCTTCGTCCTTGTTTTTGTTGTTCTTCTTTCGCAGCATAAAGATCAGGGCCGCAGCGGCCAGTGCCACTACCAGCACCCCGGCGCCCACCTTCAGGATCGTCTTCAGCGTACCGCCGGTCTCCTGTACGGTGTAGGTGGCCACGGCCTCCATTTCGTACAGACCGTCCGGGTACTGACTGTCCGTGTAGGTGATCTCCGCCGTGTACTCCGGCTCCGTCTGATAGGTGGCCGTCCAGGCCGGGGTCTGACGTGTGCCGGTGTAGATGGCCGTGCGGACATAGCCGCTGCCGTCTGCGCCCCAGTCGCCGTCCCAGCTGCCGCTCGTCAGCGTGTAGCTGCTGCCGCTCAGGCCCAGATACTCCGTCATCACGGTCTGCCAGCCGTCCCACAGGGGGCCGTCGCCTACCGTCACCACGGTATCCCCGATGGTATACAGGCCGCTGGCGGGATTGGGAGAACGGAACACAGCCGGTGCGGAAAACGCCTCCGTCTTTGTACCGGCTGTCACCGATGCCAGCGGCAGGCGGACGCCGTCCACCGTCAGGCTCTGCGGCACTTCCGCCTCCGATGCGTATTCCTGCATCACCCTCCGGCTCTCGCCGGTGGCCCATGTGGGGGTCTGTGCCGTCAGGGTACGGCTGGCACCGTCTACCGTCTCGGTGATCTCCTTCGGATACTCGCCGGGATCTCCGGTGACGATGGTGCGTACCACAGTCACCGGCTCCCGATGCGCCTTCACCTCATACTCGACGCTTGTCAGGGTGTAGGTCTTGCCGCCCTCCTCCACCGTCTCCGGGACGGTGTAGTGGGGGTTTTTCTGCGTGGCCGACTCAAAGGGATAGCTGCGTGTCACCGTGGTGTCTGCGGCCATGGCCACATGGGGCATGGCGCACAGCAGAACCAGCAAGCCGGTCAGCAGAAGCTCTTTTGCTTTCAATGGGATTCCCTCCTTTGTTTTGATTTTTATAGGAAAAGGAGCGGATGTGTACCCGCTCCTTGCTCCGTATCAGCTGTGCCGCTTGCGCCGCAGCAGACAGGTCAGGCCCGCAGCGGACAGCAGCAGGCCAAGCACGGCAACGGTAACGCCGCTGTCTCCGGTCTGCACCCCGCCGAAGCTGGGCTTATCCTTGATGGTGACGGTGCCGATGGCGGGCTGGAAGCGCACCGTCTGGCCCTCGTCCTCCAAGTCGGCGTGGGTGGCGAAGGTGCGGCCCTCCCGGCTGATCTCCTCGAACACCACCACGGACTCACCGCCCAGCAGCTTGGCGTCGAAGGTGAATACCACCTCCACCTCGCCGTCTGCCGTCTCCGGTGTAAAGGTGACGCTGGAGGTGATGGGCTGGCCCTCTGCGTCCATCAGGGGCTTGCCGGTGGATTTCAGCATCAGGGAGCCGGTGATGGTGTACGCCCGACCGGGAATCAGGTTCCGGTACGCCACGGTGTCCGTCAGCGTCACCGGCCCGATGGCCACCACCTCGTGGCTGCCGTCCACGGTGGCGGTGGTGTGCAGCTCCGGCACCCGCTCGTCCTCCATGGTGATGGTCTGCACCTCGGCGGTGTCCTGCACGGTGAAGGTCATGTCCTCCGCCAGCAGCCAGCCCTCCGGTGCTGCCGCTTCGTGCAGCGTGTACGCTGCGCCGATGGGCAGGCCATACAGTATATGGGGTGCGTCCCCCGTCACCCATTCGGCGGCCACATTGCCGTCCTTATCCAGCAGCTGCAGGGTAGCGCCGGGAACATAGTTCCCCTGATAGTCCACCTTGGCCACGCTGATCTGGGTGGGGCTGTTTGGGGCTGTTAGGGTAATCACAGTCAGGCCGTCCTCCTGGGCTGCATTTTCAGGCAGCACATCAAATTGGAAAGGTGCGTCTGCCAGCACATAGCCGCTGGGAGCCACTACCTCCACGGCCTGATAGCCTCGGCCATACTCCAGCTCACAGGGCAGTTTCATAACGCCGCTGCCGTCTGTGTACCAGGTATCTGCGCCCCACCATTCCAGTTTCTGGCCCTGAGGGTCGATAATCTGGAAGCCGATGCCAGCTGCGGGGATGGCCTCGCCGGTGATAGCGTCCACCTTCACCACCTTCAGGTAGCTGTAGAACCGCTCGTTGTTGATGATATAGCTGTAGGTCTTTCCGTTCTCGTCGATTTTTACGGTGAAGGGTTCCATCAGCCTGCTGCCCTCCCAGCCAGAGGTCTGCTCCACAGTATAGAGGCCGTAGGGCAGGTCGGGAGAGACGGCGAAGCCGTCCTTATCGATGGTGAGCTGCGCTCTGGCATTTGCAGGGGCAGCGTCATAGCTCCCGGCAGAGGCGAGGTAGATGTTGAAGGTGGCACCCACCTCCGGGGTCTCCACCTTGGTGGTGCCGGTATCCGTGTGCTTCACGATTTGGATACGGCCCGTGACCACCTGCTCCGATACCGTGGGGGCATTGTAGCTGTTGACAGCCTCCAGTGTTCCGTCGGGCGTGATGTTACGGACATACACAGTGGGGTCGATCAGGTAGCCCTCCGGTGCCTTAGTCTCTTGAATCAGCAGCGTACCGATGGGGAGGGTGATTTGTCCCATACTGTTATAAAACAAATCATCTCCGGACACTTTGAGGGATTCGTCCATAATACGAATCCGCCCCTTTTCATTGGTCTTGAAAGCCCAAGTGCGGGTAGGCGCACCGCTGGCCTCGGTCTCCGCTGCGGTGGCATACTGCCCGTCATAGTACCGGAAGGTAAATTCTGCACCGGCCAGCGACGCATCGCCGCTGGCCACCTATGCCGATAGGTAAGGCTTTGATCTCTCGCCGCCTTTTCCCCCGGCCCACACCCGGCGTACACCTTTCAGCGTACCGGGCGTTCCATCATATCTGAAATAAAATTGACACAAAAAATGCCGACCTGCTAAAGTCGGCGAAGTTGACAGGAAACGGATATCCTGTTACAATATTTGACAAGAGTGCTGCACGAACGGCAGGCGGTTGGCTACACCACCCGAAAGGGGGTGAGGCTTATGCCGATAACTTTGACCTTACATATCCTTGGATTTGTAATTACGATCAAGGTTAAAAGCGAAAACCGCCACTCTGCCAAGTGACGGTTTTCATAGCTTTGCTATAATTCTGTAACTTTCCGCAGAGCCAACCGCTTGTCGCAGCACTCTTTCTATGCTTATCTTACCACACGGGCAGAAAATGTCAAGTGTGGTTTTTCTTTTTTAGGGTGCCTTGGTCGCACCACAGGAGCAGATATAGTAGTCTATCTCTTGATGCTCACCAACCTTGACTTGCCGCCCCTCGGAACGCCATTGGTCACTCTCGCCTCGATCCAGATGATAGTCACTATGTTCAATTAGTTGAGCATTAGACCATCCTGTCATATCTTGACCACAGGTAACGCAGTAGCTGATTTCACGCATCTCGTAATCTTCGACCGTCTTATACACCGGCTCCCAGCTGTGCTGGTGTACCGGCGTAGGATCGGGCGCTACCGGGGTGCTGCTGCCACTGTTGCCGGAATCGGAGGAGCTGTCACTGCTTCCACCGGAAGAATTGCCAGAACTTCCGCTGGAGGAGTTGGAGGATCCGATGGAACTGCTGCCGGAATCAGGATCGCTGCCATCGGCAGGCTTTGCATCCGTCTTAACATCCGTTTTGGTGTCCGCTTCGGGCTTGCTCTCGGCGGCCTTGCTGGGGAGGGCTTTCAGCTGCTGGGCGGCAAGAACCAGCTTGCCGCTGCCGTCCACCACATTGCCGTCTTTGTCCAGTGTGTAGCCGGTGACGGCCTTGCCGTCCTTGTCCACTACGGTATCCTTGCCGTCTACAGTGGAAATATACAGCTCCGGTGTGACCATCGAATCGGCCTTATTGTCTGCTTTCTTGCCGCAGGCCACCATGGTCAGCACCATGGCAATGGCCAACATAAGCGCAAAAATTTTCCTCATAGGGGCCTCCTTTCTGTCCTGGAAGGGTGTTTCTAATCATAGCATAGTTTCCTAAAAAGTGCAAATAGTGTGGTTTTTATTTTGTGGTGCCACAAAAACAGCGGTATCCAACAATTTTACGCATAGAACAACAATTACCCTTGACGGGCGCAGCGGCTGGGGTGGCACCCCCAGCCGCTGCTTTTTTTGCACTGGAACATCTCATTCTTTTAGGCAACTTGCCTATACTCAGTATAGGCTTCCCCTCAATAAAAGTCAAATCGGAATTTAGGGGGCTTTTGTGGCACCGCAGGAGCAAGCGTAGTGGTCGAGAATGTGTTCTTCATGAGAACCCACCTTAACTTGCTCATAGGAGCTGTGATAACCCATGCAGTTGGGGTTACCTGTTTCATGAAAGTGTTGCTTCATCGACTCTCCACTTTCAAGGATTGCAGTAACATCCGCATTGCATCCATTACAACGCCAGAAGCACTTCATCTCATAATCATCCACCTCCACATCCCGATACACGGGCTGCCAGCTGTGGGTGTGTACCGGCTGGGGCGGCGCCGTGGGCGTCAGTGCGCTGCTGCCAGAGGAGCTGGAGCTGGAAGAACTCTCGCTGCCGCCAGAGGAGGAAGAACCGGAGGAACTACTACCAGAGGAGGAACTGCTGGAGGAAACATCAGAAGAAGCGCTGTTGCTGCTGCCGGACTTAGCATCCGCGGTGTCGGTTTTGGGTTCCTCGGTCTTTGGCTGCTCCTCCGCCTTGGCGGGCAGCTGCTGCACCTTGTCGGCAGCCACGATCACCTGCCCGGCCTTATCCACGATGTTGCCGCTCTTGTCCAGCGTATAGCCTTCGGCGGTCTTGCCGGATTTGTCTACCACGGTCTTATCGCCATTCTCGGCGGTGGTCACATACAGCTCCATGCCGGTCTGAGCGCTGCCGATCTTGTCCTTGGCTTCGGGCTTAGTGTCGGCCTTCTTGCCACAGGCAACCATGGTCAGCACCATGGCCAGCGCCAGCATCACCGCAAAAATCTTCTTCATAGGGGCCTCCTTTCCATTTTTCAGGGGGTTTTTCGTCTTTATTGTAGCATATTTTAGCAGAATTGCAAGTGGGTATCTTTTGTGTCAATTTTCAGATATGACTGGCGCCTGTTGCTCCATCCCCATTACAGGGACTTCCTCGCTCGTGACGCCGCTCTCGCAGCCTGCCCGCCTCATGGAGTGAGTAGCTATGCAAGCAAGCTGTTTTCTGTGTTCCACTGCACCTATCATTGGATAGGGTTAGGAGCCGTCCTATGGGGCCGTGTGCCTTTTCTGTGGGGGAGGTTCGCCGTGATGATAGCTACTTGTCCCCGCACACGGTACAGGCTTTCGCCTGCCAAGCGCCCCGTACCTTCGGAGGTTCGTCAGTCCCGGCAGTGCGCTCCGGGACATTCTCTCCATGCCTGTCCGACACCCGGCCTATCTGCACCATATCCCAGTGGGACTTAGGCACATTCAGCCGACTTCAGCGGGATCAGCACCCCGGCTATACTCCATATAGCCGACGCACTCCGCAGCTCAGTGTGGGCGTTGCCGCCCATCGGTGCAGCAGTTCGGGCTTATGCCCGGACGACCTTTTCAGTCGTCAACACGTCTCACCATCACCGCTTGTGGCATCCAGCTTTTTCAGCAGTACACCCACAGGGTCGCTCTGGGGGTTATCCGTCACCCGCAGCGTCGTGGTCTGGCCGCTGGTGACATTGACCCGATACACCGTGGGATCCAGTGCGTAGCCCTTGGGGGCTACCGTCTCCTGTGCGGTGTAGGGGCCTGCGTTTACTGTCAGGGTATTGGCTGCGCCGTCTGCGTCCACCTTCAGCGTGCCCACCTCCGTGCCGGAGCTGTCCTTGACGGTATATTCGGCACCGGCAAGGCTGTAGCAGCTGTTGCCGTCGGTGAGGGCCGGGTTGGCGCTGGACTTGGTGAGGGTCAGTTGGCCGGTGGGCTTGGTGCGCCACAGGAGCATCACCTGATAGCCGGAGTTCGAGGGCCGACCGATGAATGCCTGAAAGCTGTCCGGCACGCTGATGCCGTCCACCTCATTCTCCACGGCGGTGATGCCGCTGTCACGGGAGCCGTTGCCCAGTCCCAGATGATTGGCCGCAGCATGATGGATGCACCATGTACGGTAGATATCGGAGGTCTGGGATGCCATGTAGGCGTAGCGGGTCATGGTGGCGTCTGCATCCGACAGGGAGAGCGTGGAGCCGACGGCAGGGCCGTCCTTGGCGGGTTCTACGCAGACGCCATTTCCGGTGCCGTCTCCGTAATCCACCTCCACCACGGCGTTGCCGTTCATGCCGGGGTACAGCGGGTGAGGCTGATAGCTCATGCTGGTCACACGGGCGTCTGCCGCCAGAGCGGAGACCACCATGCAGCTCATCAGCATGATGGCTGCCAGCGTTGCCGCCAGCAGCCTGCTCATGGTTTTCTTCATGTGTTTCATCCTTTCTCAATGTTTTTTATATGAAAAGGAGCCGCTGTGCAGCGGCTCCTTGAATCGTTGTAAAAAGAAAAGCAGCGACATTCGCTGCTTTTCCTGATACGCTATTTCGTTTTGTTACTGGCCGATTTTGGGGAGCGGCAGGCTATAAGTCTCGCTGCAAGCCTCCGCCCAATCCAGCAGGGCGTTGACGCCGTCTCTGGTGATCTCGGCGTATTCCTCCATCCGATCCAGACGTTCGTCCACCTTATCCAACCGGGAATCCACCTTATCCAGCCGGGAATCCACCTTATCCAACCGGGAATTGATCTTGGCAAGCGTTTCGCTGTGCTGCTCCAGCAGCGCAAGGATCTTTTCTTCGTTGTTCATAGCTGTACACCTCTCTTTTGATATATTGTATCCTTTGAGGAGCGTGTTGTCAAGGCTGTTTGGTTTCACCGCAGGAGCAGACATAATAGTCGAGAACTTCTTCTGTGGCGGTGCCTACCTGCACATGTTCGCCTTGAGTATAAGTACCACCATATCTTCCACCGTTGAGCGCATGGTCTATAACGTGATCGCTAATTTCAGATTCGCAGGGCAATGGCTGCCAGTATGAGTATGGTAATAAGTAGTATTTTCATTTTGATTACCGCCTCCGAGCATATCAGTCCGGCAGATCTTCCTCCAGCTCCTCCGGCAGCGGCTCTGCCGAAGCGGCAGTGCCCTTTCTGCTGTCTCCGAAATAGATATTGTCGGCAATGACCTCGGCGCTGCGCCGGTTGTTGCCGTCCTTGTCCTTCCAGTCACGGATCTGCAAGCGGCCTTCCACCACGGCCATACGGCCCTTGGTGAAATACTTGGCCACAAACTCCGCTGCGGCCCGCCATGCCACGATGTCAATGAAGTCCGTGGCCCGCTTGCCGTCCTCGTCCTTGAAGTCACGCTCCACGGCCAGCGAAAAGCCAGTGACCGCCGTGCCGTTCTGGGTGCGCCGCAGCTCCGGGTCGTGGGTCAGACGGCCCATCAGGATGATCTTGTTCAACATGGTGATTTCCTCCTAAAATTAAAATTCGTGTTCGTGTGATGTGGTGTGCTGCTGCTCTCGCAGCTGCTCACGCTCCTGCTTCAGCTCGGCCACCGTGCGGTTGCCGCCCTGCTCCATGGTAATGCCGCTGTTGACGTTGGCGTCCAGACCGTTCTGCAAAAGCCAAGCCCTAAGATCGGGATGGAAAGAAATCAGCTCGGCACGATTGACAACTTCCTTTGCGCTTACCTTCTCCCACTGGATGTCCGCTGCCGTGCAGTTTCGGTAGCGCCGGACGGTCTTGCGGCTTACACCCAATTCCTGAGCAATTTTTGATATGTTGGTTTCTGTGGGATGCTGCTCAAAATAGCGCACCACTTTGAGCAGCAACGGGGATGGCGTGTGCTTAGCCACCGGAACGAAGCAGAAATGCAAATGCGATTCGCCGCTTTCATCCCGATGCACGGTGGCGGTCACTACATTCTGCTCTCCACCGTAGCGCTGGGCCAGAAAATCGTAGCAGAGCCGGAAGAACCGGCGCTCCTCCATTTCCGGAAGATCCTTGGGCTTGGTGATGACCCAGCCGCACATGACATTCAGATCCTTGCAATCCCGACAACGCAACTCGCCCAATCTCTTTTTCAAGTAGGTATATGGCTTCATCCTGCGCTGCGGTGCCAAATCATAATTCAGCTTTGTGCGGTCTGGGTCGATGTCGATATTAGTCGGTCGCTTTACCTCCCGCAGGATGTGGCGCAGGCATCCGGAGGAAGCCCGCAATCCGCCAAACTTCTTAAATGCTGCCATGCGCTCTCCTTTCAACAGTTGTGCTTTGTGCCGCAATGGCACAAAGCATTTTATATCGTTCGCCGCAAGGCGAACACCTTCAACCGAGCGTGCATACAAATGCACCCCGGTTGCCGCTCGCACTTCCGGCGAGCGTCCCCCAGGGGTCAAGGGGGCCGCAGCCCCATTGCAACCCGAACATGCCTGTGAGGGCGACTGTCTCGGATATACCTAAACTGAACACCCGTAGGGTGGGCAGGTTTGGTATATCTTGCTAAGTCGAAAAAAGCGAGGCTGGAAACCCGCATGAAATAAGGATTTTCCAGTTGAACTGCAAAAACTGCGTTTTTGCGTTTTTGGGCTTTTTTGCAGGCAGCGGAGATCCCCGCTGCCTATGATCGGAGACACTGTCTGTCTCCGAATCAATCGATAATGTAACGCGAGCTGGGAATCATGAACTGCTTGTGTCTTTTCCGCCAGCAGCCATAACGGAAAATGGTCTTTGGTTCAAATGTGCTGATTGATCTGTTCGCAGGAATGGTGTATAGCCATATACCTGTGTTGTAATGTTCTGCGGTTATGGTGACTGTTGCGCGAAGCCAAATTCCGCTAAAGATACGGCCTGGTTTTTTTGTAAGAGCAATTTCAACATACACTCCGGGAATTATTTCTCTTCTCGGATGTGTTGTGCTGGAGAAAAGGTTAAGCATCCGTGGGCCCTCCGAAAAAATGGAATAATCGCCTCTTGGAGGCACAACCCAGAGAATGGCAATTTCTCCGGCGTGAAAACGCGAGTAAAACGAATATGTACCCGGCGCACCTGCTGGAGGAAGGAGCGTTTTTGTATCCTCCGTTTGGTGGTAAACTTGCGCATCTATGTATGTGATGCCCGCACGTTTTGCCATACATACGCGATGCTTTCCCTCATTTACCCAATATTTCCCACCATACTCCAATAGTTTTATTGGATCACGATCTATAAACGGAGTAACCCCATGTTGGAAACTTTCATAAAACGCCGAACACCGGCTACTATCCAAACAAATTGATAGAGCATGGGGGTCTTTAGCACTTTGTTCAAGATAATCTGTAATTTCTTCTTCCGTGCAGGCATACGGATATAGCCCAACCTGATTTAATAGGTGGCATCTGTTTCCCAGTTCCCAGTTATATTCGACGATTTCAGAAACAGGGACTCTTTCTGTTAACATGGCAGATAGTCCTTTCTTTTTGTAATATGTCTATTCTACCACATACGATCTGTAATTCCATAGAAGTATTCTTGCTGCCTGCCGTGTTCAAATACGCGAATTTTGCAATCAGGGTATTGATTTGCCACACGATTTACTGTATCCGAAATACTATGGGGAGCTGTAACAAAATGAATTGTTTTTCCCCCGTTAGCGTGTTTTGCGATCAGTACTGCATAAATTTTGTCAGTGGAGTTACACATGGATTTTTCCGCCTCCTTTACAGCTCCACGTCATGCTCCAGCACATAGCGCAGGGCTTTCTCTACATACGCTTCCCGGTCACGCTTCTTCACGGTGGCTGGGAACAGCGTCTCCGGCACGGTGTACTTCCGGGGCTTCATCGGCACTGGTGCAGACTCCGGCTCTGCTGCCGGGGTCTGCATGATCCGCAGCAGCCGCTGTGGTGCGTATTCCGCCTCGCTACCGCTGCGGCTCCACTCGTTGTAGTCCACCCGCAGGGCATGGCAGCTGCCGTCCGCCAGCGGGAAGCGGTAGGTGCGCCGCAGCTGGAGCAGCAGCCGCTGGATGTCAGCGTCCAGATAGGAGAGGTCCACTGCTGCACCCTGCGAGATATCCTTCCGCTCATAGAGTCGGTACAGCTCGTCGATGAGATAGGTGAGGCGAATTTTACGACGGACAGTCCTGCCGGACTGCCCGTACATTTCGCCAATGAAGTCCGTGGTTTTTTGACCTGGGGACACGGTGTCCACAGGTTCAGTATCATCTTCCATAGCGTTCTGCCCCTCCAGCATCGCCATCAGGTCGGTGCGCTGGCCCTGCCGCTGCATGGCGTCAAACAGCTGGCGGTAGGCCCATGCCTTTTCCAACTCGGTAACGCCGGTGCGCTGGAGATTGCTGTCGTTGATGATACGCACCGCCTGCACATCGTCCACCCGGACGATGCTGGCCTTGATGGTTTCCCAGCCCAGGTCTCTGGCGGCCCGGACACGGTTGTGTCCGGCGAGGATCTCATACTCGCCGTTGATGGGGTAGCTCTGGATGCTGTCCTTGGGTCGGACAATGACGGGGTACACCAGGCCGCTGGCTTGCAACGATGCTTTCAACTCGGAGTAGGTCTCCTCGTCCAGCTGGCGGAAGGCATTCTTGGGGCTGGCGGACAGTTCCTTCAATGGCAACTCCACGGCGTCGTCCTTGTGAGGTTCCTCCTTCGGCAGTTGACCGGGCAGCGGGCCATACGCCCACTTCTTAGCGGCCTGTTCCGCTCGCTCCTGACGCTGCCGATCCATCTCGGCATAGTTAAACATGGGAATCTTGCTCACATCCCGCTTGGGATATGGATAGGGGCCTTTGCGGTCTTTCAGCATAATGGGTTCCTCCTTTTGATAGCAGCAGCGGCAGCCTTTCGGCTGCCGCTGTTGTTTGCTTTGTTTACTTGTTGGGATGGACTTTTCAACTTCGGGAACTGAGTTCCCGAAGTTAAGCTCATCTGGAAAAATCTGGAATCAAGAGCAAACGGGCACTCAGTGCCCGTTTGCTCAGAGTGACGATCAGTGTGTCCACTCCTGCTCCTTATCATGGGCGACAGGCTGCTCCTGTGTGTGCGTTACAGGGTTCAGCTTGGCCATGGCGCTCCTCAGTCCGGGATCGTCCTGCATATGTTGGCAGTCGATGTAATGATCCATTGCCACTTCAAGTACTCTAAAATCACAACACCGTTTTGCCAACTGTGGGCGTGCGGTCTTGCTGGTGATGATGCGATAGAGTTTTTCTGCTTTTTGGATAATCGAAGCTGCGTTCGCTGATGTGTTACACCAAGATAATTGATTGGCCAGAAGATTTTTGTAATCAACGGTAGCCTTATCGTCTGTTGGCAGGATTCGTATATCAATGTGTTCAAGCTGATCTGAATGGATCGGGATCATGTTATTAAAATTGATAGCACCCCAGACACCGCCATTGATCTTCAAAAAATCAACCTGATTTTTCATGTGCAGATGTTTGGGCTTCGGAGAAGTAAGAGGAGCGTAATAGTCATAGTCATTCAGAGTAAGGACGATTCCAATAAACGGACGAGCCTCTTTTTGATCCATAGTGTATGGAACGCACGGGTCACTTTTACGCAAATAATCGCAGTATAAGGCATCGGCACGGTAGAAAGAAAATTTCATATAAACCTCTCAAAAAAGAGGGCTGGACACTATACAGTCCAGCCCTCAACTTTTCAGTTCCCACTCGTGGTAGGGTACACCGCTTTTTTAGCTCCCACTTACGGTAGGGTACACCGCTTTTTTAGCTCCCACTCATGGTAGGGTACACCGCTTCTTGGGTATTGCTACCCTTCGGTAGTATTATACGCAGGACATAAAAATATGTCAAGAGTTTTTCGTGACAGCAAAATCACCGGTCAAATTCTATTCATAAAGCAAATCGTCACTGCCCGGCAGTCGGTGCCTTGCCGTCAGCCGGTCGGCCTGTTACCAGAGGCCAGACGCCCCGGAACCATGCCTTCCACGCCATGCAGCCGGAGCTGCAATACATGGGGTCTCGGCGGCAATTCCCGCAGGGCGTCGCCGGGACATGGATGCGCTTTCGTTTCATGCCTTCACCTCCTTCTCTATGTACTGTCTGATCCACGCCGTCAGGGCGTCCTGAAACGCCGGGTCTTTGGTCAGCTGCTTTGCGCCTTCCGGCAGCAGCTCCTCCGAGATGGAGATACTGATACGCTTCGTCCGGTGGGGCAGCTGCTCACCGGACAGGCCCAGTGCCTCCTCTGCATCCAGCGCCGTCAACCTGCCGTCTGTCTCTGCCTGCCGCAGCGCCTTGGCCTGTGCTTCTTTCAGCAGGATTTTAGGGTTGTCAGCCAACACAGCCACCACGACCTGCTGGCTGTTAGGTGAGAGGAATGCCAGCTGATACCCGGCCTTTACTTGGATGCCGGTCTTGCTGTCCACCGCATTGGCATCTACCATATCCAGCAGCTCCGGGATCAGGTCATTGAGCTTGATATACATATCCAGCGTTTTGGGGCCGATTCCGAAACGCTGAGCGGCAACATCTCGGTTTCTTCCCAACTTCGGGCACTCAGTGCCCGAAGTTGTATCCGTCCGTTGACCCTGTGTTATCCCCGTTTCGGTTTGAACTGCTTCCAGCCACACTTTGTATGTCTTGGCCCGTTCGGAGGGCAGCCAGTCCGGGCGCTGGATGTTGGTCTCCGCCATCATGATGTCGGCGTCTGCATCGGAGAGCTGCGCCACGATGCAAGGCACCGTGGCCAGCTCCAGCTCCTGCGCCGCCGTCCACCTTGTATGTCCGGCGATGATCTCATAGGCCCCCGGCTGCACCGGGTCACGCCGCACCAGCAGCGGCGTCCGAATGCCGCTGCTGCGGATGCTGTCCACCAGTGCCGTGTAGTGGGGGCTGCCCGTCCGCACCTTGAAGGTGTGGTTGCTCTTGGGCCGCAGCGCCGTTGCCGGAAGCTGCTGCACCTGCTCCTGCTGGGCAGCAGCAGGGATGCCGCCCAGAATGATATCCATGCCGTTATCCTGCCCTTGCGTCTTGGCCAGTCTTTCTTGAAGTGTCATCTGCTCAGCACCTCCTTTGCCACAGCCATGTAGGCTTGTCCGATTTCGCTGCCGTCTTTACTTACGCAGCTTCGCCGCTCGCGGGGCGCATTGCTTGCTTCTGTCAGATAGGGGATCATAGACGAGAACACTCTGTCACCCAGGGCGGCAATGAGATCGTCCCGCACATGATGGACGCTGCTTCGCCGCCGATCACAGCGGGTCAGCAGCACACCCAGCAGTTCGAGAGACGGGTTGTAGCTGCGCTGCACCTGCCCCACCGTGCCCAGCAGGTCGGAGATACCGGCCACGGCGTACTCTTCCGGTTCCACCGGCACCAGCAGGCCGTCTGCCGCTGCCAGTGCGTTGATGGTCAGCAAGTCCAGTGAGGGCTTGCAGTCCAGCAGGCAGTAGTCGTATCCGTCCTCGCCGCTGCTCATGGTCAGTGATGCAATGCCACGGGCCAGCACACGGGCGCCGTCTGCCACGGTGGCCAGCAGGGTAGGGGCGCTGGACAGGGCCGGTGTGGCCGGGATGTAGTCCAAATGCTCCCCGTCGTGGTGACGGATGAAGCTGTGCAGCGACAGCGGCATATTGTAGGCCGTGAAGTAGAGCAGCTCATTGACCGTGCTGGGGGTGTTGTCTGCCTGATAGCCCAGCGTGTCCGAGAGATTGCGCTGCGGGTCCAGGTCTATCAGCAGCACGCGCTTTCCCAGCTTGGCCAGTGCAGCTCCCAGGTTGATGGTGGTGGTCGTCTTTCCGACGCCGCCCTTCTGATTGCAGATTGCGATTGTTTTCATTTTTCAGTCCTCCTGTAAATAGTTGTTTTTGTTCTCATCCTCCGTGTAATAGTGATCCGGCAGGGGTGCGCACCCCTGCCAGATCGGAGGACACCGGCCCACCGCCTCATGCAGCGCTGCGCCGGATATGGTATAATTAAAATTTTACGAAAGGAGCTTTAAGATGAACACGCAAGATGTCAAGGCATTATTTGAAGCACTTGTTGCTCAGCATTGTCAGGTATCCACGGTATTTGTCTCTGACTGGGCAAATCAATGGTATGATACATATGTCGCAAATAGGTGTATCACAAAAAAGTCTGCTGCAATGTACCGGCAGAAATTGAAAAACTATATTATCCCCTCTATTGGGAACATGGCCATGGGTGAGGTTACGGAATTACATCTTCAGAGCCTTATAAATAATGCTAATAGCAGTAAGTCTACTGCACAGAAAGTGAAAATTGTGGTACAAGCTATGTTTCGCCGTGCAAAGGCTTGTGGATTTATATTGACAGATCCATCAGAACATCTTACCTTGCCCAAAGCCCCTCAGGGGACACATCGCAGCATAACAGATACAGAACGTAAGGAAATTATGGAACTGGCAGAGCGTCATTATGCCGGGTTATATGTGCTGACCTTGTTGCTGACAGGAATTAGACCCGGCGAGGCTATTGCTTTGCGATGGGACGATATCAATTTTGAGGAGCGGACTTTAACTATATGCCGTGCGGTTGAGAGCGGAACAGACACCGTGATTAAAGAACCAAAAACCGCAGCAGGTATTAGGACAATTCCAATCCCAGATTATCTATATGAGCGACTTCAGTGCTGGAAGGGAGAGGGGAGTGATCCCGTCTTTAGACAACCCACTACGGGGCGTATGCACTCTGGAAGTAGCGCCAATGATTTGTGGAATAATTTCAAGAGGGAATTGGATATTCAAATGGGAGCGGAAATCTATCGTAACAAGATTATCCGGAGCGTTGTAGCTACGGACTTGGTTCCATATTGCCTACGACACACATATTGCACCGATTTGCAGAGAGCGGGTGTCCCAATCAACATAGCAAAGTATCTTATGGGCCATTCGGACATATCCGTGACCAGTAATATCTACACTTCTACTACTCCAGATGTGATTTCCAACGCAAAAGAATCTATTGATAACTTTTACAGCGGACTCTGACTCCGTATGTGAGGGTTCGAATCCTTCTCCCGCTGCCATAAAGGCCTTCGGCAACCGCCGGAGGCCTTTCTTTTTATCGTGTAAGTTCATAGCGCAAAAAGCAGGAGGGGACGCAGAGCGTCCCCTCCTGCTTTTTGCGGAGAAAGTGGGGCCTGCCGGGATAAAGGCAGGTCCCTTTTTTCATAATATGCGGTAGGAGGTGAGGCGGATGACGGATGCTAAGCGAGGAGCGATGCTGCTTCTATTGGGGCTATTCACGGCGGTTCTCCTGTACCCGGCGCTCCATGAGGGCGGACATATTCTGGTGACGCTGCTGCTGGGCGGCCGGATAAGGGAGGTACGGCTGGGAGCTGCCGCCAGCGTCCTTTGCGGTGGACTGCGCCATGGGGAGCTGGCGGCCGTGGCCTTTGGCGGGGTAGGGCTGCCGCTGGCGCTGGCGATGCTGCTTCGACCGAAGCACTTTCCGCTGTGGTATGTGGTGCAGTTGGTGAAGGGAATCTCGGTGCTGGCAATACTGCTGTCCCTTATTTCGCTTATAGGATGCAAATATGGCGTTATCGTGGAAAATGATGATATAATGAACGTAGTACGGCTGTGGCCGGAGGGGAGAGGGGTTTGTCTTGTTCTGCTGTGTGCCGGACTTTTGCTGTCAGTGGGCAGCATCTGCGCCGCAAGGCCGGTGCAGCGGGTGGGAGAATACTTCGGCATAGCAAAAAAATAGGAGCACAATGGCCCCTTGAACCCTCATCTTGCGTAGAACGGTTGGTTCTCCGCCAACCGCTTCGGCTCCACCTATGCCCTCAGCGCCGCCACGGAGCAGCTCAACGGCTCCTACGTCCAGACGCCGCAGGATGTGGTGGTGACGGAGACCAACCCCGACGCCCTCCAGAACATCCGCATCACGCTCTTCAAGAACAATCAGACCATCATCCTGCAGGAGGGTACGGACTACCGCATCGAGGTGCGGGGCGGCAATGGTCAGTGGTATCGGCGGCATTTGACATCAGCCGAAACACGGCGACCGGTGCGACCGGCGGCGGGAAGGCTCATAACAATATGCCGCCATATCTGGCGGTGTATGCTTGGAAACGGACAGCTTAGGATAAGAAAGGCGGTGCAAAATGAAAGTGGTCACTTTTGGAACATATCACAGCTATGATGATTTTAGCTTGATAAGGTGAGCTTGCTTTCCTTCTGGACAGCGTACAAAGACCATACGACTATTCCGGGACGATTTCCGGTTTCTTAAACCTGCTGATTGATAACCACAATGCGCAAGTGGAGGAAGAAAAATGGTTCACTGTCGGAAATGTCACGGTCACTGACCAGAATGATTATATCGTCCGGTCAAACATCGACTATGTTGATACTTGGACAGAGCTGCAAAAGAATCTGCTTGACCTGAAGCGGATCAGGAAGGGCGCGGACATTGCAACGGCTCTGCATGGGCTGACGCTCCAAACAACACATGGCTACCAATCGACATTTCATTCATAGCCTAACGCAAAGGGGAAGGCTTCGGCCTTCCCCTTCTTTTTTTCCTATTTAGTTTTCCCGCTTGTATAATTCTTCATGTCGATCCTCTTATCGTTGAATATGTCAAACAGAAGTTCTCTAAATTTATCTCTGCTGATATAGTGGTGCGGCAAGCGGTATCTGTCATAACATCTGCTGATTATTCTGTCATCGTAGCTATCTTTTAGGCTGTGAATGTGCTCAATAACGCCGGGGGCAATTTCTCCGATTCCGCAACCATTTGTGTCATAATAAAGGACAAGAACATAGTGACACAAGGCATCCACGCTTTTCCCTTCGTATTCCAGCAGTTTTGCCATATTAAACAGTTCGTTTCGTGCCAGTCCAAAACTTCCGCTTATGTTATAAGTGTTAAACCTGTTATTTAGGATTTGCCATATAATATCATCGGGCTTGCAATATCCGGAATACGATTCCTTTTCTTTGTCAAACTCTTCCCACGAAATGCCGTAGTCTCTCAGGCGAAAAACGTATTCATACTGTTTTAGGTGTGCTTCGCCTTTTTCGGACGGAACATAGTATCGATCTAATTTTAAGGATGGAATGTCCACGTTGCTCACAATCTGTGAGATCAAATCAGCCTTTTTCCCTTTGCTCGGCAAACCAGCACTATCAAGAATGATTTTGAGCTGATCCACCCTAAGTTTTCCAAGGGCAACTTCAGGAGTTGCTTCAACAAGATACCCATCCGCTATCACTTTCTTGTGGTATTTTATCGGGTCGTAAACATGAAATTCATAGTTAAAATATCTTGCGTAATCGTCATTTGTACTGCCTATTTTTGCTCCGCGTTCGCTTATTCTGATAAAGGCAGCAATCGCATAATTGTCATTTCTTGATTCGTTTGTTTTTGCTCACGGGTCATAGCTTTCATTTGTGCTTATTGTCGTTTCCCATGTGATTTTCGTCTCAGTGTTTTTCTTTTTGAAAATATCAAGCAAGCCCATAAAAAATCCTCCGTTGACAGAAGTGTGAAAATATTCTAAAACACAGAACGAGAAAATACAAGCCGCAAAAAACGAAATCTGAACAAAAAGAAACGCTGACAGATTGCCAGCGCTTCAAAGTCTTTCTTCAATTATTCAACTTTTCATTCATCTGTTCTTGTGTTATAATCCCCAGACAGTACAGCTCAAGCAACAATTCAACATACACCGCTTTCCTCTCTTTGTATTCCTCCGCAGTTATCATATTGGCAACCAACAGCGTTTCAAGCAATCCTAACGATAGGCAGAGCGCCTGACAGTGACGTCCACCTGAGCGCACGGACCGTGGCACGGAGGCAGGCGGCCTTTTTCTATGAGCGGGAAATTTGGTTTGTGCGAGACAATTTTTCTACCAATGGTACGTGGATAAACGGACGTAAGCTCATACCGGGAAAGAAGTATCAGCTTGCGGCCTATGATGAGATCGGTTTTGCAAGGACTGAGAAGGTCATATTTGACCTGCGGAATGAGTCGTACACACCTCCCCGGCAGGAAACGCCGCCGAGTCCAATGGGCGATTTTGCAGGGGAAAAGCGGATAGGGGAGTATGAGATCATCCGGACACTTGCCCCGTTGAGCGCAAAGGACGTTTATTTGGCGAAAAGCTCCCGTACGGATAGGCTTGTGGTGCTGAAGCCTTGCCGAAAGGATGATCGTCCCGCCCAAAAGGCCATCCGTGAGCTGCTCCTGAAGGAAGCTGACCTCCTCCGGCAGCTGGATCACCCGGCCATTCCAAAGCTGGTAGAGGTTCTGGAGGATGAGGAGACCCTCTGCGTGGTCCGGGAATATTTTGATGGCGAGACACTAGAGAGCGTCATGGCCAGAGAAGGGACTCAGGATCTGATCCAGGTGGTGGATTGGGCATGGCAGCTATGCGATGTGCTGCGCTATCTGCATGAGAGAAATTATGTCTACCGTGACATGAAGCCGGGAAATATCCTGCTGCGGCCCGATGGCCGTCTTGCACTGATCGATTTCGGCACGATGCGTGTCTATAAACCCGGCAAAGCGGGGGATACCGTCTGTCTGGGTACACGGGGCTATGCCGCCCCGGAGCAGTTCGGCGGTATGGGACAGACCGATGCCCGTACAGACATCTACGGTCTGGGGGCCACGCTCTATTATTTGGCGACCGGCTGTAACCCCGGCGTGCCGCCCTATGAGATAGGCTGCATCCATGCAATGTATATCGGCGGCTTCCCGCATCAGTTGGGTGACTTGATCCAAAAGTGTGTGCAGCCCGACCCGGTGAGGCGCTTCCAATCCTGCCGGGAGCTGATGGAGGCACTGGAGGATGCCTCCTTCGACGTTACCACCAATCAGGAGAAGTTGGCTCAGTGGAAGCGGATCCTGCGCCGGGAGGAGCAGAGCTGAAGCTCCCGCTCCCTGTAAAGTAAATCCCTGTTCCTTATCCCCCTCCGGCCCCGGCCGGAGGGGGCCTTTTTTCCCGCCGCTCCCGCCGATTCGTGAAAATGTCAGACATGCCCCTACGTTTTTATTGCAATTCTCCGAAAATAATTATATAATGTGAAATACCTATTGGTATGCGAATGGGAAAGGTCTGCAATATGGAAAAGATCCTGTCTGTATTGGAAAATATCAAAGGATACCTGCCCCTGATCCGCCTGGCGGACCTGCTGGACGTGGCCATCGTGGCGTATCTGGTGTATAAACTGCTGTCGCTGGTGAAGAGCACACGGGCCGCCAACATCCTGAAGGGTGTGGCTATTTTTCTGGCGGCACTGTGGCTGTCCTCGAAGCTGAACCTGCGGGTGGTGAATTACATCCTCAGCCACATGGTGGAGTGGGGCGTGCTGGCCCTGATCATCGTGTTCCAGCCGGAGATCCGCCGGATTTTGGAGCAGCTGGGCAGCAAGAACATCCGCCTGCTGCGGACGCTGGCGCCGGAGAAGGAGCTGCCGGAGCTGGAGCGGGCCATCGACCAGACGGTGCTGGCCTGCACGGAGATGTCCCGCACCCGCACGGGTGTGCTGATCGTCTTCGAGCGGAAGATCTTGCTGGACGACGTGGTGCGCTCCGGTACCACGCTGGATGCCTCCGTCTCCAGTGAACTGCTGAAGAACATCTTTTTTGTCAAGGCGCCCATGCACGACGGCGCCGTCATCATCCGCAACGGGCGGATCCTGGGGGCGGGCTGTATGCTGCCCCTGTCTAAGAATGTGAACCTCAGTCGGGAATTGGGGATGCGCCACCGGGCGGGCATCGGCATGAGCGAGAATTCCGATGCCGTGGTGGTCATCGTCTCGGAGGAGACGGGATCTATCTCCGTGGCTATCGGCGGGATGCTGAAGCGCCACCTGCAGGCGGAGACCCTGTCCCAGCTGCTGCACAACGAGCTGATGCCCCAGCAGGAGGAACCGGATAGGGCCCGCTTCCCGCTGCGGGAACTGCTTCGGACCCGGAGAAAGGGGGAGCAGAACGATGAAGAAGAATGATGCCAGCCGTAAGGCGCTGCGGATCATCGGATCCATTCTGGTGGCGATCGCTCTGTGGATCTATGTGGATACCGTTACCTCTCCGGAGGTGACATTGAAGGTGAAAAATGTGCCGGTGGAATTCTCCGGCGAGGATACCACACTGGCAGATCGTGGCCTGATGCTGCTGTCGGGCTATGACACCACCGTGGATCTGGTCATCAAGGGTCCCCGGAACGAGCTGCGTAAGCTGGACCGCAGCAAGATTCGGATCGTGGCCAATACCAGCAATATCAAGGAGGCCGGCAGCCAGACCCTGACCTACGAGGTGGTGTTCCCGGACAACATCCGCAGAGGGAAGCTGACGGTGGATTCTGCCAGCATTTACAGCATCACCGTCACCGTGGGCGAGTTGGACAGCAAGGAAGTACCCATTCAGTGCGAAATTGTGGGCAGCGTGGCTGACGGCTACATGGCCGGGGAGCTGACGCTGGATCCGGAGGTGCTGCTGCTGCGTGGCCAGCGGGACGACCTGCTGAATGTCAGCTACGCCAAGGTGCGGCTGGATATTACCGGAGCTGACAAGACGGTGGTGCAGGCGCTGGAATTTGAGCTGTACGACCACAACGATGTGAAGATCGAGAACAGCGCCATCCGCAGCAGTGAAAAGCTCATCGGCGCCACCATGCCGGTGTCGACGGTGAAGGAGGTGCCTCTGCGGGTGAACTTTGTGGAGGCCGTGGGGGCCACCATGGAGACGGTGGACTACACCATCTCTCCCGCCACGGTGAAGCTGGTGGGCGAGAAGGCCCGGCTGGATGAGATCGACAGCATCGTGCTGGATACCCTATATGTGCAGGATCTGGAGGATTCCCAGAGCCTGACCTATACCATCCCCGTGCCGGAGGATGTGACCATTGCCGACGGCGTGGACACCGCCACCGTGACGGTGGTGGTCCGTGGCGTCACGGAGCGGACGCTGACCGTTTCCCGGTTCACCTTTGAGAATGTGCCGGAGGGCATGACCGCCACGGCAGAGACGGAGTCGCTGAACGTGCGGCTGCGGGGCCTGACAGCGGAGGTGAACGCCCTGACGGCGGAGAACGTCCACATCGTGGCGGACCTGTCCGGCCTTACCGGCGCAGGGGTCCACACGGTGCCGGTGACCATCCGCATCGAGGGCTACGAGAATATCGGCATCAAGGGCTCGTATCAGATGGTGGTGGATCTGAAGGTGGCTTCGGACACCCCAACAGAGCCCTAGACATAGCAAGAGAGGTGTAAGCGACCATGACACAGATCGCAACGGTTGAAAAGATATTGCCCGGCGGCTTCGTGGAGATATCCGTCCCCCGAAAGTCTGCCTGCGGCCACGACTGTGAGGAATGCGCCGGCTGCGGCATGACCGGCGCCGCCATCCACGCACGGGCCAAGGACCCTGTGGGGGTCCGGCCGGGGCAGAAGGTGGTGGTGGAGAGCGCCACCCGGAAGATATTGGGTGTAGTGGCGCTGGTATATCTGCTGCCGGTGGTGGGCTTCCTGCTGGGCTACTTCCTGTCGGAGGGACTGGCAGAGGGCGTCCGCTACGCCATCGCCATCGGCGCAGCGGCGCTGGCCTTTCTGCCCAGTGTGGCCTATGACCGCCACGCCAAAAAGACGGAGGCCCTGACCTACACGGTGGTGCGGGAGTTCTGATGTTCGGCTATGTGCGTCCTGCGGCGGATCGGCTGACTCAGGGGCAGACAGACCTGTTCCGCAGCGCCTACTGCGGCCTGTGCCGCACGCTGGGACGGCGGTACGGCCTGCCGGCCCGGATGATTTTGAACTACGATCTGGCCTTTCTGGCCATTCTGCTGGCCGGCGGCAGCGGCTTTTCCTGCGCTCGCCATCGCTGCCCGGTGCATCCCATCCGGGGCTGCCCCTGCGGGGAAGAAAACCCGGCGCTGGATGCGGCGGCGGACCTCAGCGTCATCCTGACCTGGTGGCAGCTGCGTGACGGCGTGACGGATCACGGCTTCTTCGGGGGCCTGAAATACCGGCTGGCCGCCCTGCTTCTCCGCCGCAGCTACCGCAAGGCCGCCCGCCTGCGGCCGGATTTTGACCGGCTGGTGCAGGGCTGCCTGGGAGAACTGGCGGAGCTGGAGCGGGAGAATTGTCCCTCCATTGACCGCCCGGCGGATACCTTCGCCCGGCTGCTGGCCGGTGCGGCAGAGGAGGAGTCGGATCCTGTCCGGCGGCGGGTGCTGGCGCAGCTGCTGTACCATCTGGGCCGCTGGATATACCTGACGGACGCAGCGGACGATCTGGCCAAGGACCAGCGCAGCGACAGCTACAATCCGCTGCCCCTGCGATTTTCGGTGCAGGAGGGCAAGCTGACGGAGGAGAGCCGTCAGGAGCTGGCCCAGACCATGGATCGGTCCGTGGAGCGGATGGCGGCGGCCTTCGAGCTGTTGGAGTGCGGCGTATGGCAGCCGATCATCGAAAGTGTGGTATATGCGGGGCTGTATCAGGTGGGAAACGCCGTTTTGAACGGCACCTTCCATCAGCGGCCCCGGAGAGAGAAATACCCTGAACGAAAGGCAGGACACGGCGATGCGTGATCCCTATCAGGTGCTGGGCGTCCCCAGCACCGCCACAGACGAGGAAGTCAAAAAAGCCTATCGGAATCTGGCCAAAAAGTACCATCCCGATAACTATCACGACGATCCCCTGGCCGATCTGGCACAGGAGAAGATGAAGGAGATCAACGAGGCCTACGAGGAGATCCAGAACCAGCGCAAGCGCGGCGCCTCCGGCAATGGCTACGGAGCCTACGGCGGCAGCTATGGTGGCTCCTACGGCGGCTACGGCGCCAACGGCTACGGCGGCAGCTATGATCCCGCCATCCAGCGCATCCGTCTGGCCATCCGTCAGGGGGACCTGAATCTGGCGGAGGAGCTGCTCAACGCCCGCAGCGACCACAACGCCGAGTGGAACTTCCTGAAGGGAGCCGTCTGCTTCAAGCGGGGCTGGCTGGATGAGGCCAAGCGCTATTACGAGACGGCGGTGCAGATGGACCCCGGCAACCCGGAGTACCGGCAGGCACTGGCTATGGCGGAGGGTCGCTCCGCCGGTTACCGTCCCGCCGGATACAGCCGTGTTACCACCGGTGGCTGCGACGATCCCTGCACCCGCCTGTGCGGAACCATGCTGTGCTGTAACCTGTTGGGTGGCGGTGGCTATTTCTGTTGTATATAAACGGGGACCCCATCCCCTTTGAAGGAGGATAAAGCTGTGGTCAAGAGCATGACCGGCTATGGCCGGGCGAGAGAAACCAGAAACAAGCGGGATATCACCGTGGAGGTGCGTTCCGTCAACAACCGGTATCTGGACTGCACCGTGAAGCTGCCCAGAGCCTATGTATTCGCTGAGGATGCCATCAAGGGCCGTGTCCAGAAGGCGGTATCACGGGGCAAGGTGGACGTGTTCGTCACCATCGACTCCTCCGCTGCGGACGTGTCTGTGGTGAAGGTGAACGAGCCGCTGGCCCGCAGCTACTATGAGGCACTGCTGCGGCTAAAGGAGACCTTTGGCCTGTCGGGGGAGGTCACCCCGGTGGAGCTGTCCCGCTGCCCGGATGTCCTCTCCGTCACCAAGGCGGAGGAGGATCTGGAGACGCTGGCGGAGGACATCTGTCAGGTGACGGATGCGGCGCTGGCGGCCTATAACCGGATGCGAAGTGTGGAGGGCGTGAAGCTGGCGGAGGATATCGCCAGCCGGGCCGATACCATCGAGGACACCGTGGCCCGTGTGGAGGCACAGTCTCCCCAGACGGTGTCAGCCTACCGGGAGCGGCTGGAGAGCAAGATGCGGGAGGTGCTGGCCTCCACCACCATCGACGAGGCCCGTATCCTGACGGAGACGGCCATTTTTGCCGATAAGATCGCCGTGGACGAGGAGACGGTGCGCCTGCACAGCCACCTGTCCCAGCTGCGGGATATGCTGCGGGGGGATGAACCTGTGGGCCGGAAGCTGGATTTCCTCATTCAGGAGATCAACCGGGAGTGCAACACCATCGGCTCCAAGTGCAGCGACCTGACCATTACGCAGGACGTGGTG
>OLVR01000671.1_pt1 | contig 41800 bp, 21 predicted proteins | sample 1673261 | NCBI WGS metagenome assembly OLVR01 (sample SAMEA3178938, study PRJEB25190) | human gut metagenome | biome: human gut; feature: human-associated habitat; material: faeces | place: Austria | collected 2013 | reverse complement strand
GTGGAACGGGCGTGGATCTTATCATCCACCAGATGGTGCAGCTTCAGGAAGTACACATAGCCCACCGTGACCTTGTTGTCAAAGCGCTCGCCGGTGCGGCCGTCATACAGCCAGCTCTTGCCCTCCGGGTCCAGACCCGCCAGCTGCAGGGCCTCGGAAATATCCTTATCGGTGGCGCCGTCGAAAATGGGGGTAGCCACCTTCCAGCCCAGAGTCTTGGCGGCGTAGCCCAGATGGACCTCCAGCACCTGACCAATGTTCATACGGGAGGGAACGCCCAGGGGGTTCAGCACGATATCCAGCGGCGTGCCGTCGGGCAGGAAGGGCATATCCTCCTGAGGCAGCACACGGGACACGACGCCCTTGTTGCCGTGACGGCCGGCCATCTTGTCGCCCACCTGGATCTTGCGGCGCTGAGCGATGTAGACACGGACCACCTGATTCACGCCCGGCCCCAGCTCGTCGCCGTTTTCACGGGTAAATACCTTGGCATCTACGATGATGCCGCTCTCGCCGTGAGGCACCTTCAGGGAGGTATCACGGACCTCACGGGCCTTCTCGCCGAAGATGGCCCGCAGCAGGCGCTCCTCGGCGGTGAGGTCGGTCTCGCCCTTGGGGGTGACCTTACCCACCAGAATGTCCCCGGCGTGGACCTCGGCACCCACTCGGATGATGCCCCGCTCGTCCAGATCCTTCAGAGCATCCTCGCCCACGTTGGGGATGTCACGGGTGATCTCCTCAGGTCCCAGCTTGGTGTCACGGGCGTCGATCTCATATTCCTCGATATGGATGGAGGTATACACATCCTCCTTCACCAGCCGCTCGTTGAGCAGCACGGCGTCCTCGTAGTTGTAGCCTTCCCACGTCATGAAGCCCACCAGAATATTGCGGCCCAGAGCGATCTCGCCCTCCTGCGTGGCAGGGCCGTCGGCCAGCACCGTGGGATCGTCGCCGCCGTGGACCCGCTCGCCCACGGAAACGATGGGCTTCTGGTTGATGCAGGTGCCGTGGTTGGAGCGCAGGAACTTGATGAGCTTATAGTCCTTGGTCTCGCCGGCGTCATACTTGACGGACACGTTGGTGGCGTCCACCTTGGTGACGATACCGTCGCCCTCGGCCAGCACCGCCACGGCGGAGTCCAGGCAGATCTTATGCTCCATACCGGTGCCCACGATGGGGGCCTCCGGCCGCAGCAGAGGCACGGCCTGCCGCTGCATATTGGCGCCCATCAGCGCACGGTTGGCGTCGTCGTTGGGCAGGAAGGGGATCATGGCCGTAGCGATGGACACCATCATACGGGGGGAGATGTCCATATAGTCCACGTACTCCGGCTCCACCTGAATGGTCTCGTCCTGATGGCGGCAGGTGATACGGGGCCCGATGAGGCAGCCGTTCTCGTCCACCGGCTCGGCGGCCTGGCAGACGATGTACTGATCCTCCACGTCGGCGGTCATGTAGGTGATCTCGTCGGTGACATGGCCGGAGGGATGCTCCACCCGGCGGAAGGGGGCCTCGATAAAGCCGTACTCGTTGACCCGTGCATAGGTGGCCAGATAGGAGATCAGGCCGATGTTGGGGCCTTCAGGCGTCTCGATGGGGCACATACGGCCATAGTGGCTGTAATGCACGTCACGGACCTCCATGTTGGCACGCTCACGGGACAGACCGCCGGGTCCCAGAGCGGACAGACGCCGCTTGTGGGTCAGCTCCGCCAAGGGGTTGGTCTGATCCATGAACTGGCTCAGGGGGCTGGAGCCGAAGAACTCCTTGATGGCCGCCGTAACGGGCCGGATGTTGATGAGGCTCTGGGGCGTGACGATATCCAGATCCTGAATGGTCATGCGCTCCCGGATGACACGCTCCATGCGGGAGAAGCCGATGCGGAACTGGTTTTGCAGCAGCTCGCCCACGCAGCGCAGGCGGCGGTTGCCCAGATGGTCGATATCATCCTTGTTGACCAGTCCGTGGGCCAGAGCGTTCATATAGTTGATGGAGGCCAGAATGTCGTCCACGATGATGTGCTTGGGCACCAGATCGTCGGCGTGGAGCCTGCACTGCTCCATCAGCTCCTCGCCGCTGTACTGGCCCAGCAGCTCCTGCAGCACGTCGAAGCGCACCCGCTCCTTGATGCCGCAGCACTCCTTGGGATCGAAATCCACGTAGCGGCTCATGTCGCACATCCGGTTGGTGAACACCCGGATCACGTCACCGCTGTCCAGCTTCACGGAGACCTCCGCCACGCCGATGGCGTCCAGCTCCCGGCACTCTGCGCCGGTGAGGACGTGGCCCTCATCGAAGAGGATCTCGCCGGTGGCGGGGTCGGCCACAGGCATAGCCAGCTGCTGGCCCTTGGCCAGCGTCCACAGGGTCAGCTTCTTATTGAACTTATACCGGCCCACGATGCTCAGATCGTACCGCCGGGGATCGAAGAACAGGTTCTGCATCAGGGTCTCGGCGGAGTCCAGCGTGGGAGGCTCGCCGGGGCGCAGCTTGCGGTAGATCTCCAGCATGGCGTCCTCATACGTCTTGCAGGCGTCCTTCTCCAGGGTCACCACGATGCGGGGATCGTCGCCGAAGCGGTCCATGATCTCGCTGTCAGTCTTGAGGCCCAGCGCACGGATCAGGCAGGTGATGGGCAGCTTCCGGTTCTTATCGATGCGGACCCAGAACACCTCGCTGGTGTCGGTCTCGTACTCCAGCCATGCGCCACGGTAGGGGATGACGGTGGAGGTCAGCAGGGGCAGATCGGTCTTGAGGTCGATCTCCTTGCCGTAGTAGATGCCGGGAGAGCGGACGATCTGGCTGACCACCACACGCTCGGCGCCGTTGATGACAAAGGTGCCGGAGTGGGTCATCAGGGGGAAATCACCCATGAAGATCTCCTGCTCCTTGATTTCGCCCGTCTCCTTGTTCCGCAGCCGCACGCTGACCTTCATGGGGGCGGCATACGTGGCGTCACGGGCCTTGCACTCCTCCACGTCATACTTGGGCTTCTCGTCCATGCTGTAATCGATAAAGCTCAGCTCCAGATTACCGGCATAGTCCGTGATGGAGGCTACGTCCGCAAACACCTCCCGCAGGCCGGTATCCAGAAACCACTTGTAGGATTTCTTCTGGATCTCCAGCAGGTCGGGCATCGCCATGACTTCCTCGTGTCTGGCAAAATTCTTTCGCAGGGTCTTGCCATAGTACTTGTCCTTGGCCATCTTCAACACTCACGCCTTTCTTTTAGCTTTTTAACATCCTCTTACACATCCACGCCGCCTGTCCCGGCCTCCGCAGGGGCCGTCTCCGGCACAGGCTCTCCCCCGCCACGGGGCGCCGCCTTCGTCGTGATACGCACGGGTCAGTTGTCCGTTTTCTGCCGTTCCCGCTTGTAATTTCCGACGAAAGCTGGTATCATACACTTACGGATGAAGTGGGAATATGGCCCCACTACCCGAATATAAGCGTCTTATTGTACCAAATACTTCTGCGTTTGTCAACCCCTTCCGACCCGATTTTTCTTCGGGCCGGTTTTTTGTTGCCACAGACCGGAAAATGCCCCGCACAAGCACATATAAATAACAGGCGGGCAGCCCGATGGGCCGCCCGCCTGTTATTTATTATGATATCATACGGCGTCTCAGCACAGCTTGGCGCCGGCGGGGATAGCGTCGTCCAGCAGCAGCAGGTGCAGCTTCTCCTCCCCCCGCTCCTTATGAACGGCGGAGATCAGCATCCCGCAGCTGGGGATGCCCATCATCTTCCGGGGCGGCAGATTCAGAATGGCCACGGCGGTCTTGCCGATGAGCTGCTCCGGCTCATAGTAGTGCCGGATGCCGGAGAGGATGACCCGATCCGTGCCGGAGCCGTCGTCCAGCGTGAACTTCAGCAGCTTGTCGCTCTTTTTCACCGGCTCGCAGTTCTTGATCTTCACCGCCCGCAGGTCGGACTTGCAGAAGGTGTCGAAGTCCACCTTCTCCTCCGTGTAGGGCTCCACCTCCAGCGCCGGCAGCGCCGCCTTGCGCTGCTGAGCCTCCAGCTCCTCCAGCTCTGCCAGCGCCTTTTCGGCGTCGATACGGGGGAACAGGGCCTCGCCCTTGTGAACCGTGGCGTCGGGGCGCAGGGAGCCCCATACGTTGGCCTTCTCCCATGTCCGGCAGCCCTCGCAGGCGCCGATCTGGTCGAAGATCTTCTCGGCGCTCTCCGGCATAAAGGGCGTCAGCAGCGTGGCGCAGATGCGGATGGTCTCCAGCAGATGATACATCACCGTAGCCAGCCGCACCCGGTTGGCGGGATCCTTGGCCAGCGCCCACGGGGCGTTCTCGTCGATATACTTGTTGGCCCGCTGGATGGTCTTGAACACCTGCTCCAGCGCATTCTGGAACTGGAAGCGCTCCATCTCCGCCTCATAGCGATCCCGGAGGGTGGAGGCCATGGTCCTCAGCTCCGTATCCGGCTCGCCCTCCTGCCGCTCCGTGGGCAGAGTGCCGCCGAAGTACTTCTCCACCATGGCGGTGGTGCGGCTCACCAGATTGCCCAGATCGTTAGCCAGATCGATGTTGATGGTCTGGATCAGCAGCTCATTGGAGAAATTGCCGTCGCTGCCGAAGGGGAAGGTCCGCAGCAGGAAGAACCGCAGGGCATCCACGCCGAACTTCTCCGCCAGCAGATAGGGATCCACCACATTGCCCTTGGACTTGGACATCTTGCCGCCGTCCAGCAGCAGCCAGCCGTGGCCGTAGACCTTCTTGGGCAGGGGCATCTCCATGCTCATGAGCATGGCCGGCCAGATGATGGAGTGGAAGCGCACGATCTCCTTGCCCACGAAGTGGACATCGGCGGGCCAGTACTTCTCGTAATCGTCATACTTGTCATTCAGGAAGCCCAGCGCCGTGGTGTAGTTGAACAGAGCATCCACCCACACATAGACCACATGGCCGGGGTCGAAGTCCACCGGGATGCCCCAGGAGAAGCTGGTGCGGCTGACGCACAGATCCTCCAGACCGGGCTTGATGAAGTTGTTGACCATCTCGTTGACACGGCTCCGGGGCTCCAGAAAATCCGTGTCCTCCAGCAGGTGACGCACCCGGTCGGCGTACTTGCTCAGCCGGAAGAAGTAGGCCTCCTCCTCGGCGTCCGTCACCTCACGGCCGCAGTCGGGGCATTTGCCGTCCACCAGCTGGCTCTCGGTCCAGAAGCTCTCGCAGGGCTTGCAGTACTTGCCCCGGTAGGTCCCTTTATAGATATCCCCCTTGTCATACATCCTCCGGAAGATCTTCTGGATGGAGGCCACATGATAGTCGTCGGTGGTGCGGATGAACCGGTCGTTGGAGATGTTCATCAGCTTCCATAGGTCGAGGATCCCTCTGGGGCCCTCCACGATCTCATCCAGAAACTCCTTGGGGGTCTTGCCGGCAGCCTTGGCCTTGTCCTCGATCTTCTGGCCGTGCTCGTCGGTGCCGGTGAGGAACATGACATCGCAGCCGGTGAGCCGCTTATAGCGGGCCATGGCGTCGGTGGCCACGGTGCAGTAGGTGTGTCCGATGTGGAGCTTGTCGGAGGGGTAGTAAATGGGGGTAGTGATATAGAACTTCTTCTTTTCCATGGGTGGATATCTCCTTTTCCGCCGTCCCGAATGGAAGGACGGCTTAAAATTACAGGCACAGAACCGCCATCGTCCGGGCAAAGAAAAAGCGCCGCAGCGGCGCACGGAGCCACGGGCCGGGACGATAGACACGTTCAGTTTATCCCATGCCGCCCGGTCTGTCAACCGCTTTGTTGCTTTTCCCGCGGAAACACGGTATAATATCAGAAAATCCCGCCGAAAACAGGAGGAATCCCCTATGAAGCTGGTAAGCTGGAACGTCAATGGCCTGCGGTCGTGCCTGACCAAGGGCTTTCTGGAATATGTGAAAAACGAGGACCCGGACATCCTCTGCCTGCAGGAGACCAAGCTCCAGCCGGAGCAGGCGGTGTTCGATCTGGAGGGCTATCACCGCTACTTTCACTCCGCCGATAAAAAGGGCTACTCCGGCACGGCGGTGCTGACCAAGGAGGAGCCCCTGTCCGTCACCTACGGCTTCGGAGAGGATATCCACCGCCACGAGGGCCGGGTCATCACGGCGGAGTACCCGGACTTCTATCTAGTGTGCTGCTATACCCCCAACAGTCAGGACGGGCTGAAGCGGCTCCCCTACCGGATGCAGTGGGAGGACGATCTGCGGGCGTATCTTCTGGAGCTGGACGGGAAAAAGCCCGTGGTGTACTGCGGCGACCTGAACGTGGCCCATCAGGAGATGGACCTGAAAAATCCTAAGACCAACCGCATGAACCCCGGCTTCTCCGACCAGGAGCGAGCGAAAATGACCCAGCTGCTAGAAAGCGGCTTTGCCGACACCTTCCGCACCCTGCACCCGGAGGAGGTCACCTACTCCTGGTGGAGCTACCGCTTTCACGCACGGGAGAAGAACGCCGGTTGGCGCATCGACTACTTTATCGTGTCCCGGCGGCTGCTGCCCCGTGTGACGGACGCCGCCATCCGCACGGAGGTCTACGGCAGCGACCACTGCCCCGTGGTCCTGCAGCTGGACACCTCCTCCGGGCAGGCGTAAGTGCCGCTCGGCCTCCCGCCTGTCAATGCAGGCAAAAAATAAACAGGATTTCCTGCAAAAAAGTGTCGCAAAATGGTGAAAAATGCCATTTACGGAGGTTTTGGCCGGTGTTATAATCGATTCGTTAAAAAAAGAGCAAACGATACACGCATACAGGAGGTATGTCTTATGTCTTACAGAATTCTGACCATCGATCCCGGCTCCACGTCCACCAAGATCGGCGTGTTTGACGACGAGAAGATGCTGTTTGAGGAGAACCTGCACCACTCTGCCGAGGAGCTGGCCCAGTTCGAAACCATTCCCCAGCAGGAGGCCTTCCGCCGCCGGCTGGTTCTGAAGGCGCTGGAGGAGCACCATATCCCGCTGGAGAGCCTCAGCGCCGTGTGCGGCCGGGGCGGCGTTCTCAAGCCTGTCCACGGCGGTACTTACCTCACCACCGATGCCATGATCGACACCCTGAAAAAGGGTCCCTACGGCCACCATGCCAGCAATCTGGGCGGCCTGCTGGCCCGTGAGATCGGCTCGGCGCTGCACATCCCCTCCTACATCGTGGATCCCCCCGTGGTGGATGAGTTGGCGCCTCTGGCCCGCTACTCCGGCCACCCCCTCATCACCCGCCGCAGCATTTTCCACGCCCTGAACCAGAAGGCCGTGGCCAAGCGCTACGCCAAGGAGATCGGCAAGCCCTATGAGTCCCTGAACCTCATCGTCTGCCACATGGGCGGCGGCGTGTCCGTGGGTGCTCACGTCAAGGGCGAGGTGGTGGACACCGGCAATGCTCTGGAGGGCGAGGGTCCCTTCTCCCCGGAGCGGTCCGGGACGCTGCCCAGCGGCGCACTGGTGGATCTGTGCTTCAGCGGCAAGTATACCGAGCAGGAAATTCGCCGCATGATCACCGGCAACGGTGGTCTGCTGGCCTACACCGGCTCCACGGATATGCAGGAGCTGATGCGCCGGGCCGCCACCGACGCCAAGGTGCGGGAGGTCATCGACGCCTTCCACTACCGGGTCGCCAAGGAGATCGGTGCTATGGCCGCCGCCATGAAAGGGCAGGTGGATCAGATCATCCTTACCGGCGGCATTGCCCACGGTCAGGAGACGGTGGACGCCCTGAAGGGCTACGTCAGCTGGATCGCACCGGTGACGGTGTACCCCGGCGAGGGCGAGCTGCTGGCGCTGGCAGAGGGCGCTCTGCGGGTGCTGCGGGGCGAGGAGACCGCCAAAATCTACGAATAAGCCTTCTCATTCCGGACACGGGGTCTGCGGTGCTGCCGCAGACCCCGTGTTTTTATATGCATTCCGATGGTCTGTCCATCGCCCTCTTTATCACAAATCAACCGTTTGTGTCAAATTCTGACCGTTTGTGCCAAAGCCGTTGCGGCGGCGGAGGCATCCCGATAGAATGTAGGTGTCGTAATATGCCCTGCCGATACCGGCAGGCAGGCAAATGGAATTGATAAGGAGATGATCGAATGCACTTGCGCAGTAAGACCGTGCAGCAGCTCCTGTCGGTGATCCTGTCGGTCGTCATGGTCCTATCCATGCTGCCGATGGAGGTCCTGGCTCAGGAGACGCCGCCGGTGACCACTCCCATGGATCTGACCGCCATCACGGAGGATACCTCCGGCGACGGCTGGTCGTGGACACAAAGCACCAAGACCCTGACCCTCACGGGCCTGACCCTGACGGTCAGCGACGACAGCACCCATGCGCTGATCCTGCCCGACGGGGCCACCATCGATCTGGCCGACGGTACCGCCAGCACCCTCACCGGCGGCAGCAGATCCACCGTATACAGCAGCGGCGAGGTGAAGCTGCGCGGCAGCGGCAGCCTGACGGTCTATGGCCGGGGCTGGCGCAGCGCCACGCTGGATATGTTCATCCCCGGCACGCTGACGGTGGAGTATGACGACCCCGACGGCGGTGCCGTGCTCAAGACCGACGAGGGTACCGAGGGCGCAGCCATCTGCGCCAACGTCACGCTGGATAACGGCATCCTCCGGGCCACCGGTCCGGACTTTGCCTCCGCCGACGACGGCAGCAGCGTCGGCCTCCGGGGCCGCCTCACCACCCACGGCAGCTCCGTGGAGGCCCAGCTCACCGCCCGCACCGGCTATGCCAGCTATGGTCTGTACTTCGACAAGCAGGGCAGTGGCCGGGGCGACACCTGGACCATGGGACTGGGCAAGGTGACCGCCACCGCAGGCCACGCCCTGAGTCGATACAGCTACGGCCTGTACGTGGATTACAGCCCCGTCAATGCGCTGGAGCTGGACGGCACTCAGCTGACGGCCATGGGCGGCGAGAGTGACCAGTACGGCAGCCAGGGCGTGTTCGCCGGCGAGGAGATCATCGTCAAGAACGGCGCCACCGTCACCGCCACCGGCGGACAGGTCAACAGCTCCTATGAGAGCGTCGGCTTCAATGCCGTCAGCTGGCTCACCGTGTCCGGAGAGAACTCCAGGGTGCTGGGCTACGGCGGCACCTCCGTCAAGGGCGATTCCAAGGGTGTCCGATGCGACAGCCGCTTCACTCTCACCGACGGCTGCGTCTTCGGTCAGGGCGGCGTATCCTGCACCAGCTCCAGAAATGTGGGCGTCGAATTCAAGCGTCTCATTATGGAAAGCGGCAAGCTGGAGGGCATCTCCGGCAGCCCCGACTCGTCGTACCAGACCTGGGGCGGCCAGTTTAACGCCTACGGCCTTTACTGCACCGGCACCGCCAAGATCACCGGCGGTGAGCTGATCGGCACCGCCAACGGCACGGACCGGGAACTGGACTACAGCGCCTACGGCTTCTACGGAAGCAATGAGTTGACCATGAGCGGCGGCACCCTCCGGGCCACCACCGGCGACACCCCTAACGCCAGTTCCGGGACACTGGCGGCCCTCAGCGTGGTCTCCAACAAGTCCAAGACCCAGCTCAGCGGCGGCACCATCTACGCCAGAGCCGGTGTCTCCAACGATGACCGCAGCTACGGTATGCGGATCCTCGGCACCGGCTCTACCCTCACCATGACCAATACCGAGGACGCCGCCCAGCCCCTGAGTCTCTACGTCACCGGCCGGAACATGGCCCTTTACGCCACCGCTCTGGCAGACGGCGGCCTCCTGCCGGAGATCACCGCCTCCTCCGCCTACGATGCCGAGGCCGACACCCTCACCGATGGCTACACCTTCTCCGGCAAGCAATACCGGAAGGACGGCACGGCGGCCCTGTCCCTGTCCGCAGCCGCCTGCCTCCACAGCACCAGCGATGATACCGGCCTGTGTACCAAGTGCGGCAAGCGGGTATACGAGGCTGTGCTGCTGACGGACGGTGCCGTCACCCAGCGCTATGCCGCCGCCGGCGAAGCCTTCACCGCCGCCCAGACGGAGGAGCGTCAGGGCTGCACCCTGCGGCTGCTGACAGATCTCATCGACGACGGCAAGCCTCTGGCCCACGACCCGGTGGTGACCATCACCGGCGGTCGGTTCACGCTGGACCTCCACAACCACACCATAGCGGGCAAGACCTCCGACGGTAAGGAGGGCGTCGTCACCGTCACCGGCGGCCAGCTCCGCATCGAAAACGGCACGCTGGAGAACCTCAACACCGGCAACGGCAGCAAGGCCCAGGCCCTGACCCTTCTGGGCACCGACACCCATGTGACGCTGGCCAATGTCACCGCCATCGGGGCCACGCCCCCTAACGGCGACACCAGCGCCTCCGTCTATGCCCCCGACGGCGCCCGTCTCACCATCGAAAGCGGCGAGTTCACCGGCCGGGTTGCCGGCACCTACGCCTCTGCTCCGGCGGAGACGCCCCACGTCTCCCTCGCCGGAGGCACCTTCCACAACGGTCTGTCCTACTCCATCCACGAGACGGAGGCCAACGCCGCCACCCTTCTGGCCATTCTGAAGGAGGGCTATGCGCTGGCCCACGCCGACGGCACGCCGGTGGATCTGGGTACCGAGCCCTCCTTCAGCCGCTTCTCCGGCACCTATACGCTCAGCGGCGAGGTGCAGGTGGTGGCCCACACCCACAACGTCCGCAGCGGACGGCCGGGCTACTGTGGCTGCGGCTATGCCTGCCCCCACGACGGCCAGATACCGGACAGCTACTTTACGCTGCCGGTTTGCTCCCTGTGCGGCGTCTCCTACGGCACTCCCCTCAAGGACCTGCGCACGCCCACCGGCAAGATCATCATCGATGAAAACAACTGGTGGCAGGACTTCCTGAACACCGTCACCTTCGGCCTGTTCTTCCCCACCGGCGCCCGGTTCACCATCGAGGCTGCCGATGACAGCGTTGACCACGCCGGCTATGACCCCGAGCTCTACCCCGTGACGGTGGAGTATCTGGTGACGGATCAGCGCTATACCTCCGACAAGATAGGCGATCTTGCCCATCAGTTCCGGCCCTATCCCGGCAAGGCCGTGGCCCTGCCGGACGATCAGACCAGCATCGTCTATGCCAAGATCACCGACTGGGCGGGCAATGTCACCTACCTCAGCACCGATGACCTGACGGTGGACGCCACCGCCCCGGAGATCTCCTCCGATGTGGCCGAGAACCAAATTTACTGCCAGGACGGTCTCCGCATCGCCTTCCGGGATGACCATCTCAAGAGCGTCACCCTCAACGGCACGGAGATGACCTACGCCGCCGAGGACGGCTGGTATGTCCTCCGCCTCAGCGCCGTCTCCGGCTCTCAGGAGGGACAGCAGACCCTGACCGTCACCGACGAGGCCGGCAACGGCACCACCCTTCACTTCCAGTGGTACGCCGGTCACGGCTTTGACGATACCGGCCTGTGCAGTCACTGCGGCCTTCAGGCAGAGGCCCGGTGGAACGACGCCTTCTTCCCGCATCTGGAGGATGCGCTGACCTCCGCCGATGCCGACGAGAACGGCGCCCGTTTCACGCCGGTGGTCATGCTGACCAATGTCTCTCTGCCTGCCGATGCCTTCTCTCTGGACGGCATAAGAGCCGTGCTGGCGCTGGAGGGCCACACCCTGACCCTGTCGGCTCCCATGACGCTGGAGCAGAGCTCCGGCGACCTCACCATCCGTGACAGCACCAGCTCCGGCAAGATCACCGGTCAGGCACTGACGGTAAAGGGCGGCCGCCTGACGGTGGAGGCCGGCTGCTTTGAAAACACGCTGAACCTTCAGGCCTACAACGTGACCCTCTTCGGCGGCACCTTCGCCCGCATTACGTCGGAGGATGCCGCATATCCCCGTGCGGCTCTGCCCTTCCGCACTGCCTATCAGCAGGCGGACGGCCAGCTGATCCGCCGCAGTGACATCACGCCCACGCTGGAAAATGTCGCCGTGGTCTCCTGCCCCCACGATGAGATCGACGGCATCACCTGCCGCATCTGCGGCACCAAGATGGTGGCCAAGGTGGCTAAGGATGATACCCTCCGCTACTTCGCCGTCTTTGAGGACGCTGCCCAGTATGCCGCAACGCTGGAAGGCTCCGCCATCACCCTGCTGAGGGATGCCCTCTGGAGCGGCATGAGCCTCCCCACCGGCACCTATACGCTGGATCTCAACGGCAAGAGTCTCTCCGGCTCCAATGATCTGATGATCGATGGCAGCTTTACCATCTGCGACAGTCAGGGTGGCGGTAAGCTGTGGCGGGACGGCATCATTCGGGTGCTGGGCGGCCATGCCGCCATCACCGGCGGCCATGCCGCCATCACCGGCGGCCAGTTCAACCGGGTGTATCTGGCCTCCGACAGCGCTGATCTGTCCGTCACCGGCGGCACCTTCGCCCGCATCGCTTACAGCGGCGAGGATACCTCCCGCACGCCTCTGTTCTTCCCGGCGGAGGGCTATACCTTCCAAAAGGCCGACGGCAACTACGCCAATACCGGTGACGTGGTCATGGAGGAAAATCTCCGCTATCTGGAGGACGTCACCGTCACCACACCTCCCTTCACCATCACCCGTTACCCTGTGGACACGGACCTCTATCCCACCACCCCCGTCGGCTATCGGCCGGACTTCGTCACGGAGGTCACCTTCCACATCCCCGAGAGCAGCCCCACCATCGAGTTCCAGTGGTATCAGGTGGGCGATCCCGACCGGATCAAGAGCTACGGCAGTGCAGTGGCCTGGCAGAACCCCTTCACCATCTATACCTTCATCGACGGACCGGCCCAGTACTACGGCATCTTCTCCTACAAGGGCTATTCCGTCCGCACCGACGTTCTGACAGTACGGGAGCTGACCTGTGACCACCCCGGCGTGGATGCTGACAATCGGTGCAGTCAGTGCCGTGCGGAGGTAGCCGCCTCCGTGGAGCTGAACGGCTCCACCGGCTACTACCTGTCCCTGTCGGAGGCTCTGGCGTTGGCCCGGACCGATGCCTACTGCGGCTGCACCCTCACGATTCTCCGCAGCAGCACCGATCCCATCTCCGTCAATAGCGGCTCCTTCACGCTGGCGGCGGCGCAGGGCGTGATGCTGGGCGGCAAGGTGACGCTGGCCAAGGATGCCACCGTCACCCTCTCCGGCGGCAGCTACACCAACTCCGCCAGCATCTTCGGGCCCAACCGCATCGAAGGCGGCACCTTCTACGGTGCCGTGGCCCTGCAGGACGGCTCCTCCGTCTCCGGCGGCAGCTTCCTCGGCGCCGTCACCATCTCCGACACCGTGACCGTCACCGGCGGTACCTTCACCGGTGATGTCACCATCGACCATGGCGGCAAGCTGGTCGCCAGCGCCGGCACCTTCGGCAGCGTCACCGTCCAGTCCGGCGGAGGCGGCGCTCTCACCGGCGGCCACTTCGGCGAGATCACGCAGAGCGATGACAGCCCCTGCGCCGCCCTTCTGGCGGAGGGCTACGCCTATTCCGACGGCGACATCATCAACGGCTATGTCCCCATCGTCGGCGGCGTGGACGTGGTCCCCCATGCCCAGCACCAGTACGTCTGGCTGAACCAGAAGCTGCTGTGCAGCTGCGGCCGTGTGGCAGATGAGGATGCCGACGCCCCGGCCATCACCGGCATCACCGACGGTGAGACCTATTACGGCGACGTGACCTTCACCGTCACCGACGCCCATGACTTCACCGTCACGGTGGACGGCCAGCCCGCCACCGCCGAGGACAGCCTGTATACCCTCCCCGCCGACAACGTCTCCCACGAGATCGTGGCCGTAGACGTGGCCGGCAACCGCACCACTGTCACGGTGTCGGTGTATCAGGTCTATACCGTGACACCGCCCACCGGCACAGGCTTCACCTTCACCGGCGAGACCACCGTCCGCCACGGGCAGGATTACCGGTTCCGGGTGGATATCGCCCCCGGCTACTCCAAGCTGCCGGATTACTCCCTGCTGGTCAACGGCCAGACCCCCGGCGGCATGGGCGATGCGGACTTCGACGAGTGCCTGATCCCCAGCGTGGAGGGCGACCTGACCATCACCGTCACCGGCGTGGCGGATATCACCCCGCCGGAGGCGGAGCTGACCATCGCCGGGAATCCCTTCCGCCAGTTCCTGAACACCGTCACCTTCGGCCTGTTCTTCAAGAGCACCCAGACCGTGACGGTAACGGTCTCCGACCTGGGCAGCGGCGTGGACACGGCGGCATGGATGCTGTCTGACACCGTCTTTGCCAGTCAGGACGCCATCACCGGCAGCTGGACGGACCTGTCCCTCACCGACGGCAGCGGCAGCTTCTCCATCCAGCCCGGCCAGAAGGGCTATGCGTACCTGCGGGTCACGGACCGGGCCGGGAACATCACCGTTCTGAACTCCGACGGCGTGGTGGTCTACACCGACGCTCAGTCGGATACCCGGCAGATCACCTATGTTAAGCGCAGCGGACAGGATGTCTCCTTCCACGTCGCCCTCAACGGCAACACCGTCACCGGCGTGCAGCTGGCGGACGGCACGCCTCTGGCGGGCTTCACCGCCGCCGAGGACGGCACCGTGACCCTGCCTGCCGCCACGCTGCAGGCGCTGGCCGCCGGGGACTACACCCTGTACGTCACCTACGCCCCCCTGGGCGTGGCCTACAACACCCGCTACGAGGCCAGCGAGGCACCGGCCATGACCTCTGTGGCCCTGTCCGTCCAGAAGGCCGAAGGCAGCGTCGCCATTCTGGATGACGTGAGCCGTGACTACAACGGTCAGCCGGTGGAAACTCCCGCCATCACCTCTCTCGGAACCGGCGCTCTCACGGTGGAATACCGGGCGCAGGGCGGCGAGTTCACCACGCAGGCCCCCAAGGCTGTGGGCAGCTACACCGTCCGGGTCACGGCGGCGGCCGACGATGATTACGCCTCCGCCAGCGCCCAGCGGAACTTCCGCATCACCGCCAAGAGTGTCACCATCGACGGCGTCACCGTGGAGTCCTCCAAGACCTATGACGGCACCACCGGCGCCACCATCGTGACGGGCGGCACCCTCAGCGCCAACTTCGACGGCAATGACCTCCGCATCGTCACCGGCTCTGCCGCCTACGACGGCAAGAACGTCGGCACCGGCAAGAACGTCTCCTTCTCCGGCTTCTCGCTGGAGGGCGACGCCGCCGAAAACTACGCCCTGGCTTCCCAGCCTGCCGGCACCACGGCAGACATCACCGTCCGGACGGTAACGGTGGAGGACCTGCACATTCAGGATAAGCTCTACGACGGCACGGATCGGGCGGAGTACGACGGTGAGCCTACCCTGGGCAGCGCCGTGTCCGGCGACCATGTGGCGCTGGTGAAGGGGACTCCCTCCTTCACCTCCATCCGGACGGCAGAGGACATCGCCATTCGTTTCACCGAGTTCTCCCTCACCGGCGCTGACGCCGGGAACTACGCCCTGACCCAGCCCACCGGCATTACTGCCTCCATCCTCCCCTACGCCCTCACCGGCGGCGAGTATGCCGTCAACTCCAACGACTGGATCAACCATGACTTCGTGGTGACGGCGGCGGAGGGCTATCTCCTGTCCCTGACGGACACCGCCGACGGCGTGTGGCAGCAGACCCTGCGGGCCGCCGACGAGACGGCGGAGGGCCGGCTGACCTTCTATGTGAAGGATCTGGCCACCGGCGCCATCTCCCTTCAGGTAACGGAGCAGTACCGCATCGACCGCACCCAGCCCACCGGCGAGATCCGGGTGGACGAGCGGACGGCCTGGCAGTCCTTCCTGTCCAGGATCACCTTCGACCTCTTCTATCGGGAGGAGCAGACTGTGGTCATCACCTCTGCCGACGAGACCAGCGGCGTGGCGGCCACGGAGTATCTGCTGAGCGCCGAGGATCTGGACATCCCGGCGCTGGAGCAGGAGACCTTCCTGCCCTATGAAAAGGCGCTGGCGCTGGCTCCGGACGGCGAGTATGTGGTCTATGCCCGCATCACCGACCGGGCGGGCAACGTCACCTACCTCCGCTCCGACGGCATGGTGCTGGACGCCACGGCCCCCGCCATCACCGGGGCTGAAAACGGCGGCGCGTACTGCGCCGCAGTGACCCTGACCATCACCGACGCATACCCCGTCACCGTCACCGTAAACGGCACTCCCGTGGAGCTGACAGAGGGCCGGCTGGCGCTCCGGCCCGCCGAGGGGACGCAGCTGGTGACGGCCACCGATCCCGCCGGCAACGAGTCCCGGCTGGAGATCACCGTCAACGACGGCCATACCTGGGGCGACTGGAGCTCCAACGGCGACGACACCCATACCCGCACCTGCACCATCTCCGGCTGCGGCGCTCTGGAAACCGAGAGCTGCACCGGCGGCGAGGCCACTTGCGTGGACCGGGCCGTGTGTGAGGTCTGCGGCGGGGCCTACGGCGACGTGGACGCCCATCGTCACGCCGATCTGCGCCATGTGGAAGCCAAGGCCGCCACCACGGAGGCCCCCGGCAACATTGAGTACTGGTACTGCGCCGCCTGCGGCAAGTACTTTGCCGATGCACAGGCCAGCCGTGAGCTTCAGCAGGCGGACACCGTCACCGAGAAGCTGCCCGCCACCCCCACCGGGGACGAAGCACCCCTGACGCTGTGGGTGATCGTGCTGGCAGCCTGCGCCGGTCTGGCGCTCCTGCTGCTGGCGCTCCGGCGGAGAAACAGCCACCGCACCGCATAATGGCGGCAGCCTCCTCGCTGCCATATATCTGCGGATCAAAAAGCAGGGAGGCGGCCCATAGCTGGGCCGTCTCCCTGTTTTTTCTGTTCAGAATACCATAGATGGACGAGGGCAAGCATGGCTTTGCCGGGCAGAAATCTGCCCATCCTGCGTCAAATCCCTTGACCATCTCCCACGCAGAGCAAAACACTGTCCCGCTCAGCCGTTTTTGCGCTTGTCGCTGAGCCGCAGCGCAAAATAAAACACTGCGATCAGCCCCACCGCCATCAGCAAAAAGCCGAAGCCGTCCTTTGCGATGGTGGCCAGCGCCTTCACATTGCGGGCCGTCTGCGCCGCAGCGTTCTGGATCCCGGTATAGGCATCGCCGCCATACTGCATATTGTTTGCATAGCTTCCCACCCCTTGGGAAAGCATAACAATACCAAAGATAAACGATAGGATACCGGAAAGGATACCGCCGACAGCAGCCACGGCGCTCAGCTTCTCCCCCGCCTTCCGCAGACCCTCCATCGCCTTGCGGCTCGTCTCCTCGCTCTGTCGGGGCTGGCTCTCCACCGGGGTGGCGCCCTCCGCAGAGGCCGCCTCGGGCCGGTCAAAGATTTCTTCTCTGTTTTCCATGTTGCTCTCTCCTTTTCTATTTTTCGTATAACACAGCCTGTGTCCCTTCCAGTATAGCGAAATAATTCTTGGTTGTCAATTATTATTATCTTTGTGATAATGTAATATCAATACGATTACTTTACCATATCCGCATGGAGGTGGTAACATGGTGGCAGACCGCATCAAGACCCTGCGGGAGGAAAACCAGATGACGCAGGCGGAGCTGGCCCGTAGGCTGAGCATTACACGAGCCAGCGTGAACGCATGGGAGATGGGCATATCCGTTCCCTCCACGCAGTACATTGTGGAGCTGGCCGGTATCTTCCACATATCCACGGACTACCTTTTGGATGTGGACCGCTCCGCCTCCATCAGCATCGCCGGATTGACGGAGGCAGACGTCCGCATCGTATATGCGCTGGTGGAGCATCTGCGCCGGTCCCATACGGGACCCTGACAAAAAGCAGGCACATAGCCGGATGGCCATGTGTCTGCTTTTTGTCTATTTGCCTATCAGAGGAAGTCTCCGAAGAGTCCTCTATCTCATCAGATATCCAGCGTCTGCAGGTCCGTCTCCTCCACCTTCCGCAGCTCCCGGCGGCTGAGGAGGTCATACATACACGGCACCACCAGCAGCGTCATGAGGGTGGCGTACAGCAGACCGCCGATGCACACCAGCGCCACCGGCTGCATCAGAGCCGTACCGGCGTCGCCGCCGAAGGCCATGACCACAAGGCCCAGAATGGTGGTCAGGGACGTCATGAGAATGGGCCGCAGACGGGTGACACCGGCCTCCACAATGGCCTCCCGCCGCTCCATCCCCGACAGGCGCAGCTGGTTGATGTAGTCCACCAGCACGATGCCGTTGTTGACGATGACGCCCACCAGCATCACAAAGCCGATGAGGGACACCACGCTCAGCTCGATGCCGGAGATCAGCAGGGCCAGAAAGCCGCCGGTGAAGGCCAGCGGGATGGTGAACATGACGATCAGCGGGGAGCGCAGCGACTGGAACTGCGCCACCATCACCAGATACACCAGCAGCACGCCCAGCCCCAGCATCAGCAGCAGCTGGCCCATGGCATCCATGATGGCCTCGTTCTCGCCGCTGAACTGGGCGGTGATGCCCTGCGGCAGGTCTGCCCCGGCCACCGCCGTCTGAGCGGCGGCTGTGACCTTGGTGACGTTGTAGCCCTCGGCTACCTCCGCCGTGACGGTAACGCAGCGGCGCTGCTGCTCCCGCTGGATGCTGCCGAGGCTGACGGTCTCCTCAATGGTGGCCACGTCGCCCAGACGGAAGCCGGACACTTCCTGACCGGCAGCGTCCGTCAGGGCGCTGCCGCCGGAGGACGTGCTGCCGCCCGCCAGCGCAGACATTCCGCCCATGGAGGAGGTGCTGCCGCTCATACCACTTATATTACTCATACTGTCCAGATTCGTACCACTGGACGGGGTGATCTCCAGATCCATGAGCTTTTCACGGGTCATGCGGCTCTCCTCCGGGGACTGGACGGAAACCTCCATCTCCAGCCCATCCAGCGTCAGGCCGGAGGAGACGGAGGTGTTGGTCAGGGCAGAGGCCACCGCCATATACACCTGCGCCACGGTGACGCCCTTTTCCATGGCGGCGTTGCGGTCCACGGAGATGTGGAGGGCCGTGGTGGCCTCCTCCAGACCGTCGGACACCTCGCCGGTACCCTCCACGGTTTTCAGGGTCGCCGCCAGCGCCTTGGCGGAGGACTGGAGGTCCTCCATGTCATCGCCGTAGACCTTCAGAGAGACTCCGCTGCCTGCCAGATAGGTAGACATACTGTCCATGGAGCCGGAGGCCGTCACCTGACAGGGCAGGTCGGCGCACAGCTCCTCGATGGCCTTGCCTGCCTTGGCGCCGGAGGCCCCCTCCGGCATGGTGACGTAGGCGGTGACGTCATAGGCACCGCCGGAGCCGCCCATCATGCTGCTCATATCCATGCCGCTGCCGGAGGACATCATGGCACCCACGGCATCCACATTTTCCACCGTACCGGCCCGGCGCACCACCTCGTCCGCCAGTGCCACCGCCTCCTCCCGGCTGATGCCCTCCGGCATAGTGACGGTGAGGCTGACGTTATTCATATCGATCTGGGGCATGAACACGAAGCCCCGGCTGACGGCACCCCACGCAGAGCCAGCCAGCAGCACCACCGCCAGCAGCAGTACCACGGCCTTATGGCCCAGCGACCAGCCCACCGCCCTGCGGTAGGCGGGATAGACCCGCTCCAGCAGGCCGGCCTTCACGGCCTTTTCCTTTTTCAGCATTCCGGAGGCCATGGCCGGCACCAGTGTCAGGGCCACGATGAGGCTGGCCAGAAGAGAATACGTCATGGTCAAGGCCAGATCGGTGAACAGCTGCTTGGTGATGCCCTCCACGAACACAATGGGCAGGAACACGCACACCGTGGTCAGGGTGGAGGCGGTGATGGCCCCCACCACCTGCGCCGCACCGGACACCGCCGCCTGAATGACGGTGGCTCCCTTGGAGCGCAGCCGGTAGATATTCTCGATGACCACCACGGAGTTATCCACCAGCATACCCACTGCCACCGCCAGACCCGACAGGGAGATCATATTGATGGTGACGCCGGAGAAGTACATCAGCACCACGGCGAAGATCACACTGACGGGGATGGAGCAGAGGGTGATGAGGGTGGGCCGCAGGTCCTTCAGGAACAGGTACAGAATCAGCACCGCAAACAGAGCGCCCCAGCCCAAGGAGGACAGGATGGAGTTAATGATGATATAGATGTAGTCCCCCTGATCCATCAGCGGCACGAAGTGCAGGCCGTCGTACTCTTTCTCCAGCGTGTCGCAGCGGGCCTGAATGTTGTTGGACACCTCCGCCGTGGCGTAGGCGGACTGCTTGTTGAAGGAGACGATGACGCCGTTGTCGCCGTTGAGCTTGGCGTAGATCTCATCGGAGTTATCCGTCACCACGATCTCCGCCACGTCGGAGAGCTTCACCGGCTCCACGCCCTCCAAGCCCAGATCAAAGAGTACCATGTCCGACAGCTCCTGACGGGAGGAGATGCTGTCACCCACGGAAACCATGTAGTTCACGCCGTCCTCCTGCAGATACCCGGCAGGCATGGAGAAGTTCTGAGCCGTCAGCAGGGCGGTGATGGTCTGAATGTTCAGAGCCCCGGAGAGGTCCGCCTGCTCCAGCGCCGAGGCACGGGAGGACTCCAGCGTCCGGAGACCCTGCTCCAGCTGGGTCAGGGCGCTGTCCAGCTGCACATTGGCAGAGAGCAGCTGGGTGACGCCATCGGCCATGGTGATGACTCCCGATGTTACCTCGTCGGCAATGGAGGCCACCTCGGAATCATCCTCCAGCCGGCGGATCTGCTCTTTTAGCTGCTCCAGCGTCTCCCGCCACCGCTTGGCATCCTCCGCCGCCTGCTCCCACGAGGTGTTCAGTGCGGCGATTCGCAGCTCCAGCTCCGCAAGGTCCGCCTGCAGCTGGATGTACTCCGGGTCGTTTTCGATGGCGGCCAGCTGCTCCGCCTTCTCCTCCTCCGTCAGGGAATCGTCCTGCCGGATGGCCTCCATCCGGGCCTGATAGACGGCGTTTTTGGCATCCAGCTGCACCTTCAGCGCCTGGATCTCCGCCAGTTCCTTCAGGTTCGCCTCCAGCCGGCTCTGGCTGCTGCGGAGGGTGGTCAGAGACTGCTGCACGGCGGTCAGGGCCTGCATGGCGGCCTCCCGGACGGCGGACTCCTCCGTCGAGCGGATGGCTCCCTTGGCGCTCTCCAGCTGGCTGCGGGTCCCTTCCAGCCGGCTGGCCGTCTCGTCCAGTGTCTTGCCGATAGCCTCCCGCAGCGTGGCGGTGAGGGCATCCAGCTTCTCCTGACTGAGGATGATATGGGCCTGCCGCTGCACCGTGCCGCTGACGGTGACGCTGGCTACGCCGGAGATGCCCTCCAGCTTCTGCGTGAGGGTGTTTTCCACAAAATCCGACAGCTCCGTCACATCCTTGCCGCTGTACGACACCGCCGCCACCTGCACCGGCAGCATGGAGGGGTTGATCTTCATCACATAGGGGGTGCCGACGCCGTCGTCCCAAGAGCCTTGCAGAATGTTGATCTTCTGCTGGATGTCCACGCTGACGGTGTCCATGTTCACGCCGTCCTCAAACTCCAGCACCACCATGGAGACGCTGTCCTGCGAGGTGGAGGTCACGGATTTGATTCGATCCAGCGTGGACATGGACTGCTCCATAGGGCGGGTGACGGCGGACTCCACCGCCTCCGGGCTGGCACCGGGGTCGGCGGTGACGATGACCACATAGGGGAAATCCATGTTGGGCAGCAAGTCCGGTGTCATTTTCAGATACGCCACCACGCCCAGCACCAACACCGCCAGCACCGCCACAAAGACGGTCAGTGGCTTTTTCACGCTGAATTTGACCATAGAACGCTCCTCCTTGGGAACTGCACTGCATAATAGATAAAGTGTAGCACCCGGTCCCGGCGAAAGCAAGCGCCCCGCCGCAGGATTCACGGAATCGTTACAAACCGAAGGGAGCTTCCCCGTGAGACAGAGCGGCGGGACCGTCAGGATGTACGGCGCAGCCGTCACCGGTATGGCGCCCCGTCGGCGGAGACGGCGGTTCTGCATCTGATCCCCTTCTTTTCCCCCTTATAGGGCAAGGCCCCTCAGCCAAATGACTGAGGGGCCTTGCCTGTCGATGGAGCGCAGAAGGCCGGGAGCGGAGCCGAAACGGCTCCGCTCCCGGTTTTGTATGGTTTGGGTGAAAAAGAAGTTTACTGGGCAGCCTGATCCTGCTCGTACATATGCCGCAGCATACGAACCACCATGTTGCTGTAACCCCACTCGTTATCGTACCATGCGATGAGCTTGACGAAGTCGTGATCCAGCATGATGCCGGCGGTCTCGTCGAAGATGCAGGGGCAGGGGTTGCCGATGAGGTCGGTGGACACCACCTGATCGGTGGTGTAGCCGATGATATCCTTCATGTACGTCTCCGAGGCGTGGCGGATGGCGTAGCAGATCTCGGCATAGGTGGTGGTGCGGGACAGGCGGGCCGTCAGATCCACCACGGACACGTCCGCCGTCGGCACACGGAAGGCCATGCCGGTCATCTTACCCTTCAGGGAGGGAATGACCCGGCCCACGGCCTTGGCGGCGCCGGTGGAGGTGGGGATGATGTTGTTGAGGATGGAGCGGCCGGTGCGCCAGTCGCTGCCGCCACGGGAGTCCACGGCCTTCTGCTTGGCGGTGGAGGCGTGGATGGTGGACATGAGGCTCTGCTCGATGCCGAACTCCTGATGCACCACCTTGGCCAGCGGGGCCAGACAGTTGGTGGTGCAGCTGGCATTGGAGACTACCTTCATATCCGGGCGGTACAGGCTGTCGTTGACGCCGAACACGAAGGTGGGTGTCACCTCGTCCTTGGCGGGGGCCGTCAGCAGCACCTTTTTGGCGCCGCCCTTGAAGTGGCGGGAGGCCTTCTCGGTGGTGTTGTTGGCACCGGTGGACTCGATGATGTACTCGGCGCCGCACTCATGCCAGGGGATCATGGCGGCGTCAGACTGGCTGAACACCTTGATCTTATGGCCGTTGACCACCAGATCGCCGCCCTCGTGCTCCACCGTGCCGTTGAAGTTGCGGAATACGGAGTCATATTTCAGCAGGTACACCATGTAATCCACGTCCGCCTTGCGGAGGTTGATGCCGCAGATCTCGTACTGCTCCGGATCCTCCGCCAGAATCCGCAGCACCACACGGCCGATGCGGCCGAAGCCATTGATACCAATTTTGATGGCCATAATCCTTTTCCTTTCACCCTGTTGCGTTTTCGCCGTCCGGGACGGCTCTTTTTGTTCCGGGTATATTATACCAAACCGGCGGCGGGACTGTCTGCGGCTTTTGGGTAAAATGGTACACGAATTTTCTGTGCGTTTTCCATAAAAATTGAACATATGAGCCAAAAATATTTTAATTTTTGGCCAAATATTCCATACATTTCAAACGTTTTTGGCAGGTTTTTCGGCTCTCGCAAAAGGCCCCGCTGCGGCGATGCCGCAGCGGGGCCTTTTATGGGTGCTTGGTTGGTCGGGGGACGATATCCGGAGCGCTGCAGGGCTTAGCCGATATACTCCGACGGGTCAATGATGACGCCGTCCTTGGCCACGGAGAAGTGCAGATGGGGGCCCATACTGCTCTCGGCGGCAGCAGTGCTGCCCACCAGACCGATGATATCCCCCGCCGCCACCTGCTGGCCCTCTGTTACCGGGGGTTCGGCCTGCAGGCAGCTATACTGGGTGGTGTAGCCGCCGGCGTGCTCGATGACCACGGTGGTTCCCATGAGCTCGTCGCTCTTGATCGACACCACCATGCCGCTGGCGGCGGTTTTGACGGCGTCACCCTCGGCGGCTTGGATATCCAGCCCGTTGTGGGTGCGCCAGTCCGCCATGGTTTCGTCATACATCAGTTCCGTGGTGCTGAACACCGTGACGGTGGTGCCGTCCAGCGGAGACACTACCTGCGGCAGCAGGTCCTCCGGCTCCGGGGCGGGCTCCTCCTCCACGGCCGGGACCTCTATGGGCTCCGGCTGGAGCACCGGGGCCGTCCACTGGGCGTCATTGCGCTCGGTTTGCCGGGTGGGCGGGGTGGGGTCGTCGATGGTGACGTTGGCGGGGCGGATCAGGGTGAAATAGCCGATGGCTCCCACTGCCACAAGGCAGAGAGCAAGGGCTATGTAGAAGCCCTTGCCGCCGGCGGAGCGGGACTTGGAACGGTCGATTCTGCTCATAGCTGCCTTTCCGTTCCGGCGCAGAGCGCCGGAAGCCGCATGGTTGACGGTGTGCGGCACGCCGAAATGGGACACAAAAAAAGTCTCTGCCCTCAGTATGCACAGGCAGAGACTTTTTTAATCATTTTTTCGGCGGAAGGGCATTTTTCTCACCGGACGATGAGGCTCTTACCGTCCATCTCCGGCGGGCAGGCCAGACCCATCACATCCAGAATGGTGGGGGCGATATCCGCCAGACGGCCGGTCCGCAGCTCCGTGCCAGCGCCGCAGAGGATAAAGGGTACAGGGTTGGTGGTATGGGCGGTCATGGGACTGCCGTCGGGCTGGAGCATCACCTCGGCGTTGCCGTGGTCGGCGGTGATCATGGCGATCCCTCCCATTTTCAGGGTGGCCTCCACCACACGGCCCACACAGGTATCCACCGTCTCCACCGCCTTCACGGCGGCCTCCAGCACCCCGGTATGGCCCACCATGTCGCAGTTGGCGAAGTTCAGGATCACCACGTCGTAGGCCCCGGAGTTGATGCGCTCGACGCACTTGTCGCACACCTCATAGGCGCTCATCTCCGGCTGGAGGTCATAGGTGGCCACCTTGGGGGACGGCACCAGCACCCGGTCCTCGCCGGGATACTGCTTCTCGACACCGCCGTTGAAGAAGAAGGTGACGTGGGCGTACTTCTCCGTCTCAGCGATCCGCAGCTGGGTCAGGCTCAGTGAGCTGAGGTACTCGCCCAGCCCGTTCTTCACCGCCACACGGGGCCACGCCACCAGCACGTTGGGCATGGAGGCGTCGTACTCCGTATTGCAGACGTAGGTGGTGGGGAAAAACTCCCGCTGAAAGCCGGTGAAGTCCGGGTCCACGATGGCTCGTGTGATCTCTCTGGCCCGGTCGGGACGGAAGTTGAAGAAAATGACGCTGTCGTTATCGGAGACGGTGCCGTCGCTGTCGCAGACCACCGGCTCCATGAACTCGTCGGTGACGCCCGCCACATAGGACTGGGCCACGGCGTCCACCGGGTCGGGGTTCTGGTTGCCCTCGCCGTAGACCATGGCGTCATAGGCCAGCTGCACCCGCTCCCAGCGGTTGTCCCGGTCCATGGCATAGTAGCGGCCCATGACGGTGGAGATCTTGCCTACCCCCAGACGGCGGCAGGTCTCGGCGCAGTCCGCCACAAAGCCCTTGCCGCTGGTGGGGGACACGTCACGTCCGTCCAGAAAGGCGTGGATATACACCCGGTCCAGCCCCTTGCGGCGGGCCAGCTCCAGCAGGGCGTACAGATGCTGAATATGGGAGTGGACGCCGCCGTCGGACAGCAGACCGCACAGGTGCAGCCGGGTCCCCTTTTGCAGGCAGTCGTCCACCGCCTTGTGATAGGCTTCGTTGGCAAAGAACGTGCCGTCCTCGATGGCATGGCTGATGCGGGGCAGGTCCTGAAACACCACCCGGCCGCCGCCGATGTTGGTGTGGCCTACCTCACTGTTGCCCATCTGCCCCTCCGGCAGGCCCACGTCCAGTCCACTGGCGGACAGGGTGGTGTGAGCATAATCCGCCCACAGGCGGTCCAGCACCGGGGTATTGGCCAGACTGACGGCGTTGCCGGGGCCGGGCTGGGTCAGGCCGAAGCCGTCCATGATGATGAGAGTAGTAGGCGTTTTACCCATAGCAGTTCCTCCCGCAGGTTTATTCCTGATTGGCGGCGTTGACGATCTCCACAAAGTCCGCCGCCTTCAGGGAGGCCCCGCCGATAAGGCCGCCGTCGATATCCGGCTGGCTCAGCAGCTCCGCTGCGTTGGCGGGTTTCATGGAGCCGCCGTACTGCACGGTGACGGAGCGGGCGATGCGGGCGCCGTACAGGTGGCGCACGGTGGTGCGGATGAAGGTGCAGACCTCCGCCGCCTGCTCGGCGGTAGCGGTCTTGCCGGTGCCGATAGCCCAGATGGGCTCATAGGCGATGACGCACTTGCGGACCTTTTCCGCCGGTACGCCGGCCAGAGCGGACTTCACCTGCAGAGCGATGAGCTCCATGGTGATGCCCAGCTCCCGCTGCTCCAGGCTCTCGCCCACGCAGATGATGGGATGCAGGCCCGCCTCCAGCGCCGCCAGCACCTTCTTATTGACGGTGAAGTCAGTCTCGCCGAAGTACTGACGCCGTTCGGAGTGGCCGATGATGACGTACTTGACGCCCAGATCCTTCAGCATATCGGCGGACACCTCGCCGGTGTAGGCACCGGACTTCTCATAAAATACGTTCTGAGCGCCCACGGACACCCGAACGTCCTTGAAGGCCTTCATGGCGGCGGGGATATTCACGGCGGGGACGCACACCACCACGTCGCACCACTTGGCCTTGGGCAGGATGGCCTTCAGCTCCTCGGCAAATTTCTTCGTCTCGCTGGCAGTCTTATTCATCTTCCAGTTGCCGGCGATAATGGTCTTACGGTATCTGCGATTCATAATTTCTCTTGCTCCTCTTTCCTTACAGATCTTTCCCTATATATCATAGGACACACAACGCTCTGTGTTTACTTATCCAGCAGGCACGCCACGCCCGGCAGCTCCTTGCCCTCCAGAAATTCCAGAGAGGCGCCGCCGCCGGTGGAGATGTGGGTGATCCTGTCGGCAAAGCCCATCTGCTCCACGGCCGCCGCACTGTCACCGCCGCCCACGATGGTCACGGCGCCGCTGTCAGCCAGCGCCTGCGCCATGGCACGGGTGCCGGCGGCAAACTTCTCGAACTCGAACACGCCCATGGGGCCGTTCCACACCACGGTGCCGGCGCCACGGACGGCGTCGCAGAACAGCTGCACCGTCTCCGGGCCGATGTCCAGACCCTCCATGTCGTCGGGGATGGCGTCGGTGGGGACCACACGGCTCTCGGCATCGGCGGCAAACTCCGTGGCGGCCACGGTGTCCGTGGGCAGCAGCAGCTTCACGCCCTTCTCCTGCGCCTTGGCGATCATCTGGCGGGCGTAGTCCAGCTTATCGTCCTCGCACAGGCTCTTGCCGATGGAGCCGCCCTGCGCCTTGGCGAAGGTATAGGCCATGCCGCCGCCGATGATGACGGTGTCAGCCTTATCCAGCAGATTGTTGATGACGTTGATCTTGTCGGAGACCTTGGCGCCGCCCAGCACCGCCACGAAGGGGCGCTTGGGGTCATCCAATGCACCGCCCATGACCTCCAGCTCACGGGCCACCAGCAGGCCGGAGACGGCGGGCAGGAAGGCCGCCACACCGGCGGTGGAGGCGTGGGCCCGGTGTACGGTGCCGAAAGCGTCGGAGACGTACAGCTCCGCCATGGAGGCCAGCTCCTTGGCGAAGGAGGGGTCGTTCTTCTCCTCACGGGGATCGAAGCGCAGATTCTCCAGCAGCATGATCTGGCCGCCCTGCAGGGCCGCCGCCTTGCTCTTGGCGTCCTCACCCACGATGTCCTTGGCGAAGATGACCTCCTGACCCAGCAGCCGGCTCAGCCGCTCCGCCACGGGAGCCAGCGTCAGGCTCTCCTTCCACTGGCCCTTGGGCTTGCCTAAATGGGAGCAGGCGATGACCGCCGCCCCACGCTCCAGCAGATACCGGATGGTGGGCAGGGCCGCCACGATGCGCTTGTCGCTGGTGATGGCACCGGTGGCCTTATCCTGCGGGACGTTGAAGTCACAGCGCAGCAGGATCTTCTTCCCCGCCACGTCTACATCCATGATGGTCTTTTTATTGTAGTTCATATCGGTAGACTCCTTTATGAAAAATAGTACTTATTCCGCCATCTCCCCCGTGCCGGTAAGGCCGGGGAAGCCGTTTTGGCGCAGGGCCTCGTAGGTGAGGATGGCCACGGAGTTGCTGAGATTCAGGCTGCGGGCCTCCCGCCGCATGGGCAGACGGATGCAGCGCTCCCGGTGGGCCGTGCGGAACCACTCCGGCAGCCCCGCCGTCTCCTTGCCGAAGAAGAGCCAACTGTCCGGCGTGAAGCGGGCCTGCGTATAGTCCTGCGGCGCCTTGGTGGTGGCCAGCCACAGTTCCTCCCCCGCCTCCGGGTGTTGGGCAAAGAGGTCCGGCAGGCTCTGGTAGTCCTGCACCTGCACCAGATGCCAGTAGTCCAACCCCGCCCGCTTCACGGCCCGGTCGGAGATATCAAAGCCCAGCGGGCGGATCAGGTGCAGGCGGCTGCCGGTAGCGGCGCAGGTGCGGGCGATATTGCCGCAGTTCTGGGGGATCTCCGGCTCCACCAATACGATATTCAGCACGGAGCCGTTCCCTCCCTTCCCGCCCCTGCGGGCGCATCGTCTCATCGATTCATGTATTGTAATGCAATCCGCAAAAAAATGCAACTATAACTTGCAGAATCCACATATTTTTTCTTAAAAATATAAAATTTTCCTTCGCTTCACCGCAAAAACCGTCGCTTTTTGCGGCTCCCTCTCCTCCGTGGGAGAGATTTCCTGCCCTGAGAAAAATTATTGCCGGGAAAATATGCGAAAATACTGGATTTCTTTGTAAAGTCTGTTATAATAAAGGCAGTATGCAGAGAGGGGGAGGATTCCCATGGATCGTAGTGTGGTATTTTTGGATCTGAAGGGTGGCTGCGCCCCCTGTGACAAACCGCTGATGCTGCGGCCGATCCTGTTTTGCCCGGCACTGACCTGGGTGGCACAGGAGTTGACGGTCTGCGGCGCTCAGCGGTTTTTTATTGTGTGTGACGAGGCGTGGCAGGATGAGGTACGGGAGGTCATGGAGGGCTTCGACACCCGGCTGTTCGCCTCCGCTCAGGAGGCGCTGGCCGATGCAGAGGGTGAAGTCATCGTAGTCCCCGGCCCCGTGGTGCCGGTGTACGGCCCGGAGGACAGCCGCAGCGTATACGCCGCCGAGGTCGGGACGCTGAAGGCCCGTCTGGAGAGCGGCATTCCTCTGACGGACTGCCCGGCGGAGGCCTGCGGCATCCGCAGTTTGTGGCAGGCGCAGGCGCTGCCGCCGGTATTCCGCCCGGTGGCGGATGAGGCGGCGCTCAGTGCCGCCATGCCGGATGCCCGTGAGCTGCTGCTGCGGCGCATGACGGGCGTCACCGTCGTAGACCCCGCCACCACCTATATCGATCCCCGCTGCTCCATCGCTCCCGGCGTGACCCTGCTGCCGGGTACCATCCTCCGGGGCCATACCGCCATCGGCTCCGGCTGCGAGATCGGCCCCAACGCCATGGTGCGGGACTGCATCGTGGGAAAGGACACCACCATCAATGCCTCGCAGGTCAATGAGAGCACCATCGGCAGCCACACCACCGTGGGCCCCTTCACCTATGTCCGGCCCAACTGCCGTATCGGTGACCACTGCCGGGTGGGGGACTTCGTGGAGGTGAAGAACTCCGTCATCGGAGACGGCACCAAGATCAGCCATCTGACCTATGTGGGCGACAGCGACGTGGGGCAGCGGGTGAACTTCGGCTGCGGCACCGTCACCACCAACTATGACGGCCACAAAAAGCACCGCTGCACCATTGGCGACGACGTGTTTCTGGGCTGCAACACCAACCTCATCGCCCCCGTCACCGTGGCGGACCGGGCCTACACCGCCGCCGGGTCCACCGTTACCGACGACGTGCCGGAGGGCGCTCTGGCCATCGCCCGTCAGCGCCAGACCAACATCCGGGGCTGGGCGGACCGGCTGCGGAAAACGTGGAAGAAATAACGTGAGTTACGACGGCAGTCGTCTCAATATATATCTGCACCAAGAGAGAGAAATTTTTGGAATATGATAGAAAGCGAGTGTGTAAAACAATGATTTCTCATGGCAAGGACATCAAGCTCTTCACCGGCAACTCCAATCCGGCGCTGGCGGAGGAGATCTGCAAGCTTATCGGCACCAAGCTGGGTGAGGCCGAGGTCAAGTCGTTCGCTGACGGCGAGGCCTCCGTCTCCCTGTATGAGTCCGTCCGAGGCAGCGATGTGTTCCTCATCAACTCCACCTGCAAGCCCGTCAACGACAGTCTCATGGAGCTGCTCATTATGATCGACGCCTGCAAGCGGGCCTCCGCCGGTCGTGTCACCGCTGTGATCCCCTACTTCGGCTATGCCCGTCAGGATCGCAAGGCCAAGAGCCGTGATCCCATCTCCGCCAAGCTGGTGGCCAATATGCTCACCGCCGCCGGAGCAGACCGCGTGCTGACCATGGACCTCCACGCCAGCCAGATCCAGGGCTTCTTTGATATCCCTGTGGACAACCTGCTGGGCAACCCGGTTTTCGTGGACTACTATGCCAAGAAGTTCGGCTCCAAGGCCGAGGATATGGTGGTGGTGTCCCCGGATGTGGGTTCCGTGGCCCGTGCCCGGACCTTCGCCCAGAAGCTGCATATGAACCTTGCCATCGTGGATAAGCGCCGCCAGAAGGCCAACCAGTGCGAGGTGATGAACGTCATCGGCGACGTGGCCGGTAAGGACTGCATCCTCTTTGACGACATGGTGGATACCGCCGGTTCCCTCTGCAACGCCGCCAAGGCCATCGTGGAGGTGGGCGGCGCCAACCGTGTGTTCGCCTGCGCCAGCCACGGCGTGCTGTCCGGCCCCGCTCTGGAGCGGCTGGAGGCCAGCAACATCGAGGAGCTGGCTCTGCTGAACACCATTCCGGAGTCCATGGGCGAGGGGTGCAGCAAGATCAAGTATCTGTCTGTGGCCCCCATGTTTGCCGAGGCCATCGAGCGCATCTATCAGGAGATCTCCATTGCCAAGCTGTTCAACTGAGCGAGCTTGTGAGAAACAGGCGGGTGAGGATCACCCGCCTGTTTTTTTGTGGGCTTTTGCCTCCGGCGGGTGGTTTTTGGCTAATAGCCGGGCTTTGGATAGAAAACGTGTCTCCGACGGCATACTTTTCCCAATAGTTTTTCTTTTCCTGTCTCTGACGGGTGACTTTCTGCCAATAGCAGCAGAAAGTCACCCGCCGGAGGAAAAAAGGGAACTGCTGGGAAAAGTGGGCCGTCGGAGACAAGATGAAACAGCCATCCACCGCAGAGAAAAGCTTCCCCCATGTCCCCCCACGCAAAAAGGAACGTGCCATGGCACGTTCCTTTTTGCAGGTCATTTCTTTGTTTCAGCCGTGATTCGGTTGCTCCCCTGCTTCAGCTTTGCTCCTCAGGGGCGGGGCTGCTGCTGGGTGATACAATGGATATTGCCGCCTCCGAAGGCCACCTCACGGGTCTGCACGCCCACCACCTCACGGTCCGGGAACATCTCCTGCACCTGACGCACCGCCAGCGCATCGTTCTCGTCGCCGTACTGGGGCAGGATCACACCGCCGTTGACAATGAGAAAATTCATATACGAAGCAATGCTCACCTCGCCGTTTTCACGAGGGACGGTACCCTCCACGGCGTCGATGGTCTCGGCGCCCTCCAGCCGGCAGGGCTCACGGGTCAGGCACAGCTTATGCACCTTCAGCCGCCGGCCCTTGGCGTCGGTGGCCTGAGACAGGGTGCGGTAGGCGTCCTGCGCCGCCTGATAGAAGGGGTTGTCCTTGTCCTCCGTCCAAATACAGGCCACCTCCCCCGGCGCCACGAAGCAGGCCACATCGTCGATATGGCCGTTGGTCTCGTCGGGGTCGATGCCGTCCCGGAGCCACAGCACCTTCTCGCAGCCCAGATACTGGCACAGCTTCTCCTCGATCTCCGCCTTGGACAGATCGGGATTCCGGCCGGGGGACAGCAGGCACATCTCGGTGGTCAGCACGGTACCCTCGCCGTCCACATGGATGGAGCCGCCCTCCAGCACGAAGTCCTCGGTGCGGTAGGAGTCCACGTCCGCCATCTCACAGATCTTCTGCGCCACCTGATCGTCCTTGTCCCACGGGAAGTACAGACCGTCGTACAGGCCGCCCCATGCGTTGAAGGTCCAGTCCACCGCCCGCAGGCCGCCTTGACCGTTTACCAGAAAGGTGGGGCCGCAGTCCCGGACCCATGCGTCGTTGGAGGACACCTCCACCACCCGGATCTCCTCCGGAAGGCGGGCCCGTGCATTCTGATACTGTCCGGCGCTGACGCACATGGTGACCTGTTCAAACCGGGCAATGGCACGGGCCACCTGACAGAAGGTCTCCTGTGCGGGCTTGGCCCCGCTGCGCCAGTTGTCGTTGCGCTCCGGCCAGAGCATCCACACCCCGTCCTGGGGTTCAAATTCCGCAGGCATCCGGTAGCCGTCCGCCTTGGGAGTAGAGCCGATGATACGTTTTGCCATATAATGCTTCCTCCTGCAATCAGTGTTGGGGCCGCCGGGCCGCTATGAGCACCTCGCCCAGCAGCACGCTCAGCACGGAGCCGACGGTGATGGGCAGCACGCCGGTGAGCGTCTCCCGATCCCACGACAGCGGCACGGCGGTAAAGATGATGGATAGAATGATCAGGGCCATAGGCACATAGGCCAGCCACTTCAGAAAGCCGCTGCGGCCCGGCACCCGGAAGGGGCGCTCCCGGTCCGGGAATTTCCGCCGCAGGGTCAGAAACGCCGGAAACACCGGCAGATAGCTCAGCAGCAGCATCACCAGATTCAGGGCGAAGAAGCTCCAGAACAGGGACGAGTCAGGACTGAGCCGCTCCATCACCGCCCCCAGCAGGCACACGGCAGAGGCCACGATGCCGCTGGTGACGGCGGAACCCACGGGCATATCGTTGCGCTTCCAGCGCCGGGCGAACACCGCCGGCATATCGCCCCGGTCGGCGGCGTAGGCGGCGGTGGAGTTGACGCCCATGGACCATGAGATCATATTACCGAAGAGCGTCACCAAAAACAAGAGGGCCACCACCCGCACCAGCGTACCGCCGGCCCCGCCGGTCATCAGGGACACGGCATCGATGAGGCCGGAATCCGGGCTGATGTCCCGCACCGGCACGGCGGCGCCGATGCCGAAGGCGGAGAACAGGTAGATGGCGGCGATGACGATGCCGCCGGTGACGATGGCCTGTGGGATCTGCCGCCGGGGCTCCTGCATATTGTCGGCGTAGGTGCAGACCACCTCGAAGCCCAGAAAGTTAAAGAGAATGACGGAGATATAGGACAGGCTGTTCAGATCGAAGGACGGCAGGAAGGTCCGGGCCTCCATGCTGTTGACGAAGCCGTTTTTCGACACGTACACGATGCCCAGCACCCCCACCGTCAGCGCCAGCAGGATCTTGATGGCGGCGCTGAGGTTCAAAATCAGGATGCTGTCGCACACCGGATAGGCGGCGATCCATGTGACGATCCAGATGAAGGCCAGCTGGATCACCAGCGACCACACCGGACCGATGCGCCCGCCGAAGATCACCTCCAGCAGCTCCGGGCATACCACCGCCAGAGATGCCATCCACAGCGGGAAATTGATCCAGTAGTACCACGAGGCCCGTGCGCCCCAGCAGGTGCCGGGATAGGCGGTCTGGATCCAGTCGTACAGGCCGCCGTCACCGGGGAAGGCCGTCCCCAGCTCCGAGGCGATGAGGCCGTAGGGCAGCAGGAACGCTGCGATCATGAACAGCCACCAGAAGTACTGGCTGTTGCCGATGGAGGCCACCGGCGCCGCCGCCTCCGCCACGAATACCACGCAAATGACGGACAGGATCACATCCGCCAAGCGGAATTTTCTGCGGTTTTCCATAGGCCGTCAGCAGTAGATGCGGTCCTGCAGAAACCGCTCCAGTGTGTCCCGTGCGGCGGCGATCTCCAGCTCCGTGTGCTCCGGGCGGCAGCGGGTGAAGTAGACCAGCAGGCCCCGCATGGCCGTCAGGCGGTTGCCGGCCTGCTCCCAGCACAGGGAGGAGGCGGAGTCCGCCACCTCGTCCGTCACGTCCTCGCCACGGGTGGCCGGCAGGCAGTGGAGGAACTTGCAGCCGATGGCCCCCAGCGCCATCAGCTCCCGGTTCACCTGATAGTCGTGGAATACCTGCACCCGCTCCTCCTTGGGCATCTCATTTTCGTACAGGCCGTACCACACGTCGGTGTAGATGAAATCGGCGTCCCGGACGGCGGAGCGGTCATCCGTCACCAGCCAGCTGCCGCCGGAGAGCTGGCAGTTGCGCTCTAAAATGGTCTGATGCTTCTCCGTCAGCTGGTGGCCCGCCGGGCCGTAGTGGACGAAGTGCATCCCCAGCTTGGTGGTGATGAAGCCCAGCGAGGCGCAGACCTGCGTGCCGTCCCCCACGAACACCACCTTCACGTCCTTCAGGCGCTTGCCCTGGGGCAGATGCTCGAAGATGGTACACATATCCCCGATCTCCTGAGTGGGGTGGTTGTAGTCGGACATTCCGTTGAGTACCGGGACGGTGCAGGACTGGGCCAGCTCCACGATGGTCCGATGCTCGATGACACGGGCCATCACCACATCCACCAGACGGGACAGCACCTTGCCGGTATCCCCAATGGTCTCGTGGCCTCCCAGCTGGATCATTCCCGGCCCCAGATACTGGGCGTGGCCGCCCATCTGGCTCATGGCTGTCTCGAAGGAGACACGGGTACGGGTGGAGGACTGCTGGAAGATCATGCCCAGTGTCATGTCCTGCATCAGGGGCGGATAGTACCCGCTGCGGATGGCCCGCTTGATGGCAAGGCTCAGCTCGATCATATCCACCAGCTGCTCCCGTGTGAACTCATTTGTGTCGATGAAATCTTTCACCATAGCTTGCGCTACCTCCTGCGTCATAAAATGGAAACGCCCATAGTTTGCGCCGCAGGAAGCGGAATATGTACGCCATGATACCCTCTTTTGCAATTTCCCCTTGTTATCTGCGGACAAATGCGATATAATGCTCTGTATTAGTATCAATCGTATCATCGGGCAGTCTGCCCTTTATCCTGAACGGAAAGGAAGAATACTATGATTAAGGTCCAGTCCCAGCGGGGCGAGATCAGTATCAGCAGCGCCGTATTCACCAGCATCACCGGCGCCGCCGCTACCAACTGCTTCGGCGTCAAGGGCATGGCCTACCGCAGCATGACGGACGGCTTGGTCCATCTGCTGCGCCGGGAAGCCATGAGCAAGGGCGTAAAGGTCACCTATAACGAGGACGGCACGGTGTCCATCGAGCTGCACATCATCGTGGAGAACGGTGTGAATATCGCCACGGTATGCCGCTCCATTATGGGCGAGGTCAAATATGTGGTCACCAAAAATACCGGCGTGGAGGTCCGTGAAGTGAATGTCTTTGTGGACTCCATCACCGTGTGATGAACGTCGGTAGGAGGAGAAGCAAGAGCATGACAGAAAAAATCAGCGGCGGCGCCTTTAAGCAGATGGTCGCCTTCGGCGCCGCCTGTATCACCCGTGAAAAGCAGGCCATCAACGACCTGAACGTATTCCCCGTGCCGGACGGCGATACCGGCACCAATATGAGCCTTACCATCCAGACCGCCGCGGCGGAGCTGAAAAAGTGCGAGCCCGCCACGGTGGGCGAGGCCGCCAAGATCACCGCCAGCGCCCTGCTGCGGGGCGCCCGCGGAAACTCCGGCGTTATCCTGTCCCTGCTGTTCCGGGGGCTCTCCAAGTCCGCCAAGGGGCTGGAGGAGATGGACGGCGTACAGCTGGCGGCGGCCATGTCCGAGGGCGTGACCACGGCCTACGGCGCCGTGATGAAGCCCGCCGAGGGTACGGTGCTGACGGTATCCCGTCTGGCGGCGGCCAGAGCTGAGGAGGCGGCGCAGGAGCAGAACTGCGCCGAATATGTGCTGGCGGAAGCCATTGCCACGGGCTATGAGACGCTGGCCGAGACCACGGAGATGAATCCGGTGCTGAAAAAAGCCGGGGTGGTGGACGCCGGCGGCAAGGGCTACCTCATCATTCTGGAGGGGATGCTCAGCAGTCTGCGGGGCGAGCCCATGCCGGAGGTGGAGGAGGAGCCGGAGCACGACAAGGCGGACTTTGCCGCCATCGGAGACGAGGACATCACCTTCGCCTTCGACACCGTGTTCATCGTCCGCAAGAACGATCCCAACGTGGATCTGGCCCCCTTCCGGGCCTATCTGGACAGCATCGGTGACAGTCTGGTCATCGGCGAGGACGACGAATCCTTCAAGGTCCATGTTCACACCGACACCCCCGGCGAGGCCCTGACGGCGGCCCAGCGATACGGTACGCTGGAGCTGGCCAAGATCGAGAATATGCGGACCCAGGCCGCCGATCTGGCGGCGGGCCGCAAGGCCCAGAGCACCGACGATCTGGACGCCATCGAGGCGGAGCTGGAGCAGGCCGAGCAGGCGGAGGTCCCCGCCGAGAAGCGCTACGGCTTTCTGGCGGTATGCGCCGGAGACGGACTGGCGGCGGCCTTCCGGGATCTGGGCGTGGACCGGGTGGTATCCGGCGGCCAGACCATGAACCCCTCTACGGAGGCCATTCTGCGGGAGGTGAACCACACCCCCAGCGAGATCGTGTTCGTGCTGCCCAACAACAAGAACATCGTCATGGCGGCCCAGCAGTGCGTGGGGCTGACAGAGAAGCAGGTCATCGTGGTACCCACCCACAGCATCCCTCAGGGCATCAGCGCCATGATGAGCGTGGACACGGCGGAGGAGGATCCACAGGCTATTCTTGCGGCCATGACCGAGGCGGCCGCCGCTGTCACCACGGCCCAGATCACCTATGCCGCCCGCAACTCCGACTTCGACGGCTTCGCCATCAACGAGGGCGACTATCTGGCCCTGCTGGACGGCAAGCTCTTCGGCACGGAGCGGGACATCACCTCCCTGCTGACCCGACTGGCGGCGCTGGCGGCGGAGCGGGAGGCGGCCTTCGTCACTCTGTTCTACGGCGAGGGCGTATCGCAGGAGGAGGCCGAGGCGGCGCAGGCCCTGTTCACCGAGGCCTGCCCGGAGACGGAGGTCTCCCTCCTCAGCGGCGGTCAGCCGGTGTACTACTACACCATCTCCATCGAGTAAAACCGAGTCTATCGCACCGAAGCATTCCCCGGACAGGACACTGTCCGGGGAATTTTTTCTGCCGGGCGGGGTTCGGGTTTCCCCGGCAGTGGCCGGTATTTCCCGGCAAATGATTTTTCGGTATGATATTGCAAAACGGTCGCCCTTGTGTTATGATGAGGAGGATAACGTTCCAGCCATTGAACTGGACTCCGTTTCTTTTTCAGCAGACGGTCCCGTCCCTGTGAGGGGACAGGTGGAATAGGGTGCAAATCCCTGCGAGTGGGTCACTGTGAAGCCCTCCCGGCGGCAAGTCCGACGGGACGGATAAGTCAGATACACCGGGCCGTCCGCTGCGGTACCTGCCTACACCGGGACTGCCTGCACAAAGAGAACGCCCTTGATGCGTCCGTGCTGCCGAACCGGCGGCACGGACGCTTTTGCTTTGTGCCATCAGCAAAAGCCGCCCCGGACCCAAGGGGACTGTACGGCAGACGAGAAAAACTCACCGGAGAGGAGGTGAGGGCTGCGGCCTGCACGCAGGGCCGCCGATCCCGACTGACACCACGACATATTTGAGAAAAGGAGAAACGAAATGCAGACAAAGAGCACGTCGTACGGAAAGAAGCTCCTTGCGCTGATGCTGTCCCTGCTGATGCTGGTGAGCGTCCTGCCGGTCTCGGCCTGGGCCGCTGCCGATGCAAAGCCCGAGAAGATCACTCTGGTGGGCAGCAGCGATGCGCTGGAGTACGAATTCTCTAGGTATGTGGAGTATACCGCATCCTTTGAGAATATCCCCCTTTACAAGGTTTATGTTCCCACCGGCACCAAGACGGTCCAGCTCTACGGGACGGTCTATGTAAACACCTCCTCCGGCAGCAGCTATGTCAGTGAGGCGGATTTTGCCGAGTGGATGCCCGGCTTCGAGTATTGGGACCCCGCCGCGGTAGGCTCCTCGGCCCCCTATACCATCGAGACCCGCACAGGCAGTAACCAGACAAAGAACCTGTCCTATGTCAAAACGGCCAGCGGCTGGGCCAATGGCAGCAATTCCTATCTGCTGGAGTTCGTGGAGAAGGACGACTCTCCCGCCGCCCCGGCTCCCGTTCTGACGGCGGACCTGTCCACGGTGGCTGTCACCTACACCTGCGGCGATAGGGCCAATGCTCTGGCGGTGCAGGCCACCGGCAGCGGCACCCTGAGCTATCAGTGGCAGGTGAGCACCACCTCCGCCACCGACGGCTTCGAGGACATCACCGATGCCACCCAGAGCAGCTATACCCCCTCCACCGAGGCACCGGGCAGCTTCTGGTACCGTGTGGTGGTCACCAACACCGTGGCGGGCAACAAGCCCACCAGTGTCACCAGCGCCGTGGCTCCCGTGACGGTCAACGTTCCGGAGGGGATGCGTCAGGTGAAGATCATCACCTCCCAGGGCCGGGGCACCGGCATGACCCTGACCCTGAAGGATGCTGCGGGCCAGCCCGTATCCATCCCCGCAGACACCAGCGGCGACTACAACGTATATGAGTTTCTGACGGCTCCCGGCGTCTATACCTATGAGGCACGGGACACTGTGCGGGGCAGCGAATATCTCCTTGGCACAGGCACCCTCACCGTCACCGAGGGTACCGGTGAGCAGACCTTCGAGCTGTATCTGGTCTATGTCTACGCCGTCAAGAGCGGCTGGACGGCAGACGACTTCACCACCGAGGTCAAGGCCGCCGACGGCACCGTGATGACCCCCGGCCAGCCCCATCAGTTCGCCAGCTATGTGGGCTATCCCTACCTCATGGTTCCCGGCACCTACACCTGGTCCATCCAGCCCTCCGAAGCCAAAGCGGCAGAGGGCTATCAGGCCACTCGGCCTGCCAGCGAGACGCTGAAGACTGCCTCAGGCGCCGCCTTGTGGAGCGCCACCCCGACCCAGATCGTAAACACCGACTTCGTGGTCCCCAAGGGCGCTCATGTCGTTATGACCGGCATTCCCTCCACCACCTATGGGCAGGGTGCTCTCGTTGCCGCCAGCGCCGATCTCACCGGTGATGACAGCGATGTCTACACCTTCCGGCTGGTAGCCGGCAGCAGCTACATCTACCGGGCCACCGGCGATGGGCTTGTCACTAACACCAGTATGTTCAAGTTCGACGGCAGCACCAGCCGTTATGACCTGACGAAAACCATGACCGGCGATCCCAAGGCCATTCTCCGGGACGAGAAGAGTGACGCGGCGGATATCCGCCTCAACGGTGTGGACTACACCGGCAGCGTCGCCCTGACCGTGGGCGGCATGAAGCAGCTGCGCCCCCTGCGTATGTTCCAGATCGCCAACAACAGCAGCACCGGCATGAGAGGCTCTACGCTGGAGCCTGTGTTCCACTACACGGCACTGGATGTGGACGGCACCAATGTGGTCAGCGTGGATGACAGCGGCCGCATCACCGCCAACAGCGCCGGTACGGCCATTGTTCTGGTGACCTATGACGCCATGTATGTAGCGGATTCCGGCTGGTCCATCAACAAGAACAAGACCTTTGGCGCCATCTGGCCGGAGAACACCGGCGTGGTGGTGGTAGAGGTAGGCAAGAACGCCGCCACTGGCCCGGCTGCCAACATGACCATCAACAACGGTGACCGGAAGGTCGCCGGTAACAAGCTGGATGCCGAGGCAGACGTGCTGTACTACACCGGCGATGACGGCTGCCAGTACACCTTCCGGCCCGCCGCCGGCAGCACCGTCACCCTGCTGCGCCCCACCCTCACCGAGACGGCCATGACCTACACCGGCGGCTTCGGCACCGACGGCGTGACCACCAAGGGCGGCGACGTGACTCTGACTCTCACCGAGGGCAAAAACATCGTCAAGATCAGCAAGGATGGCACCGACACCTATCAGGTCATCACCGTGAAGAAGGCCGGGGTAGTCATCACCAACAAGACCGACCCCACCCGTGATATCCAGCCCGGCGACACCGTCACCGTGCAGCTCACCGGCGTGTATCACCCCGCCAACACCATGGCGAACCTGTATAGCCTCTACGCCTACGTCTCTTACACCGATCCCGGCAGCGATGATACCGTCACCGGCTATAAGGACCTCTTCCAGCGTCACCTCTTCGACCAGGCGGACGGCGACAGCTGCCGCACCGTGGAGGTGAAGATCCCCGCCAACTGGGATGCTGATGAGCCCTATGTCCTGACGGACGGCGTTCTCAACTTTCACGGCAACGGCAAGGATATCGGCTCTCACCGCAATTCCCTGCCCGATCTCTCCACCAACGTTCCCTATATCGGCAGCTACAGCAGCTTTGCACTGGGCGCCCTGCCGGATATCACCATCCCTGTGGTCAAGCCCAATACGGCGGACGTCACCTTCTCCGTGAAGGATGACTCCGGAAACGCCATCGACAGCTGCACCATCCAGCTGACCAACAGCAGCAACGATACCGTCACCATCCACGCCACCGCTGCCTCCGCCACCCGCACGCTGTCCAGCGGCGAGTGGAGCTATGTAGTCACCAAGGAGGGCTATCTGCCCGCTAAGGGTACACTGACCGTGGTGGGCGGTGAGGATCAGGCCGTGAATGTGGAGCTGCCTCTGGTCACTGCCATTCAGGTCAAGACTCTGCCCAAGAAAACCGTTTATACCGAGGGCGACACGCTGAATACCGCCGGTCTGGTGGTGCAGGCTGTCACCAGAAACGGCGCTTCCACCCTGTCCGCCGACCAGTACACCCTCTCCCCCACTCTGCTGGAGACCGTGGGTCAGCAGACCATCACCGTGACCTTCGGTCAGCTCACCACCACCTTTGAGGTGACGGTACGGGAGGACATCGTCACGCTGGAGACCACGCTGGAGGATGGCATCACCCAGCGCAACTCCCGCATGACCTTCGACGTCTTTGCCAAGGACGGCGACGGCAAGAAGCTGCCCGCCAATGAGGTAACGGTGCTCCTCAACGGTGATCCGGTGTCCGTCAACTGGGACGATGACACCAAGACCAGCTATACCCTGCACTTTACCAAGGAAGGCGAGAACACCGTCGTGGTCAAGGCCCACAAGGCCTCTGTAACCTATACCATCACCTATGTGAAGGCCGAGCCCGGTGATGTGGTGGGCAAGGCTGTGTTCACCGTGGAGGCCCTGTCTCTGGGCGGCGGCTACATCATCGAGCCCTGCTATGTGGACATCATCGAGGGCGAGAACGCTGCTCAGGCGCTGGCCCGTCTGCTGGAGGAAAGAGGCTTTACCTACAGCAACACCGGCTCTCTGGAGAGCGGCTTCTATCTGTCCCACATCCAGGGCGATGCGCTGGCGGGCATTGATCCCACCGGCGACAGCATCCCTCAGGCCCTGCGGGAGAAGCTGGAAGAGAAGAGCTTCGATATCCAGACCCGGACGGACGAGACCAGTCTGGGTGAATTCGACTACACCAGCGGCTCCGGCTGGATGTACTGCCTGAAGAACGTATTCCCCAACGTGGGCTTTGCCGATTCCTATCTGTCCGAGGGCGACGTGGTGCGTGTGCAGTTCACGCTGGCCTACGGCTCCGATATCGGTGGGGGCCATGCCATGGGTACGGGCGGAAGTGCCGGCTATTACGAGGTCGCCAACAAGGACGCCCTGACCCGCCGTGTGGCGGCCATCAACGCCGAGATTGAAAAGGACGCCTACTATCTGGAGAAGAATTGCCTGACCAAGGCCTATGACGCCGCTATGGACGTGCTGACCACTCTGTACGTCTCTCAGGCCGACGTGGATGCCGCTTTGGCGGATCTGCCCGATCCCCCTGTGGGCCACCAGCTGACCGCTGTGGAGAAGGTGCCTGCCACCTGCGAGACCGCCGGTGTGAAGGCCCACTGGGTCTGCTCCGT